>Ga0153924_1000085_pt1 | contig 68567 bp, 90 predicted proteins | sample TSNJ008MetaG_FD_104709 | JGI IMG/M metagenome (GOLD analysis project Ga0153924, IMG submission 104709) | Attine ant fungus gardens microbial communities from New Jersey, USA - TSNJ008 MetaG | ecosystem: Host-associated > Fungi > Mycelium > Unclassified | place: USA: New Jersey, Wharton State... | reverse complement strand
AGCTCAGCCCTTCTGTCTTGTATGAGGCTTGGCATCTTTTCTCAACAATAAATACTGAGGTTTTCCTGGTTTTGTCTAGTTGCCCTTATACTAACAGGCACTGGAATGATGATGAAAATGTAGATGGTGGAATACTTAGAGAGAATGATGTCCATGTAAGAAGGTGCTATTCCATGATGACTCCAGATGACCTCCCTCCCCTGAAGCTTGGGCGTAGTCAGTAGTGTACCAGTATGTATCTACATCTTAGCACCCATTTGCTTGGTATGGTATATAAATACAGAACACACACTCTCTCACTGTTGAAGAGGACCGTCGCAGTACACACCTCCACAGTCATCACCGACGTCATCAGTACCTCACCAGTCGAGCTACCTGCGCTCCGATATATATATTCTCAATACTATTGACTACTGAGGTGAGGCTTATCCCACTAGTATCTTTGTGTCTTGTATCTAAAATATCCGTGCTCTAGACTTAAATTGTAAAAAGTAGTAGTCGTCAATTGATGCTATTGACTTAAAGTGTAAAAGCCACATGAGAAAATTAGAAAACAGTTGCAGGTCACGCTTATGTGAACTTGTTTTGGGTGTCAGACCCAGTATATGACACAAAGTTGGAAGTGAGTGTGAGTTGAGTGCAATACAAACACAGGAGAGCAAAAATTAGTGTATGGATGTGCCAGAGGCGTGGGTGACAGAAAACTAGGCCACATAATCGACAGAATGACTTAATTTGGAAGGTGCTTGACAGGTTGAAGTCAAATGTTCAGACTTAGACGTGTACCATTACTCTCCCATCGAGCAGCATTGTGCCAGGCTTACCATTCTCGGCGTCTCAATACCTATTCTTCGATGACCTCTCTTGGGCCCGACTGGAAACGTATCATCCCAACAGATGCGACTATACCTCCCTATTCAGTGTTTACAAAGCCAGTTGAAAAATCTCCAAGAGATGAACGAGAGTATCGTATCATTCAGTTGGAAAATGGATTGAAAGCCACCTTGATCCATGACATAGAGACAGATAAAGCTGCTGCAAGTCTCGATGTTGCTGTGGGTCATCTTCACGACCCCGTATGTCTCCTCGGATATGTTTTCAGGACAAGTTGTCTTACAGGCTCGACAATAGCTAGACGTGCCTGGTCTTGCTCATTTCTGCGAGCATCTTTTATTTATGGTACAGATGCGCCTTCGTCAGCTCGAATTTTCTGTTGCTGAACTTAGTAGGGTACTGAGCAATTTCCTCGTGAGAACGAATACCAGGAAGTGTGTTTTGATCCCATTTATTGTCAAGTCATTGCTTATAACCTGATAGTATCTCTCAAAAAATAACGGTGGATCCAACGCATACACTTCAACCACAAATACCAATTATCATTTTACCGTTACCGTATCGGCTTTGGCTGATGCCCTTGAACGGTTCTCTTGTTTTTTTCATTCGCCTCTCTTTTCGCCTTCCTGCACTTCTCGAGAACTGAATGCAGTCGACTCAGAGAACAAGAAGAACCATCAGACTGATGTTTGGCGTATATTCCAGTTAGACAAGCATCTAAGTAAAGATGGTCATGTTTGGAGCAAATTCGGATCTGGTAACCGTGACAGTCTGTCAAAAGCGGCAAGAGAGGTCAAAGCACAGACGTTGAACCTGGTTTCATCAGTCGATATCAATCTTGCACTATCCAACCCCTCATCCAGATTTCTCTCTCCTGTTCCTTCGGAGACCGATGCTGATGGTGGCGTAGTTGGACGTGAGATCCGCCGGCGACTGATAGAATGGTGGACCGAGGAGTATTGTGCCAGCCGTATGAATCTTTGTATCATTGGCAAAGGTGTGCCGATGTCTGCTCAATCATCTTGATCTGAACCCCTTTTGTCAGAGTCGTTGGATGAATTGACCAATCTAAGTTCAAAATTATTTTCTGTTGTGCCAAATCGTGGGAAGGACCCCTTACCAATGATCAATGATCATCCTCTGGGATGTGATGAAAAAGGGGTATGTGTCAAAGATAATGTGAACCATGCTAATCGATAAAGAACAGACTTTAGTTTCGGTGCAAACTATCATGGATTTTCATGCACTGGAGATCCAATTTCCGCTGGAATATCAACCTCCCTTATGGTGCTATAAACCAGCTACTTTTATTTCCCATTTAGTCGGTCATGAGGGTCCAGGATCATTGCATTCTTACCTGAAAGGCAAAGGCTGGATAAATTCGCTCTCCTCTGGGGAGCAGAACTTGGCACGAGCATTTGCCATGTTCAAAATTAATATTTACTTAACAGAAGAAGGATTCAGTGCGTTTCGAACTTGATAAAAATATGTTATTATTCTTGCTGAATACGTCTTGTAGGAAATTCTCGATCCGTAATATTGGCTGTGTTCAGATATCTTTCCCTGCTCAGGACTGCCAAGTTTGAGGCTTATCACCAGAAAGAGATGGCCATACTCTCATCTGTACGATTCCAGTTCGCTGAAAAAAGGCGTCCCGAGAAATATGCTACTTGGATCGCGGAACATATGAGCTGGCCTCTCCCTCCTGAACGACTGCTCAGTGGCCCGCAACTGACAAAGGAATGGGGTACGTACGAGGGAAGCGGGCGTGAAGAAGTCACTATTCGTCGATACTTGGACTCATTTCGGATATCAGAAAGCCGTTCATTTCTCATGGCCAAGGAGGGTGAACATAGGAGGGTTCGACCAGGTTTACAATGGGTAAAGGAACCCTGGTACGGCACAGACTATAATGTGGTCCGTTTCGAAGAGAGCTTTCTTAATCAGGTTTGTTGAGTTGCGATTGGCAATCCTGTTCACGAAATTGATTCTCCGATTAGGCAGAAGAAGCGAATGATATACCAGAACTATTCTTGCCGGGACCTAATGCGTTTATACCCGTAAATCTCAATGTCGAGAAACGTGAAACAATCAAGGTACTTTTTTCTAGCAGCAGCATGAAAGCATGATTTGGTCAATCTCATACAATTTTAGCCGTCAGAACGACCCTACATGATTCGCCAAAGCCCCTTGACTACCCTATGGCATAAAAAAGACGACAGGTTCTGGATTCCAAAAGCTTATGCTACGATTGATATCCGAAGGTGAGCGTCGATAAAACTGCAGAACCACATTGACTTAGAATTTGTAGTCCAGCAAGCTATGCCACTCCTCGAGCGGCAGTGCTTACTAGGTATCTGATTTCATTACATCGTACGAGACATTATCTAAGCTTTCATCTAGGCTTTATGCTGACCTTGTCAATGATGCACTGACCGAGTTCGCGTACGATGCGGATCTTGCTGGTTTATCTTATCATTTCAGCGATACAACCACCGGGCTATACGTCTTCACGGGGGGATATAATGATAATTTAGCCACGCTCATTCGGGTTGTCATGCAGAAAGTGAGGGAGCTTAGAGCTAAGCCCGATCGTTTGGCAGTCATGAAAGAGCAGGTCGCCAAAGTACTCAGTGAAGAACATTTAACAGCTTTACTTACTTTCACTCTAGGTTGCAAGAGAATGGCGCAACTTTTTTCTTGGACAATCATATTCGATATCAGATTACTTTGGACGTTATCTGCTATCCGAGAGACAATGGACTACTGAAGAACAATTGGCAGAACTTCCATGTGTGTATCTTATTCTGCCTACCACAATAAAGACTGATCTATCTTAGCTATAACAACAGAGGAGATTGATTTGCATGCCAAGAAATTGCGTTCAGATGTACATCTGAGAATGCTGGTTACCGGGAATGTTTATAAGGATGTATGTTTCCTTTCTGCTGGATTGAACGGTACTTCACGGCCTTTTTCAGGAAGCACTCAAAATTGCAGATATAGTTGAGGAAGACCTCCAAGCTACCATTTTGTCCCAGACGCAATTGAACGAACAAGCCTTGATTCTTCCTCCAGGTATGCGGTGTCCTCGAGTGCATAGACGTTTCTTGACATCATCATCCATCAGCATCTAATTACATCTGGTCTTTTCCGTTGCCAAATCGAAACCAAGCCAACTCAGCCCTAACATACTATCTCCACTATGGGTCAATTACGGATCGACGGCTTCGCGTGACTGCAGCATTATTAACACAAATTCTGGCCGAGCCCACCTTCAGTGTCCTTCGTACTCGAGAACAACTGGGCTATATTGTCTCCGCTAGTACATGGAGCCTTTCAGGATCCAGTGAACAAGGCCTGCGGATTGTAGTCCAGAGCGAGAAGACTCCAGGTTATTTGGAGCAAAAAGTAGAGGAATTTCTTGAAGAAATGAGGTCTAGATTAGACGAAATGACTACAGAAGAGCTAGAAGAGCACAAAACGAGTCTTAGGAAGAAATGGCTTGAGATTATCAAGAATCTTTCTGAAGAAACTTCACTTTTTCAGACTCATGTCACTTCTGGCCACTGGGATTTCCTGAGACGTATGTTCTCGTCTCGCACAAAATTCTTTAATCTCATGATTTAATAGGTTACCAGGATGCCGAGCTTTTGGCTTCTATTCAAAAAACTGACGTTGTTCACCTGTTCCGAACCCACGTTGACCCACAATCCCTCACACGCGCCAAACTATCCGTTCACGTCGTTGCTCAGAAGCCTCGTATCAGGAAAGTGAGTGAGGCAGCATCACAAGCGTTCCAACAGAAGCTTCGTTTGGTAGGCTTCAACTGTGGTGAAGTCGACGAGGGGAAGTTGTTCTCAGATGGACTACCGACGCTTCCTGATTTCATACAGTTTTGGACGGCCGAATTGGCAGGACGGAAAGATATGGCGATCCTACTGGCTGAAATTCACCCATGCATAATAAAGCATCCAATAGAGGGGGAAGATGTAAATCCCACACTTCCCAAAGCAACATACATCAAGGACGTGCATGCATTCAAACAGAACCTGAGCCCTTCTGTTGACCCTGGCCCCATGGCCCGGTGGGTTGACCTTCCTAATTCTAAATTCTGAGTAGATTAGACCTATCATAATTCCTGTGAATCTAAAATGAATTAAGGCCAGCTCTGCTAGAGTGGATATTGCAATGGCTGGACAACGATTCAAAGCGCAATATGACAGTCATAAAACACAGCGAAAACCACTAATGAAAATAAGTGCCTCATAAGCATACTACCAGTACGAATGGTGTGAATACATCCAGTCATCGCCTGGATTAAGTCACTTCCTGCGAATGGTCTCCGTGACCAATTTACCTCTCGCGGGGTTCGATGGCTCATTATTCTTTGCTCGACGAAAGAGGAGAACATGAGGTTCAGGTGCTGTACTGGATCAACGAGGCACATAATAGTTTCAGCTCCTTTCTACCTACCGTGAACTTCGTAATGCTCCCAGCCAAGACTTTGAGTAATACCAATCCCCCGCCATTCGTGTTCCTCTAATAAACGTAGTGTGCCCGAATCGTTACAGAAGTACTGCTTTGGGATTATTTTGAGGAGTGATTTGGGAAGGATTACATGGCGGTATTCGTAGTTTTCATCAGAGTAACGGTCAGAGTAGTGGATCCTGTCAAGGATTGTTGTTAGAGACAAGAGGAAACACTCTGATCTCTATTTTACTTCTCGATATACTCCTCCAGTTTTCGAGCCACTTCTTTCTGTGAAGCAAGCTGTTGGGCGGTATGTGAAGAAGCCATAATTATACTGCGGAGAGATTGGTCTGGTACGGTATACAATTACAATTACAGATCGCTCCTCTCACATGATCTGATCATTTGCTTCGGCGCGACGTCACGGGTATCACGCCGCACGTATTAATTAGATCGGAGGTACTGAGCTCATCCAACAGGCCCTCATGAGTAACTATCGATTCTATAATCCAAATGATGAATATGATTATCTCGGTAACATTGATATGCGTCCTGACGGGAGTAACATTCTGGTTTCAGCTGCCCCATCATCAGATGTATTCGATGATTATATGAACGAGTTGTGTGGGTATATGCTATCTGAACCATTATCTATCAGACTAACCTACTTCTAGTGATGTCTTCTCCTTCTCTTCCTGGGCACTCGATGCAGTTTCATGATCCCAGCCACACTCCAGGTCATCACTTCGGATCTGACGCGGATACTTGGTCGTATGATGAAGAAACATCACCAGGAACGATAGAACGTACAAAGACTGTTACAGAACAGGCAACATTAAAAAATCCTCGTATATTTTATCATCGATTCTTGTTAAGCTAGGAACTAACCCGTCGTTCTCAGCTCTTGCGCGTTTCAGAACCGAACATCATACATACTGGACTCAGACCAGGTTTACCAAGAATCCGGAATCTCCTAGAATTTCTGATGAAATGAAAGGATTTTGCGACTCGTTGCCTCTTATAGAAAGAAGGCCAGTGATGGATCTTCGTATGTGTGCGTTCCCTATGGATAGATCTACGCTAAGAGGACACAATATGAAGCTGATATGTTTCGTGGAATATTCAAATTTCGAGCATTTAATGCTATGCAATCGCACTGCTTTGATTACGTAGGTGTTGTGTTATGTTCGGCCAGCCCTGATTTTACTATGCATTTTGTAGATCACATCTTCAGGTCATGACTTGGTAGGTAGTAGTCCTGTCGCGTGCATTCAACTGCGTGCTATGGATTACAGGTGGTTAGCGGTCTGTATCTTGTTCGTCTACATTCTTGTCTCAGTCCTTGACAGTTCCCTAGCACCCACTGGAAGCGGCAAAACGGTCCTCTTTGAACTTGGTATAGTTACGTTGCTGAGCCAGTCCGAACTGGGGCAACCAAGAATTGTCTATATCGCGCCAACAAAGGTTCCTTCAATTCTATGCCTCGATTGACACCTGACATGTTCCAGGCCTTGTGTTCTGAGAGGCACCGTGACTGGATCACGAAATTTGAATCCCTGGGGATTAGGAGTGAATCTCATATTCCGAGTAGACTATCATCGTGTTAAGACACTCTTAGCATGTGAACTCACTGGTGACACTGTGCAATTTGGCAAAGGTGCCTGGGGAGAAGCAAAAAAGAGTACCATCATGTACTTTGTTCAGTTGCCCTCAGACTTCTTACTGACAATATTTAGTATCACAACGGTCTATTTCTGCCATTTCTTCCCTGATCTTGTCTTCTCATTTAATTGATACCGAAGGCGGAAAAATGGGATAGTTTGACACGCACCTGGTAAACGTTAATACTTGGTTTGCCTGTTGGCATTTCTGAGATTATTGATAGGCAAGATAGTGACGATATCATTGCCCGAATTGGATTATTTCTGGTGGACGAAGTGAAGTAACTTCTATTTTCTCTATGATGAAACCTGGAACCACTTTCATAGGTACACATGCTGAACGAAAACAGGGGAAGCACCCTGGAAGTCGTTATCTCACGAATGAAAGCACGTAACAACTCACTGAGATTCCTCATGGTCTCTGCTACAGTTCCCAATATTCACGACATCGCAAATTGGATAAGTACCAACCGTGGAGCTAATGTGGTTTGTAAAGTTCTCAAGGTGAGGCGATTGTCACAAGAGTTTACAGTTACCCGACGAGCGCATTTTTCAGTTTGGTGAAGAATATCGCCCCTGCAAGCTGGCACGTTTTGTGATTGGCGTACCCCGATCGCCTAAACAAAATGAGTTTCAATATGCTACTACTCTGGACACTCAGCTTTTCCCTATCCTTCAACAGCATTCAGTCATGAAACCAATTCTTATTTTTTGTTCTACTCGTCAAGGTGCTTGATTGATGGTCTCATTTCTATATGGAATTTTGTGAAATTCCTGGTTTAGGCACGTTGAAGACAGCAACAACTCTCTTGAAAGCGTATGAAGAGGCTGAGAAACAAAAAGAGAGGCTGCCCTGGGTTCGGGCTTCACGGTCCGTCGTTAGAAACTTTGAGTTTTTTACTTTTCTCTTGATTCTGGACAGACTTAGTTCCCAGTTTCAGGATAAGCGTTTACGCGGTAGCATCCTCGTTACTCTTGTCTGCATTTTCTCATCTATCACATCTCCGAAGAACTCGTAACAAACGGAATCGGCGTTCATCACGCTGGCCTGGGAATTGAGGATCGTCGACTTACCGAGGATTTATTTCTGGATGGTGTCTTGCGCGTCCTTGTCGCAACATCGGTAAATAAGCTGGTTCACCAACTATGAGCACCGTTGACTAGATGTATAGACGCTCTCTGTCGGTGTCAACCTTCGTAGGCTTCTTCTCCATCGCAATGCCCAGGAGCCTTACACGTTATATAAAAGCTGCCCACACAGTAGTTATCAGAGGAGTCAAACTGTTTCAGAATAATGCGAACGTTGAATATAGTGATTTGGATGTAATGCAGATGATTGGACGTGCCGTTCGTACTTGGTTCCCTTAAACCTCTTCAGTATTAAATTTCTTATTATTTCAGGGCCGTCCTCAGTTTGGTGAGTCCTTTGTTTGTTTTCTCTTTTTTCTTACTTAGCCAGAATCTAGACAAAGACGGGATCGCGATAATCATGTGCGAACCCCAATTGGTTAGCAAATATCAAGCATTGACTCAGGGAGAAACAATTTTGGAGAGCTCCTTACATCATAACATGCTTGAACACCTCAACTCAGAAATTGCCCTAGGGACAATCACAAGCGTGCAAGCTGCAAAAGACTGGATTCGCAGTTCATTCTTATACCAGCGTTTACAGCAAAACCCTGATTATTACGCCATTAAGCAAGAGGAGGGGAAAGGTTGGAAGGAGAAATTAGACGAGATCATACTCCAGAACATCGGTGAATTAGAGTCCAGCAATCTGGTACTACGCAATGCCACCGGCTCCGAAGATACAATAGAGTCCACTGAATTTGGAGATATAATGTCCAAGGTATTTGGTGACAAGAGTAACTGCGAAATACCATTAATCTACTGATCAGTTTTATGTGCGCAAATCTACGGTCAGTGTCACAGACAATCCTTTCTTTTCATCTGATATATAGACAGATGGAGGACCTCATGAATCTTCCGGAAAAGCCAAGTTTACGAGAAATCGTGCGTCCCCCACACGATATCACTGGAGCCTCGAAATTGATAAGGCCTAACAGCTAGAAGTTATAGCTGGTGCTGAGGAGTACCTTTTCTTACGATTGATATCTGAATTAATTCCTGAGCGTGATTTCTCTAGATTCTCCATGCTTCGGCTGAGAGCCTCTGAAAAAACTGTACTGTCATTATCAAATGAAAGGTTATTCCATCTGTTTTATATTAAACGCAGGTATACAACGAACTACGTATTCATAATGACATCCGCTTCTCAATCTCGAAGGTCGATAGTGTGCGTGATAAAGTATTCCTCCTTCTCCAGGTAAGGGCACGGTCAGGGGCAGATGCGGTGACTAACACAGTTGATAGGCCATTCTCGGAAATATTCCACTGAATGCCGCTGAGATGCGGAAAGGAGAGTCACAACCGCAGTTTGATGCTCTTATTGTCTTCAAGCATGCACCGAGGCTAGCTAAGGGTGAGCATAGTTTACCTATTTCTGGATTGGAGGTAATGGGCAAAATAGTGGTGGTGGAGCTCGCAATCACGAAGAAGCTCGGAACTCAACTTTTACATGGACTTGAGATGTGAACAAATACAGTGTTTATGGCCACTTGTGCCCTTCTAAGCCTCTTTTTCCCAGTGCTCGATGTTTGGTTGCCAAGGCCTGGGAAGACAGGCCGACAGTACTCAGACAGATTGACCAGATTGGCGAAAAATCGTAAGTTTTTCTTTGACCTCAAAGTTTGGATAGAACGTAGATGCTGCCTGAAGGTTAAAAGTAAGTAGAAGTCTATTTGGTGAAGGTTTGCTTGCTCATCGGCCAGATACTTGCCGAGAACGGGATAACTACACTGGATCAACTTCGTCAGCAACCACCCGCTCGTATTGAACTTGTAGGTTCAGCTTGTACATGATATTATGAATTATATTCAACTCAACTGCCAGCTACTCAATCGACAAAATCCGTTCGGTCATGAGATTCTTGCTTCACTTGCGAACATTCCACAATACTGCTTAAATGTGAAGCAAGTTTCCGTGGCATTCGATAGAGAGAGAAAATCTATTCATGTCGAAATTTCAATCGAATGCAACCTAGCAAACCAAGCGCCTGCGATCAAGAGAAACTCACGATACTATGACATGACTACAATTTTGACAATCACCTCAGATTTCCACCTGGTCGATTTTCGCAGAACGCCGTTAGTGGATGTGCTACACCTCTAATGAGCGCTAAACACCTGAACATTCTAATGTAGAACTAAAGCTCTCAAGAAGGCAAGAAAGTTTATCGTCACCGCTCAGCTCACAAAACCCAGCCAAAATATTGTGGTTTTAATTGCATCTGTACGTTTTATATCTCCCGGACACATGGGAAGCTAATACTCCTCCAAGGAATGTTTTGTAGGGAACTTCATCAAGCACACAGTCATACCGAATGTACCACCAAACGAATATCCTACACTCAATACTCGTCCCATTACATCGTTGGTGCGTCTAGCAGGATTAAAAAATCATTCACTGACTGAGTTACTCTGAAAAGGCCTTGGATTTGCAAGAATTTGAGAATGATCCCAAATTCTGGGAAATAGACCTCAGCGAAAATTCAGATGTTGCGGCCACAGGTGAAATTCAAGGTATGTGTACTTGTGCAATCATGAATCTAAGCTGAGAATTACTTGACAGTTGCACAGAAGAGATCAGCCCTTGGTCATTCCGAAGACTCAAAACGTTCAGTGCAACTGCCAAACGGCAAGTATCAGTAAGCCATTTAGTCATTTGATGGTTCTTAACGCTGACTAGGAACAGATGCAATCACGCTTGCGCAGACAGAAATAGATGCCTGCATCTCTGGTATGTGCATCTTCGTTTTAATGTTTCAAATGCGACCAACCAGCACAGCTGTCGGGAAGGCCGATCTCGTCCAAATGCCAATGGAAGGAGAAACGAGAAAGGGAACCAAATTTTGAACAATGGTGATGCTTCGAGGCAAAAATCAACGGTCCAAAACTCTTCTCAGCAACAATTGTCGGGTCTGGAAAGGCTCCATTGTCAAACGGACATACGAAGTAGCCTCAAAATGAAACAAGCAAGGCTCACACCTGGACTCATTGAACATGGTGGCCTCAAACGCAAAACGAAAGAAACGTTTCAGATACAATTCACCGAAGTTGAGCTTCGACATACAATACCTTGCAATGCTATAAATGACAATCTCGACGAGGACCTTCCCAGTGTTGAAGATCTCTTGTGTGGTGGAAAGTCAGCTAGCTGTGACAAAGATGCTGTTTCTCCGGATCATTCTTCAGAATCAGAAAGTGGAGAAGTCTACTATTCAGGTCCAGATATGGATCTACCTCGTAAACGCTCTCGTATACATTCAACACATAATAAGGTATGTAAGTTCAATGTGAACTCGACTTGTCTTGGTGGGACTGATCATGAGCAGCCACTGTCCCTTCTCCCTGATAACCACAATCAGGAAGTTTCATCGCGGACACCTGTTCCCAAGATTGTGGATTCTTCCACCAGCGATGCTAGGCGACCTGCAACACAACCTGCATATGAGTCTGTAAATTTTTCAGTCCAAGGATCCTCGGTCTTAGGTACAGAACCTCTGTCGGTAGTCTCAGATCGTGAACATCATGTTGCGGAGGAGGATGAATTTGCGGAGTTAGATGAGTGGCTACGTAGTGGTTTCGTGGAAACCGATTAGGCTCTACACGATATTATTCATGATAACAGTAACATAGTTAGACTTTATATGTCACTGTAATAGTGGGGTTTGTCAGTCATCAAACTCATGCTCCGAAGAAGGTGCGGTGAAAATTCGAATGGCAAAAGCAAAACGGTGATTCCAGGCTACCAGGGAGCCGGGTTTGACGATGTTCCACCCCGCAAGGTCATTCCGCCATCGTCGTTCTTTGTTAAGTCTCTCCTGTCGAAGTTCAACTTCGGTCGGGGGAGGGTTGCTCAGCTCTTCTGGAGTAGGTTCTCGAATTCCATGAGCCAATGCCCTCGCAGTCTCCAGTTTCTTCGGTAAATCTTCGTAGTATTGTTTCCTGGCTTTGTTTATGTCATGGGAAATATCATTAATTTTGATGTAAGCATCAGCCTGTATATCAAATTCCAAGTCTCCTTGCATAGTACCAACTCGGCTTTCGGTTCCAGAATCTCTCAAGATATGACATGGAAGAGCGATAGGCCGAGTATTCTTCATGATGAGATTGTACGCAGCTTCGGAGCCAGAGCGTACTTTATGACGTTGATTGAAAAAACCCCAAAGCATGAGAGGGATCTGAGTAAAACCAATGTAATCGGTAAAAGGCACCAGGAGGATAGGGGGGAGGGGGAAAATTTCAGATGGAGGGGAGGCGTTCAGGGTCTGAGGTGATGAAGAGTCTGTTTGTTGTTGTGAATCAGCTTGATTGGGCAGCCATACCGGTAGAGGTCCTTGAGAGATCAACGTTTGCGAGAGCGTGCTCTCGGCTTCAATTTTTGGCTTCTCAGGCTCGTCAAACACACCATCAACTTCAAATTCCCGAGCCAATACCTCGTCTTCGTCAACTTTTTGCAAGCCTTCAGTCCATCCACGGTGCAGGCCATGTAAAAACTCCTTCCAAGTGGGGCGGCCCACAATGACAATCCCACCTTCGAGTTCGCGCTGTCGTGTTTGTGCGAGTGGTTCATATGTCGGAAGAGCATTGCTCAATTCACTTTCTTTGTCAATACCGAGGTCCATCCGTCGGCGGCGCCGGATGTCATCCGCGACGCGGCTTGACAATTCCCCGAGCCGTTTCGATCCAATCATCTCATAGTCTACAGCAGCTGCGATAAGAATCGGCTAGGACATTCGTCATTAATAACAAGACGGGAGAGAAGATTTGCCTCCAACAAACCTTGACATATTTTCTGAAATATCTCAAACTCTGGTCATAATCATCGTCTCCCGGCCATTTACTACCGTACACGGTCACTTTCCGAGGTTTGTCAAAAGGGCTGGACGGTAATTCGGCAAGACTCTTGACCTTGTCTATGTACTCTTGTCGTATTTGCTTGCATTGTCTGCGGTCATAGATATAATAGCTAGTTATGGATGAGGCGACACCAACGAAGATGAGCCAATTACGCGAAGGAAGTTTCGGCCGCTTGGCAAGCCAAGATGTGGGTATTCCAACGTATTTGAGGGCTGTTCGCACACCGGAAGGTCCAGAGGGTGTTGCAAATGAGCCCCCCACATCTCGTTCCGACATGCCAACGATTAAAAAGATGAATAGACAAAACTTCAGTGACGTTCAAATTTTGACGAAGCTCGGATAATTTCAGTCACAGTTCGACAATTGCGTGCGTTTCTTTCTCTCACGGTATCTCATCCCATAGTACGTATTACCACGGCCCATTTAGAGTACAGATATACATTATAAAAACTGAAGGCAGATGATATACAGAATCAAAATAAGCAGGGTATGCAAAACCAACAAAAGGTAGGCTACTCCCGATCATTGGCTTTGTCTAGCTGTTGTCTTTTTCGCGAACCACCACTAGCATGGAATGTTAATACTCAAGTTATTGCAAGAACTGATACTCACACTTCCTGATCCAAACCTCGTTTTTTCCCGGTCTTAGCCTCATCTAAGAATTGATTCAAACCGAAGACATCACTTGTATCTTTCTCGAATTGCACAGGTCCTTCACGGACTTCCTGCTCGCTAGCACCTTCAAATCCAACTTTGGGGCGTCCGATACCGAACCGGTCATTGTCGAGGGCTTTCCCAATGCCCTCCTCGGTACCCCCACCGAACGAGTCATCATTTCCTTCGTCAATGTTGCCCCTAGCTTTGTAGATGGCGGCAGCAGCAGTAGACCCATGGAAGAGAGGGCGGTCGTACAGGTTATAGGAATCGTCATCTGCAAAGGAGGCCGACAAGGATTCTTGATTGAAAAGGCGTGAATCCAGCATTGATTCCTTTGATAATGTCGGCTTCGCGAGGCCGAGTGCAATTTTTTCAGATATGTCGCGATTTTGTTGCCGGGCCAGCATCTTCGCCCGTTGTTCCTGTCCCATATTGTTCATACGCATTTCGCGTTCGCGTTCCCTCCTCTTCTCGGCCCTCATCTGGTCACGAATCTTGCGTGCATTCTCATCCTTGGCGTCATCATCCGACTCGGAACCTGATCCAACTTCACTGCCAGACTCATCACTTCCATACGCTGCCAATGATGATTTCATGGCAGCTTGACTCAAAGCAGAAGGTTTAAGTGCGACACCACTGCGTTCCTCACGCGCTCGTTGAGCCAACCTGCGTAAGTGTTCCTCTTTGGCTTCTTTTTCCTTCTGCGCCAGTTTCTGTTGCATAAGAGTGCGTTGATGAACTTCGTCTCGGGCGAGACGGTCGGCGACATACAATGCCTCAGATACTTTCGCAAATCTGTCGTTGATATAAACCTGAGTAGGTGGTGTTAACAAGTAACAAAGTCAGAAGCAATGACTCACATCTTGAAGACCACGACCATCAGCAGCGAGACGTTTGTCGAGAGGAATTGTGAATCCCTTGTTGTTTTTCCAGTTCGATATGCAAGGAGGAATCATCCATTCCTTCTGTTCTGCTGCCGTCGCTTTTCGCGGTGGACTTCGTAAAACAGGTGGAGGAGGACTTGGTGGGCCACGAGGAATTTTCTTGTGTTTGAACCGTGGTGGCTCCAGTGGATCTTCTGCGACCTCGGTCATTTTGATAATACGCTGCTTGAGAGCACCGCCGTTCCCCTGCTGTCCAGGAGTATATCGCACAAAACTCGTCTTCCCTTGGCCTTCAGGTACATTTTTGGGTTGAGCTGCCTTGATTTTGCCGTTCACCAGCTTTTCTAACGCAGCCTTTGTTCGTTCAGCTGTTTCCTGGACCTCCTCCTCTGTCGGCCTCGCCATATCCCGTTGCTCATCGTCCAAATCCTTGCGATGAGCAAGCGGAACTAGGTCTTTGAATTCCGACTGAACAATCTTCCCAGCGCGTTGACCTTGATGAGCAATGGCATCGTAACGTACGTTTCCATCACTATCTACTTGTAGGGCAAGTGTGTTTCCAGAAGAAGCCTAGAAGAAATACATTAGTGTTCAGGTTGCGTCAAGCTAAGCATACCTTTTGCTTGCCCATACCTAACGGGTACTGAGCAACATGGCATTCAGGAAATGAACCCCCATCACCTGAAAATCTGGTTAGAGAATTCATGAAATTGCAACTACACACACACCAAAATCATCTTGCGATGATGGCTTCCAACCTCGCCGTTGACCGTAGGGAGGAACTACAGGTCGTGTAACGATTGCTTGAGTCAGAGCTGGACGTTGAGCCTCGTCGTCTGAAAGAGCAGGTGCATGGACAGGTTGAGGTAGTATTCTAGACAGTCCTATGAATCTCAGTGCAACACATTGGATCAAAGAACTCACGACGCAAGAGCAGCCATGATAGCAAATGGGAACAGTACAGCCTGCTTAAAATCATAGTATTATATAATACAGTGCAAGCCTGAATTGGAAAATATTTACAACGAAGAATGCTGGAGATGTTCTCGAGCCTCTGCACGGGGTACGGATGGTTTATTTTCATCTTGAGAGGGAGATAGTAAAATCGTCATCAAGAAGTATAAATATTAAACATATGTGATTCTCATTCAAACGCTGCTGTTAGATGGTGACTGACTCTTGAACCAAGTCCAGGCTCCAAGTCCGACAATAAAGTTGAAGACTCCCACAACTCCCGAACCGGCGCCAAGTAATGTGAGCACCCACCAGATGAAGCCAATGATACGGTCTAGGCACCGACCGAAGTATTTCTTGAAAACAGCATTAGGATCAGGTCTAGGGCAATATGATACGGGAAGTTGAATTTTTGGAATATATATATGTTTAGTTGGAGATGGCGGCATTAAAAGAAGGCACACAATAGGTTTCTAGATTTGGGATGAGAATACTGTCCTGGCGTAAAGGAGCGGAACCTTACATGATCAGAGGTGGTATAAGAGGGTATTGAAGTGTACAACACATTCATGATGTTGCTTTGGGTGCCATTCTCAGGAGAGTCAGAATAGGTAGCGTAGAGAACTCGATCTGTCCAAGAAGGCGTCCGTTTCGAACTAAAGAAACCCAAGCGTCAGAATCTGCCAAGGACGAAGTAACAACTCTGTTACCTACCTGTATCTATCGACATGGCCAAGTTGATATTTGTAACTGCACTTGAACTTCCAGAATTCGCCTTCGTGTAAACCAACAAAAACATTTCCCTTGCGTTTCTCCACCGTGAGCTGGTCATATTCCTTAAGGTCCTCGCGCATCTTTTCCGACGATAGCATCTCGGAGAATCTAGGACCTTTGCTATCGACATAGTGAGGATGTGCAACCGGTAATTCCAGTCTGTAGTTGAGATCTCCCAGGAAAACAAGTGGGAGGTGTCATATATTGTGCTGAAGCTGTCCTCGGGCATAACTGGGGGAAACACTAGCGAACGGACAATCCAGTCATAATCTGCGTTCCGACACGCGACTTTATGATCATGGGCTGTCAAGTGGGCATTGACGAACCTATTTCAGGGAATAGTCAGTACTACATCCCACATGTTCAGTCAGAACCATACGTGTAAGTCTCTCCAGCATCTCCATCTGACTCGCAAATCCTAAATCTTACACCAACAGCTCCCTTATTCCCCATGTAGAGAGGTCCGAACGACGTCCATTGCGTTTGCACATTATGAACCCTTCGTGCAATACCATCGTCCCGCCCATATACGAGGAGTGCAACACCCACATTTACTACTTTTGCGATGAGAGAGTACTTCTCCTTGTTTGGGGAGTGTTCTTCGATCTGCGAAAGGATAAGAGCATTCCTATGCTCAATCACGGACTTGGATAGTCCAGAAACTGTGAGATGTGGGAATTTCAAAAGGTATTCTGAATGACGTGTCAGGAAACCTACGCCCGAGATGGAGAGGCAAAAGCTCCTGAAATCCGACGGCCACGATATCAGGCGCTCGTTTCTCCTTTGTGAGAAAATGGGAAACCTGGAGTGTTGGAGCAAGCCAGTCCACGAGGTCCTGTGGAAGGCCTGCTATGCCTTGTAGGTTTGTGTTGTAAGATGCGATCTGGACTAACAGGCGTTCCGGCCGAGCGAACATCACAGCCAAGGGCAGATATCACTAGTTGTGTAAAGGGGAGAGACTAATGAGAGCCTTCCACTTGCAGGTGGTCAGAAATGACCTTGGCGGCAGGCTCTCTCGATCATCAATTTATTTCCACGAAGTTACATTTTTTACATGTCTTTTGCATGTCTCTTACATGTCTTTTACATGATGATAGTTCAACTAATTCGATTTATTTGGGGCCCCTGGTGATCCCCAGATCTTGCAAACGACCAGTTGCAAGATCATAGACGTAACCATGAAGATAGACGCTCTGGCCTTTAGGAGTACCCATTGTCCATGCATCTCTAATCGTCTGGGTCTGGCAAATGTTATCGATCTGCATCTTGACGTTCTCCGAAACGACAAGAGGAAGTGCCTTGTCGCGAGATGTGGCTCGGATATCCAACTTGCCAGCCAATCTTGTCAGGGGCTCGAGCCAGCGATTAAGGGCTGCCGATGGCGGAAGCGAAGGGATAGTGATCACTGGACCATCAAGATCAAAATCCTTCCTCTGTACGGCGTTTAAGCAAGCTGCTGCACCACCACATTCACTATGGCCGACGACGATGACTGTGAATTCACACATCGACAATGAGCGAAAAATCAATTAGAACGGGACGAAAAATTCCATATACCGTGTTCGACGCCCAGAAAGTTGACTGCATAGTCCAAGACTGCCAGAGCATTAACATCATCCGGAAAGAATTGACTGTCGATAGTATCAGAGGGTGAATCATGTGAACTGATGAGGGAAGCTCACTTGGCAATGTTTCTATGAACGAAGATGTCACCAGGCTTGGAAGCAGTAATAACGGATTCTGGGACCCGAGAATCCGCACATCCAATCCAAAGGGTCTGAAAGTTGACTGGACGTTAATTTAAAACCTACTGTCGAATTTGAGTACATACTTGGGGACTCTGGCCTTTGGCCGATTCCAAGAAAAAGTCGACGTCCTTCTGCGCAACGACTGTCGCCCAGTGGGCATTCGACCTGGAAAGTTGTTCGGCAGCAGATACCATTGTAGCACAAATAGTAAAATACAGAACCAAATCTCTCAAGGAAAACCTGACCAACTGAGATGTATTTATGGACACCCACAATAGATCCACAGTAGATCTGTCATATTACGGGCGGCAACACTTTGTCAATCTAGTGACACTCAGACATCCAGGGAAGATCCTCACTAGGATACTAGGAACCGAGTGCTTTGTAGATGATGTACCTACTATTCATAAAACATACGACAAACAATCGACAAACAATCTGAGCTTAGAATGATCATATGGGAATATTTGACCCCCTCTAGCCAGTTCCCGAAAGTCTCCTCGCAAATCTAGTTCATTTGCCGGATAAGTTTGTTGATGCTTGTTTCCCGGTCACCAAAGTCACCGCCCTGGACATAATGGTTAAATTTGCGTTTCCTCCAGCCGCCAGTGGGGTTGGATAGCTTGAAGGGCCACAGGAAGTTTGAAGCCTATTTTAAAAATGATTAACAACAATATATTGGACAATTGTGACGAGGATAACACTAACTTGCTTAAAGTTGGGTCCAACAGTAGTAATTTCGTGCACGAGGTCCTCAACGCAGAGGATATCAAACTTGCCAAGAGACTCCTCGATAATATTGTTGTTGACGAGGGGAATGCGCTGCTTGTTGACCTTGCCGTAGCCTCGCTTATAGATCAGTTCACGGATGGACTTCAAATTTGGCTCGCTGCGAACGAGCCTCAGCTGTACAATTGACACCAAAAGCTGTATCTGGAACTCACCCATATGTCACATAGGGTTCAATGAGACGCAACATCTGCTGAGTGGCCTTGGTAGCCTTGACAAAAACACCATTGTTAATTTGCAAGAGGCGAAGGAGTTGGAGAATCTTGCGGGGTTTCGGAGCAATCTCATTCACACTGCCGAGGTCAAGGTCGATTCAGTAAGAAATTGAAGACAGGCTCACCCACGAATGCGAATCACAAAATAAACTTTAGGTTGAGCAGGTACGTAGAAATCACCGGATGCACGAGCAACACGTTTCAGACGGATCTCCTCTCTCTCCCTAGCAAGATACTCCTTTACATAAGATTCGGCACGCTTGAAAATGACCTTGCGCTTTCCTTGGGAGGCCTGAGTAAATTGTAAGTATCCGCAATTTCACTTCAAATCTCAATGCAAGGGCATTTCAAAAAGTCAGTCCCGAAAGATGGATTTGACAGCAACATCGTGAAGTAGCTTCACTAGCCAAGTGTCGAAATGAAGTTATGCATCCCCTATCTAAGATATGAAGGCTCGAATTTCAAGTTGGACTAACCTTACGATTGGCCGCAATCGTTGCAAGGCGCTCCTCTCGGGCCTTGTCATTTTGCTTGCGCTTTTTGAGGAGAGTCTCTGGGACTTCAATCGTCTGTACAAGAATTTAATCACGTCACAGCGATATCGATGGTTCATGACTGACCGAAGCACTCGGGACGCTGTTTCTATGTAAGCTTCAATACATTGACACGAAGAAAAAACATACGTGGTAGATGGGGTCATGGGTCTTGAGGAATGACGATAGTCCTGGTCGTGATTGACAGTAGGGTTGAGATTATGTGGCTGAACTGTACAGTTTGACAAAGAAGGTCTCACGAGCTGCCAATACGCTTCCTTATACGGCGCGCAAGTCACCTGATAGTGTCATTTCACTCATGTCAAGTCATGTCAAACACAGTCACGCTCTGGCTACTTTTTTAACATCAGAAGGCCAGCCTATCATTGAGCTACGATACTACAACATATAGAAGGGTGTGCAATAAAAGTCCCTGCCGGCTATGACTAACAATACCCCTCAACTACCTTTGAATGGTGCACTTCTGCCTTGAGGTTTCCATGCATCTTTCCACGCACTTTGGTACAACCTGATAACTACCTTTAGACAATAAGGCTTTTAGCAAGGCTCACATGTGGCATAGCTTATGTTGTCATCTCCATAAATAGTGCTAGAATGATGCTGCCCCGGGAGCAACTAGTAACAAAGAAAGAGGGAAGATATTAGTGATAGATTATGCACCTTGAGGGAATGAACCCAGGAGGGAGGAGGGATGGTAGTGGTCAATGGACAGAAAGGGACGTCATGTGATAAAGGTTTCTGATTTCACACATTCTTAATTTCCCTGCAGCAAGGTAACTCTTTCTCATGCTGACTACGGTCTTCTCAATGACTCGAAGTGGTATTCGTGCTTCCCGGAGGATACAAACCATTGCCCAACACATGATGTCCACCGTCGCTCCTGAAGTGAGTTCTAATCCCTCTTCGTCTTTTTTTTTTTATCTATCTGTATCTAGGAGCAGGCTGTTCTCTTTCAAAGTCATCAGAGCCTGAGGAAATTTATCCTCAATCGTGAACCCAAGCTCAATGCACTCAATGAAAATATGCTTACCCTGCTTCGCCCCAAAATTGAAGTATACTTCAGTATCATGTTGATCTGTCCTAAATCTCCTGACTCGAAACATCACTAGGAATGGAGTTCATCCGATCTCTGCGGCACGATAGTTGGAACAGGTATTGGGCGTGCCTTTTGTGCCGGAGGTGATGTGAGATGTGAGTGTAATCATTTCAATTCTACCGTGATATTGAACCTTTATCCGCAGATGTTGTGGAGAATGCTGTCGACCCAACCCACCGTCAGAAAGCAATTGATTTCTTCAAGCACGAGTGTGTCATCCATTTAAGGTCAATTATTGAGTAACAACCTGACTGGTTGATATTTAGGTTTGAGATAGACTATATTCTGGCAGCTTTAAAGAAACCCTATGTTGTTATAATGGATGGAATTACATGTACGTATGAATTTTTGCAGCATAAGTCCGGCCTAACTGCTCGACTACAGTGGGCGGAGGGGTGGGATTAAGTGCAAATGCACCATTCAGAATTGCTACGGAAAATACATCGTTCGGGATGCCTGAAACGAAGATTGGCTATTGCCCCGACGTGGGTGCAAGTTATTTCCTATCACATTTGGATGGTGAACTGGGGACTTACCTCGCCCTGACTTCAGACAGTCTGCGTGGTAGGGCGGTGTTGTGAGTATCCTAGGATTTGTTCTCCAAGTGAGACAGTGATGACCTCACTTTGCAGTGAACTTGGATGCGCGACACATTACATCCCATCAAGGAGAGTCCCAGTGCTCATTGATCGGTTATCAGCGCTTGACAAGCCACATCCCTCTGTGATTGATCAAACAATCGAGGAATTTTCTTCAGAGCGTCAACCGGAAGAACCACCCACACCTTTCATTGGTGCCGTTCGCGTAGCTCTCGACTTCACCTTTGGCTGCAATACAATTGAAGAAATAATTACCAGGTTGCAATCTCTAACTGCCCATCAAGACTCAATTATACGGGAATTTGCTATCAGTACTTTGGCCAAGTTGGAAGATCGGAGCCCGACCAGCCTCAAAGTTGCTCTGAAAGCCATTAGAATGGGCAAAAAGAAGAGTCTACTTGAAGCACTCGACATGGAGATGAAAATAGCTACAGCATTTTGCGTGAGGCTGAGCCCCTGGAATCAGATGACTCTTATTCATCCTGTGATTACAGAATCAAGCAACTCCTGATTTCAACACTGGTGTGAAGGCAGTCATCATTGAAAGGTCAGATAGACGACCCTATTGGCAACCGGCAAATGTAAATGAGGTTACTGATGACCTCGTTGACCGTTTCTTTGACCCAACCTCAGAATACCTGAGATCGGCACCCAAACTCGAAGTTCCCGTAGTAGCTGAAGTGCCTCCGTTATCACAGTTTGCACTTCCCACCGAGGCTGAAATCCATGGAGTTATCATTAATTCTCAGACTGGGGACGCCCCAGGCCTTCAGCTTGGAGAGTTAATCTCTCGGCTTGTCTATTCGAGAAAGGGTAAGTCGGGCGTAAAGGAGAAGGTTCTTGAAGTTGTACGGCGTAAGTGTGGTTTACAAGACCACGCTGATGGTGATACTGCCCCGTTGAAGTGGAGGGATGAGGAGCATCCTTTCTGATTCTTGTTCACCTTTTGTTATACCTTTTTAGAATATAGTCTGATAAGATTGTTTGTTCCGTTCCACGTCTGAAGCGTCAGGCAATGCCACTTTCTCGAGCTTTGAGAGTCAACGTGTAGCTTTGAAGCAGTATTTTGCAACCTCTGAGTGAGATGAAATAAAGATTCCATTGTTGAAATCGTATGTCAGGCATACTTATTTCAGTCTGTTCCTGAAAGGTGTTGTTTAATCATTGATGGATCGCATACCAGAAAGGAGCATGCAGCACTAATGGAACATCGACCCTGAAAGAGGGATTTATTTACAGAATTGCGGCAAGTGTTTTACTTACGTATAGCTCGGCTAACGGGTGTTGCCAAGTCTTGAACAGCCTTACCAGAGGAACATAGCGAGGCCTCACATCCATATCTGATCCTTAGAAAGCTGATTATGTTTGAGGAGACATTTGATCAGACCAAGTGTTGATGATACACAGGCTTAATTGTACAGCGGTAGCGGGATCTGTTGTGACTCCGCACAAAAATCGATTATGTAACTATTTTACTTACGATTTTAGATCTCAGATATTCCCTTCAGTCACATATTCTTTGCCAATCGATGAGCTCAAACGGAACTAATCATGTACTGCTTGCCCTAATACTGTCTCATCACAAATACACTAGGATATTTTCCTCCGAACAGGAACGAGTCTGGATCACGATCGGCCCAGTTCGCTTCCCTCCCGAACCGTATCCTTAACGTTTCTGCAGCGATATGTATCTTGTACTTGTAATCAGTGGCGTGGTCAAATCTCATTTAAAGGACCGCCAGCTTTCAACCTTCAAGATTCCAGACGTACCTTGCTCTTTTCCCCTCTCTTCTGACCATGACTTTTTTCCAACCACACCTCTCCCCTCCTCACGCGGTCGGTACCCTCCTTAATGCTGTTTTCTCTCTGTACAACTTCTACTTTCCTCATGCCCCTCGCCTTTCGCTGCCAGATCGTCGCTCGCTTGATGACTTTGACATTAACCTTCACACTGGTTTTTTCCCTCCGACTCCCCTTTCACGTCTACCACCTTCCTTCGATCTTTGGGAAGATGGTCTTTCTGCTGCTGCAGGTAGCTTGTGTCTCGGTGACGACGATTCCAGTGAAGCCAAAAGCAAACGTGAATTTGGCCAGGCATGGCGAGACGACATAGACTTAGTAAGTATCTTCCTAATTTCAGATTTATGTAGATTCTCATCACCGGTATCTCAAGTGGCCAATGCTTTCAGTAGATGAAATCAAATCAAATCTTCGATTCTTACAAAGAGCCCATTACGTCCTTTCATGGCTCCTCCATCTCTACGTCCATTCGATCCCAATATTTCCTGCCCCACCCGAAGTCGTTATCATTCCAAGATCGATCACCGTGCCGCTTGTTGAGGTGTCCCAATTGCTTGGGATAGCTCCAGTACTCACGTTCGCTGATACCGTTCTATGGAATTACGAGCTTGTAGATCCATCTGAGCCCCTTTCAGTGACGAATATTCGCTTTCGCCATCTCTTTTCAGGAACAGAGGATGAAGCCAACTTTTATCTTGCATCAGCTAGAGCTGAGCTTGTTGGTGTCGAAATGCTACGAGTCCTTGAGGAATACAATCAGTTATCGCCCAACACAGGTGACTATACTGCAGTAGGGAAGGTTTCTCGAGACCTGGTCCGCCTTACGGGGATAATCAACAATATTAACGAAATCATCCAGTCTGTCCGCCCGACATGTGATCCGCATGTTTTTTACTGGCAGATCCGACCCTGGTATAGCGGTAGTGGGAGCGACGGACCTTCTTGGAAATATGAGGGCATCCCAGATGATCATAAACTATTGCGAAGTGGTCCTTCCGCCGGTCAGAGTAGCGTTATGCACGCACTCGACGCTTTTCTCGGCGTCAATCACAAGACAGTTCCGCCCAGGAGCTCCGAAATGAAGGATCACCACGGTCAATTCATGGAGAAGATGCGGTTATACATGCCCAAAAAGCACCGTGACTATCTCATTTCCCTGTCGTCCTCCTCTCAGCCCATCCGCGAGCTTGCAAAGGAAGAATCTATTCTTCGCGATCCGTTTAATGCAGTTGTCGCGGCACTACAGAAGCTCCGAACAGAACACATAAAAATTGCTTGCCGTTATATTGTCACTATGGCGCATACGCAATCGGCTCCAGGTTGCCCCATTGCCAGTATGTGGTCACGGCTCCAGAAGGATGGGGCACGAAGGAATACACTGGGAACGGGTGGCAACACGGTCGCATCGTTGCTTAAGCATGGGCGAGACGCTACAAAACAAACCATGCTGCCGGGAAGATCCTTTTGAAGAATGACTAACTTAATCGCTAGTGATGATTTTAACTAATATCCATCCCAACGATACCTATCATTATTGTTCGTTACTCATAGCTATCTTACACTTGCATATTTATTTCTATTTACTACATTCATAGTTAATTAATGTCTTGCATCAAGAGGTTGTCAAGGGAGCACCTGGCACTAGAAATAACACTGACAATGGTCATTCAGGGTCAAATATTCACTAATGTGATGTAAGTCCTGTTTCCGCCGGTACTTACACAGGGCGGTAGTCAGAAAAGCTAAAATCAGAGAATCAATGTGATATTAGCGTACCAACCCTCGAAGTCCGATGGAAACCCAGCCACAAAGTTTCTAATACAATCCCCATATTACCATTACCGAATAAATAGCCAATCATGAAACCTCAAATCCTGCTATTTTAGCAACAAATTATGGTCATCAAATTAAGCTAAGTTTGTTTATTGATTGGATTTTATAAGTCACGGGCTTGACAAAACATTGAGACATTGATCAGCGTTTGATGATTCCAGATAGAGATCATGATGACTCATGCACAAGTATTAGTTCCTCCGATCCGTCAATGTCGTCTTTTCAGCTTAGTACCGGCTGTTGTGCACATCTACCTCTGTCTTCCTGTGTCAATGAATCAAATTGGAAGGAAGAATATGTCGTTCAATTTCTATCAGTCAAAAAGGTGGTCAGAGGGAATAGTGAACGTTATCGACTGATTATATCTGATGGAACATACTTCATCCAAGGAATGCTAGCCACGCATTGTAATGCTCTTGTCAAGGCCGAGAATATTCGGGATTACACTGTTGCAGTTATCGAAAGATGGACATCAAACATTGTACAGAACAGGCGGTGCGTACTTCCTGTTTTTTTGATTGCAGATGGAAGTCATTGTTATATACAGATTGGTGATTTTGCTCAGCATCCGTGTTCTTGGCAACCCGGACGAGAAAATTGGCATACCTACAGCTTTGGGCGACACCAGCAGCATAGTCTTGGAGCACACGCCTGTTGCAGCTTCCCTGGGTGGTGAGACAAGCACCGGTGTCCAGCAACAACAAAACCACCCTCTGTTCGATGGTCAGCGAAAATACGAGGAGAACGCGCGATCTCTACCAATCATTCCTATCGAGGAGTTGAATCCATATAGGGTCAACTGGACCATCAAAGCTCGAGTAGTTCAGAAAAGCAACATCAAAAACTGGTCCAAGGAAACGAGCGATGGCAAGTTATTTAGCGTAGTGTTTTTAGACCAAAGTGGCAAGATTATGGTTACCGCCTTCAACACCGTAGCAGATGAGTTATTCTCACGTTTGGAAGAAGGAAAGGTGTATCAGGTCTCAAAGGCCCGAATCAAGGTCGCCAACAAAGCATATTCAAATCATGGTTATGAGTTGATTCTAGAGAGAACCACTCACATCAAAGAGGTGGTATTCTTTTGAGCCTCTGGCAAATCCCTAATAGTGGCGCCGTTTATGTAGTGCCATGACACGGCTTCCATGCCTAGAAATTGCTTCGTCCCTCTCAATCAACTCGGAAGTCTCGGGAAGGGTGCATTTTGTGGTAAGCCGAAGTACCATATGTCAGTACTTTCAGCTTTCCTTATGTCATGTCACTATTGATAGATGTCATTGGTGTTGTTCGAGAGGCCGGCCTCATCTCGAATTTCACAATTCGACGAGGTAATCATGGTCGAGTGGTATGTGGTACACATATTGCCTATTTGACCCGTATCGGATTCGACGTGGCTCTAGGTTAAAAAGATGGAACTCGATCTAATAGACGACACTAACTGCTCAATCCGAATAATTCTGTGGGGAGACCAAGCCGAATCTTTTGAAGCTCCTCGGAATTCTGTTGTTGCATTCAAAACAATAAGAGTCAGAGACTTTGGAGGTGAGGACGACTAGCTGGAGTGTCCAAATCTCGCTGACCTCACAAGGCATTTCGCTTTCCACGACAACCTTAACGCAGACAGAGGTCGAACCTTTGACAGAGGAATGCGTGAGACTCCGACAGTGGCGCGACATGCAGGAATCGCAACTGGCATTCCATACAAGAGCCCTCACCAATAACAAGTTCTTAGTAGAGTTCAATCGCGCAAATACACACAGCTTGCACCAGATTCGTGATATGGAAGAGAGTAGTGATTCCTTTTCAGTACAGGCGACAATTCTTCACATTAACGCAGAAAATCTTTATTACCCTGCCTGCAGGGGTCCAAATTGCTTCAAAAGATTGACTAGGGAGGGAGATCTCTGGTGTTGTGACAAATGTGGCACCAAAGCCCAGGTACCAGACTATCGGTAAAGTCTCCATCATCTCCCTGGGATATTTATTGGCTGGTATAGCTGTAATGAACAGATATATCATGCACATGTGCATAGCAGATTGGTCCGATGTTACATGGTTGCAGAGTTTCAGTGAAGCAGGTAATGTGATATTCGGGATGTCCGCTAACGAGCTACATAATATCAAAGTGAGCATTCCACGATTGAAGTTAATCACAAAGCTCAGCTGTACGATTAGATGCAAGATGAGAACAGATTTAATGACATTGTTCACCAAGCGACTTGTCATATTTTTGACTTTTCATGTCGTATCAGAAGGGATACGTCTAGTGTTTGTCCAGATTTTTCTTAGTATACACCGATGCTCATATCTATGATAGACTCGGGCGCGCACACGCTGTGAAATTTCTCATGCTGCTTCTGTGGATTGTCATAAAGAGACAAGTTATATGATTGAGCTTCTCCGTAATTCTCAGTGGGGGATATGAACATCTTTTATAACTGTAGTTTCTTCGTGGGATAGAATTAATATGTACGAGTTGCCTGTTTAGGGTGTGCCGGGGCGGACGTACGAACATCGAACAGGGTTGACTGATTTCCTGGACGCAGTTCTTTCTTGACGCGGTTTTCTCGCGTGTCTTTGTATTGACATCAGGAAATTACAACGCTCTCTGGTTTTTGGTCATACTTCCTCACACAACAGGCAAGTTTTTCTAGTCATTCCCATGTTCCTACCTTCGGATTGGTAACAAGCGTGCCAATATGCCCGTTTCCACTTCAACGCGAAGTTCTACAGCGTATGCGACACCAGCATCTCCTTTAACCCCTTCGCAAGCTTCTCTGAATCCAATGAGTTCTCCTTCGACGACCTTCCATGCTCCAACCATCACATCTGTTGGGCAGGTTGTCAAAACCAATGTAGTTACTCGCATTGCTATCGAGGGTAAAGCGAAGCAGGGTGAGGAAGGCGCTTCGGTCAAAATGTACTTGAAAGTCAGTTATTCAGAAACAGTCAATTTAAGACCTTCCGAGTATGACAACTTTTGATAGCTTGCTATTCCCGTAGACTCTATTACACCAGGATCAACCGTTGCGCTTTTCCCAGGTGAGAGATATGATCATTAGCAGCTGGCTCATATCATTTATTGCAATAGAGGAGAACGTCAAGATTCTGACGTCTCAAGTCCACCCACTCGATAGCAACTCAGTTCCATACAATTTTTCATCTAGTACATCACCCTTGCTGCACGACGCAGCTCGCGCTCTCAACCTGCCACCACGGTTGCCCACGACATTTGACGCGACATATCATCTCAGTCCAAGTCCAATCCTTACATCCATTGCTCCAACGAACTGCTCTACCGAGTCAGGCAGTGTTGCTATTCCTCCGGTTGATCCATATTTCACAGGTCAAATCCTTGTCAGTGGCTACAACATTGCCTATGTCTTGCCAAAATACTTCCCTAGTCGAGAAAGTGGGCAACATGAAAGCGAATATAGTCACTCGTTGCACAATAAACGACGTCCCTCAGTAGGTGATCGCAACTACACACATTTCATGGCAGCAGTGGATATGTGGGTTCCTTTCGTGACACGGCCTCCCCGATTCCCCTATCATGTAAGAACCTCCAAATGAGCTATTGAATCGAATCACAGGTTGATGCATGATTGTGTACAGCTTTCAATTCCAACTCCACGGTGTCTTCATAACAACATTCGGCTACGTATATTTCCTCCTTATAACGCGCCGGCATCGTTCGCATCGCTCTCATCGCTTGAGGATGATTCCAACTCTTGGGATCTCACCTCAGATCCACATGTTACGCGAACTACATCTAACCGCCATGCTCGTTCAGTTTCCTATAATCATTTCGCAGATGACGAATCTAGTGATTCATCAACGAGCGGATTCCCTAATGGATTTGGGATACAAGGTACATTTCCCGGTACTGATCGGCTTCGCATCCGATGGGCGAAGCCCATGAAGTCTCTAGAGGGTGCAGCTGGGAGCAGAAACCTTAGACGACGGGTCGGTGTGAAGGATGTCAGAAGTGAAATGTTATGTGTGGTTCGAGGAAAGAGGCAAAGCAGCAACAATGGCCCAGCAGGGATTGTGATGGACGTTGAGTACAAGGCTACCTGCAAGGGTATATGGTTCCCAGGAGTAGCCATTCTACTCGGCTTGGATGTGTGCCTTGTCGCGAAAAATGCCGACGTTGGCTGGCTCACTGACTCGCCAATCGAATGGAACGTTGTCGGAGGCGTGGGTTACACAGGGTTTGGTATAACCGGAACAGAGCAAGTAACAGATCTGCCATTGTCAAAAGCCTCGTCATTTGATTCACAGTCACCAGAGGACAATTCCTTGCCACTTCCCAATGGAGGCCCGAAGGAGAAATTTTTAACCCAGTCACTTCTCAGGGCTCCCTTACCTTCAAATAATGCTGCCGAGTGCTTCCTTGAGGACCCGAACGATGTGACGGCATCTCATCTCGGAACAATATCTTCTGTTTCTTCTTTGTCGCAGTTTGCTACTGCAGCCCCTCCTTTAGCTCCTTTGACACTTCACATCAATATGAATGACGTTCTTCCTCCCAGCAAGACACCGTTCACATTCTCTATTCATGGTACCATTCTCGTGACTCCGAAGTCTACTATTTCTCGTGTCAATGACAATGATAGCTCGTCCTCACTTCTGGATTACTCCGAAACAACAGAGCCCATTAGTCTACCACATTTTACTGTCCTGGCCGCCGACGTCGAAACAGCCAAAATAGAAGTGAAGAATGCCATTGAAGGCACTAATGCAACAGTGGAGATATATAGTCCCTCTGGCGACATTGCTAAGGACCCACAAACTCGGAGAACAGTACTACAAAAAGGCGGCTCAACACGATGTACTGAAGGTGGTGGCCGGATTGCAATTAGGACCATCCGGAACCGGGTTCCTTTTGTCCAACCTGCCAGCAGCCCCATATCGCGAGTATCTCAGAACATAACCCAGCCATTGCGTTCCCTTCGTCAGGTCCGGCAACACCACAATCCCCTCCTCATCCATTCAGTCAAGGTAACCGTGACACCATTTGTCTCTCGCCGCTCCCTCATACCCGATGTCTATGCCGTTAGGATACACTTGAGTACACCTGCCAATAACGAGACAGACTGGTTGGAATTTGGGTTACCCCGAGTCGACCTGAGTTCATGTTTACCGAGAGTCCAAATCGCGGCTGCCAGTGTTGCAGGACTCTCGGTGCAACACGTGATCACCAACACTGAGAAGCAACCATTGAACAATGAATTTCTACCAGGCGCTGTGCTCGAGAAAATGGAAGGCACTGAATGGGTGAGTTGGGTGAAGATACAAGCCGGTCCATCTTCTGGGGACAAGGCTGTCATTGATTATATCGTAACCGTTGAACCGACTAGATCGGTCTGGTCTTTGAGCTGGAATAAAGGGAGACAATGGGATCTATTGTTGCCAACATTTACTTTGCCCATTGAAAGACTGCATGTCAAACTCAAATCTGTAGAAGGTGAGTTGTGCTGCAATTTCATGGCTATGGAAGTTCTCAATTGACCGCTCAGGGTTTAAATTCTGTCCGGTCCATACAAACTTAAGACACCTCCATACATGCCCCTCCAGTCAGAATCTACTAAATTTTGGTCAAGGAGAGCTCTTCTCTCCGCGAGTGTCGATCAACGTAAAACCTGCCAACCCAGAAAAATCAAGGACATGGCTTTGGCTCAATATTGCGTTCTTGTCGTCCCTCCTCACCTTGCTTTTCTATCAAAATTTGGTTTCAGGCCTCCGAATGCATTCTTTTGATGTACTTTTGAAGAAACCTTCACCGAACCAGGTCATGGCTGACATCCAGGGTCCAGTAACAACGACAGTTACACTTTCGACTACGATTACTGAATCTAACTCTCGGCATACGGTGAACCCCACATTCTGCCCCGTAGACTCATCACTTCGCCCACAAAGCATATCAACGACGGTGACCCGTTTATCAGCAACATCATCAGTCTTAACCACTTCTGTAGCCACCACTACCCAGAATACACTTGCGCATAGGCATGAAATTCCTGTGTGGGAAAGACTGGGCTTAGACAATCTACGCCTCGTGTCCATTCCAATACCTGATCTCAACCTTTCTTCGACTAAAGAGACTTTGACACAATATGGAAAGGTGCTCTGGGAAGTCATTGAATATCTATTGTTTTCATGAACTCTGTCATGAGGTACCTTAGCATCATGATACATTTCTGTATCAGTATGTAGAGATCTAATTTTTTGTGCTTTTGACTGTTCTGAAAAATGCCAGTGTCTATTTGGCATCAGGAAACTACTAAGTCAGTATTTATGAATCACTACCATACGTACTACCAGTAACTTCTTTTTTGTATCATTATGTCATATGTAGGCCATGAAGAATAGAGGTATACTCTATTTTAACCTTATCTCTGACAGAGTTAGGATTCACTAAGGGTAGCCCAAGGGTAGGTCAGTGACATCTAGTTATCTTGTGGGCTCTGCCTAATCACTGTCTCTTTGAGCTGCTGAGATCTAATATTCTCCGTGAAGACACTATTGATGCTGGTCTTTAACACCAGTCTCAATGTGACAGACAGGATGACTGGATGGCTCACACATAGTTTTAACCTTGTTACTGAGAGGAGCTGGAGACCCTCAAGGAAGTCTTTCATTGGAGTGTTCACAAAAGGACTCTCCTGCCTCCTTCTGTATACAACAATGCAGATGCGATGAGGATGGCAAGTACCTACATTCCTATGTGACTCAAAGCTGATGGCATGATTTTCTCACATTCTGGGATTACGTCCTTCGCTTTTTACTCTCAGAATCATGGAAGCTAGCCTACGCATATCTTACATGAATCATATTGGTACCATCCGGTTCTCTGGTCCTGTTGAGGGTACATCGGGCGCCTGGCTGGGCATTGAGTGGGATGACCCTAAACGTGGCAAGCATGATGGCTCAAAGGATGGAAAGCAATACTTCAAATGCTTGTGAGACTCATGCCTGTCTGTGCTCAGGAGCCTCTCAAATGATGGCATCCAGGGTACCCGGTGCAGGCTCGTTTATTCGATTTTCCCAAAACATATACTTCGGCAACTCCTTTCTCGAAGCTCTGAAATCCAAGTACATTGAGCCCTTTCATGGTGTCAAGTCTCAAGAGGTCATAATCCTAGGTTCTTCCCAAGGTGCAGTCCAAGTAGAAGCAGTCAACTTGGACAAAGTGAGAAACAAACTTGCCAGACTGTCCTCTTTGCGGGAAGTGAGTTTAGAAGGGGTGGCAAAGGTTGATCCCCAAGGCATGATAGGTACAACTTGTCCAAGTGAGGGAACAGCCTGAGGTCGTTCAAACGCTCAACTTTTCTGATGATGACTCTACAGATGTGCGAGGCTTGGATTTATCCAAAAGTCTGATCCATTCTTGGGCCAATATTGCTGCAATTGCTCAAGAGCTTCCATACTTACAAAGATTATATCTGAAGTAAGCTTCGATTTGAACAAGGAATCCCGACTCTTAAAGTGCATTATATAGTCAAAATCGCTTTCAGCAATATTTAAACCCAGATTTCTCCAGCAACTGTTTCGACTCGCTGGTCGAGCTCAGGTTGAACAATACCCTTATGACTTGGCAGAACATTTTACGAGCCATCCTGAACATGCCAGTGTTGCAAGAGCTCGAATGTGGATACAACCGTTTCACTGATGCTTGTTTCTACTCCGATGACCATGCTAATATGAAAACCCCTGTTCACACCCTCAATCTAGACAACAATCAGATTGGGGGCTGGCGTAACGTTTGTCTTTCCTTTCTAGACTTTCCGTGGTATAGCATTTCCATCTACCTTATTGACTTCGTGTTACTGACTACATGGTGCATACAGCTTGGCACGAGTCGTACTCACCAACAACATGATCGAGAGTATCCCTTTCCCAATGCCTGGGGAAAGTTTATTGCAAGCGGGACGGCTCTCGTTATCCTTTAATCGTCTGAAGTCTTGGAGCGATATACATGCTCTTGCAGCTTGGGCTCCTTCGCTGGAGTCACTAACACTCAGTGGCAATCCTATTGTGGGTGAGATATACACATCAGTTGTCGATGTCTCCCCTGAGTACAACCGATTTGAGATGACTCACAAAATGCACGACCTTTGATTATTGCGCGTTTGGCGACTCTTCAAGTGCTTGATGGGGCATCAGTCAGTTCATCACTTCCACAGATCTTCAGTCCTGTATGCTTAGAAGGCTAGATATCAGGGAAGGAACGTCGTGATGCAGAACTTTATTATCTTTCCTACGTCGTCAATCAAGGTCCTATGCCAGACGACCAACGGAATCAGGAATATCCAAGGTGGCAAGATTTGTGCTTAAGTAAGTTGAGAACACTTCCTTTAATAATGTTCTGATACCTGCCGCCCTGGGCACACAATATAGAATACGGCAAACCTGATGCAACCCTGACAAAGGTGACATCGGATACCTTGAAAAATCGACTTTTAGGTGACTCAGCAATATCACCAGTATCAATATATATTGATTTTACATCAGAGCTCAGAATTTACCGGCCACCGGAGTCGAATCTTTTAGATGAGAATACAAAACAAGTCGTCCGCGCCTTACCGAGTATGACGCTCAAGATGTTGCGTAGCAGAATATGCAAGCTTCTTGGCATCAGTTCCAAAGACAACATTAAGATTTTAATGGCCATGCGTGATCAGTCCTTCATCACACTCACTACAGACCTGGATGATCACGATCTTTCCTGGATTGGACTTGAATCAGGCTCCCAGCTCTTGTGCATGATGTCATGACATTGTTACCTTTTCCAACTACTAAATCGCTGTAATTAGCTTATGCTCTTCATCCAATGAGACTCCAAAACACACTAGGATCCATCAGAATTCAAGGTATGAGGTTGATGATTTACCATGAGGACAGAATATGTCCGAGCGCTCCTTAAGCAAAGCCTCCTGCCATTGGACCAGATTTCGACCATTGAATATACGGTCCGGATAAACAACACCAATATTGAAAGACCAAGAATAAAAGCAAAACACTTCATCGCAAGTCGACCGTAAAAAAAACCACGTTGGCCCGGCTGTCCATTTCAAATTAACGAGTCCAACCACTTTCACCATTCGCATGTCTGGCTCTGTCATCGTAGCGTTCGTCCTTCTCGTCACGTCTTCTATCGTCCCTGCGACGATCGAAATCATCCCTGCGACGGTCATAATAATAATCAGAGACTCTGCGGTCATCATAGCCTCCTCGCCGGTGATCATCGTACCCTGCAGGCCTTCTATCATAATCCTCCCTCTTGTAGGGCGGAGACCTGGGTCGACGATCGTCATATTCTGGGCGGCGAGGAGGTGATCTGGAACGGTCCCGGCGGTATCGATCCTCCCTATAGCGGTCATCCCGATAGCGATCATCGCGACGATCATCACGTCGATAATTGTCCGGACCACCACGCTAAAACAGATGATATGAATCACTCTGTTATCCTTAATTTCAGACGTCACCCACAGAATCGTCCAAAGTGACTCGAACAGGCCTTCCGCGGAGTTCTCGGCCATCGAGTTCTTTAATAGCCCTATCAGCGTCTTCCCGAGACAAATATTCGAGGACGCTGTACATAGTTTGAGTTGCAACAAGATGAGGAATGAGATTGATAACTCACCCTTGTCCAGGATAGTCGCGATCAATGTCAGCAAAAGAAACGCTGCCAGCATCGCGTCCGAAATCCTTGAGGTCCTATGATTGTCAAGTTATTAGGAGGGTCCTTTGCCAAGACGAGGGGTGCATCGGAATGAAGGCCATGTCCATGGAATCCTGAACGATATAAGGCTATGAGGAGAAAGTATCCAGCCGAGGAAAATGTATGGGTCCAAAGTCGTGTATGCGTGCGGGAGAAGCCATTGAGCCAAGAAGCGATCGTACCTGCCAACTTGTATCACGGGAAACACCAGTTACAATGAGACGGATGCCAGGTGGACGGCGGTTGCGAGGACTAAAATAGTGAAGCCATCAGAAAGATCTTTCCATATACCTTCTTTCCTACCCGTTGCCCCGGTCTTCATAGTTCTCACGACGTGGTCGGCTCTCTTTCGCAAATTCAACAACAATGCTGGCAGAATTACTTTACCTGAGGCGAGACTGGTGGAATGGAACGATTGACTCACTTAGCACCCAGAAGGGGTTTGCCATTACAAGTCTGAACAGCCTCTTCGGCATCCTTGGCCTGGTCAGTCACGTAAGGCGGGCAGATTATTCATTCCTTACTTTCGGACTTTCAAATTCAACAAACCCAAAACCTTATAAGCAGGTTAACTTGTGTGAATGCAATGAACCACTGGAACGTACCAGTCATGACGCGACAGTCGATAATTCGACCCAAACCATCAAAAAACTTTTGCACATCTTCGGTACGGACGTCGGTAGGAAGCCCTGTTGTTTTCAGCAGAAGAAATTATGAGCAGAACTAGAAAATCTCACTGCCAAGGTATAGGCGCCTGGACATGGTGGATGGTGAACAAGGAAGCGTTTTGATGAGAATTGAACTCCGCTTCTTGATAGACATTGCAAGAGCACGGACCAGTTGCGTGATCCTGAGAAGTTGACAGGCGACATCTTATTCATTGACAAGTCCAGTGCTCGTTGCAGCCTTACTGACTGTCAGGTTACGAAAGTGCGTGCTGGGTGGTGTGAACAACTACTGGTCATGCCTGACAATTGATTCGGATTTTAGGTGTAAACAAATAGATTAAATAGAGCCAAAATTTAATGTTGAGACCAGTCAATGGTGTTTATGTCGATGCCTTCTTGAACCATCTCCCATAGTGGACTGCAATGAACATTAGTGTCAAAAGTTCACATGAATATTGCAAAAACTCACCTCATTTCACGTAATCTGTCAACAGTCTTGATGATGTGTTTGACGACAAAATCAACTTCTGCCTCTGTGGTAAACCTTCCAATCCCAAAACGCAGAGACGAGTGTGCCATGTCTTCAGCGGCACCTGCAATGTGGAGTTGAGGAGGTTCGATCTCGAAGGGGCGGGAACACCTTACCAAGAGCACGGAGCACATAAGAAGGCTCTAGAGAGGCCGATGTACAAGCGCTCCCCGATGAAAGAGCGATATCCTGAATTGAAATGAATAATGAACGAAGATAGATAATGTATAAAACTGACCTTCAGCGCCATCAGCAGACTCTCACCTTCTACATACGAGAAGCTCAAATTTACACAGCCAGGATACCCATTAGGATCACCATTCCGCACAACATGCTCCACCTTATCGTTGATTCCTTTGATCAACCGGTCAGAAAGTTCCTTGACTCGAACATGGTCTCTCTATCAAGTTTATTCAGTGGGTTGAGAATTGGAACGGCCGAGGAAAATTTTGAGAAATATTCAGTACCCCTGCACTCCAGTCATTACCGAGCTGAAAAGGCCCACAGTGGTTCCTGCAATCACCCGGCTCGTACGTTTTGTCGAGTGCCTATATCATCATGACTATACGACAGATCGAATACTCACACTCATTTCTTTCTGCGCTATTCGGGCAGCTTCTCCCATCCCAACAGCCAATGCAGTGGGCAACGTCCCACTGCGTAGTCCGCGTTCTTGACCACCACCACTAAAGATAGGCTCCAGCCTGACACGAGGCCGTCGTCTCACATAGGCAGCACCAACTCCCTTAGGACCATACAATTTATGGCCCGAAATGCTCATCAAATCGATGTTCAGCTCATTCACATCCAAAGGAATCTTTCCAGTCGCCTGTGCCGCATCCGTATGGAAGTAAACCCCTCGGTATCTGCGAATAATCTCTCCAATTTCCTTGATCGGCTGGATAACTCCAGTTTCGTTATTCACAGTCATGATTGTTACTAGTGATGTGTCAGGCCGAATGGCAGCTTCAAGGTCGTTCAGGTTGATGGTACCATTCTTTTGGACTGGAAGGTAAGTAACATCAAAACCCTCCTCTCCTAGTTTACGGCATGAATCAAGAACACATTTATGTTCCTTCGATGAATTAAGTAGGTGGGACCATCACAAGAATTTGATGGCTAACCGTTTGAGTTGTAATGATATGGCGTTTTTTCTCCTTGTAAAAATGAGCAACGCCTTTGATCGACAAATTATTTGATTCAGTAGCTCCTGAGGTAAAGATAATGTCCTTCGAGTCAGCGCCTATCAGGTCTGCAACATGCTGTCGAGAATTTAGCCTCAATTTCAACTGAGAATTCCCATCGCTTACTTTGCGGGCATCCTCTACAGCTTTCTCAGCCTCCCAGCCATAAGCATGCGTTCTGCTGTGAGGATTGCCGTATTGATCTGTAAAATAAGGAAGCATGGCATCTAAAACACGAGGATCGACGGGTGTCGTTGCCTTGAACAACACTGTGAGCTAAAAGAAAGGCAATCCTTGCTCAATATGACCTGCCTGCATGTCCAGGTAAATTGGCCTCGTTTTTCCTTCCATAGTGCTTTCACGCTGAGGGACTTCTATTTTGAAACCAAGCATGTCTGAAATGGTTCCTATGAGTAGCTGAGCAAAACAAATACATTATCGTCAGACCTGCACGAGGAGTAAAATGGCCTTCATCCTTGTACGTCGATGGCACATCTACTACACTCGCCCGGTCAGCACCAGATGGCTGGACAAAAGACCTTCGAGCTTGATACCCAGCAACAAGACGATCCCGACCTGTTTTACGAGACGCAGTACGAGCAAGCCTAGCCAACATCCCTAAATGATAGATGGCTTATCGGATAATTGAACAAATCGAAGAGAGACTAAGGGGCTGGGCTACTGCGCTAGTCGGGAATGACGAAGGCAACCACGTGACGTAGATCACTAATACGCATACTGAGTGTGTGTTTATATACAGGTGCCAAGACGCGGTAGGTGAGATACACTACTGACTACACCCGAGCTTCAGGGGTGATCAACCGGAGTCACGTATACTGATACTGAAGTACTGATAAAACATGTTTCGCCCTATTTTTCTTGCTGTAGGATCACCTCACCCAGAACCATCACGAGATTTTTTACCCGATATACATGTTTACCTTCCAAACACCGCCGTAAATATACAGGAAACTCACTTGTGTTGACTCTGACACCACTGAGATTTACTCCGTATAATACCTGAAACTCCTCCAGACTCAGATCAGGTTCAATTTCCATTAGAACCAAAACGCCATTGCACAGACTCACCCATATTTTGGCTGTTCTTCTCACCGCACAAATTAACAATGACCGGGCGTACTTATGTTGAGATAAATGCATTTATCACAGAATAGTGTATTTTATTAAACGATAATAAATGAAGCAAGAAAACCATACGAATACAGAGAGACAAATTGATGAAGTTTTTTTAAAAAAAAGAATACAGAGATAGAGATACAGGCCTTAAAGAGCGGGATTGGCATTCTCGACAAGGGTTACAAAGTAGTTTTGGAACCAAGTCCCGGCCTCAGGAGCGGGCTGCGCAGCATCACTAGAAGTAACGTAAATCGCACACTTCATTCATTGAACAGGACGTTACTTACGAAAGGGAGCAATGTGAATCAAAACGAGGGGAAGAGGAGTCGGAAGTACCATCACATTCACCGCCGGGCTTGACCCAAACGATCGAATCAATGAGGCTGGAACCAGTGCTGGTGGTAGGATGGGTACCAAAGCCAGCACCTTTCACGTTGCACCAGTCACCCCACTGTTGCCTAAGATTCTGTACGCCAGATCGACCTTGATCAACAATGAAGTGAGCAGGGAAGCCGGAGCTAGAAAGTGCGGGAGCAAGGGCCTGACAAAACAGTAAGAGGTTGAAAGCAACATGAAAACTAAGAGTAGGAAGTTCACATTGATGTAGTGCATTTCATCATAATTGGGATTGCCTTGAGTGATAGGGTCAGGGGAAGCAGCATTGAGGGCATTATAGTTGGCAACATTGGTAGCAAGGCCACGGAGAAATTTAGGTTGGCTAGCTGAGGCGTATAGCTGAGAAAACAACTGAGCGGCTGGTGTGAGATTAGCGGGCCAGCCAAGCCAACCAGCGTGGCCAGCGTCAAGATACATGTAGACACCCAGGGCATTCAATTTCTGAATAGCATAGAGGACGCATTCCATATACGCGGACTGAGCGTTCGCGCACTTTTGAACGCTCAGGTTGGTGACTAAGTTGGCAAGCGAATCAGGCTCAATGACAGCAACGACTCGGACATCAGGGAATTCTAACAACAGCTCTAAGCTCCGCCTAGGAGAAGAGTAGGACAAAAACGTACTCTGGATCTGAGCAACAATCTGATCGATATAATCCTTGTATTTGTTTACACCATCATCAGCAATGGAGAATTCTCCATTGGAGGCAAGGGCCGCGCAATCACGATCAGGCAAGTCATAGACGACGATCTGAACGAGCTGCTTCTGGCCAGTGGATTTTTGCTTGGCCTCAGCATCGGTGAGATAATCACCAAGGTCTGGGACTTTGGCAACAGCATCGAGCCAGGTGAAAGTGGGGATCTGAGCTACCTTCAGAGCCTTTGCCTTCACTGTAGCATCAGTTATGTTGGCGGCAGCAGCATTGACCTCGTCAGCATAGTAGGGAGTCAACCAGATCTGGGGATGGTCGATCAGTCGAGCACATGCCCGTTGACAGGATCTCTCTCACGCTGTAATCAGTGAATGGGTTGCCGGTATCAGGCACCGGGGTTGAGGTTGGACTACCGCTGTTGGAGGTTGAAGTGCCGGTAGGAAGAGTGGTAGTAGAGGGTGTAGAAGAACCAGGTCTAAGGGTAATTTCAGGATTATTTATCGAGAATGCAGAGAGATCATGCATACAGGCACTGGAAGTAATAGTCATTGATTTCGGTGCAAACGGTGCCAGAGACACAGGTAGTTCCACCGGCTTTTGTCGTCAGAAAATTCAGCACGCAGATACAAATTAACGAATATTACTGCTTACTCCAACCGATACCACCGCACTGTGCCCACTCGGGCTGTTGAGCTTTGACAAAGGCAGGAACAAGAGAGATGAAGGCTAGGAAAGTGGTTGACTTGAACATTGCGTTTACGAGAAGGTTGAAGGACTTCCGGAGAAGTCAAAAAAATGACCAGCCATTTATATGTGTCTGCCCTTGAAGATGAGATCCATTCCTTTATTGGCTTCGGCAAATTTTCAACAGGACTGTCTGGAAACATGTCGGGAAAATTGCGACGTCTTTGCGGTGATTCACAGGGTTTCAATTCATCCGGTTGCTGAAGGAAACTTTGTCCTGATGTAGAAAATAAGTGTTAAAGTCTTTTCTGAAATTCGGTTGAACGTCGGCTAGACTGATGCGACCTTGACTCATTGTCACTCGGAGAAATAACAACCCGGTTTCCCCAATTCCCGAAATAAGTCTTGGCGCTGGGTTCCCTGGCGCTGCAGTTGGGGATAAGGTAAGGCAGGCCCATGGTGTCAAATGACGTGCGACCATCTTCTGCTCCCCAGTGCAACAGAAGGTTCTCAGAAAATCAGAAATTACTCATACCCTAATCCCCTGGGATCACATATACATCTAGGAACCAGTCACAATAGTCATATGAGTGCCCACGTGAAGCATTTTTATAACCTTAATATCTCCGAGTCGGCTGATAGGATGATATGCAAGTTCATGCTATACGGGTCGCAGCTCATCCATGGGTCTGTCCTCATCTTCTTTTCGAACCGCTTGGCGGAGGAGGTAGGAGAGGTACACTGCTGGTGCCGCCAGTTTGTAGAAGACTATTGCCTCCGACCGCAGTAAAGGCGTTTTGTTTAGTCTTCCCACCTGGAAGTTGAATGGTAAATGTCTGTCCTTCCTTCAGGGTATAATCTTTCTTCGGACCCGCAGGTAGATGGGGGGAAGGCACATCAGATACTGCAGCTTCGGCATTCAAGAGGTTGGCTTTGTAACGTCTACGTCATATCAGTGAACTGTATTTGCCAGCCTATAATCTGCGCTGCTCACTTTGTATAATCTTGCAGAGTCACGTCTGCCGAAAGTATTCAAGATAAGCCAAGTTCATGGGCCTGCAACGAATCCGCTACCCACTAAAGTCAAAACTATCTGTGCGTTCTGCAAAACCCATGCCAATATAGGCTTTTCGGCCAGAGTCCTCGACCCTGATTACAAAATAACGAGAGGAATCAAGAACAGCTTCAACAGATGGTCGCTCAGGATCGTAGTCTGCCTTGGCAAATACTAAAGCACCCGTGTCTTCAGAACAAGTCAAAGAGCTGGATCAGGGTAGACGTACATTCTCCTAGGAATGAGATTTCGTGAACTATCAGATGCTGTGACAGAATTGAGTACTCACCTGTTTGTGAGTCTTCAAACTGGATGAAAACACTGTTCGATAGTTCGATGACCCGTAGTCTGCCCTTCCATAAAGGTTGGGCTAAATCACCCCATTCGCCAGCGCGATGACCAACATTGGCCTTCAATGGCGGTATCTTGTAGACTGATAGAACGTAAGTGAAGGAAGCGAACAGCAATGGCAAACTGAGATATACCAGAAACTTCTCGTCCAACGTAGAGAATTGATTCGATTTCTGAATCCATAACAGAGGATGATCAAGTGTAGATGCTCACTAGATCACTTGACTCGGAGTTAACCTCAACCATGGTCAACAGCCCTCCTACGCCTCCGCCCACGACTACTACTGAGCTACAGGATCAGTTGCGCTCTCAACCTCAATCTCAACCTCAAGCGCCTCATTCAAACCTGCCAGCTCCCCAGGACAGTTTTCCTGCCACCTTCCCACTCATCGTCGACCTTGCTGGCAAAGGACTATATCGTGAGCTCCTACTCAAAGCAGAGGAAACAGATGTCCTGGTGAGAAGGTGTTTTAAGTTGTTGAATAATTGTTTTATTTCCCATCTAGTCCAACACGAGTCGTTCTTCTTCCCGTCTCTTCACTGTTAGCCCCTTGGTACTCACATATCTAATCGTGGACAACATGTCAGTATATCCCGCCCTGATGATCAGTAGCCAACACTCTAACTTGATCTAGTCCTCCTGCACAATGTGCACTGGCACGCTTGCCAGATTCTTTGCAAGATTCTCCCCTGGCCCAAGCTTTACTCGACCTCGTGAACGCAACGTCGGAGAGACAATATAGCAAGATTTATGCTCGTGCAGACTCACTATTCAACCTTGTGGCTCAAGCAGATTTTCCGGACGCTAAATTAGCTTCCCTCATTGCCAATCTAGTAACAAGTTTTGTTGGTGGGTTGCTTGAATATGGGGCATGCTTTTTGATTCTAATCCTTCGCAGAGGCTTTTCGCGAGCGTACCTTTCTCTTAATATCAAAGGCTTACAGTTCTTTGCCTCTGTCATTGGCACAGGTTTACCTGGGAATCCCTGGCGATCAGATTGTTAGGGGTTCGTATATACCGTGATTGAGCTCCCTTTCGACTGACTTGCAATAGCTGCAGAGCAACAAGGATGGACGTATGATACATCTTCACAAATACTAGAACCGAAGGCAGTCGAGCCTCTCATGATGGATAGTTTACCTGGTCAGTGTTTTGCTAACCAATTGGCGGGTACAATCGTTTACTGTTCTATATTAGTGTCATCCCTCTCTACTTTTAAATTTGTTGCTGATACCGTTGGCGAACTTGAAGCATAGGCTGCTTTCAGCCTTACGAGTGATGGTCATGTTTCATACCTGTATTTGTAGCATTGACTTCAGCTTGTATGTACCACAAGGTACATTCTGAACGAGCAACTAAGAAATACAGTGAATATCCAGTCAAGTGGGAAGGTTCGTGCATCATACTGCTCGCGTCAATCTGGAGGTAGAGCGCTGGATGATTAATTGACACATTCTTGCGATTACCCGCAAGGGTGGCGGCGCTTCATGTGACAGCCAACACTACATACAAGTTGCTGACCTCCATCTCTCACCTCACTAAACAATCTTGTCAGTTCATGTCTTTGGATCCTTCCCAAGAGCTTAGGGTAGACACAAATGAAGCTGATTGCATGAATGTGGGTGGTAGCTGGCCCACAATCTTGCATGATTAGCTGTATCATGCCCCATAGGTATCTACCGACGATGTACCGGAACAATGGACTGCTCTCAGTTTCACATGGTCCGGTAAATCTTTTGAGCTTAGTGTTGCTGGTACAGATAGGTTTGCGTCGTAATGTTTTGGCCAGAATGACACGTTGATCTACAGTTGAAGGGTCTACGATCTCAAGACTGCCTTACGCGACCTCACCAATGTACCACTTGAGCGTCAGAAAATCCTTGGTCTGGTGAAAGGGAAGCTGCCAGAGGATCAGGTCCTTATGTGAGTTTTATAAATGGATCGATGAGCGACAACTTCTGTGTCATGAGCTAGTACAGACTTGCGTCTTTCAGCTGGAAAGAAATTTACACTTGTCGGAACACCAGCAGGGGATGAGATAAAGGACCCGTCTCGTTCGTCCAGGTTCTTACGTGTCATAACCCAATAAAACAAACTGTTTTCTATTTCAGAACTTGAAGGCCTCCCTGACATCGTCAACGACCTGGACATGGACTTCACAGAGGACCCAGCGGCAAGCCTGGCTTACTTGAATGATCAGCGCAACCGGCGGAAGATAAAAGAGGCATCGGAGAAGCTCAAGATCAACATCATAGCTCCGCTCCGTGAAGGAAAGAAGCTTCTGGTGCTGGATATTGATTATAGTGAGTTTGGCCATCTCCTTGACTTTTTACTCTTCTGATAATCAGTATAGCGATTCTCGATACTCGACCACTGATATCTGGACTGCTTCCGCCAGATCTCTGTGCAAGACCTGGCCTTCACGAGTTTCTGGAAACTATATACCCCTATTATGATAGTGAGTAGATCTTCAATTCACAATCTTCGCAGTTGGAGACTCATTATCTGTAGTTTGTATATGGTTTATCATCCATCAGACTCAATGTGCTGGGATTGTTAACTTATCTCTAGGTCCCAAACTGGTTGGATGTGGCTTGAAGCTAAGCTCGTTGAACTAGGAATGATCGGTTCGAGTCGCAACTACCAGGTAAAGAGCGTTATTCAACAACACTGGAAATGATTCTCACTATATTCGGATGTTAGATTTCGTTCGGTGCGTACCTGGCATCTTGATGTTTTTCTCTGCCGGCTTACTTCAGCGGCCTATAGTGTTGGATAAAACATGTATGTTCACGGTTTTCTCGCATCGGAATGGCAAGCCGTGGAGCCATTTTGTGAAGCCGCTGCAGATCATATGGAACCACTTACCTCAATTGTAAGTTACCATCAAATCAATGAAAACCGACACGAACGTACTTCTTAGCAATGCTAGTAATACAATTCATATTGATGATCTAGTAGGCATATTTGATTTGCATTTGTTCACGAATGATGCTTTGCAGAGCCGCAACTTTGCTTTAAATCCGAGACAAGGCCTGAAGATATCCCCGTTCCGGAATGCCCAGACCCCAGAGGCAGTGGCTGACCGAGAACTCTATAAGATCACGCAATATTTGCTTCATCTAGCTCAGGTTGCTGATCTCCGTACAGTCATGCACAAGGTAGGATCTCAATTGTTCGTTTTTTCATGTGCTCACGCGCAACAGAATTGGAAACACGTTATCAAAATGCTGGCCGGATCTAGGATCTAGAGTTCTGCTCTTCGCGGAACACCCGTTGTCATTCAGTGATATTCTCCGAAAGTCGAGACGGACAGAAGCTGCGGGTGCATGATCTGAAATTGAAAAAGTGGAAGAGAACTAGGTTTTTGTGATACAATTAATATCTCAATAGTCACCAAATGAGGTAAACAATTGAAGATATTACTTATATACATATATGTCAAGAATGCTCGGCTAACTAGGTGAAACATCTGATGATATGGAGAACAAAGAATCTATCAAAATTGGTGGTGCGATAGTATTTCTTTGAAACCTTTGTCTGTAGAATTCTGCCTTCCCTCCACGGCCGGGATGTGCAGATGCATATGCTCATGTGTCTCGGTCGACCAGACACACACGCATCTGTTGTTATTTGAGGATTTTACGGATCACCCACAACGCTTCAGCCACGCACCTCCTCCCTGTTACGATGGTCTGAGGTTCTGTCCGCCGTTGTTTTTGTGGGTGAGAAGTCCTGATTCTCATTACTCAAGTTTGTCAAATATGGCAGGTTGTTTCCAGTTCAGGGGTTAATGTCGAGTACCTCCTGGGAGTACTTGCCATCCTAATCAAACGATCTCTCTCACGAATCACCGGAGTACCAGAAATGGAACAAAGTCAATCCATGCTTGCCCTCAACTTAACAAGCGTGTAACTTATTCAAAAACCCTTCGCTCACGTCCAATCATTCCATTCTTTAACCCTTCGTGGCACCGTGCTCACCTGCCACTCGTTGATCCTACAACTATGCTCACTTCAGCTTTCCTTGTTTCTCTGGCCTTATCCATTACCCTCAGTCTTGCCGGACCCCTGAGAGAGTCATCGAATATTTCTCTAATAACCAAGAATATTATATGTCAGATTCCGGTATTCGGAGAGCTTTTCTGTCCCCCTCTCAACCTCGTGCGTATAACACCTCTGGGAAAAGCGAACGGGACAGTCGATCCTGGTGGAGCATACAGGTTTGTAGTCAAGTATGCGAATTCTGAGCGATGGAAACATTCCTCAGTTGTCTCAGCCTGGAGCCTGCCGTGCGTGTATTTGATATGAAGTGAACATACTCATTCTGGTGACTTGTCAGGACTGGCTCATCTAACATAACCGACATGCCTTTGGCTTGTCCTCAGCCGTCCATCGATTCGTCAGGATATAACGAGGACTGCCTGTCGATGATTCTATATGTGCCGCCCTCCCTTGTGTCTTTTAGTTCCGCGCCAACACTTATGTGGTCAGTTGTCACTGTTTCCTGAGATATAACCCTGCTTAAAGAATTCCAGGATCCATGGAGGTTCTTTCGTCACAGGTTCCGCCAGTGCGCCTGAATTGGATGGCTCAAGTCTAGCTATTGCCACAAAATCCATCATTGCTGTTGTTCAGTATCGTCTTGGTGCTGTAAGCGCTTATAGTTCTATATCTCTTGTCCCTGATTATCTCGAAGCTCGGTTTCATGGCACCCAATGGCACGACAAATTTAGCTGTCCAGGACCTTGTCAATGCTCTTTGTTTTCTCAAAAAGGTCTTACCGGCATTCGGAGGTAGCTCGAGGAAAATCACCATTGCTGGACAGAGTTCCGGTGCTAGTTTAGTCCGGACCCTTCTGGCGGTGCCTTCTGCTTCATCCCTGTTTCGCTATGCAATTATCCAGTCAGACCCTATGGTAAGTCTTTCCGTCTTTGTTTGACTATAAACTAAATTTTTGTGCTCAACAGGACATGGGGTTCTTGTCGACCTCTGCGCAGCAATCTTTACAGCTTTTGTTCAATGACCTTATCGCTTGCAATGGGGAAGATATTCATTGTCAAAATTCACTTTCCCTCACTTCCATCCTAGACGACCAGATGTCACTTTTTCAAACGGCTTTCCAAACAATTCCTGTCGCTGGTCAGGCTGAGCCAATGCGACCCGTGTTGGACGGCTCACTGATCACAACTTCTCTCGATTCGACAACACCCTTCCCCAGGGTGTCAAAGCCTGTTCTTATTTCAACTGTTGCACAAGAAACAGGACCGGCAGTATACAGCACTTTCTCTCAACCTCTCAATAAGAGTGCCCTTATCAATTTCTGCGAGGCTGGGCTTGGTCCAGATCGGACTCGAGCGATCCTCTCCTCTAAATTTTATTCCACATCTCCGGACTCGCGCGTTGAATTGCAAACTATTGGAACTGACTACCTCTTCAGATGTCCAAGTTGGACCTTTGCGCGTAATTGGGTTACCCATGGGGGGGAGGCATACGTAGGCGAGTACGTTGTCGGTGCGACACACCCAGCCAACGCCGATATACCATATTGTACTCAGCCTGGTGTTGTCTGTCACCAGGACGATATCGAGATCGTGGTACGTAGAGATTCAATTTCAGTCACACTCGACTGAAAGTTTATTTCAGTTTGGAACTGTTCCGGATCCATCTGTCCCTCAGAAACGTCTGATCTCCGAAATGCAAACTCGATACCGAGTCTTCCTTCATACTGGTAGTCCCAATGCTCCAGCTCTAGGTTTTTGGAAGGTGGCCGGTACTTCCGACGTCAATTCAATTGAGTTAGGTGGTTCTGGTCCCGTTCCCACTGGCGCCTGTAAACCCAGCTTCTGGGGCCAAGCTGTTCCATATGACTATCAAGTTTATGCTAATGCCTAGATTATGGTCTGAGTTTATCCTTCCACACCTGGTAAGTTCTTAATCCTTTGCCTGCAACATCATTTTTTTGTACTCTACACCCTTTGTCTCGATCCCGACAAGGGGAGAGTTTTGAGCGAGTTTGGATATGAAAAACGTTATATGTTCTACGTTCAAACATTTGACAAAGGAACCTCATAGATTACAACACATTAAAGCTTGGGGGTCTGTTGGAATGGAGGTACTTCGATCTCTGTAAAAATATCAAAGTTACGTTGTAGAATGATTTCTTTAACGATCTTAAAGGACATTAGATATCTTCCCAGACTGTGGAATATCCTTTGGCTCACTCCGTCTGTGATTCGCAACTTAGCTCGATGTAGTCGCCCCTTAGAGCCCCCACGTGTTTCGTCACCTTCATAAGTAAGGATCGAGTAACCGTTCACGAGGTCATCACCCTCAGGCTTGCGCATTCGAGGATTCAATACCATTTGACCAAATGCACCTCGAGATAACCTGTCGACCAGAGCACGCTGGTCAGCGGTATTCCGTGGTCCCTGAAGGATATCGGCAATCGTTGTGATGATGTAAAATTGGGGTGGCATCAAGGTAATCTTCCCTTCTCGAAACTCTCGGAGTGCTTCACTAGGGTGAAGGAACCGCGCTGAAATGATTTCCTGGCCACCATCTATAAATACTTTGTTATGAACGGATCCAAAGATAAGCAATGTGTTGACTACTTACCAGGTTTTGGAACATGAACATGGTCCTGTTTCGTACCGGAACTAAAACCAGCAGATGGTGAAGCCGGTAGAAAGGCAACAAAAAACTGAGTGTGGAATCGACTGAAACACCATGAGCTGAATTGTGATAGTCCGGAGTCCGAGTGGACTGTACGTATATTACACACCGTAGGGGGCCGATAGGCGTTACCCATTGTGTGAATGGCAGAAGCTGGTCACTGTCTGCTCTCAGGTGGTTGGAGTTGAGAAAGTCTTGAAAAAGGATTTTCTGTTGATGAACACCATTTCGCGCGTCATCCAGTCGAACGTCATCCAGAGACGAAATACCCTGGGAGGATCCGTCAAAAGAAGCAAGTAAGAGACCAGACTCTTCGAAAGTCTCTCTGATAGCAGTCATTTTTAACGAGTCGTCCTGCTTTTGATCATAATTTCCTCCTGGAAATACCTTGAGAGAATGATTTATCTTGGTCACTCTGCCTTCAACGGAGATGATTCGATATGGCACACCATCATTCCACCAAACGAACGGGCCATCGGGTTTCGGTGAACTAGCAGCACCTCATTGTGTGTATTAACCACGATCAAGCTTGCAGAAGGCCGTGGGACAGACGCTGGTGGCATAGAGGACGTCGACAATGTGGAGCGGTTTCTTCTCAGCTTAAAGGCGCTGATTGCGGCGCGACGAGAATGAAGGACAAGTGGGAGAGGGGCAGATGGAACCAGACCAGACCGGGTAAATAACATGGGTACGACAATTTATAATTAGAATTAGAATCGCAGGTGATATCCATTCGTGACGACACACTGGAAACGTCCACTGCATCTGCTGTCACTTTTCTTAACTATTATCTAACAAGATACTAAATTTGGTCCGAAAGAAAACCCGTAAGCAACAAACATGAACACAGAATCTGTTAGAGTGTAAGGATCCTTTTGTGTTGAATGGAAACTCATTGAGGCATCATGTTCCAGGCTTACGGTTGGATCTGCAGTGGGCTCAATACGAGACCTTTTGGCTAAAATAAAGGCTATTAACACAAAACACGGGAAATTTGACTTTGCGTTGTGTATCGGTGACTTCTTCGGTCCACCGGAAGATAGAGAGAACGGCAATGGTGATGATGAGGTCTCTCTGCTACTTGACGAAAAGCTGGAAGGCATGTGGTGCATTCGATAACTCTATGGAAGCTCCTACTGAGTTAGTCGTGCAATGTAGTGTCGATTGAATGCTATATAATGCAAGGAAAATACCCATTGCCTCGACAAGTAATCCAGAGATTTTCCGAAACTGGGGGAGAACTTTGCAAGAACGTCTTTCTCCTAGGTAAGCTATAATGTGAACGACTCACGTTGAATCTATTCATCTGATTTCGCTCTGCGGTAGGTAAATCTGGTTTGATGACCACTGCAAGTGGCCTACGAATAGCATGTCTGGGAGGTATATATGATGCAGAAATATACACTTCAACCGACACACCTCCAGTATGTAGAACTACTATCGCTCATTTCTAGGCACACTTAAGGCGATACGTAGGGTTTTGTCTCTCCTTACTTTTCGTCCCACACAAAAGAAAGGTTGCTTGCAAATACACTCTCTTCAAAACCCACAGGCGAGAATTATGAAACGCCTCCTGCAACACGGTCAACGCTAACTTTGTCGCCTTCTCAAACCATTGATATCTTGATGAGCAACGCGTGGCCGTCACTTATCACAGCTCATTCGAATTGTCCATTACCCTCGAAAGAGCTCTCAACGCTCTTAGCTGCACCACTTGACGATATTGTACGACGAACACAACCGCGATATCACTTTGCCATGGGTGGAGGCACAGCTCCAATCTTTTGGGAACGCGAACCATTTATATGGGAGGACGATGACAGACGAGTGACTCGATTTGTATCACTGGGGGCATTTGGTAGTATTCTTCCAATCGACAAGAAGCAGAGGGTACGCATTGGGCTATATGAACTATACAGCATTCATCTCGTTTTCTTGCAGTGGTTCTATGCTTTCAGCATATCATCAAGACTCGCAGCGAACACCATACTCCCTTCAAACGTATCCATAAATCCTTTCTTGGAACCTGTCGCAAGGGGGTCCAAACGTTCTTTTGAAACATCCGAAGGAAATAGTTTCATCTTCGGAGATGTTCAACACCCAGTGAAACGGACTCGAGGTAAATTTAAAATGAAAAAAGGGGAAACGAATCACTGACATCAGTCAGTTCAAGGTGATCCAGGAAAGCCTCCTCCAGGTTACAAATGTCGTCGTTGCGAATCAACAGAGGTAGGTTGTCTATGTATATTCCACGACGTGGTTTCATTCGGCTTGCTCGCAGCACTTCATTAATAATTGTCCCGAACGAGCCAAACCACCCGAGGGCTATGTGTGCAAATTGTGCAGCGAAGTATGCTTGAACTTTCAAGTGTTATCGCCTAAATTATATTCCCATTAGCCAGGTCACTTCATTCGTGATTGTCCTACTAGAGACGCTGTCGGAGACACGGGTGGTCGTAAGCCGAAACCAGGGTATGTATGTAGAGCATGTGGCAGTGAAGAACACTATCTCGAAGATTGTTTAATTATACAACAAAGAGGCGACAGACCATCAGGTCGTCGGGGACCACCTAAGGAACTTGCGCGTGTGTTACTCTGCTATGGAAGCCACCTTGAACTTACCTTATATCGTTAGCCGATGAATGCTGGTTTTGTTTATCAAATCCCAATCTCGCGTGAGTTACATTTCTGCTCGATACGCTACATGACATGAACCAATCCTTTCTTGCTCGATACTGACTGGAACACCAGGAAACATCTGATTGTTTCGATTGGATCTGAAGTTTATGTGACTTTGCCTAAAGGTCAAATTATTCCGACGCAGTCAGCGGCCGAACATGTTGACGTTCCCGGTGGTGGTCATGTTCTTATCGTCCCCATTATGCATTATCCCACGTTCGCAACGATCCCTCCAGATTTAACACCTCCGATAATAGAGGAGACAGAGAAGTGAGTCAATGATTCACCCCACGAAGCGCGCACACAATTTATTTTGTAAACCGAATAGATATAAATTAGCCCTTCGAGCGTTTTTCGCTAAGCATGGTTGTGGCATTGTACTTTTTGAGGTTGGGCGTCTTAGTGCAAAAGGTGGCCATGCACATGTACAGGCTGTACCAATTCCGCGGAAGTTTGAGGGTCAAGTAGAAGAGTGGTTTGTCCGTGAGGGGAGAAATTCTGGTGTAGATTTCGAGGCAGATGCCGCGGAAGCGATGAAATCTTGTGCCGGTGGTAGGGTTGGATATTTCAAGATAGATTTACCTGACGGGAGGAAGATGGTTCATCTCATCAGGGACCGGACTCCTTTCAATTTGCAGTTCGGCCGGTGAGTTGTCTTCTAGGTAGTATTCTATGCATTCATTGATGTCTGGATTAGGCAGGTACTTGTCTCGCTCCTGAACATTCCGGATCGGATGGACTGGAAAGCGTGTATCTCATCTGATGAGGAAGATCGAGCTGATGCACAAGCTTTCAAAACTGCTTTTGCACCATTCGATCCAAGCTTGTAGTACCAATCAAAATACAGTAGAAAACAAATATCTTAAATTCTCGTCGCTGAATACATCAATTTTTTGTGTAGGTGAAAAGTCCAGCACCTCAAACGAAGGTGGGCTCTGTAGGACTTTCAAGGCTCTTTTTGTAACTGTGTCCAAAGCCCTGCATGCCGGTTTTCTTTGCCTTCTTTAAGACATTTGCGATAGCATCGAGCCCTTGTTGAAATATTAGTGCTGTGATGGAATAAAGCAGCGGCAGGTGCATGCATACCTTTATCCAAATCTTGAATAGGAGGACCGAATGAGAGGCGGACGAAGTGATGACAAGGAGAATTGAAGAGATTCCTACGATGAGAAGGATTGATATCAAAGAAGATACCAGGAATCACAATTGTCTTCTCCTTGAGAAGTTCCTCAAAAAAGGTCTTAATTTGGGGACTTAGAACTGAATTCGGTGTGATATGATAAAGAGTAAACTTACGAGACCATTGTTGAGAGGAGGCGGGAGTTTCTCAAGATTGAGCCAAATGTAGAAGGTACTAGTGGGCGGACATTCGACGTCTAGATGAAGCTCATGAAGACGAGCAAGAACGTGATCACGCTTTTTCTTGAAGTGCTTCTGGAGAGCCATCTTCTCCAATTTGACATGAGCAGGGTCAAGTAAGGGGACAGCTGCCAATTGCATCCTGAAAATAGCTTTCAGGGAAACGTCACTATCGTGCATTGGTATGACGCTCACGGGTGGTTGGCTCCTCCGTCAAGGAATGAACCAGCTTGAGAAAGGGCTGTAATCAAATTTTTGGGCCCAATGACCCAACAAATTCGCCAGCCAGGGAGCCTCCAATTCTATAGCGATCATTATGTCATACAATCCAGGTCCGGATATAGATGACGATAGCACACCTTGGTAAGTCCATCAATAAGGACGACGGAGTCCTAGTGCTAGTTGAAATTAGAGATCTTTGGGAGGATGCTCACATGCATTACCTCATCAACATTCTCAACGTATTTTGCCGCAGAGATTGACTTGCCAAGGTCATCACTACGGTCGGGGTAGATATACCAGGAATAGAACTTTTAATATTATCAAAATAGTTGTCAGAAGGCAGCGAGAAAGGATTCACCTCGTCAAGAATGATAGTAGTTCCTTCCTTTCCGAGGTCCACTAACTCTTTCAAGTCACGACCTCTGAAGGCGAGTTGTTGGATGAAAATTTGACATCAGGATGGGACTCACCTAATGACCTGTATCATTCAAGACTTCAGTTAGCGGGTACTCCGATTGCAATGAATGGAGCAGTATACCTGTCCAGTGGGGTTTCGGGGATTCGATGCAAGGACGACCTGGAGACCTTGGGTGTGAATATCCCGCTGACATGAGTGGTCAAATATGTGGTTTTTTCACATGGAGGGAGTGGATTACTTTGGTCTGTTCAATGTCTAAGCGATATTTATTCTGATAGTGAAAGCTTTAGAAGATATTGATTATTGTGCGAAGAGACTCAAACCTTGGGGTCAAGACTGGGATGATTGCAATTACTATTAGGCAAAGCTTTAGGACCGGGAACTCACGCTGTTGGGACGGGCACGAGGCGACGGAACGCGCTTAGAACCTGGTCATAGGCGGTATAGTCTGGTACTTGATAGCTCTAGGCTCACTTCAGACACATCTATCAGTGATTAACCGAACATTGACCAACTGTATAAACATCCCCTATGACAGCAGCCACCCGTGAAAGACCTGAACGACCACCAGGGACGATGCAGACATTTTCAAATGTGTATTGGCTTTGTTTTCCTTGACGATAAGTGTGGTTATATAAATGAGCCACGGCTTCACGAAGGGCTGAACAATATGATAGTCAAAAAACCACTAGAAGTGTGCGGCTATGTATTTACCCTTAACACCCACTGTGGGAGCATACTCGAGGGAATCTGTTGGCATTGAAATAGTGTTCGGGCGTTCTGGCGCGCCAGGAATGGGCCCAACCTCAGGCGCACCTTGCCCTAAGTTGGACCATTCGTGCGAAGAAGAGTAGCTAAAGCCATTAGCCATTGCTCGATCCGAGCAATAGATGACACCGGTGCTTCCTGGGTGTTCTATTCCCGGTACGGTCTCTTCGTCCTCGGAGTAGGTAAGAAAACAAAATTAATATCAGGCAAAAAAAAAACTCACTGGGTTCACAAGCTGAGGAAGACCTTTGGGTTGGTGACCAGGTGCTTGGCGGAAAATCTGGAGCACAGGATAAGGACGAGTACAGGCGAAGATCAACAAACAAACCTGATGGGCTTCAGACTCATTCTCGTGCTTGTGATGCTTTATGACATCGCGGACCTGAGACAGCAGGTCAGAAAAGGGTAAAATACGGGAATGGAAGTGCATTATGATGAAGGAGACGCACAATGTCGGTGAAAAACCGCAAGGGAGTACTTATACCAGAGCCTATCCTTGGGGTTCGAAGCAGTGGCGTGTCGGCGCCAGATCCAAGAGTGCTGGGTTCGTGAGGCATTGGAAGGGCACAGGGTTGAGTTGTTGTAGTTAAGAGAAGCTGGCAGTGTATAAGCGAGGAAGGGGTGTGGACGGAGACAAAAAAATGTCACGACAACCATGATATATTGGCCCCAATCTAAATTCTCAAAAACAGATTGAAACTACTTCCTGTGCCAGGGGACTGATCATCAATCTGTCACAGGTCCATCATTCAAAGTCAGGAGCGGAGTGGAGTGCTGATCCGTACATAGAGGTACCAAATAGAGGTACCTCGTCCGTGACAGCTCGTGACTGGGTGACTTCCCGTAAGCAGTCTGAGAAGATCTCAGACTGCTCCATGCCGAGATGCCGAGCATGAATTTCATCAGGGTGTCCCAGACTTGAGAAATGCGCCAGATACTCCTTAGATACCTATTTCTAGTCAGATATATCAGAGTACTATAGATATCCTCTCCATTACAGATCAAGGTCACATGTTATATACCTCCAAGCTAGATTAAACACACTAATTTGTTTCTTATTTCTCCTCTACTATATGTTTTGGCCACTTTCGAAGATAACGACATTTAAAGCGCAGAAGTCACTTCTGAGAGCGATAATTTTATACATATACTATTTTACAGTTGAATATATAAAAATATCTAGTAACTTGTGCTTCAGGACGACGATCTTGTACAATCTGCTTTCATTACCCAATTTGGGCAGGGAGCTGACCAACGTCATGCTTTGCCATTCAAGCCGTGTCTGAGTTTCAATCTCGTTGATCCCAATCAACGCATCGAGTCCTGGCTCACCTGGCTCGACGCAAGCTACTGGAGACCCGGAATATGAAAAAAAATCCAAGAGGCTATGGATGGTCTCCATTCTGGGAGATCCAAACTATAATAGTATTCCCAACCTAAATCCCCACTATATCTGGCAAGCTCCCACTAACTTTACGGCTGGACCCTCCATTAATCACCCAACTTTACCACCATATAATCCACCTTCAGGCTATAATAATGGTTATAGTTGAATACTTGACTTGCTGCCTTTCGAAAAGTTTCATCGTGTCGATTCTCATGCGGAGTTTGAAGTTTGTTGATGCCTAAGCTGTTCCCAGGCATGACTGGGGCATGACTGGCTGAAATGCGTGAAGACCCTGAAAGTGGCTAAAACCGCCATATGGGATAGTATGAGCTCCCAAAGGTTGTGTGATGAAGGTTATAGGGAATAGGAGCCAAACACAGTGGCAATCAGAGCCACTGTTTAAATACCTCCTAGTCAAGTCAGAGGGAGACTTAGAAAAAAATGTTCTACCACAAAGAACTGTTGGACAACATGCAAGCATTGTTCTGTCTTCAGGATAATCTAAAAGACATGATAGTATTGTGTCGCACTGCGTGTAGCGCATTAAATGCAACGCGGTGTGACATCACAGGAAACTCGTTACGGGAATCAAATTCATCGATTTTCTCAGACAGGAATTTCACACGTGCACTACATCCTCAGAATTTCCCAGATCCTTACGGGAAAGTCACTGATGTTGCTGACACATCGGAAAAAAACAAAGTAGTTTCCGTTAATAACATCGATCTTGGGGGAAGGCTATCACTTGAAGCAACGGACCAACCAGTCGGACTTCGGCTCGGCCATCCGGCAATCGGATCTTACAGTTCTTCCGTAGCACTGGCGAGCTAACCCACAGGCTCAGCAACTACGCACTCACCTCCCTCCAGCCTTGGTTTTAAATTTGACACTTTTTTTGCAACTATGAACTTGCGATTTCTCTCTTCGACCAGAACAGCGGCTGTATGTCGACCGTGAATATGTTATCTCCTTTTATTAATAGTTCATCGCAGATTGTCGGCTGCCCCTTCAGGTTCGTTTTTCTCTACGTGAGTTGAGACGTTCATGGTCTAAGGAATTTTTTAAGTGGCGGACAGGTGAATGCATCCGGTATTCTGATCGTCTAATCTGGCTCAATTCGATCCAGCCTAAAGCAGGTGTTGATGAGGGTCCAATTCATCTGGTCCAAGCAGGCCTAGCCGACCAACTTCAGAAGCTGGGCTGGAAGGTCGTATTTTATGGCCACCATCAGTTTGAAGAGAACAATAACTTGGACGACCCGCCCATTGGCAAGTTGAAGAACCCTCGTACTGTCTCTCGGGTCACAAAATCCGTTGCTGATGTCGTTAGAAGTCACGCAGAAGCAGGCATACTTCCAGTGATACTTGGAGGTGATCATTCGTTAGTGAGTCCGTAAACACATTGAGCTTACTTCAGGGCTGATTGCACTTGACAGGCAATGGGTACCATTTCTGGGACACTAGAGTAGGTTACTATGTCATCTTAGGAGCAATTAGTTTTCTGAGATCCATCCAGGGCATATCCGAATGCCTGCGTCATCTGGGTTGATGCCCATGCCGACATCAACACTATTGAGACGACAGTATCTGGTGGGCAGTTTGCCCCTGGCCTTGGTCACTGCTGACTGCATAACAGGGAATATTCACGGCATGCCTGTCTCATTTCTTCTCGGTATTGGCAGTAAAGAGAAAGAATTTGATTGGATCAAACCTCTCCTGAAACCCGAACGTTTGGTTTACATCGGTCTCCGTGATGTCGAAGCAGGGGAGAAAAAGATTCTACGGGAAAATAATATCAAAGCTTTCAGCATGCACGAAGTTGACAGATATGGCATCGGGAAAGTGGTAGAAATGGCTCTAGATCATATAAACCCTAACAGGGATTTACCAATCCATCTAAGTTTTGACGTCGATGCTTTAGATCCTAGTGTGGCACCCTCTACAGGTACTCCGGTTTGTACAAGTTCTCCTGTCCACGTTTCCTACCATTCATCAAAGCTAGGTGCGAGGAGGTCTGACCTTCCGCGAAGGTCACTACATTTGCGAGGCCGTGCACGAGACAGGATTGCTTGTAGCACTAGATCTGGTGGTTTGTGGTTTGACATAAAATCATTTTCTGATGATCCAGTGACAACTCATGCACAGGAAGTGAACCCTTCTCTTGCTGAAGCTGCGGACGTCGAGAAAACTGTCGCAGTTGGCTGTTCACTTGTGAGGGCTGCATTGGGTGCGCAGGCTCTTGTTTGTTATGAAATGCGTGTTGATCACTTTTCAGGTGAAACTCTCTTATAAGGTAGACTGCACAACGGCTATCCTCTTAATCTCCGTTCAAAGTTGCTATAGTACTATTGTACACCATGAATACTCCTGACTGTTACCAATACAAATGCAAGTAACTCGCTGTCTCAGCTAACGTTAATGCTGCATGAGGTTCATAACATAACCTTGGTGGCTCATATCGCAATTCACTAGCGAGTCTGAGAGCACAGTTCTGTTCTCATGCGTTGGGATCTTTCTGTGAGATGTGACATTAAAAAAATCTAGATGAGACATTCTGTGACTAGGCACATCTACGAAGAGCGTCTACATTGTCATGAGGAATGCTGGTGGTGGACCCATTTGTGTGGTGATGTCAATTAACCCCAGAAATCCGAACGCACCATCGCCCGTCTATGAATCGATTTCATATGTGTGGTATTGAATGTTGGGCTCTGATTGGGGCGTTGTCCTGGTCAGTCGAAACAGAGATGAGAACAGAGCAACGTAGGGGTAACTGTCATCTGATCTTGAACGGCACTTGCCGCAAAGCCATTTGTAAGTCATACTCATACTCTCTTCGTTGAGAGTCCTGGCCATGGCACCCTTGACCTCGTCGGCTGCAACGACGACCTCGGTCCAAGTTGGTAAGTTCTTCTCTCTCCCTCTCGTTCATCCCCTTACCACCTTTAGCACTCCGAATCCGACCAACAACGACCCAGGATTCAAACTCTATCCCCGTTCGCTTCCAACGCTCCGTTATCCAGACAACCTCTTCCACTTCTGTCTCTGTTGATGCTCCTTCAAATTCCCTTGCTGGTGCAGGAGCTCCAAGTGCACCTACTTATTCAGGCAGCTCTGTTTCCAAGAAGCAGGCTTTCACTTTCGACCAGGTCCATGGTCCATCGACCTCGCAGTACGAGCTCTTTGAGGCGACCGCCAAACCTATGATAACCCGTTTTATTGATGGCTTCAATTGTACCGTCCTTGCATATGGTCAAACGAGCAGTGGAAAGACGTTCACCATGACTGGTGTCGATTTGGATGCAGATCCTTCGGACCCTAATACTGGCATGGGAATTATTCCCAGGGCCGTTTCGACAATCTTTTCTCGTGCAAAGCAACTGAAGGAGGAGCGTGGTGGAGCGTGGATATATACTATCAAGGGCTCTTTCATTGAAATCTACAATGAAGACCTCCTCGATCTGCTCAGTGCTGACGATGCGACTGGGTTCAAACGTGAGGTCCAGATAAGAGAAGACAAAGAAGGACACATCATTTGGGGTGGGCTACGTGAGATTAGCGTCAAGAACGTAACAGAAGTCATGAGGTAGATTTTTACCCCCGTCTCGATGATCTCGCTCCTAACATACAAATTTCTAGTTTGATTCGTCAAGGCACATCGATTCGTCGTACCAACGAGACAGATATGAACGCCCAATCTTCACGTTCGCATGCCATCTTTTCACTTACCCTTACGCAGAAAAAGTGTGCAGGCACTATGCCGCCCTCCCCTCTTCCACATACAGGTCGGTCTCCCTCACGACTGGCACGTCCTGGCTCTATGTATGCTGGACCTAACAATTCTATGCGTGTAACTTCTCCGACCCTTGGCCGACCTGGCACTCCTAGCTTTGCCTCTGCTGTAGCACGTGGGGCGTTGCGTCCTTCGAGCGCCCTTGGCCACACAGGAGAGCGTCTTTTGCATGATGAAGAGTCCGGTGAGTGGACCACGATCATCTCGAAATTCCATTTTGTGGACCTTGCTGGATCTGAAAGAGTAAGATCAGTTTAGAAGTTTTTGCATTTGACTTCCAGAACTGAATAATCTTCTTAGCTTAAGCGAACCGCTGCCATAGGAGAACGCATCAAGGAAGGCATCTCCATCAATAGTGGTCTCTTAGCCCTCGGCAATGTTATTTCAGCCCTTGGTGATCCTTCTCGAGCGAAATCAAATACTAATACCCATATACCGTATCGAGACTCCAAGCTCACTCGTTTACTTCAAGATTCCCTTGGGGGGAACGCTCATACCCTCATGATTGCCTGCGTCAGTCCTGCCGAATGGAACGCAGGCGAAACGATCAATACTCTCAAGTATGCCAACAGAGCCAGGAATATCAAGAATCGTGTAGTTGTAAATGAGAAAGAAGACGGCTGGGATGATATCGAATGGCTACAGAACACCGTTACTCGTTTACGCAGAGAGATGAAGAGCTTGAAGGAAGGCAGATTCCCAACGGAGGCTGAAAAAGATTCAGAAATACCGGAGGGTGCAGGAAAGCGGGTTTTAGCTCAGTTCACAGAATTGCAAAACAAGTATGAGGATCTCCGCGAGAAATATGTGGAACGGTCAGAGGAGCTGGGTCGGCTGCGGGGGGAGCTTGGCGAGAGACAGAGATTGGGTATGAATGGCAATACCCCTGGGACGGCCAAATATGAAGAGATCGTTGGTCCTGTCATCGAGGAATATGAGAAGGCAATCACCACAATGGAAGCAGAGCTCAGTCTCAACAGGGCAGCTCTGCGACATACAAATGAGTTGGTCGAAGAGAAGGAAGAAGAGCTGGCTTCTTTGACTTCTCGGCACACTGCAACCGAACTCTACGTTGAAAAACTCAGGAGCAGAGTTTCAAAACTGACTGAACGCGAGGCTTCAACTGAGGTCAGTTGTTGGGAGTTAATTCTTGTCTGTTCTTCGTTCTGACATCTTTCATAGGCGTATGTACATGACCTTGAAGAAAAAATAAAGGCGTACGATGAGACATCTACTTCTTCAAGTGAATCCTTAGGTGATCTCAAACGTGAGCTCTCTCGTTTTAAAGATCAAGAGGTCTATTCGGCCAAGTACATTGTCGACCTTGAAGTGAGACTATCAAAGTCTGATGAATCTATCCTGTCCCTACAACAAAGTGTCGAGCAATTGGAGCAAGAATGTGACAAACGCCGCGGTGAAGTTGATGCCCTGCAATTCAAACTAGATGCATTACAGCAGGACGGTGATGGGTGGCGTGCAGACCTAGAGAAACGAGAGACAAGAGTCCTTGAGCTGGAACAGAAAATGGCACAGTGGGAACAAAAAAAGGACGCAGAGGAAACTAGGATACGTCTTGAAAATGTGGTCGAGGAAGTTGCAACCACCAAGGACCTTGAGAGTCCGTCAAGTAGTCCGTCGAGTAGTCCGACATCTACAGATGCGCCTACAAACGAGCTTACAGCGGAGATAACACCGCAGGGGACTACCTCAGTCGTCACTTCCCAACCTGAACAGGGCATGACCCCACAGTATCTAGCTCTTCAGCAAACCCATACAGCAACCCTTGCAGACCTTTCCGCTATCTCCTCCAAATACCGTGATGCCCTTCGTGAAATTTCAGACTTAGCCGCTCAACTAGATGAGGTTAAATTAGGGAGCCCAACAATAGCTGAGGAAGAGCCGACAGCCGAATTAACCGCTGTAGAACGTCCCGAATCTCTCCAAATTCGGAGGAGAAATATGAATGGCAGACATCGGGAGGACATTCAAGTAAACGCAGCTGGGCGACGCCTTTTTTTCCGTCAGGCGGCCTCGGCGGAATCTCTTCACTCGAGGTATATACTGGGATCCATTCGTCCGTACTCACTGCTGACATTCATATGGGTTTGCAGGTCGTTATCGCAATCTGTATCGCTCTCACAGGAGCTTTCTTCGGTGCACTGGCGCAGGGTTTCATCCTCCTCCCACGCCAATAGTTTACATTCACCCTCCAGTTCCCACTCCCTCTATCCTTCTTCTCGCCTCACCCTGTCAGATTCTCTCGTGCCTACTACCAGCGGCCAAGACAGGATCATATCGAGCTTGGAAAAGGAGATCATGCGTCTACAGGAGGTTTTGAAGGAGCGCGAGACCGAAATACACGACCTTGAGAAGTCATTTGCGAAGACTCAAGTCACTCAGGTTGTCACACAGGAGAAAACGGCTGTTGCAGTACCTTTGGAAGATCAAATCACAGTTTGCAACCGTGATGTCTTGTCTCCCAAGACCTTAGATCATTTCGACCACATCAAACAGTCAATGGCTAATGGCGTCGCCCATACAATTCATTCAGACCATGGATCCAACCATTCGGAGTCAGATGAATCTCTAGAACGCCTGAACGAACTTATGCTGTACGTCTAGCTCGGGCTTCAACTAATCTGGCCCTGACTTGTCTCCTTTCTAGTTCAATGGCTCAGAAGGAATCCCAACATCGTGAAGTTGTGGAAGAGCTCAATGCTGAATTAGCTCAAACAAAGCGCCAGCTCGACGAACTCACCGCGCTTTCGCGTGATCAGGTGAGAATATTGCATTCAAATATTTTCTTACTTTGACATTTTCCTAGGCTTTAAACATGTCTCAGGAACTGGAGGCACTGCAGAAGAAGTATATATGTAACCTGGATGAGCTGAAGGATCATCAAGACCTATTGGAAGAAGCTTCGTATCACAAGCTCACATTGGAGAACCAACTGCACCAGGCCGAAGAAAATTATAAGGAAGAGTTCGAGCACCTGCGCAGAGAACACAAAGCTGCCATTATGGCCAAGGAGACAGAGGTTGAAGAATCACTAGGTCGGATGGGAAAGGAACACGAGTCTGCATTGTATTCCCTTCAGTCTGAGCTAAAGGCGGCGGCGGCGGCATTAGGACAGGCACGTACCGATCATGAAGAATCTTCTCAAAAGCTCAGGGCCGATCACGATAAGGAACTCCGGCATCAGATCGAAGAAGCAAACGAAATTCTCTCCAACACTCGTGCGGAGCATCAAAAAATTGTCAACAAACTCATTTCTGACCATGCTGAGGCTATCCGCCAGAAGGAAGTCGAGGCTTCTGCAGCATCTCAAACTACAGAGGAGGAGTATTACAATGCGCTTACTAAACTACGCGTCGATCATGCAGAAGCAATTAGTAAGCTGAAGAACGAGGCCAGTGCGACAGTTGAACGCCTTCGGGAAGAACACGCCGGCGAACTACGGATGGCCGAAATTGCGCGCCAGGGCTCGTTATCTGAATCCGAAACCTTCCGGAATAATACTATGAAGGAGTTACAAGAGGAGCATGCTGCTGCCTTCGCTCGAAAAGATATGTCATACGCGGAGGACATCGAAGCGCTAAAAGACTCTCACGCGCGAATGTTGCAAGCAAAAGAAGATGATTTGAGGTTGCAGATGGATCGTCTCCGTCTTGAATCCGAGCAATTGAACCTGAAGCTTCGAGAAGAGTGGAGGAAGGAAGTAGTTTCCTTGTCATCGTCGCTTTCGAATCAGAAAGAGCAGGCTGACACTGCATTATCCAAGGCTAATAAGCACTCTGATGCCATTCTCCAAGGTGTTCGTGAACGGCATGCAACCACTCTTCAAGAGATGGAATGGGGTCATGAACAGGACGTCAAAAAATTGAAAGTGGAGCATCAACAGGAACTGAAGGATGCCCAGCTCCGAGCTGAAGATGAATTGAATCTTTTGAGGCGGACACACGAAGAGATGTACTATCAATTGTCAACTAACTATGACCAGAAGCATGCTGCCTTGCAGGCCGACGCCGCCGCCATCCAGCAGCAGCATCAGAAGGCTCTCGAAGATATGCAGAAAGAGAGCCAGCAAGCCTTAGTAGTGCATGAAGATGCTGTAAATGCTCTTCAAAGTTTGAACGCTACAGAACAAGAGAAGATGCGAACGCTTCTCGAGAACGAATATACAGAAGCATTGCGGGCACAGCTTTCCGAGCTTGAACACAAACATGTTTCAGAAAAGCGGGTGCTTCAAAAGGATCAAGACCTTCTTCTTCAAGAACTCCAAGCAAGCAAGGTGGCCGCTGAAGAATCCGCCAAACTATACAATGAAACAAGCCGTCGGCACGAGAAACTAATGACAGAGAAGACGAATGAGTTGCAGAAACAGATGCTGATTGTCACTTCGGAACGGGATGGGCTTACAGCTGAAGTTGCAAAGCTGAAGCAAGAATTGGAGAAGAATCGATCTGAACAAACGAAGTTGGTGCAAGAGGTGTCCAGACGGGAATCCTTGGCGTCGGAACTTGAACGACATCGATCACACATCGCAGATCTCAAGGAGAGTTGGCAAAAGGTCAAGGATGAGAAGGATAACCTGCAATCGGAGAAAAGTAGACAGGACAATCTGGTCCGTGATTTGCAGGCACAGATAGCGCGAAGTGCCTCCCCACCCAATGTCCGATCCTCAGACCGCCCGATTGGTTATTCACGCGCCGCTGGCCTTCCACCTTCAAAACTGCCTCCCCCTACCCCACCGCCCTCAGTGCCACCGCCTCCCCCTCCCCGCCTCATGACTCATATTAATGGCGATTCCAATCTCAGCACGTCATCGCATACATCCTCTAATATGACGATTTCCAGTTCTAAAGAATCCCAACCTGATTCACCAGCAACCTCGCTCGGACATCTACTGCCCAATGTTCAACCTATCCCTGATTCCAAATTGACTGCTAAGATTGAACAGCAATCCAAGCAGATTGAAGAACAAGAAACAATAATCAAGACACTCAATAAACAATTGACTCATTGCGAGAGTGATCTTCAGGCTCATATGGATCTTGTGAGCACCCTGGAGGCGTCGCTGGGAGACTCAGAGAAGAACCGTGAGCGATATATTACATTCATATCACTGCTGTTTCACTGATGGTCACTCAGTCCGCAAGGCCCGCGTGCAAGCAACGGAACTGGCTCGTGAGCGCGACACCCTCACTTCTCGAATAGAGAGCCTTCGCAATGAGCTATCTGAGGCAAAATACGAGGTTGCAAATGTCCGACAGTCAATCGTCGAGGAGAAGCAGTCCCTTGAACAGAGACTCGAGGAGGAGAAAAAAGCAAAGGAACGAGTACGTCAACAACTCGACCAGCGGATGGAAGAACTTCAAAAGCGAAAATCCAAATTTGCATGCCTATAGTCTCTCGTTATCTTTATGATTATGATTGTACATTTTCGGTTTCCCTGATCTCCTAGAGAGCTGCCTTTTCGCCCGCTATGTTTTTATAATCTCGACACAGTTTACTCTTTCTTTTTTTTATCGGTTTCTGGCACCTTAGGTTTCCTTGGTAGTGTTTTATACCCTTCTATTGGCTTCACATGGTTAATTATACGTGTGTTTGTATGACTTATTTTTTCCAAGATCCACCATGTCTGTTACAAGTGCCTTGGAATTGAAAATTGGGCTAATGTTTGACATTGTACACTGTTATTCAGATTCAAATAGTCTTTAGATTCCGGCCAGCGTCACTGTACTTAGTCTGATTAGCCCTTCAGTCCGGCCCAGTCCGTAAGTTCTGATTCAACTCCATTTTCCAATCATGAATGTTATCCTCTCTATGTGGACATGACTTGGTGAAAACACTGCTCTCGTCGGACTTATCAGTATAAAGGATTGGGGATTTTTGCCGAGGTTCTAGTCCGTCTGGCGCGCATCGTCTTTAGATTTCTTCAGATTTCAGCTTACTATTTTTCCGTATGTTGACTCAAAGCCCGCGAGGGCTCACAGAATCAATGAATAACGAGTACTCAAGAAAGTAAAAGTAAAAGGGTGGATAGAAGATGCACAAGTTAGGATAAGATATGACCATACATTGTTTTACTAAGAATAGACGACAGATGGCAAATCTGACAACGTCTGATATTTGTCAATGAAACACTACAAAGCTCAAATCATCCACAGCAAAGGCTATAGTAAAAGACTTGACAATCCTTTATCCAAAGAAGTGGTCTTGATGGTCTTAACGAACTTACCATCATCGGTGTAGAACGTGATGTCTTGAAGTTTTCAATAAGATCGTGAGTGCTGATCTTCATTGCTACGCTTCATTGTAGGTCTTGTCAATCGAGTAATTCTTGATAGGCTCAAGTCAGGTACATCGAGATAATTTAGCTGTGAGCACAGAAGATGTCGGCTTCGAACCTATCCATTCAATGTTTCACTCCAAGGTATCCACCAATGTGGCCGTATTGGAGGCTTTGTGTGTGACAGTTGACGTTAGTTGACACTAACTTCATGAACAGTTCCTCTAAATAGAAAGCAGCGGGTACTTGAGAGACGGCGGCCATGTCTGGTGCAGGATCTTCTCAGACAAATCACCATACCACATCCAATCCTTTGTCTACTTTCGAGTTCACCAAGCGCAAACGCTGGGCAGACATACTAATTACTGGGCTTACAGATGTCCTTATACTCATTCTCTCGCCTGAGGGCAAGGTCCTATATTGTGGAACTGCTGTTACAGAGCTACTGGGCTGGAATGAGACTGACGTTCTGGACCTTCACTTACATGATTTTGTTGTCGGTGAGATCAAACCTGGATGCCAACTTGCGAGCGATCCTCCTTAAGCACAATGCAGGCGAAGATCAGTCCGCATTTCAGCGTGGGTTCGAAGACTCAATTCGCACCAATAGCGAATTTGTTTCTTATATTCGATTGAAGAGTAACCCATCGCTCAAACCGGGGTCAGTCGTGCCCAACGATGTTCTTTTCGAGTTAAAGGGTTACCCGCACTCTGTTACCGAACAGGGTCCAGATTGCAAATGTTTTTTTGCTATTGCAAAGCCATATCCTAGTAGGAATATTGCTATGTGGGTCGAAATCAATTATCAACAGTCATGAACCTCATTCACTTATAGGCTTAACACCTTCCTGGACTTGCAGACGGAAAACGAGAGATTACAACAACGTCTTTCTGTTCTCAGAACACAGGTAGATTCACAGATCATGTCTGCAGGACAGGCATTGCCAACTATGAACTCCATGTATGCCACGTCTTCCTTGCAACAGTTAGCACCTCCTCTTTGCCGTTGAAGTTCCTCTCACATTTGCAGTGCTCAATATTCTAGCCTCCTTGATGACGCACTTAAGAATGCTTCTGCAGCTAGTCACGACAGCAGTCTGATTAGTGCGAACTGTAATGGAGAAACTCTCATGCCGAATTCGGACGATCCTGAAGACAGTACCAGAAAAAAGAAGGTTTGCTTTGCTTTTACCGGAAGATTTCAACGATGTTTATGTCCCTTCTGCCTCCAAGCTCAAGAAGGCCCATGGAACTGAACAGTATGTATGCCGAAAGTGTGGGCGAACAGATTCTCCTGAGTGGCGGAAGGTAGGCGATCATAAATATAGCGCCTTCACGCTGACTTCAACCTAAACACTCAGGGACCTGATGGTCCGAAGACTCTTTGCAATGCTTGTGGCCTCCGCTGGGCGAAGCAGATGCGTAAGTTTGATGAGCCTACAGAAGAAACGGGGTCCAACTCCAGCCAGCCGTCGTCGACTCCAGGAACCGATAAAGCTGTCTGATGGTCCTTGACATCTAGATCATATGCTATGAACATTCCATTTTGTTTCCTTTCCTGCAATATCAACCTAGGCTGGGGCTGAGAACCGACAAGTAAATAATGCGTGTAACTGTTATATACAAGTCACAACACATAACACAGATGCAATGTCACAATTGTTAATCTCTTGCATCATTGCAGTAGTTGACTGTTAGTCCTCTGCAAATGCCTCCTGAAATCCACTCCCTTTCTCAGACCCCCATAACTTGTCATGCATTCAGTGTCGATCGCCAAGGTTGGCTCAGACTGCAGTTTAAAAACGCATTTCTAAGCACCTCTATAGAGCTCGCAGTCAGTCTGAATAGCAAGGACGTCCAATTGTACTCGCGGAGGGACCAGGAATGGATTCCAACAGAAGTCTTATCAGAGGTACATGACTAGTGTCTCGCAGAACCAATATCTGATTCTTGGGCCTAGCATGATAAGCTGGTTACCTCAATCGATTGGGCTCCCAGGTCAAATCGCATCGTAACAGCTTCTCAAGACAGGAATGCATATGTTTGGACGGAGACTCCAGACCCTGAGACAGGGAAACTTGTTTGGAAGCCTACCCTTGTGTTGCTGAGGATCAATCGTGCCGCAACCCACGTACGTTGGAGCCCGTTGGAGAATAAGTTTGCAGTGGCAAGTGGTGCAAGGTTATGTTCGATTAGTCAGGTCCTACATGATGTTAATGTCTTTCCAGGGCTATTGCTGTCTGTTCTTTTGACGAAGAAAGTAACTGGTGGGTGGCTAAGCATCTCAAGAAACCCATCAGGTCCACGGTATTATCTATCGATTGGCACCCAAACAATGTTTTACTCGCTGCCGGTAGTGCTGATATGAAAGCAAGGGTATTTTCAGGCTACATCAAGGAAGTTGATGAACGGTAGGCAGAACAAAAGCGATTTGGAATATCGTTCACTCATGTTCGCCCCCAGCCCTGCTCCCAGTGTTTGGGGGTCAAAGTTACCGTTCAACACCATCTGTGGGGAGTATTCATCTCCAGCTGGTGGATGGGTCCATGCAGTTGGGTTCTCGCCTTCTGGAGATGTGCTTGCCTTCGCTAGTAAGCCGTGTTTTCCCCTCCTCATTGATCGGTCATTTTCATCTTACATTTAGGTCACGACAGTTCTATTACCATTGTATATCCAGGCGGTCCAACTGTACACACTGTTCGATTACCATCCTTGCCTTTGATTGCCTTGTCCTGGACTTCAGGAGAGACCATTGTAGCAGCAGGACACGATTGTAGGCCCTTGGTCTTCGCGGGCTCGGAACAAGGCTGGCAAGAAGTCGGAACTCTCGATGATGCTTCTTCTTCGAGGACTTCTGAAGGTTCCCGCTCTGGATTTGGAAGTAACACTGGGGTTGGTCGCCTGAAGACTGGTGCCTTTGCAACTTTCCGGGATGCAGACTCCCGTGGTCAAACCACCAGTGGATCTATATTTTCCGATACGAAACTCAACACAATTCATCAAAATACAATAACCAGTGTTCGACCTTATGACTCTCAGGATGGGTATGTGGCTAGGGTCAGTACGACTGGCGTAGATGGTGCTCTAGTCATATGGGATACGAGTGAAGTGAGCGCGCTTACTGCGAAGATTGGAGGGATAAGGATTTAGAAGGCATATGTACTTCATTGTACATACAGTGTCTGGTGAAATCTCACCCTGAAAGTTTTTTTAGGCGTATCCTCACTTGTTCATTTGGGCACCCGAGGCACGAACTGCCAGTGTATCAGAAATTGAATGAGTGTTCCATTATTCTGGGATCAGGTAGAGATACTCCTGAAAGTTAAAGACTTTTCTTGGTTAACTCCTCCTTCCCTACACTTCAATTATCATCATGGGCAGTGGCTCGGAACAAGCTTTTGATTCAACCGTGTTCAGCGGGACGGAGCCCCAATTCTCGCCTATTTCTTTGATTACAGCAAGACCAGATGCCAATGAAGTAAAATAATAGGAACGTACAGCCACCATGGGCTACAGTAGTTTTACCTCCAAAAGTATCAGTACAGAACGCATGTTACAAGATAATACTATAAATAAACAGTGTATAAGTCTAGTCCTCTGGAGAGTAAGCAACGAAAATCAAAACAGAGGAAGATTAATATGATAGAGAGAAAATAAGTGAACAAAACAATAGCAAGGTGGCCATCGTTACATCATTGATGAACGAAAACCGAAGCTGAAGGATGAAATCAAAACCACTGACGT
>Ga0153924_1000084_pt1 | contig 68816 bp, 71 predicted proteins | sample TSNJ008MetaG_FD_104709 | JGI IMG/M metagenome (GOLD analysis project Ga0153924, IMG submission 104709) | Attine ant fungus gardens microbial communities from New Jersey, USA - TSNJ008 MetaG | ecosystem: Host-associated > Fungi > Mycelium > Unclassified | place: USA: New Jersey, Wharton State... | reverse complement strand
GTCGTAGACAGAACAGGACCGGGCACGGCGGAGCTCTGCGACGTCGGGACCGGGCCCAACAGCCGGCCACGAAGTGGACGCCCAAAGGGGTGCGAGCCCTGCGAGCATGCTTCTCCCCTGGTCTTGTCAGACTGGGTTGGTACGGTGAACAGGTCCCGCCTGGTTTCCCCCAATCCCAGGCGGGACACTTATGTCAGAAGGAGGGTGGCAAATGGGACTGCGAAACATTCTGAGCAGGCGCCGCAAGGCAACGGAGCCGTCCGCGGCTGTACCTGCCGGCAAGTCGGCTGAGCTGGAGGCGGCCTGGGCGGAGCTGCGACAGACGGTCGATGAGTTCAAGGTGACGTCGTTCCGTGCCTGCAGCCGCACCGGACGCTCGTGGGCCGAAGACCCTGAGGCGGTGCGGCAGATCGCTGCGACGATCGCGCGCATAGTGAAAGACACTGCTGACGGTCCGAAGGGCAACCCGGCCCGGTAGGGCGGGGCCGCCGCGTGGCAGGCCCGCCCCGCGCCGGATCCGGTCTAGCCCTTGGGGGCTTTTGAGTTGGCGCGGTACGCCAGGATCGCCGCTCCCAGTGCTGTGAGTGAGAGAACGAAGTTCACGATGTCCAGTGGTTCCATGAGGTTTCCTTATCGGTGAGTAGGACTTAGTCTGAGAAGGAGCCGGTGGCCGCAACCTAAGCGGTCACGACCACCGGGTTTCGTAGCTACACCTACTTCCTTGCTTTACGCTTACGCTTCCGAGTTGCAGCTCGGGAGCGTTTGCTTGTTAAGCGCGCGTTCCGCATGGAGAGTAGAGCGATGACAGCTGTCATCAAGCTCACGACCGAAGTCGCGAGCTTGATCGCTTCGTCGATGCTCATGTAGCCACCTCCTTCCTGCCCCGCCGTGCGAGGCCCCCACTGGTCCAGCCGGTCGAGGGTGGGCCGTCAACCCCGAAGAGCGACCGGGCAATCCCGCGAAATAGGGGAGCGCAGCGACCGCGTGGGATTGGCCGGTTGCGTGGGTTGACGGGTCGGGCCCCCGGACGGCTACGATCAGTGGCCTTGTACGGAGAACAACCCAGCCACATGTAGGGCAAAAAAGAAGCTTTTACAGGCCGAAGCGCAGCGAAGGTCCTTATTCTGTCGGTCCCCTGGCCCATGCTTGGATGAGTAGTGACAACGAGAGGGATGGCCATGATTCCGATGCGAACGAGGATCCGCTACCGCCTCGGTGGTCTTTTATGCCGGCTACGAGGTGACCACCGGCTTTCACTCGTTGTGTCTCATACGTTTGTTCCTGGGCAGGGTGAGCGTAGCGAGAGACGGCCCCTTTGCCGTGTGTGCTGGCAGATGCCTGGCGACTAATCCCAAGTACTCAAAGGAGCAACACATGCTGGGTTTCAAAGTGAACGTCCAGAACGAGGACAAGAACGCTGAGTTGGAGATCCAGGGTTTCCTGGATCCGGAGACGGCCGAGGGTTTCGCGAACGCAGTTCAGGAAACCCTGCAGATGTGCGTGGAAGAGTACGACGAGATCACCGGGTTCGAAGTTGGCCGTCCCGGCCCCATGGAACCCCGCGATGATGCCCCCGAAGCGGATATTGAATACTTCATCGATCAGATCACCATGTCTGTCATGAATCCCGAACCGGAGAACCTGGTCAAAGGCGAGTCCCCCGTGCGGTTCGCTGTTGAGCACCCCGTGGAGTTGTAACCGGGCAGCACACCTATGGCCTGGCCGGCAGGAGCGGCACGAACAGAACGGGATCCCATGAGCGAGTCCATTCCGCGGGCACTGCAACCACCGGTTGCTGTTGCCCTGGCGAAACTCATCAAAGCATTCCCCGGACCCGCTGCCCTCCCGGGCGGGATCTGGGCCGAACCCAAATGGGACGGCTACCTTCACTGCACTTTGTCAACGGAGAACCCGATTCAGGGCGTCGAGGGCAGGAGCTTACTCATCCGTTTGGGTGCACCCGCGGCTTCGATATGGAGGAACATTCCAAGGAATTAGCATGCTCACCCCACGCTTTGGCGGGCCTACGCTTGAATCATGCCGCAGCCCGCCGAGGTGTTCCCACCGGCGCTTCAGCCGCCGTTGGACGTTGCCTTGGCCAAAACGGTCAGGGGCATCCAGGATACGGCGGGGCTGCCCGGCCGGGCCCTCTACGAACCGAAGTTTGATGGTTACCGGCTCGTGGTCGTCCGCGACGAGGACAAGGTCAGCTTGTGGAGCCGTGAGTATGACAGTCTGATCGGAGCCCACTAGGACGGCCCGAACGGTACCCACCAGCCGGACATGCCGAACCTAATGACGGCTTGAATGGTACCCACCTGTGAACGTTGATCCATCCAGTGTTGGATCGACGACGGGAGGGCCGGGATGGGGTCAAGAGTGGAGTTGTTCGCGCAGATTCGGAGGGATGCCCGGGTGGAGGGCGCGTCAATCCGGGAGCTTGCCCGCAGGCACCAGGTGGCGCGGAAAACCGTGCGTAAGGCGTTAAGTTCCCCGGTCCCGCCAGAGCGTAAAACTCCTGTACGGTCCTCGCCGCGGCTTGATCCTTATAAACCGACGATCGACGCCATGCTCGTCGAGGACACGACGGCGCCGAGGAAGCAGCGTCACACTGCCCGGAGGATTCTTGCCCGGCTCATCGAGGAGCATGGAGCGGACGAGTTGTCGTATTCGACGGTGCGTGACTACGTTCGGGTCCGCCGGGCGCAGATCGATGTGGAGGCCGGCCGCCGGGTTGAGGTATTTGTTCCTCAGGAGCACGCCCCGGGCGCGGAAGCGGAAGTGGACTTTGGTGAAGTCTGGATCGTGCTGGACGGGGTAAAGACGAAATGCCACATGTTCATCTTCCGGCTTTCTCACTCCGGCAAAGCCATCCACCGGATTTACCCCACCCAGGCCCAGGAAGCGTTTCTGGAAGGCCACGTCGAGGCGTTCAACGAGATCGGCGGCGTGCCGGTCAAACATATCCGCTATGACAACCTCACCAGTGCCGTCAGGGCCGTGGTGTTCGGTCAGGGGCGGAACCGCCTGGAGAATGACCGGTGGGTGTTGTTTCGCTCGTTCTATGGATTTGATGCCTTTTATTGCCAGCCAGGTCTTGCCGGCGCTCACGAGAAAGGCGGGGTCGAGGGCGAGGTGGGCTGGTTCCGCCGCAACCGGCTGACCCCGATGCCCGTGGCGAGGTCCCTTGATGAGCTCAACGACTGGATCCGGAGCCGGGAGGTTCAAGACGATCAGCGGCGGATTGATGGCAGGATCCGCACTATCGGCCAGGACTTCGCCGCCGAGCGCCCGTTCCTGGCACCGTTGCCGGCCGACGAGTTCGATCCCGGTCTGGTGTTGAACCCGAGAGTGGACCGGTCCTCAATGATTACCGTGCGGATGGTGAAGTACTCGGTGCCAGCACGGTTCATCGGTCGGCGGGTCCGGGTTTCATTGCGGGCATCCGAAGTTGTGGTGTTCGACGGCCGCGCGGTGGCGGCCCGGCACCAGCGGATTATTGCCAAGGGCGGGCAGTCGGTCCAGTTGGACCATTATCTGGAGGTCCTCAAGACCAAGCCCGGCGCTTTGCCTGGTTCCACTGCTTTGGCCAGGGCGCGGGAGTCGGGTGCTTTCACCAGCGCCCATGACGCCTTCTGGTCTGCCTCGCGCAGGGTCAACGGTGATGCCGCGGGGACCCGTGAACTGATTGACGTCCTGCTGCTGCACCGATCGATGGAAGCCGAAGACATCGAGGCAGGGATCACCGCAGCCCTTGGAGTAGGTGCCGTCAGTGCCGACGTCGTGGCGGTTGAAGGCCGCCGACATGCCTCCAGCATCCCTGCTGGTGGGTCCCGTCCTGACCGTCATCGCGGTGCTCATGCTGAAGCGAAAGTGCAACGAGTTGTCAGCCTGACCCAGCGCCGGCTGATGGACCCGGCGGCGGTCATCGCCGGGCTCCCTCCAGACAAGCGGCCGCTCCCGGCGATCAGCGCCTATGACGAGCTGCTGGCCAAACGCACCGAACACTCCGCAGGAACCGCGTCGAAGGAAAACATCTCATGAGCCCCACCGCACCGGCCACCACCATCACCCCAACCCTGCGACGGCGCCGCGGTCTGACTGAGCAGGCCGCGGTCGCGGCCGTGGACCAAGCATGCCGCCGATTGCGCCTGCCCACCATCCGGGCGGTTCTGGACGAAGCTCTGACCGTCGCGGGGAAGGAACAACTCTCTTACCAAGGCTTCCTGGCCGAGCTGCTGCTGGCCGAATGCGATGACCGGGACCGTCGCTCCTCAATCCGACGCGTCAAAGCCGCGAACTTTCCCCGGGATAAATGGCTCGGTGATTTCGATTTCGACGCGAACACGAACATCAACCCCGCTACCATCCATACCCTCGCTACCGGCGAATGGATTCGAAAAGGTGCACCGCTATGCCTGATCGGGGACTCCGGAACCGGCAAATCCCACCTGCTTATCGGGCTGGGCACCGCCGCGGCGGAGAAGGGATACCGGGTCAAATACACTTTGGCCACCCGGCTCGTGAACGAACTCGTCGAAGCCGCCGACGACAAAGTCCTCGCCAAGACCATCGCCAGATACGGCCGAGTGGACCTGCTCTGCATTGACGAGCTCGGCTATATGGAACTGGACCGGCGCGGCGCCGAACTCCTCTTCCAGGTCCTCACCGAACGCGAAGAGAAGAACTCCATCGCCATCGCTTCCAACGAGTCGTTCTCCGGCTGGACCAAGACATTCACCGACCCGCGCCTCTGCGCCGCGATCGTTGACCGGCTGACGTTCAACGGCACCATCATCGAAACCGGCACCGATTCCTACCGCCTCGCCCACAGCCTGACAAGGAACGCGCACTAAAAGGTAGCCGCGGCCGCCCGCCCCACGAACACATAGGTTGTCGTTGACCACTTCATGCCGCGCAACAGGACAGTTTGGAGACGTCAGTAGTGAAGGACTGGGCTGCTATCTTGATGCCTTCGGCCATGGTCAGATAGGGGCTCCAGAGATTCGCGACCTGATCAACGGTCATCCCGGCCTCCAGAATGTAAATCCCTGCGGCGGCGATGTCCCCGGCGTCCTTACCCACGACAGTGATCCCTACAATCCGACCCGTGTCCGCGTCGGCAACGATCTTGATGAAGCCGCGGGTATCACGGTTCACCAGCGCGCGAGGGATAAATTTGAGCGGCAGAACCCGGCACATGCACCGGATCCCTGCCTGGTTCGCTTCCTTGTCCGTCATCCCGACAGCGGCCAGGGCAGGGCTGGTAAACGTGACCCGGGGCAGGTGCCGGTAATCGACCTCACGCCCGGCACCCTCAAAGGCGTTCTCCACCATCAGGGCCCCGTGCGCGGCGGCGACATAAACGAACTCCGGGTGACCCGTCACATCACCCGCGGCCCAGATCCTCGGATTAGTACTGCGAAGGCTCCCGTCGACCAGGACTTCCCCGCGGTCCCCGGTTTCAACGCCGACCATGCAAAGGTTCAAATCCTCCGTGACCGGGCGCCGGCCTGTTGCCATGAGCAGGCGCGCGGCCCTGAATTCCTCGTTTCCTCCTGAGACGGAAGCATCCACGACCACGTCCCCCGACACCTCATCGGTCCGGACCGAGGACGCTGTCGCTCGACGGACGACCCGGATACCCTCATCGGCGAAGACACCGGCGAGGGCATGCCCGGCTTCAGGCTCTTCGGCCGAGGCGAGCTTGGACCGGACCAGGATGGTCACCTCCGTGCCGAGCCGGGCGAAAAGCTGCGCCTGCTCCAGCGCCACATACCCGCCGCCCACCACCAGCATCGAAGCGGGAACGTCCTGCAGCTCCATCGCACTCGTGGACGTCAGATAATCCACCTCGTCCATTCCCGGCACTTCAGGGATCCAGGGGGTGGAGCCGGTCGCGACCAGGTAGTGTTCCGCGCTGACTGTCTCGGTGGTTCCGCCCGGGGCGGTGATGTTCAAAACCGGTGCGGCTGCGGTTCCGGCGAACACCGCCGTCCCCCGCTGCAGGTTCCATCCATAGCCCGCGGCGAGATCCACATACTTCTCTGACCGCATGGATTCGACCAGTGAGCGCTTCCCGGCGACCAGTTCGGGTATATCCACCGGCTCTGCGGAGGTGCTGATACCGGGGAACCGTCCGGAAGCATCGAGGGCGACATGGCGGGCTTCCGCGGCGGCCAGCAGGGCCTTGGACGGGATGCAGCCCGTGTTCACGCACGTGCCTCCCACAGTGCTGCGCTCCACCATCAACACCCGCTTGCCACGGCTGGTTGCCCGGATGGCCGCAGCGAAAGCAGCCCCGCCGGAACCGATAATGGCCAGGTCATAATCGAAAGATGCTGCCGACACGAGGGACTCCTGAAGATGGAAGGGAAGCAGCCGCCAGCACACCTGTTGCTCAACCGACCGCCATGTGCAGCCTTCAACCGAAGACCAGCTCTGCATCCCATTCTCAACCTTCCCCTACACTGGAATGTCAAGGAATCGCCGTCCTGGCCGCCTGCTAAGAAATGAGTTCATGATGCGTATCGGTGAGGCCGCGGCAGCGGCAGGGATGACAACCAAGACGCTGCGTTTCTACGAGGACAGCGGGCTTCTCCCGGCAGCGAAAAGATCCTCTAACGGCTACCGGGACTACCATGACGACTCCGTGGCCAGGCTCGAATTCATCCGCCGCGGACGGGCCGCAGGCCTCGCCCTGACCCAAATACGCGAAATTCTTAGCCTCCGTGACGCCGGAGAAGCCCCCTGCGCCCACGTCCAAGACCTTCTCTCCAACCAGCTGGCCGAACTGGACCACCAGATTTCTGAACTAATGGCGCTGCGATCCATCGTCGCCGGCCTTCACGCCACTGCCGCGTCCGGGACCGACGCAAGCTGCGATCCCGAACAAATCTGCAGCTACCTCTGACGCACTACTCCGCCAGACGCCAGCTTCCAACAACCGGGACCCCGGGTATCGTCCCAACCCGCGGCAGTGTTTTCACAGACCCAGAAACCACGCCAAGAACCCCTAGACACCCTCACAACATCATCCCCGGACGTCCGACGGGTGGGTACCGTTCGGGCCGTCCTAGTGGGCTCCGATCACGTTGACACAATCAGAGCCGTCAGGGCCGGGATTTGACCCGGTATTTCCCTGATCTGGAACAGGCCACGGGTTCGATGATCCCTGCGGGGTGCATCGTCGATGGCGAGGCGGTGGTTTGGTCGGCCGGCAGGCTTGACTTCGATGCGCTGCAGCGGAGGTTGTCCGTGGGTAGAAAGAAACTGGCGGAGCTCGCCGCGGAGCTGCCGGCGTCGTTTGTGGGTTTTGACGTCTTGGCCGTCGCGGGGCAGGACGCCAGGGCGCTCCCCCTTTCGGACCGGCGTCTGCTCCTTGAAGAACTGGCTGCCGGGTGGGTTCCGCCACTGTCCCTCTGCCCTCAGACGGCAGATCGTGACCTCGCGACTCAATGGTTCGAGGGGTACTCCGGGTCTGGGATGGAAGGCTTGGTCGCCAAGGGCAGCACCGGGACCTACGTGGGCGGTAGGAGAATCTGGCTTAAGTTGAAACGGGTCACGGAGATGGACATCGTCTGCGGGGCCGTCGTCGGGCCTATCGGCCAGCCCACCGAGATCGTCGCGGGGCTGCCTATCGACGGGCAGTTGCGCATCGTGGGCCGCAGAGCACCTCTGAAACCTGGGGACAGCAGGTCCCTGGCACGATGGCTTTGCGCCCCCACAAGGCCGCACCCGTGGCCGGTAACGGTCAAGGGAACAACTCTGGACCGGTTTAACCGCGACGCTTCACCGGTGGACCTGACACTTGTTGACCCGGTTGTCGTTGAAGTCTCTGCCGACAGCGCATGGTCGGGCCGGTCGTTCCGTCATGCCCTGAAATACCGGCGGGTGCGCCCTGAACTGGACCCGACCCAAGTCCCTTTCCCGTTTGATACGGCCTGAACTGTTCAGTGGGAGTGCCCGTGATGATGTTCGGCGGTGTTTGTGATCCCGGCGGCCGTAGCGAGGTGGTTCCAGCCGGCGTCGCTGAGGGCATGGTAGGCGATGTGGAGTTCCTGGGCAGGTTCGGCAACGACTGTGGTGTCACGCTTTTCCAGGACGGTGACCAGCTCTTCGGCCGTGTGAATGAAGCGTGCCGCAGCCGCCTGAACGTCACTTGGCCAGGACGTTACAGCGACCGCTATGCGTGCGTTGTGGATCAGCGCGGCCCAGTTCCTGTCGATCTTCGGGTCCGGCCCGGTCAGGGTCGTGGCGATGCCATGAAAGCCGACGTTATCGAGGTGGGTCAGCGCGGCCAACACGCCCGCAGGCGGCGCGATCTGGGTGCCTGTCTCTGAATGGTCCATGGCGTTCTCCAACGGATTTGGTTTCTCCCAGAATGGCCCGGACGGACTTCCAGCTCAAGAGGCCCGGCCCGGTAATTGGAGAGGCCCATCACACCGTAACCCCCTTGCAATACATACCCCAGGGGGGTATGTTCGTTGTGTTGTCAGTGAACCAGGTATGTCCCGGAGGCTTAGCCCTCTTTACAACCGTTCAACCACAGCACTCCATCGCACATTTGCTAGGAATGGATGACTGACATGCAAACACCTTCCCGCACCGAACTGCCGCTGACGTCCACGTCCTCCGCCGGCTGCGCGTGCTGCTCCGCTACCCAAACCCTCGCGGCCCCCTCCCCCGTTGCCGGTGTTGAGTACGGCGTTGAAGGCCTGACCTGCGGCGGCTGCGTCTCCAAGGTCGAGCGCGCCGTGGCAAACGTCGACGGCGTCGAATCCGCCACCATCGAGCTCATCCCGGGCGGGGTCTCCCGCCTTCTGGTCACCGGCACCGCCGGGACGGAGACCATCGCCGCGGCCGTCACGGCCGCCGGATACGGCATCACCAACCGCTAGTCCACACATCACGGCCCGTCCCGCACTCATCAGGGGCGCGGGGGCCGTTTCTGGAGGAGCACGTCATGACAGAGCACAACCATCACCACACCCCCTCACCGGTCGAGGAAGCCGAACCGGAGCACACAACACACCCCCACCACACGTCCGCCAGCCACGAGAGCCACGAAAGCCATCAGGACCTTGGCGGCCATCATGGTCACGGACGGGATGATGATCACGCCGTGCACAGCCACGGGCAGCATGCCGGGCACAGCACGGCCATGTTCAAGGACAGGTTCTGGCTGACCCTTGCCCTGTCGGTGCCTGTGGTGTTCTTCAGCCCGATGTTCGCCCACCTTCTCGGGTACATGCCTCCTGAGTTCCCCGGCTCGGCGTGGATCCCCCCGGTCCTGGGCAGCGTCATCTTCTTCTACGGCGGCATGCCCTTCCTCAAGGGTGGATTCAACGAGCTGAAGTCCCGTCAACCGGGCATGATGCTGCTGATCGCGATGGCGATCAGCGTCGCCTTCCTTGCTTCCTGGTCTACCAGCCTGCGGATCGGGAACTTCGACCTGGATTTCTGGTGGGAACTGGCGCTGCTGGTGGCCATCATGCTGCTCGGGCACTGGATCGAGATGCGCGCCCTGGGCTCGGCCCAGGGGGCTTTGGATGCCCTCGCCGCCCTGTTGCCTGACGAAGCCGAGCGCGTGACCGACAGAGGCGTTGAAACGGTGCCCGTCGCTGAGCTGGCCTCCGGAGACATTGTGCTGGTCCGTTCGGGGGCGCGGGTGCCTGCCGATGGAACCGTCGTTGACGGAGTCGCCGAGTTCGACGAGTCCATGATCACCGGTGAATCAAAGACCGTGCCCCGCGGTGTCGGGGACCAGGTGGTCGCCGGGACCGTCGCAACGGATAACACCGTCCGGGTCAAGGTCACGGCCGTGGGCGAGGACACGGCCCTGGCCGGCATCCAGCGCCTGGTCGCCGAAGCGCAGGCCTCCTCTTCCAAAGCCCAGGCGTTGGCCGACCGGGCCGCGGCGTTCCTGTTCTACTTCGCCACCATCGCCGGCGTCATCACCTTCATCGCCTGGATCCTGCTGGGGAGCCTGCCCGAAGCCGTAACCCGCACCGTCACCGTCCTGGTGATCGCCTGCCCCCATGCCCTGGGTCTGGCGATCCCGTTGGTCATCGCGATCTCCACCGAACAAGCAGCCCGGGCCGGTGTGCTGATCAAGAACCGGATGGCCCTGGAGCGGATGCGGACCATCGACGTGGTCCTGTTCGACAAGACCGGCACGCTGACCAAGGGCGAGCCAGAACTGAAAGACGCCTCCGCCGTCGAGGGGACCACCGGCGATGAGTTGCTCGCCCTTGCCGCGGCCGTGGAGTCCGACAGTGAACACCCCGTCGCGCGGGCGATCGTGCGGGCCGCCCAGGCGAAATCACTGCAGCTGCCGGCAGCGTCCGGGTTTTCCTCAATGACCGGCCGCGGCGTGCGGGCCACCGTGGACGGACGCACCGTCCAAGTCGGAGGACCTGCCCTGCTGCGCGAACTGGGACTCACCGAACCGGAGGCCCTGCACACCGCAACCAAAGCCTGGATGGGCCGCGGCGCTGCGGTATTGCACGTCATTGACGAAGGCAGGATCCTCGGGGCAGTCAGTCTCGAAGACGCGGTCCGGCCGGAGTCCCGCCAAGCGGTGAAGGCACTGCAGGCCAGGGGCGTGAAAGTCGCAATGGTCACCGGCGACGCGCAGCAAGTCGCGACGGCCGTGGGCACCGAACTGGGCATAGACGAAGTCTTCGCCGAAGTCCTCCCGGCCGATAAGGACAAGAAAGTCGCCGAGCTGCAGGCGCGGGGGCTGAAGGTCGCGATGGTCGGTGACGGCGTGAACGATTCCCCAGCACTGGCCCGGGCCGAAGTAGGCATCGCGATCGGTGCCGGCACGGATGTGGCCATGGAATCGGCAGGGGTGATCCTGGCCGGGAACGATCCCCGGGCCGTGCTGTCCATGGTTGACCTGTCCAGGGCCAGCTACACCAGGATGTGGCAGAACCTCGTCTGGGCCACGGGCTACAACATCATCGCCGTGCCCCTGGCCGCGGGTGTCCTGGCTTTCGCCGGGGTCGTCCTGTCTCCGGCGGCCGGAGCGGTCCTGATGTCAGTATCGACGATCGTGGTCGCCTTGAACGCCCAGCTGCTGCGCCGGGTGAAACTGAACCCTTCCCAAGTTCGTTGACCCCATGGACGACCGGCCCGGTCATACCGGGCCGGTAGTGTTGAACCACCACCAACTGGACCAGCAGAAGGAGGCAGGACCATGCCAGCACAACCGGCCCTGACCAGATCCTTCCTGCACGTGGGTCTCCTGGCCGCCGTGCTGGCGCTGATCGCCGGGGTCCTGGGCATGCATATCGTCATGACCGGTGGTCACACCGGTCAGGCCGCCGCGGCCATCACCACGGCCTCCGTACCGGAATCCGCTGCCCACGGCACCCCCGGCGGGCATGGCAGCCACGCACCAACATCCTCAGCTGCGGCCGGGACCGGCACCGTGGGGCAGGCGCAGTGTTCCTGCTCGGGGAACTGCCCCAGCGAGCACGTCATGGCCGGCTCGTGCATCCCGTCCGTAGCCACCGGCAGCCTCACTGCTCCCCTGCCGGACGCCACCGTCGCGCCAGCCTCAACGGTGACTGCCCTGCAGGCGCAAGCCTGGACGCGGTGGTCCTATCGTCCCGGAAGTCCTTCACCGGGCGAACTGTCCATCAGCCGAACATAGACCTCGTCAGCGGCCCGGTATCCCGGGACCGCGATGTCTTTGATGGCTGCCATGCGGCAGCGGCTCCTTGCCCGCCCGGGCGTCCCCGGTGCGCGGCACCCTGCATCCAGTCATGGGCGCACACCCCATGACGCTTCTGTGAAGGACAAAATGTTGATGAACACGAAAAAGCTTCTCCCTCTCTCCGCCGTAGCCCTCGCCGCGGCTCTGGCCCTGGCCGGGTGCGGCACCGCAACTCCGGGATCCTCCGGGACATCCATGCCCGGCATGGACCACGGCAGCATGGGCATGAGCTCAAGCCCAGCCGCGTCCAGCCCGGCGATGTCCGGTGACCACAACGCCGCCGATGCGATGTTCGCCCAAATGATGATCCCCCACCACGCCCAGGCCGTGGAGATGAGCGAGATGATCCTCAAAAAGCAGGGCATCCCCGCCGAGGTCACCGCCCTGGCAACCAGGATCAAGGACGCCCAAGGTCCGGAGATCGAAAAGATGACCGGCTGGCTCAAGGGGTGGAACGAACCCACCGCGATGGCAGGCGGGCACAGCATGGAAGGCATGATGGGTGCCGACGACATGGCCAAGCTGGAAGCAGCCCAAGGAACCGAAGCCGCGAAGCTCTTCCTCACCCAAATGATCGCCCACCATCAAGGTGCCGTGACCATGGCCAAGACCGAAACCACCGACGGCAAGAACACCGACGCCGTCCAACTGGCCAAGGACATCGTGGCCGCCCAGGAAGCCGAGATCAAAGAGATGCAGCAACTGCTGACCACCCTGTGAGCAGCCGCGAAGGTGGCCGGCCCGCAAAGGGCCGGCCACCTTCCGCATCCCATCCTCCCCTTGTTACGCCCATTTTCCTGGAGCTTTTTCCATGCCTTCACCCCAACCGCGCCTCCTTCGGGCAGCAGCACTGGCCGCCGCCCTGGCTCTCGTTCCTGCCTTGGCTGCCTGCTCGCAAACCACCCAGGCCGGATCCGCCGCCTCCCCAAACCACACCACCGACAAGGCACTGCCCAGCAGCCACGTGCACGGTCTCACCGTCAGCGGTGAAACCAGCCAAGTCCTGCTGGCCACCCATGACGGCCTGTTCGACATGACCAAGAACCCCTCCACGAAGATCGGCGACACAAATGACTTGATGGGTTTCACCGCCGGCGCGGATGGTGTCTTCTACGCCTCCGGCCACCCGGGGCCAGGATCTTCACTGCCCAACCCGCTCGGGCTGCTCAAATCCACCGACGGCGGCAAGACCTGGGAACAGCTCTCCCGCCAAGGCCAGTCGGACTTCCACGCCATGGCAGCGACTAAATCCGGGATCATCGCCTTCGACGGCCAGCTCCGCTCCACCACCGACGGGAAAAGCTGGGACACCGTCACAGCCGGGTTCGCGCCTGCGGTTCTGGCAGGCCACCCGGACTCGGACACCGTGCTGGCCACCACCGAACAAGGCATCCAGCGCTCGGTCGACGGCGGAAGAACATGGGATCTGGTCGCCTCCGCGCCCGTGATCCAATTCGCCGCGTTCGCCGACCCGCTCGAGGCCGTCGGGGCAGCCCCGGACGGGACCACCTACTACTCCGCGGACGCTGGACTCAGCTGGACGAAGAAGGGACGCATCAACACACAGGTTCAGGCGATCGCCGCCGTCAACGGCGCGGACGGCAGCCCGTGGTTCTGGGCTGCGACCACCGAGGGGGTTGTGGTCTCCACCGACGCCGGTGCCGCGTTCCGTCCCACCGACGAACGGTAACAACCATCCGTCAGAACGCCCCAAACGGGGCCAGCCACACCAATAACGGGCTGGCCCCGTTTGCCGCTCCTCCAGACCGGGTACAGGCCAAGGTAGGGTCCTACGGGCCCATCAAATGCAATCGGTTCAGTGGAAGCGAGAACATCATGACGCACATCAGCTCCATGCTTAACACCTACCCGAAGGACCTCGGCGGTATCGACACAGAAAAACTCGCCGAGTGCATCGCTGCGTGTTTCGAGTGCGCACAAACATGCACAGCCTGCGCTGACGCCTGTCTCAGCGAAGACATGGTCGCGGATCTGACCAAATGCATCCGGACCAACCTCGACTGCTCCGACATTTGCGCCGCCACGGGCAACGTCCTCTCCCGCCACACCGGCTACGACGCCAGCATCACCCGCGCCATCCTTCAGGCCTGCGCAACAGTCTGCAAAGCCTGCGCCGACGAGTGCGGACAGCACGCCGGCATGCACGAACACTGCCGCGTCTGCGCCGAAGCCTGCCGCCGCTGCGAACAAGCCTGCAACCAGCTCCTGGCCACGCTGGGCTAGAACACCGGCCAGCTGACCAACAAGCCCAGCGGAGCCGTCACAGGCCACCGGAGCGTCCGGGACCTCATCCTGCACGGTTTCTGCCCTTCGATGCTGGCTAATTGCCTTGTGCACTCCCCCGGGCGGGTGGGGCGTCCAAACCACCGTCGCAGGCTAGTGGAACGCCCGAACGGCGCCAACCTCAATCAAACGCTCATCGTTGCCTGAGCACGCGAGTACTTTGTACTCGCTTTCCATCTCTAAGCGGACGGGTGTACTTGGCTGGTGCTGCTGGTCTGCGCCGCTTCGTCCCGTCGTTTGCGGAGGTGGATAAGGTTTTCTTCCAGAGCTCGGACCTCCCCGAGCCATTGGTGGGTACGGGCTTCCTCCAGCCTTTCTTCGGCGTTGAGGGTCATCTGTTCGATGCGGCCGACTTGGGCTGGGTCGACTTGAAGGAATCGGCATTTGATGCAGGCGTGTTCATGCACGCACGGCGTCGCGTAAGGTCGGTGGCAGGTTCCGAGAGCGACACGACGCAGCAGGAAGTGTTGCTCGAACTCAGTCCATTCCGCGTCCGTGGCCGGCCTCTGTTCGTAGTCCGGGCGTGTCTGTCGGCGCCGTTCAATGAACGTGTGGTGGGCTTGGATGACCTGCTCCGGGAACACCGCCGTGTAGCCGCGGGTGGTTTCCAGGTTCAGATGGCCCAGGAGTGTCGACACGATATGCAGGGGAAGCCCTGAGCCCACAAGGTCGGTGGCGAACAGCCGGCGGAAGTCGTGTGGCGTGAATGTCACTGGCATGCCGCCATCGCTCAGACCGGCGTGGGCGGCGATGTTGATGAGCATTTTTCGGACGTAGTGGGCCGACAAGACGTTCTGAGTAGGGCCTACGAGTCTGGCGAAGAGGTGGGGCAAGGCTTCGCTGAAGGTTTTGTCGTTGGTGTCGTAGCGCATGGACAGCGGCACGTGATCGCCCGATCCGCGGGCGCGTCGTTGGACTTCCAGAAGAATCTTCACGAGTTCCGGGGACATGGGGATCAGTCTTTCCTGATCGTTCTTCGAAGGCACGATGTGCAACAAGGGCACGATCGTGTTCGTTGTTGGGGCGATGTAGTGGCGCAGGGACAACTGCGTCAGTTCCAGGAGCTCCTCTATGCGGACCCCGGTCTCCTTGAGGGTTGCGGCCACGGCCCAACCCCAGAATCCTTCCGCTTCCACCGCCGTGATATCAGCCTTTTTTCCGACAGGGACCGGCGGCCTGGCCTCCGTTGTCGTGGATATGACCTCGGCCCACACCCTGACCCGCGCGTTGGCCTTGGTCCTCATGGGCGGATGGTGCCGTCGGTAGGTGACTCCCTCAACGGTGTAAGTCTCACCGTCGGCGGCAGCGAGGGTCCGTTCCAGCAAGAGGCTTCCGTGGGTGCGGAGTTCTTCTGCTGAACGCATGAAGGCCGGTAGCAGGGGCGTGAGTGAACGGGTGCGTTGCTGCATTCGTGCTTTCACTTGGCGACGCTGTTTGGACTGGACCCTTGACTCGGCCCGCGGTAGTGGAATGGGCGCCACCCAGATCGCCCATCGTTCTGGTTGTTCGTGTGACCACTCGGCTATGTCGCGGTAGAGGGCGCGGACGGCGAAGTATGTTGAAGCTGTTTCGCGTCTGGGCAACCCCGAAAGGGTGACTTTGATACGTTCGCGCCACTGCGCCGCGACGTGGGGTGCGAGGCGGAGATCCTGCTGATCCGGGTTAATGTCGAGGATTTCGGCCCAAAACAAACGGATGAGCCGGTAGGCAAGCCCCTCAAGGGAGCTGTAGTCCATGTTCGGTTTGAGTTCTTCCAGATAGTCAATCAACATGTTCGTCACCTCAGAGGCAGGGAGCCCGTACCGTCTGACAAGTGTCTCGACCGTGTGCCGCCGATTCACCACATTGGCGTGCCACGCCGCGCGCAGGGTCGGCGGCTCCCCCGCAAGGGGTCCCAGTGCGACAAGCAACTCCCACGCCAGGTGTTCCTTGGCGTGACGCCGGTTCATCCTAGCCAGATGCGAATAGGCGAGCACGTCCTCGCCGGTAAGTTGGCTCAAACGCTTGCCGGTGCGCACCATGACCCGGGCAATGGCGTTCTCCGCATTGTTGCGGATGAGATCGTGGGCGGCACGGTACTGGGGAAGGGCCCTCAACCGGACAAGTGCCTCGTGTTCTGCAACTTCAAGAAACGACACTGCTCGTCCGCGCGAGTTCCACTGGCTGGCGGAAAACATCCACTCGTATGAGGGACGGATCAGTCGCGAACGAACAAGGGTCGTCACGCCCAGGCTGACGATCTTCGTTGGTCGGCCCAAACGTTCGCTCAGCTGGGTCATGCCATCGCGGGGTGCCTCGTCCAGGCCAGAGGCAAACCACCTCTCATCCCAGGTGTCCCCCGGCAACTTGGCCAGCCATCCGAGGACAACCCGGGTGGCCTGCTTGGTCATCGCCAAGTATTTCGGCCCGCTCGTGAAGGTCTCGCTGACCCCTTGCACCCAAGCGATCGCTTCCTCCACCCCCAGGGTCTGAAGATTCCGGAACTCCCACTCCGGGTCCTGCGGTCCCAGGGTCCCTGCGTCGAAGGCTTGACGGCCTCGCGCCCTGTGGATGGCGTCCACCATGCTGTCGGGCGCAACCTTCATTTCCCTTGTCCGCGCGTAGGTTTGGGCAGCTGCGACCTGGTCAGGGGATCTGGGATCCGTAACCTTGTTGATGCCCTTCATTCGCCGAGTCCAAGCAATTCACGTAAGGCCGCGTCGTCGTATTCCGGTTCGATTCCCGGTGGTGCCGGCTTCGGCCGCGCGTAGTGCTCAAGGACCTTCTCCAGGACGTCCTCCATTCTTGGTTGGGTGTAGATCGTGGTGGTCGTGACGTTCACGTGCCGCAGAACAGTCTGGACATCCACGAGCGTGAAAGAAGGATCGGCGATCATCCGCTCGGCGGCGGTGTGGCGCAGGTCGTGGAGGGTCCAATTCGATCCCAGTTGTTTCTGGGCGCGGGTGAACATTTGCCGTGCCGCTGAGTAGCCCAGCGGGCGGCGGTTCTTCGCGTGCAGCGTCCACCACACCGGATCGCCAGGTGAAGAAGGCTGGCCTTGACGCATATACAACGCCAGCCACACAAAGGCGTCAGCGCTGGCAGGCACCATATCGCGGTTGCGGGTTCCTTTGCTTGTCACTACGAGCGTGTGCTCGCCGAAGTCGTAATCGCCATGCCGCAAACCGAGCAGTTCCTCAGCGCGTGCACCACTGCTGAGCCAAAATGACATCAAGGCCCGGTCGCGATGATTGTTCAAGCTGTCAAAGATCGACGCCACGGCTCCGTCCGGGATCCCCCGCCATGCTGGCTTTGGGACGCGTTGCCGGTAGGTTCCACGGCGAGGCGGACGGAACTGTTCCATGGGGTTATGGTGCGCGTAGGCCCTCGGACCTGATCCGCGCTGTCGTGGCACAGGGTTCATCAACGGCCCAAGATTCATCTCCAGCGCGAAGTCATAGAAACTCGACAAGACTGTCAGCTGGTGATTGATCGAATTCGCTGAGAACGTCGTCCCGGGCCCGCGTTTCCGGGTCACGACGTTGGTGATGGCAGGACCTTCGCTCCGCCGTCTGATGGCGTTGGCCGTCGGCGTAGCCCGCATGTGCTCCACCAGAGCCCTGACATCCAAGCGCTCCGCTCGCTCCCACGGAACGAAACGTCCGTGGAGGAAGCGGAACCACCGGAGCAGGTCGTAGGCATAGCTGCGCAGCGTCAAGGGGGAACAGTCCGACGCTGCAAGGTCGCGCAGGAAGGAGGTGACGGTCTCGTGCTCGGTATCCGGAAAGATCAACCTGTATGGAAGACCAACCTTCGATGAAACGACTTTGCCCAAGCTCTCCGTCATGCGTCCAGCTTCCTTGTCGGTGATTGCCAAAAGACCAACACAAAGTGCAGTTAACATGCCGGGCCCTCATTCTGAACGATTCTGACGGGGTGACCCTGTGGAGCCGGCAGAGCAAAGAACTCTCCCGCATTTTTCCTGAGCTCTGCGCTGCTGTGCGGGCGCAGGTCCCGCCCGGTGTCGCCCTCGATGGAGAGGCGGTCATCTGGAACGGAGACCGGCTGGACTTCGAGGCGCTGCAGCGCCGCATGGTCAGCTCCAGGGCGGCTCTGCCGGCACTGGTCCACGAGTTGCCCGCAGCGTTCGCGGCCTTTGATGTGCTGGCCGTTGCCGGGCAGGACATCCGGAGTGTCCCGTTCACGGGCCGTCGGCAACTGCTTGAGGAACTGGCCCGCGCCTGGGCCGCTCCGCTGAACCTCTCCCCCACCACCACGGACATGGAACTGGCAAAGACCTGGCTGAAGGACCTGCCCGCCACAGGGGTGGAAGGGCTGGTCTTCAAGGGCGGATCGCAGGTCTACGAGTCGTCTCGTTCGTGGCTTAAGTTGAAGCACAAAGACACCTTGGACGTGGTGTGCGCGGCCGTCATCGGCCCGATATCGCAACCTCAGGCCATCATCGCCGGCTTGCCGGTCGATGGGCAGCTGCGGATCGTCGGTCGCTCCACGGTTCTTTCGACACGGGTAGGGCGGGAGCTGGGCCGCCAGCTCCGCCCCGCGCGGCCGGGGCATCCCTGGCCGGATGAGATCAGCGAAACCTCGCTGAACAGATTCAGCAAAGACAAAGGCCCGGTTCAGCTGACACTGGTGGAACCGATCGTGGTCGAGGTATCGGCCGACGTCGCCTGGACCGGTAAAACCTTCAGACACCCGCTTTCCCTGCTCCGGTCCAGACCGGAGCTTGACCCTGCCGACGTCGAATTCCCACCGCACCTCAAAAGGTAGCTCGTACCAGTCGCGGTGGACGGGTTGTGCACACTGGCGGGCAGGTGGAGCCCTCCGCACAGCTCAGAGCTGTCCCCATTGTGTGCAAGCCGTCCACCCCGTCCACTGGGCGGTTATATTGTCCCTCCGCTGCAGTACTCTTTTAATCGAACATAGTTTCGAATAAAAGATGTGTTGTGGGCGTGATAATTGGCCCCCGTGTGATAGATGCGGGACTCTCTCTGGTGACGGCGTTGCTGGCACCGGTAGCGGTGGCTGCCGGCTATCCCTCCCCTGCCCAGGACTACTTTGACGGCCGGATCGATCTCAACGCGCACCTGATCAAGGACGTGACCAGCACCTTCATTGTCCGGGTCACCGGGCAATCGATGGAGCATGCCGGGATCAGTGACGGGGATGAGCTGGTGGTGAACCGGGCACTGGAACCGAAGGACGGTTCCGTGGTCGTCGCCGTCCTGGATGGGGAGCTGACGATCAAGCGGCTGCGGATCACACCCACGGGCGTGATCCTGCAGGCCGACAATCCACGATTCCCCGATATCGAGGTTCCAGCACTGGCGGAACTGACAATCTGGGGCGTGGCCACGAGGTGCCTGCACCATGTTTAGCTCATTTCCCGTTAAACGGGCGATCGGCGGCTGCGATGTCTAAGCCTGCGGTGATGCGCCGGATGCAGGAGATCGCGCACGTGGACGTGAACTGCTTTTACGCCTCGGCCGAGCGCGCCTTCAACCCTTCCCTGGAGGGCAAACCGGTCATCGTGCTCTCCAACAATGACGGCTGCGCGGTGACCCGCTCACCGGAAGCGAAGCGCCTGGGCATTGCCATGGGTGATCCGTGGTTCAAGCTCCGGCCCCGGGCGAAGGAATGGGGCTTGGTGGCCCTGTCGAGCAATTACGAACTGTACGGGGACATTTCGTCCCGGGTGATGGAGCTGCTAGGCCGCTACTCGGCGTGGGTGGAGGTGTACTCCATCGATGAGGCGTTCCTGGGCGTCAAAGGGGAACCCGATCAGCTGCTGGCCCTGGGCAGGGAGATGAAGGCCGCGTGCCGGCGGCACGTCGGCGTGCCGGTCTGCGTCGGAATCGCACCCACGAAGACCCTCGCGAAGCTATGCAACAAGTGGGCGAAGAACAACCCAGCTTTTGGGGGTGTGTGTCGGTGGGAGTCCGTGCCGGTCGAGCAGCGCGAAGCGCTGATGGCCAAGCTGTCCGTGATCGAAATCTGGGGCGTGGCCACACGTCTCACCAAGCGTCTGAATGCGATGGGGATCTTCTCGATCCTGGACCTGACGCGGGCGAACCCGGTGGCGATCAGGGACAAGTTCTCCATTGTCATGATGCGTACCGTCCTGGAGCTGCAGGGCACACCGTGTATCCCGATGGAAGAGGAACGGATCGGCCGGGACGAACTGATCTTCTCCCGGTCCTTCACCCCGATCACCCCGATCACCACAACGGCAGGGTTGCGGCAGGTCATGAGCGTGTACGCCCAAATGGCCTCCGCACGCCTGGCCAAACACGACTTGCAAGCCAAGGTGCTGACGGCGTTCGCGGCGACGTCGCACTTCAACCCCAACGAAAAATCCTTCCCCTCGGTCTGTCTGGCGTTACCGATGCCCACCGCTGATCCGGTGTTGCTGACCCGGGCAGCCCACGCGCTGCTCCCCCAGGTCCATGAGGGCGTGAAGTACGTCCGGGCCGGGATCATGGTCACCGATCTACGCCCGTCCGGGAACCAGAAACCCTTGGAACTGTTCGAGAACCCCCACGAAGAACGCGGCATCGGAATCCTGCTCAAAGACGTGGCCAAACGGTACGGCCGCGGCTCCATCGGCCTGGGTCATGCCGGGATCAAGGGAGGTCCCGACTGGTCCATGAAACGCGACATGCTCTCCCCCAGGTACACCACCCACTGGGACGAACTCCCCCTCGTCAAGGCCGCCTGACCGGCGCCAAGGTAAGAAAGGAAACCACAAATGACCCTTGCACCCGAACACGCCACCACCGGCCATGAGGTCGATGTCCGCTTCACCCCCGACGGGATGCCCATGGCGATCCGTTATGACGGCCGGATCTGGATGGTCGATCCGGACGTCCACACCGCGCACTGGTTCACCAGAGACGCATGGTGGGAAACCCAGACCAGGGCAGCGATAGGGACCGGCGATCTTGTCAGTGTCGAGCACTGGCAAGTCCAAGCCACGCTTCCCTCGGCCAACGCGGAGCTGCGCACCTTCACACTGCGGCGGGAGCCCTTGGCTACCGCGTGGCAGCTCGAATCCATCAGCTAGTGCCCGCTGATTTGTACCGCTCCCCCGTTCCTGAGCAACTGTGGGAGCGGATCCGCAACGAGTTTCATCTACCCAGCCTGGAACAGGTCCACGAACGGCTCTCCGCCATTCACGAGGATCCCGAACCAGCCATGCGACAACTCGCACGGGTCTTTATGGTTGGAGGAACGTATTGCCCTGGTTACCAGTTCGAACCTGACCTGACCCTGAACCCCGTGGTGGGGGGACTCTTCGAACGGGCCATGGAGCTACGGATCCCACACAACTACTTCGCGTTGTGGATGATGGTCCCCTCCCCCGCCCTACAAGGGACCCGGCCCGTGGATCTCCGACGCAGCGGCAAGGCCTCCCTGCTGCAAACGGCCCTGGAACAGACCTTCACGGATAGTGCGGCCTAGGATATGGGGGTGAAATTGATCCTGACAGTCGAGGCCGGCAACGGCGAACTCAACTACGTGGACGCCGAGGCCGAGACCTACGAAGACGCCAAAGCGGCCGCTGAAGCACTGATACCGGAAGGCTCCAGAGCCATTGCCATCCGCACGGACTAGCAAGCGCCCCAAGAGCCGGGACAAACGAAGCGCAGAAGAGACAGCCCGGTTGATAGCCGAGTTTTACAAGCAGAACGGGTACCTGCCGACTCAACACACACCACCGTCTGGAGAGCACAAGCGTCTTGCGCTGGCCCTGATGAGATTTCGTAGGCTCCATGCGGCGGGGAACCTGCCCGATGACGCTGCCCGCATCCTGGAACAGGCGCACCCGGGCTGGACCGCCCGGTCCGATCACGCCACCGAGCTCTGGCACAGCAGGGCGGACGAGTTCATTGCCTGGGTCCAGCAGCATGGACGCTTCCCGCGGCCCTCCGCTGAAGACCCTGCAGAACGCTTCCTCAGTACGTGGCTGCACCGGCAACGACAAGATGCCCGTCGGGAGCGTTTTCCCGCCCGCGTCAAGGAATTGGATTCGCGCCTGCCCGAATGGCGGGAGACGTTTTCGGACCAGGACAGACAGACATACGTCGAATCGGCCCAGCAGATAGCCACCTATGTACAGCAGACCGGGAGTCTGCCTGCCCCTGACGGTCAGAGCGGGAGCGAGGCTGAACTTCTGGCAGGGGTTCTGATTGTTCTGCGGAATCAGAAGAGGCGCGGCCTGCTGGCCAAGGAAGCCACCTAGGCGCTCGATGCTGCGTTCCCTGGCTGGCTGGACGGGGTCACGCTCAACGTCGAACGTCACTGGCAAAGCAGGGCCGCCGAATTCATCGAATGGGTCAAGGAGAACGGAAGGCACCCGCACCGCAGCGCCTGGGACCCCAAAGAACGGGCACTGGCCGGTTGGATCACCAGACAACGGGTCCATGCAAAGAAGCGCCAATACCCTCACCGCATCAGGGAACTCAACGCACGCCTGCCCGAATGGAACTGCCCACCCTAGACCTGGACGACGCCGGGCAGGGTTACTTGTCGGCCCAGCGTTCGTGCGCGGCTTGGCGGCTGATCCCCGCGGCCCGCCCGATGTCGGTCCAGGAAGCGCCGGCTGCTTTCGCCGCCGCGACGGTCTTATCCAGACGGTGCCCGGCCTGACGATGCTCAAGAGCGGCTGCCTCCACGCCAAGGATCGCTTCAGACGGTGCGATGTGAATCATCCACTCGTCCTGGACGGCGTCCTCCACGCGTTCGGAGACAAAAGCACCTTTCCCTAGAGGGCAGTATTCTCTGCGGGAGCCGAAATCAGCCTCTTCAGGCGTGAGGACCCGTTGCCACAGCTTTCCCTGCCACCCACAGGTGCAGGCACCACGCCAGCTCATAATGAGGTCGTGCGGGACGATCTCCTCATTGGGGTGGAATTCCCCTGCCGGTTGGTAGTGTCCGGTGATCCCGTGGAAGAGTATTCCCGCACCGGTTGAGCTTCCTGAGAGGCGTCCGTCGGGTGCGATTTCAGCCACATAGCCCTCGTGTTGGTAGTCGTTGGATGTCCAGCCCATGGCTTCCCACCTTCCTGTCAGGGTTTCCTGACAGGAAGTCTTGCAGGGACCACCGACAATAACCAGAGCCAGGAAGCACGCCACATGACGCGGCAAGGCCCCCGATGCTGTTCTCTGGCAGCTTGCGGGGGCCTTGCGTTCGATATGCGGCGGATCGTTGTGGTTAGGAGTCGGTCAGGTCCACGACGTCGGAACCTGCGTTGTTCTTCACCGAGGTAATGCCGCTAAGGGCGGCGGCCTTGGTGGTGTATGACTCACTGCTGGCGATGACCTCACCGTTGCCGGCCTTCAGCCGGAACCGGAAACCACCGGACTTGTCTTTGTAAACTTCGAACTTTCCTGCCATGCGTGATCCTCCTTCATGATGCCCACCCCCACGGGCGGCAATACGGGGAACTGCCCTAACGAGGCCCATCCTAACCGCGCGGGTACCTCACTCGGCTGGTTCAATCAGCTCGGGTCCGTTGTTCCGGACGTTATTCACACGGGTGCTGACGATCCGGGGCGTCAACGTTGGTTCCGGCAAGGAGTCCAACAAGTGCTGGACATCGGCTTTGTCGGTCAGGTCAGGGTCGAGCCATTCCGCATAGCGGTCCTGCGGGATGATGACCGGTGAACGGTCGTGGACGTGCCCCAAAGCGTCCTGTGTCGTTGTGGTCAGCACCGTGCAGGTCAGCAACCACCGCTCAGGATCGTCCTCGGGCAGCTCCGGGTCAGGCCAGAACTCGTACAGGCCGGCGAAGCCCAGCAACGGTTCCTTCTCGGAGAACAGATAGTTCGGGATCTTCTTCCCATCCTCGGTCTTCTGCCATTCGTAGTAGCCCTCGGCCGGATTATCCGGTGTTCGGCGTGCACGAATCAGCATTTCCGCAGCTCAGATCATTGAGGACGCGTCGTCAAGGAACGGCTGGCCGCCCGTTCCTTTATTGTCCCCGCTGAGATTCTGCTTGGTTTGGAACTCCCCGGCCAGCACACCCGCAACTGGTATGCCTAAATAATACTTTTCGGTATGCCTAACTTTCGGTTATCCTCGTATCAGACCGCCCCCAAAGACGAGGATCACGATGGCCGCAGCACCTACTCTCCAAACACGACCCAGCACCGGCAGGGTGTGGTCGCGGCTGTTGCTGCTCGGCCCGGCCTTCGTGGCCGCAATCGCCTACGTGGATCCCGGGAATGTGGCTGCGAACCTGACCGCGGGCGCCAACTACGGTTACCTGCTGGTGTGGGTCCTGGTTGTTGCCAATGCCATGGCCGTCCTGGTGCAGTACCAGTCGGCGAAGCTGGGTCTGGCCACGGGGTTGAGCCTCCCGGAGATTATGGGCAAACGGCTCGGGACGAAGCGACGTCGGCTGTACTGGGCGCAGGCTGAGATCGTTGCCGGTGCAACGGATATGGCTGAGGTCATCGGTGGCGCCGTGGCCCTGAACCTGCTGTTCGGTCTTCCCCTGCTCGCCGGTGGCCTGATTATTGGTGTGGCGTCCATGGTGCTGCTGGCTCTGCAGTCCCACCGTGGACAGCGGTCCTTTGAGTACGCGATCCTCGTGTTGCTGGGCATTATTGCTGTCGGGTTCATGTCCGGGTTGTTCGTCAACCCGCCGGACGGCGGTGCGGCCTTGGGTGGCTTGGTTCCCCGTTTTGAGGGCACGGACACTGTCCTGTTGGCAGCGAGCATGCTCGGCGCCACGGTGATGCCCCATGCGATCTACCTGCACTCGGCCCTGGCCCGGGACCGTCACGGGTTCTCCGAGGACCCGGCCGTGCGGACCCGGCTGATCCGTGCCACCCGCTTCGACGTCGTCGGCGCTTTGTTGCTGGCCGGTGTGGTGAATATTTCAATGCTGCTGCTGGCAGCGTCGAGCCTGCGCGGCATCGAGGGAACCGACACGATTGACGGCGCCCACGCCGCCGTCACTTCCGCCCTTGGTCCGGCCATCGGCGTCATTTTCGCGATCGGGTTGCTGGCTTCGGGACTGGCATCAACGTCAGTGGGTTGCTACGCCGGTGCGACCATCATGGGCGGGCTGTTGAAGGTCCGCATCCCGTTGCTGACCCGCCGGGTGATCACGCTGATCCCGGCGCTGATCATCCTCGGCGCCGGCATCGAACCGACCCTGGCGCTGGTGTTGAGCCAGGTGCTGCTCAGCTTTGGCATCCCGTTTGCCCTGATCCCGCTGATCCGGCTCACGGGCAAGCGCGAGGTCATGGGCATCCACACGGATGGGAAGGCTCTGAAGATCGCGGGGTGGACGAGCGCGACGTTGATCGTGGGCCTGAACATCGTCCTGATCACGCTGACCCTGACTGGCCAGTCCTAACTGCCCACATATCCGGCTAGTCTTGTTGGTCCGGGGCTACCCAGAGCGCTTGCGCCGCTTCGGCGCCGAGAACAAGGGCGTCGCCGGCACCATTGACCTGAACGGTGGTTCCGGTGGCGAATGCCATGCGCTCCCGGACGAGAAGCCGCGCACCCGGGATCAGCCCGTGGTCAGTGAAGTAACGCAACAACTCGGCGCTGTCATCGCAGACCCGCCGTATGACGACGTGCTGTCCGGCATCGGCGGAGCTAAGTTGTACCGCATTCATCCGTTCCACGGCCTGGCCGGGAACAGGGATGGGATCGCCGTGCGGATCGTGCAGGGGGTGGCCCAGGAGACTGTCAATCCGGGAGATGAAAGTATCTGAGACGGCGTGTTCGAGGACTTCGGCTTCGTGGTGGACTTCATCCCACCGATAGCCGAGATGCTCCACGAGGAAGGTCTCCAGCAGCCGATGCCTGCGAACCATCGCCAATGCGTAGGCTTCCCCGGCCGGGGTGAGTTCGACGCTTCCGTACCGGGCATGGATCAGCAACCCCTGCGCGGCGTATTTACGGATTCCCTCCGAGACTGTTGACGGGCTGACACCTAGACGCTCCGCGATCAGGCCTATGGTAACCGGCACATCAGACCACTCCGAGGCGGACCAAATTGCTTTCACATAGTCCTGTGCGACGGCTGTCAAGTCCGAGGCCCGGTGATCGGCAGGCTGCTTTCTGATGCTCACTTTGATTCTCACCTTCTTCTCAAGCCTCCGGGACCGCAAAACCTTCCGGGAGAAGGCTACCCACCGCACCATAGCGGTCGCCCCGCAACAGGCCCGATACCGCCGACCGGTGAGGGCGGGGCCTCGGGCTGGGGTGACTCCCCTGCAGTGGCCGGAGCCGCGCGTCTCTGGCTCGGTTGGGCCGTTGCGGCGGCCCTCAGAGCGACCTTCCCGGAACTTCCCACCCTGTGGCGGACCTGAACTCTTCCGTAGCGTCGCCCTTCACGGTTAAGTGGCGAAGCCCCGGTCAAATAGCGGTTGACCGAAGCTTCGATCCATTATGCATGCCCAAACCTGGGAGTTTGCTTGGACCCCGGCGAGAAACCAGGTCGTTCTTCGGCGCATGTACTGTCAGCAAAAAGAACCGGAAGAACCAAGGATGCAGCTCCCGGCTGAAACGGCAGCTTCCGGCCGGCTGGGCCCGGTTCTGTCGTCCCGCGGGTCTTTTTCGGCCACCCAGCGGCCGGGTTTAGGCACTGGTTGCGTCCTGCACCTCGCCGACGAGTTCTTCGATGATGTCCTCCAGGAAGAGCACGCCGGTAGTGTTGCCTTCGGCGTCGAACACCCGTGCAACATGGGCTCCGGTCCTCCTCATCGTGGCCAGGGCATCTTCGAGTTCGCTGCCGCGGAACACCGAGGCCAATTGGCGTAATCGCTTAGCCGGCACCGCGGCGTTGAACACACCGGGTGCAGTGAGATCCATGACGTCCTTCAGGTGAAGGTATCCCGAAGGCATCCCCTGGTCGTCAGTCAGGATGTAGCGGGAGTAACCGTGCTCGGCCACGGCCCGCTGGATGTCAGCCGGGGACGAGGTGGCGCGTAGAAGAACCATGTCTTCGATGGGCACCTCGACATCTGCGACGGTTTTGGTCGTGAATTCGAACGCGGCGGTCAGGGTACCGCTGGTATCGGTCAGCATCCCGTCACGTGTGGACTGTTCGACTATGGCAGCTACCTCATCGAGGGTGTAGGCGCTGGTGGCTTCGTCCTTGGGTTCGACTCTGACGAGGCGCAGGATGGAATTCGCGACCCCGTTCAGGGTCCAGATGACCGGCTTGACGATACGGGAGACCATCACCAACGGTGGAGCGAGGATCAGTGCGGCACGCGTGGGCACAGAGAAGGCGATGTTCTTGGGCACCATCTCGCCGACCACTACGTGCAGGAAGGTCACAACGAGCAGTGCTATGACGAAGGCGATGACCCCGATAGCGTCACCGGAGAGTGACATGAAACCGAGGGGTATCTCCAGGAGGTGCTTGATCGCCGGCTCGGAGACGTTCAGGATCACCAACGAGCACACCGTGATCCCCAACTGGCTGGTGGCCAGCATAAGCGTGGCATGTTCCATGGCCCACAAGGTCGTTTTCGCGGCTTTGCTTCCGGCCTCGGCTTTCGGCTCGATCTGTGACCGGCGTGCGGAAATGACAGCGAACTCTGCGCCCACGAAGAAGGCGTTGATGGCCAGCAGGACGAACAACCAGATGATGCCGGGGACGTACTCACTCATGGGTCAGCTCCTGCCCCAGTCCATCAATGATGGAGGCTTGCCCGGAATCGGCAGGTGTGAACCGGAGTCGCTCGACATGGGTGCCCACTACCCGCTCGACCCTGAGACGGCCTCCCTCGATGGCTACCTCGTCGCCGAGTTCCGGGATGCGGTCCAACTCGTCGGTGACGAACCCGGCCATGGTGTCATACTCTTCCCCGTCCGGTACTTCTATGCCGGTCCGGTCCAGGAGTTCGTCCGGCCGCAGGGAAGCATCGAAGGTGATAGAGCGGCCGGTCCGGACGACACCGACACGGGCCCGGTCATGTTCGTCCTCCAACTCACCCACGATCTCCTCGACCAAGTCCTCGAGCGTGACAATGCCGGCCGTTCCACCATGCTCGTCGGAAACAATGGCCACCTGCAGACCCTGCTTGCGCAGCAGCCCCAGCAGGGTGTCGACACCCATGGACTCGGGCACCCGAAGCGGGGCGATCATCAACGTCTCCGCCCCAACAGAGCCCCGTTCTTCCAGAGGGACGGCGAAAGCCTGCTTGACGTGCACCACCCCACGGACCTCGTCCCGGTCACGGCCGATCACGGGGAACCTTGAGTACCCGGTCGTCGTGGCAAGGCCGACGATCTGTTCGGCCGTATCAGTGGCCTGAACAGTGCTCATCCGCACCCGAGGGGTCATCACGTCGGCGGCACTGTGATCCGAGAACCGCAGTGTCCTGTGCAGCAACGTCGCATGGTCCCGGTCCAGAACGCCCTCCAGAGCCGAGCGGCGCACCAGCGAACTCAATTCCTCGGCGCTCCGGGCCCCGGAGAGTTCTTCCTTCGGGTCGATGCCGAACGACCTGATGATCGCGTTGGCCGTGTTATTGAACAGAACAATGACCGGCTTGAACACCGCGGTAAAGAGCGCCTGGAACGGCACTACGACCTTCGCGGTCGCCAACGGCAGGGCGAGTGCGAAGTTCTTAGGGACGAGCTCGCCAATGACCATGGAGAACAAGGTGGCGATGACGATACCGGCGACGGCACCGATCCCGGGCACTACCGATTCGGGAAGGCCGGCCGAAAGCAAAGGTGCCCGCAACAGGGAGCTGATGGCCGGTTCAAAGGTGTAACCGGTGAGCAGGGTGGTCAGCGTGATACCCAGCTGCGCGCCGGAAAGATGCGTTGAGGTGATTCTCAGCGCCTTGATGGTCGGAGCCAAACGCTTCTCGCCACGGCCTTGACGGGCCTCGAGGTCGTTGCGGTCCAGATTTACCAGCGCGAACTCGGCGGCAACAAACAACCCCGTACCGACGGTGAGGACGAGGCCAACGCCAATCATGATCCATTCATACATTCGGGCGCCCCTCTCCCGTGATGGCCGGGAAACCGGTCAAAGGACAGAGGGGCAAGGGCATATGAGAAGGAGGGTCGTCCATAGTGCATGCAATTCTATCCGCTCAGCCCGGGAAGGCTCTCTCAAGCTCCCAACGCCAACCGTCACGCTTGCTCGCGTGGGTGCGCGTACATCGTAGATATTAGCTATAATCGCCTTATGACGATTATCTCTGAGGGGTCGACGGACCCCTGCGGCCGCCTTGATCCGGCGGCAGCGCTATTTCATTCCCTCAGTGATCCGACGCGGCTAAGCATTGTGAAACGCATGGCCAGCGGCGAGGTGCGGGTAGGGGATCTCACCGGAGAGCTGGGCTTGGCCCAGTCCACGGTATCGGCGCATGTGGCCTGCCTGCGTGACTGCGGCCTCATTGAGGGGCGTGTACAGGGACGCAGCGTGTACTACTCGCTGTCCCGCCCTGAACTGATGGACATGCTCGCAGCGGCCGAGATCCTGCTCGCTGCTACCGGCAATGCCGTCAGCCTGTGCCCGAACTACGGTACCGGGAGTACCGGCGCCTCACTGATGAAGGAGAACGCACGATGAGTGATGCCTGCGGCTGCAGCGACGACAAGCCAGGGACCGGGGAGTCCGAGGAAGCGGAGGAAGTGGTCGGATTCTGGCAGGTCACCGAAATCCGGGCCGCAGCTGTTTCCGGCGTGCTGCTCCTGGCAGCCTGGATCGCTGGATTGGCCGGCAGCCCGGAATGGCTGATGCTGCCCTTGGAAATCGCAGCGTTGGTCGTTGCCGCGTGGACGTTTGTGCCCTCCACCCTGAAACGCCTGGTCAAGGGAAAGATCGGGGTCGGGACGCTGATGACGATCGCCGCGGCCGGAGCAGTAGCCCTCGGCCAGTTTGAGGAAGCGGCCATGCTGGCCTTCCTCTACGCGATCTCCGAGGGTCTTGAGGAATACTCCCTGGCGAAAACCCGCCGGGGCCTGCGCGCGCTGCTGGATCTGGTCCCGGCCGAGGCAACTGTTCTGCGCGGCGGTGCAGAGGTCACCCTAGCCCCGGACGAGTTGGCCTTGGGGGACCGCATGGTCGTCCGGCCCGGTGAACGGCTCGCCACCGACGGGAGGATCATCACCGGCCGCACCTCTTTGGACACCTCCGCGCTTTCTGGTGAATCGGTTCCCGTCGAGGTCGGACCCGGGTCTGTGGTCTACGCCGGGTCGATCAACGGCACCGGCCCGCTGGAGGTTGAAGTGACCAGCACAGCGGAGAACAACTCGCTGGCCAGGATCGTGCACATCGTCGAAGCCGAACAGTCCCGCAAGGGCCCCGGCCAGCGCCTTGCGGACTCCATCGCCAAGAGACTCGTTCCAGGGATCCTGATCGCCGCAGCCCTGATCATTGTCTTCGGCTTCATCGTTGGTGAGCCGATGCTGTGGTTCGAACGGGCTCTCGTTGTCCTGGTCGCCGCCTCGCCTTGCGCGCTGGCGATCTCCGTCCCGGTCACGGTCGTCGCCTCCGTTGGTGCCGCCAGCCGTATCGGCGTGCTCATCAAGGGCGGCGGCGCCCTGGAGACCCTGGGCAAAATCCGCACCATCGCCCTGGACAAAACCGGCACCCTGACCCGCAACCAGCCGGCCGTGATTGACGTCGCGACCACCGGTCCTGCAACCCGGGAACAGGTCCTTGCCCTCGCCGCCGGGCTGGAAGCCCGCAGCGAACACCCGCTCGCCCGCGCGATCCTCGCCGCAACTCCGGACCGGGCACCGATCACCGACGTGGACACCGTCCCCGGCGCGGGCCTGGAAGGCCGGCTCGGCGGCAGGACCGTCCGCCTTGGCCGACCGGGCTGGATCGACGCCGGAACCCTGGCCGAGGATGTCGAGCGGATGCAGCACGCCGGCGCCACGGCCGTCCTCATTGAGGACGGCGGGCAGGTCATCGGCGCCGTCGCCGTCCGGGACGAGCTGCGCCCCGAAGCCCGGGAGGTCATCGCCCGGCTGAGTGCATCCGGCTACACCACCGCGATGCTCACCGGAGACAACCTCATCACCGCCACCGCGCTGGGCAGGGAAGCCGGCATCACCGAAATTCATGCTGACCTCCGCCCGGAGGACAAGGCCGAGATCATCCGTACGCTGCAGACCCGCCAGCCCACGGCGATGGTCGGGGACGGCGTCAATGACGCACCTGCCCTCGCGACCGCCGATTCCGGAATCGCCATGGGTGCCATGGGCACTGACGTCGCTATTGAAACCGCTGACATCGCCCTGATGGGTGAAGACTTGAACCACCTGCCTCAGGTCCTCGATCACGCGCGCCGGACCCGGACCATCATGTTCCAGAACGTTGGCCTGTCCCTGCTGCTGATCGCGGTACTGATTCCGCTGGCACTGTTCGGGATTCTCGGTCTGGCTGCCGTGGTCCTCATCCACGAACTGGCCGAAATCGTCGTGATCGCCAACGGTGTCCGCGCAGGGCGGGTCAGCGGCAAGACCGCGCTCAACCCGGCCCGGACCGCCCCCGCTCTGGAACCGGCCGCGTGAGCGCCGAGCCCACGGCCCGGCCCGGGTCGTCCGCGCAGCGGGCCCGCAGGATCAAAACCATTCTGCTGGTGGCGGCGGTCGCCCTGGCCGCCGCCGACCTGGCCATCAAGGCCCTGGCCGAAGCCCAGCTCGGCGACGGGACAGTCATCGATCTGGGCCTGGTCAACATCCGCCTTCTCTACAACACCGGCGTCGCGTTCAGCCTTGGCGCCACGTTGTCCCCGTGGATCGTCGTCGCCGCGACGGCCGTAATCGTGGCCGCGCTGGCCGTTTTCCTCTATCGTGCGGTGCCCGGGTTCGGCCGGCTTTCCCGGGTCGGGGCGGCCTTGTTGCTTGGCGGTGCCCTGGGGAACATGGTGGACCGGATGGATGGGGCAGGAGTCGTGGACTACCTGCACAGCGGATGGTTCCCTACCTTCAACCTTGCTGATGTCTTCGTCGTCGGCGGAGTCGGTCTGTTGGTTCTGGGATCCCTGCGCACACCCGCGGCCACTCAGGAAGAGCACTAGCATTGGACATTGGTGAGTACTTTGCCTCGACGGTGACCTCTGGGGCGTTGGTTCTGGCGTTGCCCTTGGCTGCCGTGGCGGGACTGGTGTCCTTCCTGTCACCGTGCATCCTTCCCCTGGTGCCCGGCTACCTGGGCTTCGTCTCGGGGCTCACGGACCCGACCCAGCCGCGGAACAGGCGCCGGGTCCTGTCCGGGGTGGCCTTGTTCATTCTGGGTTTCGGTGCCGTTTTTACCCTGTATGGGGCGGCGTTCGGAGCGATCGGTTCCTGGCTGATCCGCTGGCAGGATCCGCTCATGCGGGTCCTGGGCGTCGTGGTCATCATCATGGGATTGGTTCTGCTCGGGCGGTTCTCCTGGCTCCAGCAAACCCGTAAATTCCAGCTTCCCGGACGCGGCGGGCTCACGGGCGCACCGCTGTTGGGTGTCGTGTTCGGTCTGGGCTGGACGCCTTGCATGGGGCCGACACTGAGCGCCGTGCTCAGCTTGAGTGTCACCGCTGGAAGTGCCTGGCGCGGGGCGCTGCTGGCCTTTGTCTACTGTCTGGGCCTGGGCATTCCCTTCGTTTTCGTGGCCTTGGGCCTGAACTGGGTCTCAAAAGTCCTGACCGTGGTGCGCAAGCACATCCGTGCCGTGAACATCGGCGGGGCCGTGATGCTCATCATTCTCGGCGTGCTGATGGTTTCAGGGCTGTGGGTCCAGTGGATCTACCAACTGCAGAATCTTGCCGGGACCTTCCTGATGCCGGTCTAAGCACCCGGCACGCTTTCACACCGATTACGTATGCAAAGGAACACCATGAACTCAGCAGGAGGACCACTCCCGCGCCCTGGCCGTCGCACGTTTCTGGGCCTCGGCCTGGGCGTGGCAGGGCTTGCCCTGACCGGTTGTGGCAGCCGGGACGATCTGGCCGAGCAGGCCAAAGCCGGCGATGATAAGAACTACATTGCCGGCGACGGGTCCGTCAACGAATACCCGCCTGCCTCACGTGGATCCCGGGTGGCTTTGGAAGGGCAGCTCTTCACCGGGGAAAAAGTCTCCGCCCAGGACTGGGCAGGTAAGGTCGTGGTCCTGAACTTTTGGTACGCGGCCTGCGCCCCGTGCCGGGTGGAGGCCCCGGACCTGGCCGCCCTGCACACCGAGTTCAAGGACAAAGGTGTGCTTTTCTACGGCGTCAACGTCCGCGATGACGCCGCCACCGCCGAAGCCTTCGAACGGACCTTCAACGTGGACTACCCAAGTTTTGATGACAGCAACGGAGGTGTGCTGCTCGCCATGACCGAGTACGTTCCGCCCCGTGCAGTGCCGACCACCCTGGTCCTGGACACCGAAGGCCGGGTCAGCGCCCGGATTCTTGGGGTTTCCCAAAAAGGCACCCTGAAGGCCCTGATCACGTCCGCCCTGGCCGGGTCCTGAACCGTCCCCGCCCCCACCACACGAAGGAAACCCCGCTGCCATGCCCAACACCCATCTCTCCGCCGGGACCGCCGACACCCCGGGAGGGTTTCCCTCTGCCGCCGCGCACCCCCTCCCGCCCCTGACCCGGGGGAAGCCGTTGGGGTGGCTGCTGGTCATCACCGGGGTCATCGGCTGGCTGGCCTCGGGGGCGTTGGTCCTGGAGAAACTCCAGGTCCTCCAGGACCCTGATTACAAAACCGTCTGTGACGTCAATCCCTGGATTTCCTGCGGCCAGGTCATGCAGACGTGGCAGAGTTCGGTTTTCGGATTTCCCAACATGTTTCTGGGGATCGTAGCTTTTGCCGTGATCATCACCACGGGTATGGCATTGCTCGCCGGAGCCACGTTCGCGCCCTGGTACTGGGCCGGGCTCCAGGCCGGCGTCACCCTTGGGTTCGGCTTTGTTATCTGGCTGTGGTCCCAGGCCCTGTACTCGATCCACGTCCTGTGCCCGTTCTGCATGATCGTCTGGGCGGTGATGATTCCCCTGTTCGTCTGGGTTTCGGCCCGGAACATCAGCAATGGAATCATCAAGCTCCCTGCGCGGGCCGCCCGCATCATCGCCGAGTCAGGATGGATCATCACCGCACTGCTCTACGTGGCCGTCGCCGCTACCATCTTCTTCGCCTTCCTCCACGTCTTCCTGGGCACCTCAGGGTTCTGAGGTCACGGCCCCTGCGGAAGAGCCGGAGAAACTCCCCAGGAGCGGCCGGCTCCGCCACCACCATCCCCGTCGAGCGAGGACCGCCAACCCCATGGCCCAGATCCAGCCCCCGCATCAGCGCCCCGCTGCCCGGCAGCCTGGCCGCCCCGAACCCGACAGGCCAGCGATCCTGTCCGCTCTGCGTGAGGTGCTCGACAGCGTTTCCAACACTTCCCCGGCCCGGCTGGCCTTCAGCGCCTTCGTGATGGTGATCCTGCTGTTCACCGGGTTGTTGGCCCTGCCGGCGTCCTCAGCCTCGGGTGAGCCCACACCGCTGCATCAAGCCGTGTTCACGGCCGTGTCCAGCGTCTGTGTCACGGGCCTGACGGTGGTGTCCACGGCAACGCATTGGTCCTTCTTCGGCCAGCTCGTCATTTTGGCGGGCATCTTCGTCGGAGGCCTGGGAACGCTGACGCTCGCGTCCCTGCTGGCCCTGATGGTCAGCAAACGGCTCGGTGTCCGGGGCAAGCTCATCGCCCAGGAGGCCATGAACAACGCCGGCCGTCTGGGCGAGGTCGGGGCGCTGCTGCGGATCGTGATCGTGACCTCGGTGGTGATCGAGGCGGTGCTGGCGCTGGCCCTGATCCCCCGGTTCATGCTGTTGGGTGAACCGTTCTGGCAGGCCGTCTGGCACGGGGTGTTTTACGCTATCTCGTCCTTCAACAACGCAGGCTTCACCCCGCATTCGGACGGGATCGTCCCCTATGAGACCGATCTGTGGATCCTGGTTCCGTTGATGCTGGGGGTTTTCCTGGGCAGTCTCGGCTTCCCGGTGGTGATGGTGCTGCAGCAGAACGGGCTGAACTGGAAAAGGTGGAACCTCCACACCAAACTGACCATCCAGGTCTCGTTCATCCTGCTCGCTGCCGGCACTCTTCTATGGGCGCTGATGGAATGGGACAACGTCCGGACCATCGGCGCCCTGGATCCCGGCGAGAAGCTCATCCACTCCCTTTTCGCCTCGGTCATGACCCGGTCCGGCGGTTTTAACCTGGTGGATCAGAACCAGCTCGAATCCACCACGATGCTCCTGACTGATGCCCTGATGTTCGCCGGCGGCGGCTCGGCCTCGACAGCGGGCGGCATCAAGGTAACGACCATTGCCGTGATGTTTCTGGCCATTGTTGCCGAAGCCCGGGGCGATGCCGATGTGAAAGTCTATGGCCGCACCATCCCCCAGGGCACCATGCGTGTAGCCATTTCGGTCATTGTTGCCGGCGCCACGCTCGTCTCCGTGGCGGCGTTGCTGCTGCTGCAAATCAGCGGCGCGTCCCTTGACCGGGTGTTGTTCGAAACCATTTCGGCGTTCGCCACCGTGGGACTGAGCACCAACCTGAGTGCCGAGCTGCCACCGGCAGGAGTGTATGTGTTATCGGCGCTGATGTTTGCCGGCCGGGTCGGCACCGTCACCTTGGCGGCGGCACTGGCCCTGCGTCAACGCAGCCAGCTGTACCACTATCCGGAAGAGCGGCCGATCATCGGCTAGCCGCGTCCCGCGGTCGGGCAGGGGGTGCTGTTGCCGGTCACATCCATCCCTGCGGGTTCACGGTCTGTCCGTTCAGGAGGACCTCGAAGTGCAGGTGGCAGCCGGTGGAGTTGCCGGTCGTCCCGGCTGCGGCCAGCCGCTGCCCGGCAGTCACCGTGGCGCCGACGGAAGTTTCAATGGCGGACAGGTGGTTGTACGTGCTCTTCAGGCCATTGCCGTGATCGACTACAATCCTGTTTCCGCCCCCGTAGGCTGACCATCCGGCCTCCACGACGGTGCCCGCCCCAGCGGCGAACACCGCGGTCTGGCAGGCCGCGACCAGGTCCAGTCCGGTGTGGAGCTCCCCGGTGCCCGAGATCGGGCTGGTGCGGATCCCGAACGGTGAGGTCACTGACATGCTCGCCAGCGGGGCACCCAACCGGGCCGCGGAAACGGCCGGAGCGGGGGCTACGGCAGCGGTCTTCGGCGCGACGGCGGCGGCCGCGGCGACCGGCGGTTTGGGCGGCGTCGGCAACGGTGCCTGCTGTGTCGTGACGGCCGGCCGTTCATATGTGATCGAGGCACCCGCGGCGGCCTGGACCGGCGCACCGGCAGCCGCCGGCCCGGAGGCCTGCAGCACCGGGGCGGTGTCGGTCGGGGCGGGGCCGGCGTGGCCGGCAGTCAGCGCAGCGGTCAGAACCGCGGCGACGCCGAGCGTGGCGGCGGCGGTGGCCTGTTTGCGGCGGCTCCCGCCTTCACCGGTCAGGAGCCGGTGCCGGGGCGTCGCGGCGGATGCTGTCGGGGCAGCCGTTCGGGGCACAAGCCCGGAACTTGGCATACGGCGGCGGCCATGAGGGGATGCAGAAGACAAGGGGGGATCCTTTCGGTCCGCCTGCGAAGTTAGCTGTCGGGTTCGGGCCAAGGAATATGCCCGGCCGTGCACCGGAGACCCCGCGGGCCTCCGATGTCACGACTTCACCCCAAGGCAGCCTGGCTGCCGATCCTGGGTCCTCCACCCCCGCCGTCAAAGGGTTTGTCGTTTGATGCCACCGGCGGGGTTCAGCGTGAGGCATCAAGGGCTTTAGTACAGAAAAACCTGAACTAATCGTAGCTGGAAACGGTCGTCGTTACAATTTCGTGATACACCGTTTGGGTGCCTCGGGTGGTGCGGCCCGGCTCTGCTGTTGCTGTACGTCCCGCGCAGCCATTGTCTGAGGGTCTTTTCAGATAAGCAGCTAACGGGGTCAACGAGCCGGCTCACGGTATGGTTCCCGCCGTGCCGGATAAACGTAACGGCCGGGGTCCGCGGACGGCCGGTCAGAGTCCCATGGAGTCCAGCAGGGCGTCTTCTTCTTCGGCGCGGGAGCGTTTGCGCGGGGCGGTGCGAGGGGGCCGTTGGTCTGTGTCGCCGGTGTCCGGCTGATCGTCCGGGATGTCCTTATCCTCCCGGAGGATGCGTGCCTGTTGCCGTGCTGTGTAGCCGAAGCCGACGAACGCCAGGATCCCGAAGGTGATCCACTGCAGCGCATAGGAAAGGTTCGATCCTTCTTTGACAGCCGGCATGGCCAACGGCTGCGGGGTCTCCGCGGGCTGGGGAGATTCCGAGGCCATGATCCCGTAGCTGCCGGTCATCAGCGGATACCCCAGTTGTTCTCCGTAGTAGGGCAGGTCGATGCTGGCCAGCTGGCCTTCGGGGGCGTCCCGGCCAAGGTCCGGTTCCGAGGGTTTGATCCGTACCACCGCCGAGACTTCGCCTGCGGGCGGTTCGGGGACGGTATCGGGGTACCCGGGCCGGTCATTGCCGATCGGCAGCCAGCCTCTGTTGATCACGATGGTCTCACCGGTTATGAGCCGGAACGGTACGAGGACCTCATAGCCGGCTGCGGAGTTGTTAGGCCGGTTCCTGACGATTCGCTGGTCCTGCACGAGGTACCGGCCGGTGACGGCGACGGTTGTCCATTTCGCGTCCGGGTCCGGGGTTTCGAAGTGGCTGCGGACGCTCTGGAACGGTACAGGTGTCTTGTCATAGTTCTCCTGGACCCGGCGGATCTCGGTCACGGTCTGGTTCCGGCGGTCCATCTGCCAGTTTCCCAGGCCAATGCATGCGGCGGCGAACAGGGCTGCGAGCAGGAGCAGACCCAGCCAGCGCCGTGAGAGCAAGAATTTATACCCCATCCGGGTCCTCCGGGAGCTGCCACTGTGCTGCCAGCGCTGTACGGATCGCCCGCGCCTCGGCGGCCAGCCGGTGGTCTTCGCCGCGGGCGAGCAGACCGTATTCGACCATGGTGCGCCCGTCGGGGTGGGAGCCGGTGCGGACCCAGACCCGGCGCCGGTTCACATACAGGGAAACCATGAGGCCGGCCACGGACAGCAGGGAAAAGGCCAGGACCCCGGCCTGGCCGGGGTCGCTGCGGACGTCCACGCCGATGTAGCGTTTGAGGCCGTCGAAGCTGATGCTTCCCTTGCCCTCGGGCAGGGTGTAGGTGCCGCCGGGGGCCAGGGTGATGCCCTTGGCGGGAAGGTCGCGTCCGTTGAGCTGGGTCAAAGCCTTCACATCGAGGCTGTAGACGTTCTGCGGCTGCCCGGTGTCCAAGCCCAGGTCGCCGTAGTACGAGTTCAGGTTCAGTTGCGGGTTCAAAGGGTCAGGATCAAAGCTGTACGCGACGCCTTCTTCGTTTTTGATCGCCGAGGGCAGGAAGAAGCCTGCGAAGCCCAGCTGGGACGGTCCGGCATCCGGGACCTTGATGACGACGGTGGAGGTGTACACCCCGTCGTTGGGAATGGAGACCACGGGCCCGCTGAACGCGGTTTTGCCGTTGCCGTCCTTGACGGTGACGACCGGTGCGTAGCCGTTGCCCACCAGGAAGATCCCTGTTCCTCCGAAGTACACCGGGTCATTGACTTTCAGGGTCTGCCGCTGCGGGTCCGTGCCTGTGCCGTCCCGGGTTGTCAGTTCGGCGGTGAAGTCGATGGGTTGGCCGAACTGCCTGGTCGACTCACGGTCGAAGCGGACCTCGAAGCTGTCCAGGGTGACAGCAAAGGGATCCAGCCCGGCAGGGTCGAAGCTGGCGCCCGGGGTGAAGGAGTCGTAGCTGACCAGGGTGTTGACGAAGGTGCCGCCTTCGATGAGGATTTTCTGTCCGCGGTAGCCGAACATCCCGCCGATGGCCACGCAGACCAGCACTCCGATCAGTGAGGTGTGGAATACCAGGTTCCCGGCTTCCTTCAGGAAACCGCGCTCGGCGCCCAGCGACGGCCTGGCCCCGTTCACGTCCCTGAGCTCGACCCGGTACCGGAGTTTCTTCAGCACGGCTGCAGCATCGGCGATCGCGTCCGACGCGGGGATCCCCGCGTCGGCGGCCAGCACCAAGGTGCCGTACTCCGGCAGCCGGGAGAGCCGTTTCGGAGTCCTCGGCGGCTGGGACCGCATGGCCTTGTAGTGGGCCCGGGCCCTCGGAACGACACAGCCGATGAGGGAGATGAAGAGCAGGAGGTAGATGGCGGAGAACCAGGCCGAGGAGTACACGTCGTACATTTGCAGCCCGTCCAGGATTTCGCCGTAGGCCGGGTTGTCCTTGATGTAGCGGGTGACCACGGCGGGGTTGGCCGAGCGCTGCGGGAAGAGGGAACCCGGGACGGCGCCGATGGCCAGCAGCAACAGCAGGAACAGCGCCGTGCGCATGCTGGTCAGCTGCCGCCAGGCCCAGCGGAGCATGCCAACGGGTCCCAGCGGAGGCGGGGTCGGGGCCGCATCCCGCCCGGGGCGTACAGGGGCCGGAGCCGGACGCCCCGTCATCGGCGGCGCACCGGACGGTTGGCCAGTTGCCGCAGGTATTCGTTGTAGGCATCCAGGTCAGGGTCTCCTGCCACGGCGGCCTTCCGCTCAGCCTTGACCCACCCCTTGGCCTCGTCCCGCTGCCAGCGCACAAGAATAAACATGAGCAGCAGCACTCCGGGCAGTTCCCCGTAGGACCAGGCCAGGCCGCCGGCCAGGCCCTGATCCTGCATCGGGTCCAGGTTCCAACTAGCCGGCGGTGTGGCAAAGAATTTGACCATCGGGGCGGTGGCCATCATGATGACCACCCCGAAAAAGGCGTGCAGCGGCATCTCGGCAAAGATATCGAGCATCCGGCCGAAGTGGGTCTGCCGGGTCGGCAGCGGATCCGCCGAGATCAGAGGCACGGTGAACAGGATCCCGGCGGCCAGGAACAGCAGTTCCAGGCCCACATGTCCGTACCAGTTCGGCAGCAGCAGATCCGCGAGGCCGGAGAAGTAGACGCCGTAGAAGCTGAGCAGGAACAGCGGCACCATGAACGCAGGGTGGATGGCCAGCCTGCCCCACCGCGAACGCAGGCCCCAGATGGCCACTTTCAGGACGGGACGGCCGAACCGGCCATGCGGGGTGGCCCGCAGCAGCAAGGTCCCGGGGGAGCCGATGACCAGCAACGGCGGGACGGCCATCATCAGGGTCAGCTGCTGGAACATGAAGATGGAGAACATCCGCAGCCCGTACCCCTCAATACCGGCCCCCATCACGATAATGATCGCCAAGCAGCCGAACAGGAAGGATGCTGTCCTGACCGGGGACCAATGCCGTCCCTGCCGCCAGAGGCTGATCGCACCGGCAAGGTACAGGACCGCGGCCAGCAGCGTCAGGGCCGGAATCAGGGGAACCGGTTGCAGGTTCGGGGCCAGATATTCGCTCAGCGAGGGCGGCAGCACGGGAAGCCAGACGGGGCCTTCGATACCGGGATCGCCCATCTCAGCACCCCCGCCCGGTGGACGCGGCGCGGCCCGGGGCAGGCGTTAGCTGTTGCTGACCGCCTGAAGCCGGTCCTGGCCGGCGTGTCCGACGTGCGTGAGGCCCAGGTCGAGCAACATCCGCACGTGCGAGTCCGCCAGGGAGTAATAGGCCATCCGGCCGGACCGACGGACCTGCACCACACGCGGTCCGCGCAGCAGCCGGAGTGCGTGGGAGACCCCGGACTCGCTCAGCCCGGTCGTGGCAGCCAGATCGCACACGCACATCTCCCCCTCGAGCAGGGCGATGAGGATCCTCACCCGTCCCGGGTCTGAGAGCAGCCCGAAGATCACGGCCAGATCGGTCACGTCGGAGTCGGCCGGCATCCGTGACCGGACCGCTTCGACCCGGTCGGCGTCGACCAGGCGGACGGCGCAGTCGCTGCCGGCCTGGCTGGGCGTGGTCGGCAGTGTCTGCGCTGTTCCGGTCATTCATCAAGACTACCTCTACCTGCTAATGCGTCGCATTTGCTTTGTCCTGCAGCGGGCCGCGGGCTCAGGGAGCCCGTCTAGTGCAGGCGGCCACCGATTAACCCCTGAACAACTCTACAGATATTCTTGAATGGTGCCGGAACGCTCTGGCACCTCCTGGCTCCCGGACCACTGCGGGGCCAGGTCCGGGACCAGCGTTAAGGAACCATTGTGGCTTTGAAAGCCCCCGTTGCCGGCGGTAGCCCGGCCATTTCGCCGAAACTGCGGTGGCTGGCTGTGGCCGGCGTGATTGCCGTGGCCGTGGTCCTGGTGGCCACCGCCTATGGGCGGGGAACCCTGCCGGCCGAAGCCCGCGATCCCGGTGCCTTGGTGCGCTGGGGGTACGGGGTGGCGCAGGCCGTTCAGAACATCGCCTCCGCAGCGACCATCGGCGCCTTGGTCTTTGCGGCGTTCATTGTCCCGCCGGTGCTGCGGGGCCGCCGCGGCACAGGACGCGTCGGCCGAAGTGCCACGGCAGCGGAGACCGCGGCTGCTGATGAGCACCCGGCGTTCAGCCGGATCATGGTGCTGGCCTCGGCGGCGAGCCTGGTCTGGACCCTCTCGGCGTTGGCGGTGCTGGTCTTCAGTTTCGCCGACATCGCCGGGGTGCCGGTTTCGGGAAGCCGCGAATTCGCCGCCCAGTTGACCTCATACATCACCGAGCTGCCCAACGGTGCAGCCTGGTTGTGGGTGGTCATCATCTCCGCGGTCGTCACCACGCTGACCTTTGGTGTCCGGTCCGGCAATGGATTGGCCGCCGCGGCGGTACTGGCCCTGGGCGGGCTGCTGCCGGTCGTGCTGATCGGGCACGCCGCCGGCGGAAACGACCACGAACAAGCCATCAACTCCCTGGGCCTGCACCTGTTCGGAGTCTGCCTCTGGTTCGGAGGCCTCATTGCCCTGGCGGTGGGCGGGACCGCCTTCGGCAAGGACACCGCGGCGGTCCTGCGCCGCTTCTCCACCCTGGCCGGCTTTGCCTTTGTCCTCGTGGTGGCCTCGGGAATCATCAACGCCACCATCCGGATCGAACTCCCCGCCGGGCTGGCGTCCCCGTACGGCGTCCTGCTTCTGGCCAAAACGGCCGCCGCCGTGGTCCTGGGCGCGATCGGCTTCCTGCACCGGAAACGGCTGATTCCCGCCTTGGACGTGAAATCCCGGACCGCTCAGGCGAACCGGCTGCTCTGGCGCTTCATCGTGGTCGAGTTGCTGATCATGGGCGCCGTCAGCGGCCTGGCCGCCGCGCTAAGCCGCACCCCTCCCCCCAGCGGAGAAGACATCCGCCCGGCCCTGACCCCCGCCGAGATCCTCACCGGGTACCTCCTGCCCCCGGAACTGACTCCCGAACGCTGGTTCACCATCTGGCGCCCGGACTGGCTCTGGATCGCCTTCGCCCTCTTCGCCGCCTACCTGTATCTGCGCGCAGCGCAGCGCCTGCGCCGCCGCGGAGACACCTGGCCCTGGATCCGCAGCGTGGCCTGGCTCGCCGGGCTCGCGGCCCTGGTGTTCTTCACCTCCGGCGGGCCCTCGGTGTACGGGCGGATACTCTTCAGCGCCCACATGCTGGACCACATGGCCCTGACCATGATCGTCCCGGTATTCCTCGTCCTCGGCTCCCCGGTCACCCTGGCGCTGCGGGCCCTCAAGCCCCGTCCTGACGGTTCCCGCGGTCCGCGCGAATGGCTCATGGTGCTCATTCATTCCCGGGTCGCTGCAGTCGTCACCCACCCGTTGTTCGTTGCCGCCAATTTCGCCGGATCCATCGTCCTGTTCTACTACTCCGACGCCTTCGGCTTCGCCTTGAGGGAACACGTCGGACACGAACTCATGACCGTCCACTTCGTCATCACCGGCTACCTGTTCGTCCTGTCCATGATCGGCACCGACCCAGTCCCGCGCCGGGCTCCGTATCCGCTGCGACTGCTGCTGCTCCTGGCCACGATGGCCTTCCACGCCTTCTTCGGCGTCACACTGATGGGCTCGACCACCCTGATCCAACCGGAATGGTTCGCGGAACTGGGCCGCGAATGGGGTGCACCTCCCCTGGAAGACCAGCAAATGGCCGGCGCCATCACCTGGGGCATCGGCGAGGTGCCGACACTGCTGATCGCCATCGGCGTCGCGGTGATGTGGTCACGCTCGGACGCCCGCGAAACACGACGCAGCGACAGGGCCGCGGCACGCACCAACGATGCAGATCTGGACGCCTACAACGCCATGCTCGCCCGGCTTGAGGAACGCGACACGAGGAGCAGGGGTCATGGCGGCCCCCGCTGACCCGCGCCTCGGCCCGGAAAAATTGGATTCAGAATATTCTGAATCCATAAATTTCTGTATCATCAGGGGTATGCGCATCCTTTCGACCATTGATGTCCTGGCCCGGTTCGGCAAAGCCCTCGCGGATCCAACCAGGGCCGCGGTCCTGCTCCAGCTCAAGGACGGCCCGGCCTTTCCCTCCGACCTGGCCGACAGCATCGGAGTCAGCCGCCAGATCCTGTCCAACCATTTGGCGTGCCTGCGGGACTGCGGACTGGTTGCCGCGGAACCGGTCGGGCGCAGGGTCCGTTACGAGCTCGCCGACGCCCGCCTGGCCCACGCCCTCGATGACCTGCTCGGAACCATCCTGACCGTCGATGGGATCTGCGGCTGCGCCGAACCCGAATGCGGCCAGGACACCGCGTCCGGGTCCGCCATATCCCCCGACACCTTGGAGGTCCGCGCATGAGCGGCGACCACGACCACGCCGCCGAGGCAACCGCCCGGCGCGGCAAACTCATCACGGTCTTCGCCATCACCTTCACGGTGATGATTGCTGAGATCATCGGCTCGGTACTGACCGGGAGCCTGGCGCTGCTGGCCGACGCCGGACACATGTTCACCGACTCTGCCGGGCTGCTGATCGCACTCATCGCCGCGTCCCTGGCGTTGAAGCCCCCCACCCTGAAACGGACCTGGGGTTACAAACGCGCCGAAATCATCGCCGCTGCCGGACAGGCCGCACTGCTGCTCGCCGTCGGGGGTTTCGTGATCGTCGAAGGCATCCGCAGATTCTTCGAACCACCGGAAATCGGGGAATCAACGATGCTCTGGTTCGGCATCATCGGCCTGGCCGGCAACGCCGTGGGCCTGCTGATCCTCGCCTCCGGCCGGAACCACAACTTCAACATGAAGGCCGCCTTCCTCGAAGTCCTCAACGACGCCCTCGGGTCCGTGGCAGTCATTACCGCCGCCATCGTCATCGCCGTCACCGGCTGGCTCCAGGCCGACGCCCTGGTATCCCTGCTCATCGGCGTCCTGATCATCCCTCGTACCCTGAAACTGCTCCGCGACACCGTGAACGTGCTGATGGAATCGACCCCCAAGGGGTTGGACCTGGCCAAGGTACGGGAACACATCCTGGCCCTCCCGCACGTCATCGACGTGCACGACCTTCACGCCTCGTTGGTGGCCTCCGGAACCCCGGTCCTCTCGGCCCACGTCACCGTCGAAGACAACTGCATGACCGACGGCCATGCAGCCCGCATCCTCGCGGACCTGCAAACCTGCGTGGCCCAACACTTCGACATCAGCGTCGAACACTCCACCTTCCAGATCGAACCAGCCGCCCACCGCGACCAGGAAAGCATCCACCACTGATGACGCAAACCAAAACCCCGCCCCCGCCCATGGATACCGCCAGGAAGGCCCGGGTGTTCATCTGGGTCCTGCTCGGCGTCCTCGTCGCCGTAGGGGTGATCTGGTACACCGTGTTCACACTGAACAAGCCCGCTCCCACGGAACCCGCCCCCGCCGCCGAGGCCCAGCTCGTCCGTGAGGACAGCCACCGGGTCACCTCCCCAACCACCGAAAAAGCGCAGCTGGTGGAGTTCCTGGACTTCGAATGCGAAGCCTGCCTGGCCGCGCAACCGGTGGTCGAGGAACTGAAGAAGGAATTCGGGGACCGGATCACCTTCGTCAACCGCTACTTCCCGCTACCGGCGCACCGCAATTCGGCCACCGCGGCCCTCGCCGTCGAAGCAGCCGCCCAGCAGGGCAAATACGAGCAGATGTACGCGAAAATGTTCGAAACCCAGCCACAATGGGGTGAAAAGACGGAGTCCCAAGCACCCTTGTTCCGCACCTTCGCCGAGGAACTGGGCCTGGATCTGGCCGCCTATGACGCCGCGGTGGCAGACGACAAGACCAAGGAACGGATCAAAAAAGACATCGCCGACGGCACGGCCCTGGGAGTGAAGGGCACCCCGACGTTCTTCCTCAACGGTGAGATGCTCACCTTGAACACCAAGGAACAATTCCGGCAGCTGCTGGCCGACGCCGCGAAATAGCTGACCGGCCGGAACCGGCCCGGGGCTCATTGCCCCCACCCAACTCTACGTAACGTAGAGGACAATGTTTGTGACGAAAGGAACGGTGTGCGATGGCTGGTGCGCGTGCACCGTTCCGCTTGCCCCGTGCCGCTGCCGTGGCAGTCACGGCACTGATCCTGGCCGCCGCAGCGCACGTGATGGCCGGAGGCGAACTGCCCGCCCTCCCCGTGATGACCGCTCTGACGGCCGTCGTTGCCCTGTCGGCGGTGATGCTGGCCGGACGGAAGATGACCGCTCCGGTACTTGCCGGCTATCTGGGTGCCAGCCAGACGGGCCTGCACCTGGCGTTCTCTGCTTTATCCGGCGCCGGAACGCCCATGCCCGGTATGGCGGGCCACCACCCCGGGGCACAGGCCGGCCCGGCCGGCGCCGGGGTCCCCGTTGCGCATGACCATCTGAGCGCTGACGCAAGCCTGGGGATGCTCGGCATGCACCTGGCCGCCGTGCTCCTGACAGCCCTGGTGATGGCCCGGGGTGAAGCGGCGCTGTGGGCCCTGGCAGCCTGGCTGCGGCCCTTGGTGGACCCCCCGGAACCAGGCGCTATCAGGGTGTGCCGCTACCTGGCGGTCACTGCGGCGGTGACCATCCGACCGCGGGGAAGGGTGACGGGACGACCGCCCGCGCGGGGGCCTCCCCTCCGGTCTCCTGCCGGAACGCTCTGAGCAGACGCTCCGGAGCGGCTTCGGCGCGCACGCAGCCCCGTTATTATCGAGCAGAATTGCAGAAACCCCGCTATGAACACTTCCAGAACCCGCCGTCTCCGCATCCGTTTGGCGCTTGCCGCGGCCGTCCTCATTCCCGCCTTCGCAGCGGCCCCGGCCATGGCACATGACGCCGTGGAATCGACCGTTCCGGCCAAGGACACGACCGTCACCACCGCCCCCGGGGTGGTGTCACTGACGCTGTCCGAACCTCCCCTGGACGCCAGCCAGCTGAACCTGAGCGTCATTACTGTCACCGACGCGGCGGGCACAACACTCAGCGACGGAAAAGTCACCGTCGACGGGCCGACCATTTCCACCGCCATCACTGCAGGAACCAACGGTGAATACAAGGTCCTCTGGCGGACCGTATCCTCCGACGGGCACCCCATCGAAGGCAACTACGCCTTCACCGTCCAAGACCCAGCCCAAGCCGCCACCGCCACACCAGCCCCGACGACCAGCACAGCCTCGGCCTCCAGCACTCCGGCTCCGGCGGCCCAAACCGCACCGGAACAGATCAAGCCCAACGATGACAACGCGCCCGTGGCTGTCGGCATCGCTGCCGCCATCCTGGCCGTCGCCGCCGCCGTCTTCTTCATCGCGCGCAAGCGCAGGGACAAAGCTTCAGGGGCATAACCACCCGTCGGCTAATCAAGCCACGGTCGCCGGTTCCGGGTCACCTGCCCGGAACCGGCGAGCCGGCGCGTTAGCGAACCGGGGCCGCGGCGCGGCGGTCCGACAGGACCCGTGAGATCCAGCCCGTGATGGTGCCACACGCCATGACGGCCAAGGCCGCCAATCCAAGATTGAACAGCACCGTCGGCAGATCGGACGGGGCGGAAGAACCATCCACGGCCGCCACGATGCTCATCCAGTAAGCCACTGTGGCGAGCACCCACAGCGCACCGCCGGCCGCTGCCAGCCAGGACCACCGGGAAAACCAAGCCGGACCCCGCCGATACGACAGGGCAACGGCGACAGCGACGACACCGGCGACAGCCAGCAGCTGAAGACCGAAAAGATAGGGACCGGCGACCAGTCCCACCGGGACGCACAGCCCTCCAATAAGCACCAGCCGGCGGGCGCCCAACGGCATTTTTGCCACATCCGCGGTCTTCGCGGCAGTGGTGGCAGGAGCCTGGGGCAGTCCTGCGTCGGGATCTGAAGTCATCGGGTACAAAGCTCCTTGAAGAGGGGGTCGCGGATCGCATAAAAAACAAGTCGGTGGCGGCAGGTTGTCACTGGCGGGAAAGCCTCGAAGCTGCCGTTCAGGCATCCGGATCATGACACAAGCACAATGTATGAACAGTTTTTCATACATTGTCGCCGGTGCCGTCCGCCCACCCCAGGGTCCTTCCGGCGGGCACCGGCGCAACACGGCAACCGGCCCGGCGTCCTTGTCGGGCGGCGCCGGAAGCAGGGCAGGCAAGGCGATGGGCCTTGTGGGGCGGCACCGACGCCCCTTACACTCCCTCCCAAGGGTATGTGGTGCACGCGTTCCGGTGATCCGGCCTTGGGTCTGTCGTTTAGACGGCCAGGGAAGGATTCGGTCCAGCTTTACCGGGACGTCGCCGCCCATGCCGTAGTCGAGCGTTTACAACTGAAGATCTTGGTTTGACCCTGGCTGGGGAGCGGCAAGCAGGGACCGTGCGAGGCAGCGCGGTCCCATACTCGCAACAGGCGTGTCCACTCCAGGAGTTTCTATGCCCGGTCTATCAGCCACCAGACCACAGTCCGTCCTGAAGCGGTTGATCGCGCCCGTGGTCCTTGTCCTGGTCGCTGCGCTGCTGCCGCTGACGGCCCCGGCAGCTTCGGCGGCCGGTCCCTGCGAGCCGGTGGTCAATCCGATTGTCTGCGAGAACTCCAAACCCGGCAGCCCACCCTCGGAATGGGACATTTCAGGGCCCGGCGATGACAGCATCCAGGGTTTCTCCACCGAAATCAGCGTCAATGCCGGCCAGCCCATCCAGTTCAAGATCGATACCAGTGCCCCCACGTACACGATCGGGATTTACCGCACCGGCTGGTACGGCGGCAACGGGGCCCGCAAGATCGCCGACGTGGCATCTCCGGCCCAGCGCCAAAACCAGCCCCAATGCCTCAACGACCTCAGCACCGGGCTCTATGACTGCGGTACCTGGGCGGTCTCCGCGACATGGCAGGTTCCGGCCACGGCAGTCTCAGGCGTCTACATCGCACTGCTGACCCGGCCTGACACGGGCGGGCAAAGCCACATCACCTTCATAGTGCGCTCCGACGAAAGTCGTTCCAGCGTGCTGTTCCAGACCTCTGATCCGTCCTGGCAGGCGTACAACTCCTACGGCGGCTCGGACTTTTACCAGGGCACCAACGGGCGCGCCTACAAGGTCAGTTACAACCGGCCGGTGGCAACAAGGGGTGGACCCGGTGGCCGGGATTTCTACTTCGCCAACGAGTACCCGATGGTGCGTTTCCTGGAGCAGAACGGCTATGACGTCAGCTACATCAGCGGTCTCGACACGGACCGCAGCGGCGCGCAACTGCTCAACCACAAGGTGTTCCTCTCGGTCGGGCATGACGAGTACTGGTCCGGTCCGCAGAGGGCCAACATCACCGCTGCCCGCGACGCGGGAGTGAACCTGCAGTTCCTCTCCGGCAACGAGGGGTACTGGCGCACCCGCTTCGAGCCCTCCCCCGTGGACGGCACCGCGGGCCGTACACTGACCTCCTACAAGGAAACCTGGGCCAATGAGAAGGTCGACCCCAGTCCGCAATGGACCGGCACCTGGCGTGATCCCCGGTTCGCGTCCCAAGCCAACGGCGGCGGCCTGCCCGAGAACGCGCTGACCGGAACCATCTACATGTCCAACTACTCCGACCTTCCCGTGACGGTTTCCTCTGAAGAAGGCAAGACCCGGCTGTGGCGCAACACCGCACTGTCATCGCTGGCAGCGGGAACCTCGGCAGAGCTGGCCCCGCACACGGTGGGGTACGAATCGGACGAAGATCTGGACAACGGCTTCCGGCCTGCCGGACTGATCCGGCTGTCCACGACCGTTGGCGATGTCCCCCAGTATCTGCAGGACTTCGGGAACACAGTCCTGCCAGGCTCCACCACCCACCATGTGACCCTGTACCGTGCTGGCAGCGGGGCGCTGGTGTTCTCGGCTGGCAGCGTCCAATGGACCTGGGGCCTGGACGAAGTACACGACGGGGACGGGGGCCCCGCGGACCCGCGGATGCGCCAGGCCCAGGTCAACCTCCTGGCCGACATGGGCGCGCAGCCGGCAACCCTGGCCGCCGGCTTGGTCGCCGCCACCCCGAGCAGCGACCGCACAGCACCCACGGCGGCCATCATCTCCCCGGCGTCGGGCGCGTCCGTGCCGCACGGCAGCAGCGTCACCGTCACCGGGACCGCCGCCGACAACGGCGGGGTCGTGGCTGGCGTCGAAGTGTCCACCGACGGCGGCAGCACCTGGCACCCGGCCCAGGGCAAACAGAATTGGACCTACACCTACATCCAGAAAGGACTGGCCACCGCGACCATCCAGGTCCGGGCCATCGATGACAGCGCGAACATCGGTGGACCGGTCAGCCGTGAGCTCATTTTGACCGGCCCCTACACTGTTTTCGGCGAAGCAGTTCCGCCGGTCCCGGACTCCGGGGACGGCGGGGCCTACGAGATGGGGTTGCGCTTCAGCCCGTCAGTGGACGGCTTCATCACCGGCGTGCGTTTCTACAAGAGCGCGGCCAACACCGGAACACACACCGGCTCGCTGTGGAGCTCCACCGGGGAACGTCTGGCCACTGCCACGTTCACCAACGAAACCGCCTCCGGATGGCAGTCCACCCTGTTCGACCAGGCCGTGCCCGTGGCGGCCGGGCAGAAATACACGGTCTCGTACTGGGCGCCGAACGGCCGCTATGCGATCAAGAATTTCCAGTGGGCAAGCTTCGGTTCGACCGATGCCCCTTTGACGGTGGCCGGTGGCTTTGGGGCTGAACCTGCCGGGGTCTACGGCACCTCCCCGGGTTCCCCACGGCGAGCTACAACGGCGGCAACTACTTCGCCGACGCGATGTTCAGCACCGTGGACAATACCCCGATGACGGTCTCCGGGCACACGCCCTTCCCGTCATCCTCGAGCGTTTCGGTCAACACCACGGTGGGCGCGGTGTTCTCCAAGCCCGTCACCGCCGCCACCGTCCAACTGACGTTGCAATCGGCCGCGGGACCTGTCTCCGGGACCACCGCGTACGATCCGGCCACACGCCGGGCAACCTTCACCCCGTCCTCCGCCCTGGCGTTCAGCACCCAATACACCGCCGCGCTCTCGGGAACAGACACCCTGGACGGTCCGGTGACCTCAGGGGGAACCTGGTCGTTCACAACCGCAGCGACACTGCCGGTCCCCGGGGACTGCCCCTGCAGCCTCTTTGACGATTCCGTGGCCCCCGGACTGGCAGAAGTCCAGGAAGGCGTCCCCTTGACCCTCGGCGTCAGGTTCTCCAGTGTCTCGGCCGGCGAAGTGGTGGGCATGCGCTTCTACAAATCGTCCGGCAACACCGGAACCCACAACGGGGCCCTGTACACCGCGGACCGGCAGCAGCTGGCCACCGTTGCCTTCACCAATGAAAGCGCCTCGGGCTGGCAAACGGCCATGTTCAGCCAGCCGGTCCAGATGGCCGCGAACACCGAGTACATCGTCTCCTACAAGTCCCTGACCGGCACCTACTCGGCCACCACCAACGGATTCGGCCCTGGCCTGAGTGTCGGGCCGCTGCGCGCGGCCTCCGACGCGGGCGCCTACACCTACAGCGGGGACTTCGCCGGATCACGCTCGACAGCGAGCTACCTCGTCGATGTCATCGTCATGGTCCCGCCTGCGGCCTTCACCCTGGCCGGCCAGTCACCGCTCCCCGGCGCGTCCAGCGTTCCTCTCGATACCCCCCTCAGCGCGGTCCTGTCCGAACCGGCCGAAACGTCCAGCGTCACCATGACCGTCAAGGACCCGGCCGGAGCCGCCGTAGCCGGTGCCTCCAGCTATGACACCCAAACACGCAAGGTCACGTTCACCCCCGCCGGCCCGCTCATCGCGGGCACCACCTACACGGCCGCGGTCACCGCAACGGCGGCGTCCCGGCAGCCCCTGACGGGCGCCACCTGGACGTTCACCACCCTGCCGGCCCCGCGGACCCCGGGCGTGTGCCCCTGCACGCTGTACCAGGACTCCGTAACCCCCACCACGGCCGAAGTCAGTGACGGCGTACCGCTGACCCTGGGAGTCCGGTTCGCCAGCAACACCGCAGGCCAAGTCACCGGTATCCGCTTCTACAAGGCCGCAGGCAACACCGGAACCCACACCGGCTCCCTGTACACGGCAGGCGGACAACTGCTCTCCACCGTCACCTTCACCAACGAATCCAGTGTTGGCTGGCAGAGCGCGACCCTGGCCCAACCGGTCGACATTGCAGCCAACGCCGAGTACGTCGTGGCGTACAAGGCGCCCAGCGGAACCTATTCGTACACCGCCGGCGGATTCGGTGAGGGCTTCACCAGCGGCCCCTTGCGGACCGCACCCGATTCGGGCGCCTTCACCTACAGCGGCGACTTCCCGGGCACCGCGTCACGGACCAGTTACCTGGTGGACCTCGTGTTCACGGCAGCTGTACCGCCACTGACTGTCACAGACCAGATGCCTGCCCCCGGTGCCAGCAGTGTCCCCCTCGACGTCGAACCATCCATCACTTTCTCCTCCGCCATTCAGCCAGGGGCATCGTTCACCCTCACCGCGAACGGATCCGCCCTGCCCGGCAGTGCCACCCTGTCCTCCGACAACCGCACCATCACCTTCACACCCGCGGCCGACCTGCCGGCCACCACAGCGGTCACCGCCAGCGTCACCGGCGTCCAATCCCAGCAGGGCCAAACTCTTCCGGCCACCAACTGGCAGTTCACCACCGCCGACCCGAACGCCCAGCAATCGAGCATTTTCGGAACCCTGCAACCGCAAACAGCAGCAGCCGATGACCCGTCCTCGGTGGAGCTCGGCACAGCGTTGACCGTCTCCGAGCCCGGGACCGTAACCGGTATCCGGTTCTTCAAAGGCCCAGGCAACACCGGAACGCACGTAGGCTCGCTCTGGAACGCTGCCGGTACCCGACTCGCGCAGGCGACGTTCAGCAATGAAACCGCGACAGGCTGGCAGACCGCGACACTGTCCAGTCCTGTCCCCCTCACCCCCGGCGAGACCTACGTGGTCTCCTACCTCGCTCCCAACGGCCGCTACGCCTACACACCAGCGTTCTTCGCCGATACCTGGGTCAGCGGAGTGTTTACGGCCACGGGCCCGAACAACGGCCGCTACCTTTACGGCTCCGGCACGGCAATGCCCACCAATTCCTGGAACGCCACGAACTACTTCGTGGACGTCGTGTTCACCACGACTCCGGCACCGGCGCCCGCCCAGGCGACCCCGACACCCACACCCACCGGGGCTCCATCTACTCCCACCCCGTCACCGACCGCCACGGCGGCTCCCACTCCGTCACCGAGCCCTTCACCGACGTCCTCCGGTGGGGGGCTCTGCCAACTCCTGGGACTCTGCTGAGACCTGGGCCCCATAAGCCGGTCTCCTGGGTTCCCGGGCAGGGGTCAGCGGACCACGCTGGGTGACCAGCCATGGGCGATGAACAAGCTGGGCTGGGCGCCCGGATCGGTTCCCAGCTTCCAGATGTTGCTGTCCCCCGCCGTGGTCTCGTCGGCCAGGCCGTACAGGAGGGTCTGATTATCCAACCATTCGATCTGATCATCGACGCTGCGCTTTTCCGAAAGCACCGTTTCCTGGCCTGTTGACAGATTAAGCACCGCCACGTTCCAGTGCGCGTTCAGCGGACCACCGGCGTTTTTCTTGTACGCAACACGGGTACCGTCCGGGGACACCGACGGGCATTCGACGTTGTCGTGGACGGCCGTAAGCGTCCGGCCAGTGATGCTCCCGCGGACCAACCAGATGCGCCCGGACGATGCCGCAGTTGCGTAAAAGACATCGCTCTGTCCCGGTACGAACGTCACGCCCCAGATGTTCCTGTCCGTGGCCAGCAACCTCTCGCCGTTCACCATCAGGGCGTAATCCTCCAAGTTGCCCGGCCCGTCCGAGGGCAAACTGATTTCCGTGGCAGTGGAGAAACCTGCCGTCGTATAGGAATGACCAGAGACGAAGACCGTGGTGGAAATCATCGACCCGTCCGCGCTCACCCTCGTCCGGCTTGGGATGCCCGGGAGGGGCCACACACGTTCCTGCTGCCACGTGCGGTCCAGGACCGCAGCCTCAAACGTTGTCACCAGACCGCGGTTCGTCCGAAGGCAGACGACCTTGCCGGCGGAACCGTAAACCCGGTCACAGGCCTGCTCGCTCACAGCGCGGGTGCCGTCCGGGGCAGATAACGCCACAGTGGCAGCATTGCCGTAACCCTGACCCTCCGCCGTGTTCCGGAAGAGCACATAGGGCGTATCGGGAAGCGGCTGCCCCGCCGTAACCCCCACAGACGATGCTGCCGTGCGGCTTTCCTCGAAGCGCTGGTACGCTCCCACCGCGTAAATCCCGGCCGCCGCCAGGACCAGAGCAGTCACCGCCAACAGGATCCCCCACCGCAATCTGCCAGCAGCGATCGTACCGCTCATTGTTCGGCCAGCCCGGCTCCCGGCAAAGCACCGCCGTCGGCGGACAGGGCGCAACGAAGGGACAAAATCCCGGCCCCGCGATCGGGGCCAGGAAGGAACTTTCCTCGTAACGTCTGCGCGTCCGTCGGCGCATGAACCTCAGCCATACCTGATTCTCACAGACAACCCGCCGCATTGTCCCTGCCTGCGTGCCCCTATTCGTGGAGACGTTTGACGTAGTCAGCCATTCCCGGCACCGTGAAGGCGACAACGCCGAGAGCGGGTGCGTAGATGATGCCTTTCTCGATCAACGATGCACGGGTCATCGTCATGGAGCTTTGCTTCTTTTGCGCACGTCCGGCCAGTTCCGCCGTGCTGGAACCTGTATCGCCATCGACGGCCATCAAGCGCAGGAAGTCCTTTTCGGCCTTCGATGCCCGCTTCCAGCGTGAGGGAAAGAATCCCTGGTCCAGCTGGGCGCGCCCAATCTCGACCGCGATTTTGGCGTCGTCAAAAGTCACCGTCTTCTCCGGCGCTGTTTCCCAGGCCGCGTACCCGTATTCCTGCAGGAAGTAGGGGTAGGCCCCCGACGCTGCCAGGAGCAGATCCTTGGCCTGGGGAACAAATGAGGCCCCGTAGCGCGCCGCCGGTACGACCAGGGCAGCCTCGGCTGCTTCCCGGGACAGGGCGCCGATGCTGCGGTAGTTAAAGATCCTCTCCGCATAAGAGCGCGCTTCGCTGAGTACCGACGGCAGATTGGGCAGTCCGGCACCGGCAATATAAAAGGGCCATTCGCGTTGACCGGCCAGATGTTGGGCACTGAGAAGTGCCGCGATCAACCCGTCGTCCAGGTCCTGCATTTCATCGATGATGAAGATCAACCCCGAACGCTTCTCGGCCAAAGCCAGGCAAAGGTCCTCGATCAGTTCTTCAAGGTCCACTTCAATCGACCCGGAGTCAGCCCGGCCATGATTGAGGTTCACACCGATATCGATCCCGGTCACGCCCAGTTTCGCTGAAAAGGAGGCGATGCTGCCCAGCGCCGCCAGGAGGCGGGTCCCCGCGCCGCGGCGGTTCAGTTTCCGCCCTGCCTGGAGAAGGTTGCGGGCAAGCTTGGCCCGCACAGCGTCCGGGCCCCCTTCCGCATCCCTTCCTTCAAGGAAGACGACCATGAACTCCGCATGCTCGGCCTGACGCCGGAACTCGTTCAACAGCACGGTCTTGCCCACACCCCGCAACCCATGCAGGACGATCCCTCGGTCGGGCCTCCGCTGACGAGTCTTGGCCAGCAACAAGTCGAAGGCATCAATCTCGCTCTGCCGACCGACCAACTCAAAAGGACGACGGCCCGAGCCGGGTGAGTAGGGATTCAAAGCACTTTCCATATCAAGAACTATAAATCAATATCCAGATATTTTGATATTGGCTTATGCTCACGGATATGTGGTTCTTCCCCAAGTCCCCGGGACTCAACGGACGCGGGGGGATGCCCGTGGCACTGAAACCTGAAGTCTCCAAGCCTTAGCCCGCCGCACACGCCAGAGGGCCGCGGCAGTGCCGGTAGGAAAGCGACGGACCCTACTCCGTTGCGGCGACGGTCTCCAACCGCCCCTCGCGAAGGCGGTGAGTCCGGTGCAGATTGGCCAGCTGCTCCGGATCCCTGAGCAACTCATCCGGCACGTCCAAGACTTGGCTGGTTTGCCCGTCAAGGGGCTGAAGTTCATGCCAGAGCGCGGGACCCTCTCCGTCGGAAGACTCCACCGGACCCGGTTCTGGACCAATGGCGACGATCCGGCCAAGATCATCGCTGATGACCGTGCATTTCATGTGGGACCACCTAGCGGAGAGCTGTTATGAGGAGACGGTAGCCCGTGCCGTAAGAGTTTTCCGCCCGTAGATCAGCGAAATACGTGAGCCGGTCACGACTTTGGCTAAACCCGTTGCTGAGCGTGGTCACACCGCCCGTCGACACCACGGCGGAGGGCGGCATCGCCACGGCCACGATGGCAGGTCCAAACGACCTGTCTTCCCACCAGAACGCGTGGCGGACAGTCTGACCCGGAGCTATGTAATTGCCCAAAATCCCGCCAGCTGGAAGAAACCATTGATTCATAGCGCAACCCCCTTGACCGGAGTCCTTACTGTGCGGAGCGGACCACTGATAGTTCGACCTTGGCACTGCCCAAGGCCGGTTGCAAGACCCAAATATTCACCTACCCAGACGACTTGCCGGGCGACTGCGCTTTGGTCTGTAACAGCGCAGTCCAAGCAAAACCCCTTGTACTCCGGGCCAGCCCATTTCGCGCGTTGCCAGCCGAGGTCGTGCGCTTCCTGCAGCATGATGTGGCCACCAACCCTAGAGGGCGCAACGGTGACCAAGCCGGCGGGCTGGGCGGAGCGCTGCCCGTCAGGGTGGGACTCTTGTCTGTGGATCCGATACCGTCCGCGCTGCGGTCAGGCCGGCTGGGCGATGTGCCTGGATCATGTGAGAGAGCTAGTTGCACCGTCCCGGCACGTTGGTGACACGGGGCTGGATACGTACGTCAGATATCATTCAGCAGAATGCCTGGAAGGACGTCACAGAGCCAAGTCATTATCTGGTCGTGGCTCCAGCCACGCTCGACGACGAGCTGGTGGTACGTGCTGTCACCGTAGACGGTCATGAACGCGTCGGTGAGTTGCTCGATGGTCCCGTCGGCACGGAGCGGCCCCTTGTCCGCCAGTATCTCCAGAACCTGCCTGAACCCGTCCCGGCGAAGGTCTTCGTGGTACTGGTACGTCCGGCGCACTTCGTCATCGGTCAGGGCAGCTGCGCGAAGAACTTCGGAGATGGCCGACGCCCGCGCAAACAGGGGCCCTGCTCCACGAATGAAGATCCGCAATGCATCAGCAGCCTCAGGTTCCTCCATCATCACTGTCCACCACGGTTGGGACTGCGGTGGGCGGGGATCCTCTTCACCCAGGACCGCGGCGTCAATTACAGCACTGATGAGCTCGGGCTTGGTGTGAAACACGAAGTACACGGTTTGCGAAGCTACTCCTGCACGGGCAGCAATGCCGGCCATCGTGGCACCGTGGAATCCTCGGGCAATAAATTCCTGGTGCGCCGCCCTTACGAGCTTGCGCCGGGTGGCGTCCGCTTTCTTCCTGCGGGTGCTCTTGACGTGCAGTGTGTCCGGGGCCATATTTAGATTATGTCACTAGAGTGCAACTCTAATGAATTAAATATCAGGGCCGTGGCCCGCGAGATCTTCCGTACTATCCACACCAGCAGCCGAGCCAAGACCTCTCGCCCTCTCCGGCACCGCAACTAATGAGGCCATCATGAACACGCATTTCGGCAGACCATCGGTGACTCTCACAGCAGTGGGCGCGACCGGCGGGATTGCCTGGGCCGCAGGTTTCCGCGGGTACATGGTGGAGCTCGCCGGGCCGGCATCCACGTTCGATTGGTGGGGGACTTTCGGCGGACTCATCGTTCCTGGTGCCGTTGTTGGCGGGCTCCTGGGCTTGGCGGAAGCCCTCCGACGGGCCGGTGGACGGCGGCATTGGCGCTGGCTGGCTTTGGCTCCATTGGGGTTTGCCGTGGCTCCGATGCTCCTACCCGGCGCGGTTCCTGCCCTTCTCACTCAGGGCCTTGGCGGAGGAGCGATCGCCGTGGCCCTTATGGCCGTGGGTGGAGGCTACGCTGTAGCACGCCGGGGTCCCCTTTGGAGCAGGCTGGCCTCTGGCATCACCAGTGCAGCCCTCCTTGCGGCCCTCGCTTTGGCCGGTCCCGGAATCGCCGGCCCCGGACTCGCTCTTAGGGAGCCTCGCGGCGCGTGGGTTGCCGTCCTGGCCGTGTCGTTCGTGGTTGTGCTGGCCCTCGCCTCGTCGATCCCCCATCGGCCTGTGGTGACAGCCGCGGATCCGTTTGTCCCGTTCCAATCGGTCAGCCTTGCACGCGAAAGACTGCGTCCCCGTCCGCAGGAAAGGACGCCTCATGAGACGGCTTCAGCTGGAGATGCACACCGACTTGCAGGCTCCGGCCTCAAAGGTCTTCGACTTCATCGCAGACCACACGAACGCGCCCCAGTGGCAGAGCGGGATCGATGAGATCAGGCGCATCACACCGGGTCCTCTCGGGGTTGGTACTGAACATGAGTTAACGAGGCGATTCGCAGGAATGAAAGTTGTCGCCCGCAACCGCTTCATCGCCTACGAGCCGGGCCGCTTCGTCGCCTTCGAGATTCCAGCGGGCAAGATGACCGGAGTCGCTTCCTATCTAGTCGAGCCCACCGGCGCCGACACCTGTCGGCTCATCAGCAATGTAGATTTCCAAGTAGGCGGCCTGGCCCGATTCGCAGTGCCCCTCCTGACGCTGATCTTCAAGCGAGACGACGAGAAGGCCCTAGCTACCCTCAAGGTCCTGATGGAACACCCCTAAGCAACGGAAGGGCGTCGGTCCCGCGTCCAAGTCGCTCAATAAAACCCGACACCTTTGCAACCACTCTTCGTGCAACACACAACCAACTCGGCTCGATATACGGCAGCATGCATGGCGGTCGCTGCAAAGCTGTCCCACTTCCTTAGAACCGGGACACTCATCATGCGGACACTCCCCCTCTGAACTATGCCGATAATTGGCAACGTTCTGTGACCCTTGACTGTCGCAGCGGGCGGTGCCACATAAAATCCTTTCGCTGCGCTCATTAGGATTCGAGTATGTCTCCGAGAACGCCGCTGCCCCAGACCATACAGATTTACCTTCCCCAAGGTGATCCCGCGGGCATCCGGATGGCCGAGATCACCACGCGTACGGTGAGGGTTTTCGAGGTACCTCGACCGCTCTTGAAGGACTTCCGGGACATGTCAGAATCCAAACAGGTCGCTGTCTACTTCTTGTTCGGATCTTCCTCTTCAGGCCTGCCATCTTGCTATATCGGCCAGACCGGCAGCGTTGGTGACAGGCTCAAGCAGCACTCAGACAAGAAAGATTTCTGGGACCGTGCCCTCGTTGCTGTTTCCCTAACGAACGCTTGGACGAACACGCACACTGGCTTTATGGAATGGCAGGCAATCCAGAACGCCACGCAGGCAGGTAGGTACGAGCTGCACAACGGCAACGAAGCATCAAACCCGCACACTCCTCCGCCACTCGAATCCGACTGCCGGGAGTATCTGGAAACCATTTCCGTTCTCCTAACCACTTTGGGCTACCCGGCCCTTGAACCGGTCCGCGAAATCAGTCTGACTGGCACTCTTGGGCGAGGGGGCGCTGCTGAAACCCTGTTCTTCAGGGAAAGTGGCACCGAAGCCCGCGCCAGGCCGACTACAGAAGGTCTGCTCGTCCTTGCCGGCTCTGTCGGTAAAGCAATAGCCCGCCCCTCCCTCTCCGCCTCGTTGGCGCGCCGCCGCGTGGCTCTAGTCGAACAGGGCATTGCCGAGGTACGCGGAGAGGACCAGGTCTTCCTCAAAGACCACCTTTTCAGCAGCCCGAGCACGGCTGGTGCCATCGTCGTGGGCGGCAACATCAACGGACGGATTACCTGGAAGACCGCGGACGGGCGGACCTTCCAGCAACTGGAAGATCAGGCCCTCAGTGCTTAGAGGAGATCAAGTTTTGAGGCCGTTGGCGGGCAGAACAGAAGGCAATGCATGAATGACGTCTCGGGTGGCTTGACCCTCGCGGGTCTCTCCCAGGCCACCGGTTTGGAACCGCAGGAGCTGCTGGTTATCCGGCATACGCTCAAGCCTGAATCCCTTTAAGTCCCGAAGAACCAGCAAGCAGTAACGAGCAGTATCGAGGATGTAAAGTATCTGATACAGCGGCAGAAAGGGACGACACGAACGTGGCGACAAAGCAGGCGAGCCTTGGGGAAGCGAAGGCTGCAAAGCAGGACGAGTTTTATACGCGGCTGAGTGACATCGAGAAGGAGCTTCGGCACTACAAGAAGTACTTCAAAGGCAAGGTCGTCTACCTCAACTGCGACGATCCTCGAGAATCGCAGTTCTTCCATTACTTTAGCTACAACTTCGAGAAGCTCGGCCTAAAGAAGCTCATAGCCGCGTGCTACAAATCCCAAGACGTTGACCTGTTCTCAACGGGTGTGACCGAGAAGGCAATCTACCTGGAGTACGAGGGCGATAAGAATGGCGACCGCATTCCAAGCCTTGACGAGATCGAGGTTAGGGAGTTCGAAGGCGACGGCGACTTCCGGTCGGCCGAGAGCATCGACCTGCTTAAACAGGCGGACATCGTCGTCACCAACCCGCCGTTCTCACTGTTCCGCGAATACGTCGCCCAGCTGATGGAGTACGACAAGAAGTTCATCATTATCGGCAACATGAACGCTGTCGCCTATAAGGAGACATGGTCGTACATCAAAGCGAACAGACTATGGCTCGGCGTCACGCGGACTGGCACAGGGCAGATGTGGTTCCGGATCAACGATGATGCTCCGATGAAAACCGGCCAGCGCACGGATGAAAACGGGCACCGCTACCAGACGATAGGGAACTCCGCGTGGTTCACAAATCTTGACCACGCGAAGCGCCATGAAGAACTGACACTGTTCAAGAACTACAACCCTGACGACTATCCGACGTACGACAACTTCGATGCGATCGAGGTGTCAAAGGCCGTTGATATCCCCGTGGATTACGACGGCGTGATGGGCGTGCCGATCACCTTCCTAGGCAGGTACAACCCGGATCAGTTCGAAATCCTCGGTACCGACGAATCCGACTACCCACCGACCAAGACCTATAAGGCAAAGAGCAAGGTGGTCGACGGCCTGCCCATACGGTCTAATACCGGTTCTGGCGGAGCGTACATCCGTGCAGAGTCTTTCGGCCCTGGCACTTACTTCGACGTCGGATATCCCCTCAAGCGCACTTACAAGCGCATTTTTATCCGGCGTAAGGCCGGTTGATGGACATCAGACTTGAGCGGATCACAGTCCGCGACCTCGTCGAGGGCTACGAGGACAACGAGGAGCTTGGAGTCAGGACCTATGGCGACCGCCTCGACGTACGGCCGCCCTACCAGCGAGAGTTCGTCTATAAGGACAAACAGCGAGATGCCGTAATCGAGACACTGCGCAAAGACTTCCCGCTAAACGTCATGTACTGGGCCGTGCAGCCAGGTGAAACTTTCGAGGTGATCGATGGTCAGCAACGAACCATCTCGATTTGTCAGTACGTTGAAGGCGACTTCTCCATCGAGATTGACGGCCATCAGATGGCATTTCATAACCTGCAGGACGACCAGCAGAAGCAGATCCTCGACTACGAGCTCATGGTCTATCTCTGCGAGGGAACGGATTCCGAGAAGCTCGACTGGTTCAAGACCATCAACATCGCCGGTGAAAAGCTCACGGACCAGGAGCTGCGGAACGCCGTGTACCACGGGTCATGGGTTTCCGCAGCGAAGAAGTACTTCAGCAAGAACGGTTGCCCGGCTTACGCGATCGCGTCAGATTTCATGACCGGCTCACCGATTCGCCAGGACTACCTCGAGACAGCCATCTCGTGGATCAACGGCGGCAAGGTAGACGAGTACATGCGTGACCACCAGCACGACACGAGTGCCAACCAGCTGTGGTTGTATTTCAAGGGCGTCATCGACTGGGTCGCAGCCACCTTCCCCACAAAGCGGCCTCAGCAGATGCGCGCGGTCAAATGGGGCCCTCTGTACAACAGGTACAAGGACGTCAAGCTAGACCCCGTGGAGCTCGAGAAACGGGTTGCCGCGCTCATGGGTGACCCTGATGTGAAGAACAAGCGGGGGATCTACGAATACCTGCTCGGCGGCGAGACCGAAACGAAGCTGCTAGAGGTGCGCGTGTTTGACGAGAAGACAAAGCTCGCGGCTTACGAGCAACAGACGGCCAAAGCGAAGAAATCGAAAACCTCGAACTGCCCGACGTGCGCAACAGGGACGAATGCGAACGCCCAGCGTATTTACGGCCTCGACGAGATGGACGCCGACCACGTCACGGCTTGGTCAAACGGCGGAGCAACGACCCTTTCCAACTGTGAGATGCTCTGCGTCCTCCACAACCGGTCAAAGGGTAACCGGTAAGTCGTGAAGGGCAGATCTTCGGACGACGATCGTGGATTCGGCAGCCGGATCCGTCAGGCTCGCGAAGCGCGTGGCTGGTCCCAGGAAGAGCTGGCCACCCGCTCCGCGGTGTCGCGCCCGAGCATCGCGCGAATCGAACGCGGAGACGACGTATCCACAGCAACGCTCGGGAAGGTCGCGTCAGCTCTTGGGCTGGCCGTGGAGCTTACGGATCCCGACGAGCACTGACACCAGGGACAGTACGGCCACAAAGTCATAATTCCCTGCCCCGCAGCTGGACCGGGCATGGGAGGTGGAATCTGCCTGGCAATTGAGTCCGTTGACGCATGCCCACAGAGCCGATCCACCAACTGAGCTCCTCGTTTAACCAGTCTGTCCCGCCCTTAGGCCATGCCACCAAACGCCTGGAGAGGAGCCTTAGGGGCGGGGTATTCGAGGCGGCTCCGCCCCTCATTCAGCAGCGACTTGTAGTCGTCTGAGAACGGCTGGACCAACACGGATTCCAAAAGCCTTCGATGTCCCCCAGGACGCGCTGCTCGGCTTGATCAGTGAGCTCAGTGTGGTTGCTCTTGTTAAACCGGGCCAGCCAATCGAAGAGCACTACAGCTTCGTCACCGCTGAGAGCATCTTGACGCTCTTCCTTCGTTCTCGTGCGCAGGAAGAAGTGTTCACCAGGATCGGTTGCGGCGGTGTCTCGCAGCATCAGGAGACCACAAGCGAATACGGCGCGCCACTGCTGAAGCAGAAGGTAGAGCTGGGAGGAAAAGGGTTTTCAGGCACGACAAGAGACTATCGGCCACCGCCGGCCCGTGGATGATCGCCATCCAGTGGCGACTGGCTGTAGCATCCGCAGCCCGACATCCGTGTAATATTTCCGTCCCAGATATTGTCCCAAATCATCTCCCGTGGACAGCAGTCACAAAGACAACTTCCGGGACAGTTACCTCTGTGGCTCAGGAGTCCATGCCTAGGTATCGGTAGACGGTGGCGCGGCTGGCTCCGATGATCTTTCCAATGTCCGTCGGCTTAAGGCCACGAGATTTCAGTTCATGCGCCCTTTTGACCTTCTCGTGCTCTGTCGTGATTTCCCGGCGGCCTGCTTTGCGTCCGTTAGCAGCTGCAGCCGCCATGCCGGCCTTGGTGCGCTCGGAAAGCTGGTCACGTTCCAGCTGGGCGAAGGCGGAAATAATGGTGACCATCGCCTGGGCCATCGCTCCCCCGACCTCACTGGAGGGGTCAGTGGCAATGCCATCCCTTAGGGAACGGAACTTGATACCTCGTGATTTGAAGTCATCCAAGAGTTCGAGGAGATGGCGGGTGTTACGCCCAAGGCGGTCCAGCTTCCACACCACGACCTCATCTCCTGGGCCGAGACGGTCCAGCTCCGGACGGCTTACCCGCGTCCCGCTGATGCCCTGGTCTTTGTAGATTCGCTCGCACCCAGCTGCTTCCAGTTCGCGGATCTGCAGATTGGTGTTTTGGTCAGCCAGGCTGACGCGGGCGTATCCAAGGCGTGCCATCACTTTTCCTGGTCTTATTAAAGGACAGATATGAGTGATGTTGAGAATATCTTAGTAAGACACATTGTTGGGACAGGCGATGTGCCGGAAATCCGCGAGCCTGTGAACCGCAGCGCTATTTGGCTTGGAACTTGGCGCGCTTAGTGGCCGATCAGGAGCGTTTCTCTGGCTGCGTCGACGACCTCGGGGGTTAGTGCATCGAGGTGGTTGAGGGTTTGGATGCGGTGTACTTGGGTTAGGAGCCTGTCGACGAGTCGGAAGTTGCCGCCCGTTATTCTGGCGATGGTCGCGACTGCTGTCGTGTATCCGAGGTCTTCATCCTGGTTTTGGGGGTCTGAAGGGATCCGTTGCGAGAGTACTGCAGTTAGCTCGTCGGTTGTCAGTGGCCGGAATTCGTGGGCGAACCCGATTCGGCTGTAGAGCTGGGGGTAACGGACAAGCCGTTTTTCGATTCCGGGCATGCCGATGAGGATGACTCCCATGGTGTGGCGGTCGTAGTAATCCCGTACTTGTTCCAGGCCTGTGGCTTTTAGGCGGTCGGCTTCGTCGATGATGAGGAGCTGGGTGTGTGCGCTGGATCGGGATTCGGTGTGCAGGAAGGGGTCTATGACTCCGTGTTCGGCGTAGTCCACCGCGTAGGAGATCTGCTGGCAGGCGGTGGGCAGTCCCTGGTCGATTTTGCCGCACGGTCGCTGCGACTGTGGGTGTGTAAAAGGCAGTCCGCGTGTTAAGGATTCTTTGCGGGACGGGTTGGGCTTCCTCGGTGAGCATGGCTTGCCAGGCATCCCATTCATCCACTGCTGCGTAGTGACGTGCCGAGAGTGTTTTGCCGACTCCGGCTGGTCCCCAGCAGAGACCGATGTAGCGGTGGCGACGGACCGTGTTGGCGAACTCGGTGAAACGTCGGTGTTCTCTGGTGGCCAGGAATGCGGGTTTATCTGCTGGCGGCGGTGGGGCTGCGCTGTTGATTTCACCGAACTTGTCGGTGAGGAACCTTCTGCCGTCGTCTTTACCGTCCAGCAGTGTCATCTTGATGGGTCTAATCGGTTTCATATACACGCAGCTTGTGTTGTGGGGTGGGTTCGGTGGCGGGTGCCGAGTCTGCGGCGGTTGTAATGCACCGCGAGCCTGAATCTTCAACCCTTCCTGGCCGTGCGGTTCTTATCAAAGGATCCATTGATGAGATGACCATAGAGAGTCGACGACGTGGCGGAGCTCCCGTCATCGTGCATTTATCATGCCGCTCAAACGCAGATGTCATGGCTCATCACAGCACGAATTCTGGATGCAGAAGCCATCGTTCCCGAGGCCTGCGAACGTTGCTGACTCTTGCGCGCCCGGATAATACTTAGCTCATGGGCACTCACGCATGGGCGAATTGGGGAGCATACTCCAAAGGCGATCCAGAGACCGAAAACTTCGATGATGAGTTGCATTCTGACAGATCATTCATCGGAGGACCCGTCGCCTTTGGCCCGTATCAATTGTCCATTGTTACCAAGCGCTCCTCATCAGTTGGACTCGCAGTGCTTCTTAGGGGTGCCGTACACGCCGACCTCATTCCTCAGGTGGTGGTCAATGGTGAGCTTGCAAAACCTGATTCGGCCGCTTACCACGGCGGCACGATGAGCGATGAACTAGCAGCTCTGATTTCTCTGACGCTTGGCGTACGCCTTCGTCTTGCTGGAACTCGCCGTTTGTCGGGGCTCCACGAAGCCGGGCAGGCCGGGCAGCCGATGTATATGGAAGTGCCCCGGCTTGCTCACCCAGGCCCAACCGGCCGCGAGCAGTTACCTTCGGTGATGAGCCGACCGGCCGACTTGCGCGACGTGTCCCGCCTGGCGACATTTCCTCTCATCAGCGAAAGCGATCAGGTGGAACTCATACGAGCCGCTCGATCCTATTCAACGGCACTTTGGTGGGCCAATGAAGACGCCAATCAAGCTTGGTTGCAACTAGTAACGGCTGTGGAGATCGCTGCCAAGCACCGCCAGACCAGTGAGGTACTACCCACTGATCTCCTTGAGGACGTATGGCCCACGATATGGGAGCCACTGCTTGCAGCCGACCCAGACGTTAGGCAGAGAGTTGCCCAGGAGCTTGCTCCTGTCGTACGGGTGACCAAGGCGTTCAAAGACTTTTTGGAACAATATGCTCCGCCCGCGCCGCCGCGGCGGCCGCAAGGTCATGACTCCTTGGATTGGGCAAAAATGCGCCACCATGCGCAGGTCATCTACGAGCACCGATCGAAGTCCCTGCACGCTGGCAAACCCTTTCCCCTTCCTATGCAAGGGGCGCCTTTCGTTGACTCCGAAGGGGCAATTCAAGAAATCCCGGGAGGGCTCAATGCCGGGGGCCTCGGCGGCGTGTGGAACGCGTCAGAGTCACCTATGTTGCTGCAAACCTTCGAATACATTGCCAGAGGAGCGCTACTCACGTGGTGGGATGAACTTGCGGCAAAGGCAAACCTGAGTTCATGAGCCGTCGACCTCACGTCGCCGGGACGCTATCGGAAATTATTCACGAGACTAGTTTGCTCGTGCCAGCCTTTCAGTCGTGTGCGCTGGTCGCCATTGGCTTCGCGCCTTCTACCTGGATCTCTTGAACCCCGTCGCCGTAGGTGCAGTCATCCTCAACCTCCATGATCCCTGTACGTAGCTTGGCGTTGGGACCGACGTGTTGGGCTTTGAACAGGTCAGTTTCAAACCGGCAGTCTTTGAACACGACGCTTCCGTGTCCTTTCGTGCGCAGAGTCGTCGTGTAGACGTTCAGTTTCACGCCGTCCCGGAATACGCAATCCTGGAATATGACTTTGGCGTTGTAAGCCTCAATGAAGACGACGGTGGCCCCGAAGGTAACTCGGCGAAAAATGATCGTCGAGGCAGCATATGCCGCCTCTTCGCCGTCGGAGGGTCTCTGTGTTGGATGAATGAGTAGGCTTCCGCTGGCCAGCCATGAATCAGTGATGAGGATTGAGTGTGTGCGTGATCCTTTGCTGAAAAGCCCTATTGATCCGCCATTTAGTTCGATTCCCCCGAGTCTGGCCTCGCGTTTGTCATCGGCTTCTGGGCGGTGGATGGTGAGACGCCCGGACTCCTGAAGGATGAGGCCCTGAAGGTCGGGCCTCAGTCCGTCAATTTTCATGTTGATATTGCACTCGCCCCAGAACTTTCGGTCTGGAGTTTTTGCCTTAAGCCGTGCCGCGATGGCGTGGAAGGTTACGCGCTCCAGTTCTTCCATTTCCTTCTTGTCCTCTACGGACTGGTGTGAGCGGAATGAAGAGCAGAGCAGATCGATGCAGACTTGCCGCTGGTCCAAGTCGCCGTGTTCTGCCCAGTCATCCGCAAGGGCTGAGAGGCTGTAGATGCCCGCGATTTTGATGGCCATCTGTTCTGATGCGAGCTGTTCAGCTGCCTTGCTGTATCTGACGCGCAGGTCTGCGACCAGTGCGTCGAGTCGTCGGCTCTGGTCCAGTTCGTGTTGTCGCGTTGATAGTTTCAGAGCGTCGGCTGCTACTTGCTGCGCATTCGCGGCCGTGCGCTGCGCTTCAACAGCAAGTTCTTGTGTCCTCTCTGCTGTTTGCTGTCGACGGTAAGAGAAGAAAAGGGTGATGCCAACGCCTAGAGCAGCTGCGGTAGTTACAGCGTTTCTGAGGACCTCGAAGAGTTTGTCCTGGCTCAATCGGGTAACACTGTGGAAGGGCCACGGCTCGGCGACTTCGTAGGCCATGAACCCCCAGAAGAGGAACCCAACGATCGCCAAGGAAGCTAGGAAGCCCCACAAAAATACCAAGGGTAGCTTCATTGGCTTCGATGATCGTGGCATTCCCTTAGTGCTCCAAATGTGTTTGATGTGCATGATCTCGGGCGGCAGGTGGTGACGCGCAAGATCGTGCTGTCCTTGCATGTCTCTACGCCGAGGGACTCATCTAGACTGCTAGCCCCACCTACCAAATTCTGCCCCGAAAAACCCGGCACAGCATACATCTAAGACATTTCACGGTGAGGCGACCTAGCAAGGCACCTGGCGGTAAGAGATCCCCCGGACTCGTGTCGTTAAGACCCGACAATCCAAGGCGTTTCACTAACCTTTACCTTTTGTAGACAACGAACTGCGGGCCTGCACCGACCTGAAATCCCCCCCGAAGGGCGTGAGCCACTTCGCATGCAGAAAGTAACGCCCAAGACACAGATCGCGATGCGGTCCCCCTCTTTTCAAGATATTCAGGTTCAGGCGCCTGACTTCATGTGCAGCCGGACTTCAATTGTCGACATCCAACTCCCGGCCGTGCGGGACCGGCGGTGGCCTACGGACAATCGAGCATCCTTTGGTCGGCAGTGAACGCTATCGAAGTGATACTAAACAGCTAGCGTTCTCTACTCATAGCTGTCTCGCACCTGCTCAAGTCCAATCCGCAGAGCTCTCAGCGCCATCGGGTGCTTCTTCCGCCCCTCCAGGGTTGCCACCATTGACAGGAGCTCCACAAGATCCAGGTCATTGTCGAATCGAAGCAGCATCGTTTTCGGGCGCTCCTTATCCCGTATATCACTAAGCTCAGGTGTGAAACTCGGTCGAACAGGCGTGATGCGTTGGTCTCTGGCCACCGGCGCTGCCAGAAGAGGTTCAGCTGCGTTGCCAAACGCTTCTATCGCTTCCTCCCGCGCTTTCTCCGAAGCGGAACGTTTTTTGAGCGCCATTAGCCGATCAACTCCTCTACTAAACCGCGGATCTCTCGCGCAGCTTTGGGATTCTTCCATTCCACGACACCTAACCCCTCACCTACTACGTCGCGATAGGCCTTACGCTCGTACAGAACAGTCTGGAGTGGCTCGATGCTTGGGTAATCGGCAAGATACTCTCTTGCGTCAGCGCTCTCTGACTCAAAGGCATTTGTTGATACACGCGTCAGGGCTCCCCGAACACGCAGGGATGGATTGAAGTCGCGTGCTGTTTCGATTAGTCGGTCAACCGTCACCAGTGTGTCTAAGTCAAACTGACTGGACTGAGTCAAAATCAACAGCTGGTGCGCAGCCGTCATGGCTGTACGCATTTCTTTGCTATCTTTACCTGCGACATCGACCAAAACGATGTCGTAACTCGTGTCGAGCTCTCGCAACGTCTCGTGGAGACTGCCCAGCTTTTCGACGACAAAGATGCGAGGTTCGTGACCGGCCTCCTCGCGGTCAACGGCCCAGCGGGCAGTAGATCGCTGGCGGTCTCCGTCCACTACCGCTACACGCATCCCGCGTTTCGCGAGCTCCACGGCCATGTTAGTGACGACTGTGGACTTACCCACCCCGCCCTTTTCGCTTCCAACGACAATGATCATGACTTCCACGCTAGCTGAGAGGAGCTATCAAACCAGTACTGACACGCTAGTGCTTTGATATCACTTCCAAAGTGATATCAAAGCACTAGCAAAGCCGAGTAGTTCAGCGCTCCTCCGATGGACCCCAACACCAAGGAAACAAGAGCATGGGCGGTATCAAACCAGTACCACAGCGATAGCATTTTGATATTACTTTCGAAGTGGTATCAAACCGCTATCAGACCGGGACCCGGAACCTCCTCCCG
>Ga0153924_1000083_pt1 | contig 69029 bp, 107 predicted proteins | sample TSNJ008MetaG_FD_104709 | JGI IMG/M metagenome (GOLD analysis project Ga0153924, IMG submission 104709) | Attine ant fungus gardens microbial communities from New Jersey, USA - TSNJ008 MetaG | ecosystem: Host-associated > Fungi > Mycelium > Unclassified | place: USA: New Jersey, Wharton State... | reverse complement strand
ATTATCTAATTATCTGAAAATCAAAATAAAAGATAAATGAAATCATAACAGTATCTATAGTCCTTTATATACTCAGTTCAGTCTTGATAGACTGGTATAAATGTAGCTACTCTCTGTAATAATATGTAGTGTTGTCATAGGTTATTTAAGTAATATATTACATAACTGATGCATCTTAATTTCAGTATAGCATTCAAGAATACAATTATTTTATCTCAGATATTATATAAAGAATAATATCACTCAGAGGTCACCTTGTAAGGTGCATGACTGAGGCATACAAGTAGTCTAGCCATCCTAATATATAGTACTAAATGCATGTCCAAGATAGCCATGTCTTCGACAGTAAAACAATAACAAAACAATAACGCTATAGTCATCCTGTGTCAATCCACCTCAATAGCAAAGACAATAGAACGACAGTCGTTTTGCGTCAGTCCACCTCAATATTATATGTCTTGGTTATAGATAAATTACATTGAACTCCAAGAAGATGAGGACACAAAGTCACATGGAAGAGAGAACCACGGGCGGATGCAAGATTTAGATATAACAATGATGTACACACAATGCTGAAGATAGAATGACCAGATTTTTTGTAATGTGTGATCCTAGAGCTGTGCTGGCTGGGTATCATGCGAGAAAATGTAATAATTTTGGAGGATATGATTCAGTAACCAAGCTTTATGTCTTCGTTTCATGAACCGATGAGTCGACAAGGTCAATCGGGGATATGAAATATAAAACCTTTCAAAGAACACCACATCAGATGCAACACGTACACAAAATCCACAGACGCACATATGGATGTAGATGAAATGAAGAATGAATACTTCGAAATGGTCCACGAAGCCGAGCGGGTAACGAGGTGGTTGCGCGAATGCTGTGCCGTCGTGAATGGCGATCGGCGAAGCTGAGTTGATCTTGACGACTCCATCTCATTTCTGGCTGGACCAGTGAGCTTGGAATCTCTCCTTTCACTGATGTTGAACACACGTTCAACCCGTGTAATGTGATGTAAATACTCACTTTCCGCATCTGATTGGCGTCCAGAACTATCCAGTGACTCTCTTGAATGTAGAAATTGAGAAACAGAGCCTGCGCGTGAATAACAGGTAGATTCAAAGTCAAATTGACTAGGATCATGATGCGTGACACCAGTTGAAATGGGTGGGAGCTCCATGGCAGAAGCTGTTTTTGAATTTTGACCAATTTCTTGACAATTGCAACTAGCCACCTGTCCAGGAACCTCAGGTGTAATGGCTTCGGCTCTATAACCCTCTTCGTGCGTCAAGGAGCGGGGGAAAAATATCTTGGATCACATTGAGTACAATGCAGGGGCCAACCTGATTTGTCAAAGGTCAACTCACCAGCAGAGTGATAGCAGAAGAAGCAAAACATCCGAAGCCCCCGAGCATTAGTAGGAAATCCATTGCAAAACTTGATAAACGCTCAGTCAGGAGAGGCTAATCTAACGCGGAAGAAACTCACAGGCTCCTAACAGCTCGTGATGAAGGCTGGATAGCATCAACAGCAATGATGAGGAAAGGAACCGTGAAGAGAAAGCGGAAAATGACACGGATAAGCTATACTTGAAATCAAGGCACGATAACAAACAAAAAAAAGTCGGACAAACGTTAAGTTGGTAAAATGTTGCCAGTCGCACCACTACGTCTGGTTCAGCACCTTCAGCCTTGACATGCCTGACAAAGCTAGGAAACCGAATCAGAACGTATAGGAAACATAGCGTAGTAGCTGTTCCTGCACAAGAGCCAACGAGGAAGATATACATCTGGCACTGCGATGGGGGTCACGTTAGAATGCCGATCTTAACAGTCTTTTTTTTCTTTTACCATTTCAATAGAACGACGTGCGACGATTGTGGTCAAGGGCATTCCCACAACCGCAACAGCGCTTCCTATTATTGTTCCACTAGACGATCGAATGTGAGGGACAGAAACTACGGACCTGTGCACCAAGCTCTAAATTCCCAACTGTAAAACCATTGTCGCTTTTCTGGGCCTTGATGAAGAAGAAAGAGCCAAAATGCCAGCTCTTTTCACTTGTAATCAATAAGTGAACAAGATTTGGGGTGAATAATACAACCTTCCAAATGTGTTACCCTGTGGCACGAATGAAAGTAGTCCGATACGCAGATGATGCAGCTTACAGTTCGAGAGCCCAGGCGATACTCAGCAGAATAGAGAGGGGCAGCAGCCAGTACCTGTTGTCATGTTCCCATAATGCCAGAGGTTTCGGAACGACTGATTAGACGTTCAGCTACTTGCACAGAAGACCAAGCTATCCACGCACTCTTGCCTGATGGGAGCATGGAGTAACCTGAGACATTGTAAGAGAGTGTTGAGTTCTTCAGAGGGAGAGACAAGCCTTCTAAGAATTTCAAAGCTGTCATCGCAACGCTGAAGATAACTAATAGTGGGACTGTAGCAAGGTAGGAGTAGCTTCGAATTGTGTGATACATCAACAATGGCACAGAGGTTAAAACAAGAAAACACACGTCATAACCCGTTTGAATGCACCTGGCTGCCTTCCTGACTTCCATCTCACACAATCGAACCTATCAAAAGCCCAGAGATGTAGGACGAGGAAAACAAGGAACTTGTGGGAGTTGAGGAGCAGATTATCAAGCTTCTGAAATTGACGCACCAAGCATGAGAGGATGGCCCATAGAAGGTAAGCAGCAGGAGAACCGTCACTCATGAGCCTGGGAGAAGAGAGAAAGCCGGCTCGATCTGACTACACGTGCCAGATCCGCGAATCAAGGAGTAGTCCAAACTGAGATAAGGTTTCAAGGTCGATGGAAACTCTATTCTCAAGAGATAAATTTTATCATGCTCCAATCTACCACATTTGAGCATAGGGCCAAATCTATCACAACGTACCGTGAGTGAGTAGAGAATATTCATTAATCAAAATTTATGTTGGACTTTGTAAGATCACCCCTAGAAATTCAATGTCCCAATTTATCGTATTTAGGATTCTATAATAGTATTGACATTCTAGCAGTTACATCTGTCTCAGCAATTGATCAATGAATAATAAATAGTTCTCTAACTATCATAATGCCTCAATATGATCGATGCACTTCGTGAAGGAAATCAAGTAGGGTGCTCGCACTCCATGCTTGCGTATCACAAGAATCGGGGCAGTATTCCCCATCGGCATCAGTCAACTCCGGTATCCCGCGCCAAGGATCTGTTTGTATATGATGCCTTAATGTCAGTAAGTTTCCATGAAGACGGTACAGAGTCTTCATAGGGTTCTGTGGTGGATCCATCAGTTAGAAGCGATGAAGAAAGGCTGCAACATACTTCTTTCCCAGCTCCAACTCTGATATCGAAGTCAAAGTAAGCACGCAAAAAATAGCCAAGTGGCCAACCCCACTCCGGTCCCTTCATGTGGAAAACAGGCTGAGTTCCATGAAAAATGGTGGGAAGAAGATACACACGTTATGATAATTTAGTCCCTTGGCGATTGAAGGATCAGTAGAATCATTCGAATTATCGTACACAGGCCTGTACTGCATGTCAGCAGGATCCAAGGTCTTCATTCCCAGAGGACTACAAAGAATTTTGTCTGCCAGCTTGAGGGCAATTAGAGCATGATCTTCCTGGAATAATTCTGGTGCAACGGTCATGGCAATCGGGAAGTTGCAGCGCAGCTGGTAATCCGACCACTCTCGTCCGACACCCGATCGATAGACATCTTTATAAATGCCGCGGCGATTGACGATGGCAGATTGGATATCATACTTCGTGTCATCGTTCGGGTCTACAGGAGATCAGAACGTGCGGGGTTGCCTGGACCATAAAATATCACTTACCGACAGGAATATAATAACACCTTTCAAAATTCTCTCGAATTAATTGAGCCCATTCACCGTAAGTAACAAGCTTCTCCTCTCCTGCAACTTGAGTAACGCGTTAGTATTTCTCATCGAGCTGTGCGTTTATATTCTAGGCCTCACTTTTCGCCCGAACTCCTTTGAATGGGAAAAGTCCCTTCAAGGAGAGTTTATCGAGCCACCGCAAAGTACTCGCCAACAACCCAGTAATCTCAATCGGAGCACCATCCCGAGGCGTCCCTGGAACACCTTTAGTCCCAGCTTTGACAGACTCTCCCATCTTGTCCATCCAAGTACCACAATTCCATTGATTACCACCAAATATGAGTCCATTCTCCCAGTCAACCGTAATAGAAATATCGAAGCCTTTGTCGCTCATCTGCATGTCAAGAATTGGACCAGCATTATACTCCCGGAAGTTTATACCGTCCGCATGGCGTTGCAGAATTTCTTGTATGATTTCGGCGATAGTACTAGAGTACGCATAAGCACGAACATCATCCCAGGCTACCCAAGTATCATCGAGTGGAAAGCGTCGCCTAACCGACTCTGATAATATGGCAAGGCCTTCTGGTGCAAAAGAAGCGTAATCTTGTATGTTTTGAAGCATCCACCAAGGCGAGTCCCTTGAGTTGTATCTGGACAGATTCCAGAAACTATAAGACACAGAAATGAAATGCAACAACAACTCACCGTGGCTGACGAACTGAATCCAAAAGGTTTGGTATTAATCCATGCTTAAGGGTGGAAGCGAAAGTGAGAATATGCTCCTTGGCCCCCTCAAAATTCCCTGTTGTTAGAAACAATCCCCGCAAAGATATAAAAACATCTCTTCCCCAACACCGGGCCCAGCCGGTAGCAAAGTGAGGCAGACCCGCAGCAAGCGAGGGTGTCGGATGACTGGGATCGAGAGATGCGGATTTAACCTGGCCATACATCTGCACCACACATAAAGCCAGATCTTGCGTAAAATCATGTCCCGAGGATACAAACTCGGAACATTGTTCCACAACGGCTCTGCGCGCAGCCTTGTAACCTTCCGAAACTACCAGCGCGAAATACTTCGGACGCATAAAATTAGGAACAGAATTTTTGATGCGATCAAATCTTTGTTTGAACCACATCGCAGGCGCAGCGAGACGGGGAAAAACGTTCGCTTGACTTGAGGACAGTCTTAGAGTTCGGGAAGACATAGGAAAACCACGAGGGAACTTACTAGACTAGCCGTTGATGCACATAGTCTAATGCCCAACTACCTTCTCTCAAATGGCTGCAAAGAGGATGTCCGAGGTCATTATATCGCATGATATGTCTCAGGGAGTGCATCCATCCCTCAAGTCCACAGTAAACATTCTTTCCTAGACCAGGAACATCGTAAACACCGTAGACGCCACCTGTTGCATCACGTTCTTCTCCGTCGGCCCTATAAAGGGTGACATTAAGGTCAACGAGATCAAGCTCGGAAAATGCTTCCTGTGCTTCCGATATACAGAAAGCATCCAGGGACGAATCATAGTCTTGCATCTGAGTCCGGAAAAGCATGATACTTCCAGGAGGAAATATCTCGGGAACTACGATCTCTGCGTAGGTGCCCTCTTGGTCAAGGCCTTGGGACACAATGATCTCGGGCAGCTCTGTCAAATTCGCAGTCAGTCCTCGAAGGTAATCTTCATCCTCGCAATTTTCGGAAGACACTGAAAGACTAGCTCCCAGGATAAACTTAGCACCAGTTTTACGTAACTTCATTGGATTGACTGGATGATAGAATATCAGGTTCGTCACCCTAGGAATATAGCCAAATTACTCACCAAAACCACGATCCTTCCGTCTCTTGGAAAAAGCTGTGTGTGCGACTAATAAATATCCCTTTTGGGTAGAGGGTTGAACCCGATGAATCATGATGTACTTCATGAATTGATCAACGGCTTGAATCACGATTCGAAGGAACACAAACATACGTCATTCTCTTGATGGACATGTCCTTCTTCATAATGGCCCAATACCATTTCCAAGTGTAACTTATTCAATATGCGTTTGACCTTCGCAATACCACTTTCCTCTCCGGTTCCTGTGATTTTATATTGCCTATTTTCACGCACAAGATTAAGTAGCCTGGGATACAAGTCATCAAATCCTTTCACGCTCCCTATAGCACTGTAACTGAAGGTTGTCAAAGCTCCTGTCGATAATGCGTCCTCGGCCGATCGCTTGTCCATAGGGGACTCGTTGTCATGTGTAAGGTCATAGAGCAACGCATGAGGGAGAGAACCATTTAGGGGGCTAATCAGAGCCTGACGAACGGGCCCCTTGCCGGTGGGGCTCGGAACTTCTTCTGTACTAGTCATACAAACACCATCCATGGAGCCAATAGGTTTACCAAGGCCATGTCGATATAACAAGCGTGAAAACTCCTTGGGATCCCAGCCGTTATAACTTTCACGAATCAAACTGTTGATGCCAAGCTCCCGGACAAACAACAGGTCTGTACTTTCGTTACCAGTGAATAATTCTGCGCATACATAGAGGTCTGGGTGAATCACTCTAGCTGCATCGAGCATCCATGTTCCAACCTCGAGCGGTGTCGAATGACAATTGTCAATTCTGAACCCATCAAACGTCTTTGCAAGAGAGGAAACATAGTTGGTCATATATTCCCATAACCAGGGGTTAGCTTCAGGTGAAGATCCATAGCGGAGTTTTACGCAGTCGCCCCAAGCAATCACCTCTCGACGAAGATACGCCTTGGAAGGTAGAAGCGCAAAGTTCTGTAGAGGGTCCGCATTCCAGATCCATCCATTATTTGCTAACGAGTATCGAAGAGGATCTGCGTCTGGGGTGGGTAGGAGGCGAGTGAAATATGACTCGACGAGGGGATTTCTATCACCGGCTCAACTTCAGAATATGTCTCAACTGGGAGTAGACTCACTTTCTGGTTATCTCACCCAGCTTTGGCCCCTGGGCGTCCAACCGTGTATACCTGATGCGATTACAGATGTTCTCAAGCGCAACTCTTGTATCATCTTCCCATTCTTGGTAGAGAGGGACATTAATAACATCGACGATGCGAACCCATGCATCGGCAAGGGCTGTATAATCCTGGAGATCGACAAAGGCTGCCTTCACAATGCTCGCAGCGACATCGCCACGGATATGAACCCCAAACCTCGAAGCGAGGGCACTGATTCCAACGATCTTGTTTTCTGATCGCACGATCTGAGCTAGCTCAACGACAGATTTCCCCTCTACCGGTGGTCCGGTCCAAAGTGCAATTTCGTCTGAGCAAAGAGCGGAAAAAACGGATTCTCTTTCACGGGAAGGCTGAAGAACGTAAAACTGCCACAAGTCAAGCTTTTTCAGCGTCTGCTCAAAAGCAGCCATAAGAGTGTGGAGGTCTTCGTCAGACTTAACTACATTGGGCAATCCTCGGGACGTTAAATCTGTTGAAAATTCTATCATGGTTGAGTCTAGCTCCAGAGCAGGAGTGAGATGGGGAGAGTTTTCTGGACTATAGCCTGCAGGACAAGTCAGGCTCAAAGTACACAGGATGTGAGATGGTTCAACGAACCCGCTTCAGGATGATCAACCAACCAGGGACTGTCATTCGCGGTGTGATTGAGAACAACATCTGTAAGGCTGAGCAAACCGTAATCTTCTCGGGCAACTCTCAAGATGTCTTCGATCCTTTCTCTTCCAGCATCGTCACTCAGCGGAGTGTCAAACAAGGTAGGATCATATCTCATCTGGTTCCTAACGGAGTAAGGGCTATTGCTTTCGCCCCTTTCTTGAAGGGGTGTATAGTGAAGCATTGTATAACCGCGTTCTTTGGCTTCCGAAAAGTGCTCCCGCCAGGATTTGAGGGGTCCCATCCATTTCGAAACTACGGTCAGAATGGCGAGGCCATCAAGTGGGAGATTAACATATTCTTCTAGCAATGATGCCTTCTGGTCAGGCGGTGAAAGTTGAAGTGTATCATCAAGGATTTGGGTGCGTTTCTTGATTTTAAGGATGGGGTCAACATTAAAATAACCATGTCGGCCCTCGACACGCTCGCCATCATCTCCATCGTATTCAACCCAGTATACAAAAGCGCCAGCATGTGAAATAGGAAGATCTATATGGATGGGTTTCGAGTAATCCGTTGGCAACCTAGACATTATTGAGAGAATCAACACGATTGACTTGGACGGATAGGCCTACCTTCGTTCCTCATAGCGCGCTCTGCCAAAGGCACCTCCATTAAGTGGGAAATTTGTCCTGAAAATCCCATTGTTTGCAGAAGGGGTTCCAGCAGCAAAAGAGACCCTCAAGATGTAGGGTGTATAAGCGGGCGGTAAGCGTATGTACTTGATTGGCACATTACTCATCAGCTAAGATCCAAGCAGGCACACTGACCTGACAATCGCTGTTGGGTCCACCATCGGGGTCAAGACGAAGTTCATAGACTCTTATCGGGCCTTCTCCTTGGGAAGGTACGGAAGCAAAGAAATCAAGCCCTTCATCTGCAGGAGTCTTTGGAGTACTTGGTCCAAGGAGGGATACTTGAGATTCTGGAATTGTTATGGAGAGTTGGCTGTTATCGATCGAATCGGATGTTGTAGTCATGAAGGTTGGGCACACAGAGAGAGAGAGAAGAGAGAGATCTGGGGAGACGCGTAAATATTAACATCTACTTAATATTTACGCGGGTTTGATGTGACGTCACTCAACAATTTCCCAAAATTAATATACAGGTGGATTATTTTTCTCGAGTTCACGATCCAACATATCCATTCCGTTTCACTTGCGACCCGCTTCCAGAGTTATTTCCTCCTACTCTCTCCGATGTTGGGTGAGGTTCAGAGCTCATTGGCTCGACAATCTCCCCACCGCTGCTCCAAACTACTCTTCCCCGTCCATCGGTTAGAAAAGGAGGGTTAGTGACTCGTCCGCGGTCCGTCTCATCATCATCTGAGGTAGAGATCTCGTAATCCATCATAGGTATCTGCGGTTCATCTGTCTCGGTGACAACTGCAGAACCAGCCTCTATCAACTCCGGACCTCGATCTGCAATTTCTTGCATCATTATCGCTTCCTCATCTTCACCGTGTTGTACTTGCACATCTTCGACTAGTCCGCTGCTTGTATCGCCTCTGATGTATCTTCCAAGACGGCTGATTTCATCATCAGACTCGCCGTCTGACTCTGATAGATGTACTTCGCTAGAGGAGCTTGAAACACTCTGAAATCCTGAAATGTCATGGTAATTAAGATCGGTGAAGGGCTCCTCGCTCAAAAGATCCACAGGATCCTCTGCCTGAAAGGACAGGTCAGAATAACGAATGAATAGATAGATAACTGTAATATACCACGGGTTCAGTGCCAGGATCGACATCAACACTTCGCTGCACGAGTATTCGCACCATATCTAACGTGCGTGCCACAGAGTCACTCGAAGCAGAAACGGCAAATCCCAGATTGTCCATAGCTTGCCGAAGAACATGCAGTTGCTCGCGGAAACCAGGAACGCCTCGTAAATGCCTTCTCCGCCGACTGTCACCCATTAAATTCTCTGAGCTGTCCGTAGTGTTTATGCCCATGGTCATTTGCACTGGAAATGCTCCTACTCCGTCAGAGACACTCTGTTCACTGACTGTAGGTGCGAATTGGATAAACTCATTGAATAGCGAGTCCCTAGAAGTAAACTCATTGAATAGTGGGTCCCTAGAAGGCTGTATGGCTGCAAAATATTGCTAGGGGACTTATCAATCAAGGGACAGGAAAATCGAGGACGACCTACGCGCATGCAGACACTTGTACCGCTCTTAAAGACGTGAGGTGTTCCATCTTCATGATGATGCTGATAGAAACAGTCTTTGCCGAAAGGACAGAGAGGCTGTGATTTGTCCTTTTGTAGGGATTTCTGGAAATAACTGACGAATGAAGTGAACGAGGACGTACAGCTGTAACAACTACCAGCTTACCGACATGGAACTCTCGACATGCTTTCCTTATAAGCCTTTGTGACACGGTCCCTCTCAGGATGACCTTGCTTCCAGAAGCAAGAGGAAGGTGTTATGAACTTGCTTGGCTCCCTGCACATGGGACATTTCTTGATGTTTCCATGATCGGGTTGCCCTTTCTGGTTACGCCACTGACGGATGCACTGGATAGAGGGTAAGCATCGTGCAAGGGAATTGAACTGTTCAGTTTACAGCAATGCAAAAGATATGGCTACAGCCGGCTATGATGCAATCGTCAGGATGAGGAGATAGAGTTAAGGGAAAACGTACAAAGAAGCCCATATGTTGCTGGCTTCTCAAAACATATGGAACATGGATCATTTTGCAAATCTTCTTCCTCAAGGGCGGTTGAGGGAGTGACTTGAGGCTGGTTCACTACATGCTTGAACCAGCATTTATCACCTCGACGGCAGAAGCCTGGAAGTAGATGAGAAGGGGTCCGCAAGAGGTTGGCAGAAAAGTACTAACCCTGGGCGTAGAATATACAGCGCTTTGATTCATCATGGGGCGTGAGGAGAGGGTTTTGTGGATCGAGCTGCTCTGGGGTACCGTGGAGGAACTTGCAAGAGGAGCCAGCGAAGCAGCCACGTGGGGTTGTGTAATACTTGCAAATACCGCGTGGCTTGGTAGTTCTTGGACGGGTGGTGGTAATGGGGGTGGTGGAGGAAGACATATTATAACATAACATTCTCAAGTGAATAAAGGAGATATAGTGGACTTGACTGTGATTACCACGTGACGGATAAGACTTTGTCAGCATCCTGGGTATTTGTTGGGTGAATTTCCAGGATTGTCCACAATGTCGTTGTCGTCGACCTCGACCATCAAGCAGCAGATCATCCATGCGCTGGGACCTCAAAAGTCGCCGGTCTACTTTTCTTCTCTTCAGTCCTTTGTCAAGGGCCAGGTCTCCCGTGCTGAATTTGAGAATGTCGTCTGTGCTCTTCTCGACATTCCTTCGCTTGTCCAGCTTCACAACGCCCTCATCATCTCTCTCTTTGATGCCACCGCTGTCCTGAAACGACCTCAAACCCCTCCCTCTCTTCCTGTCCCAAAGGCCCCCCTCAGGAAGCGCCGTCGTGTTCTCCTGCCCTATCAAGGAACTACTGACGAGACCCGGACCTTCAACTCAGTGCGCATCAAGCGGTGGACACTTTCCATTGGGCGTAAGGAAAGGGACCGAGTTCGAACCCTAAATTCTGCCGTATCTCAACAGGATGTGGCGCGTCCGAGAAGGGAACGTGACGAAATTGCTCGGGAACGAGGTGTCGTCTGTCTATCTGAACGAGGTGGTGTGTCCTCCGTGTTTGATCAGTCAACGTCTGCCAAATCCACCATAGACCCCCCAGGAAGCAAGCTTCCTGTTAATCTTCATTCTGCCACCCGCGCCCCTACAATACAACATATCGCCGACCGCATGAACTTGATCTGTGCTCAAAATAATTTGGGAGCTCCAGGACAAAAGGTACCCGAGCTGATGAACCTGGCATATCAGGTAGATAAAGTTGTTTTCTGCTCTGGCATGTTTTTTTGTTGATAGCCCAGCAGGCAAAGCTCAAGCAACTTATCACGCGTGCCCTCACTCTCACTTCTAGCTCTCAAGTCATCTCATCGATCACTCCTTCCTCAACGTCTACAGCGTCACATGCTTCGCATGCACATCACCACCGTCCTCAGCATGCTCCCGTCCTCACTCCTGCGTCTTTTCAAACCCTGTTTGCAATATCACCTTCCGATCTCCCTAACAAGAGTGCAGCTGCCATACGCTTGGCATCGGTGACTCACTCTCTTGATGTCAGTTCTTTGTCCCCGTCAAAACACCAAACTGAGACTGAACAAAATTCTAGGACGACGATGATTCTGTGTTTAAGGATGAATCACACAATCAACCTTGGCAGATGATGACTCTGCTTAGCGAACGGAGCACAATGCGGGAAAGCCTTCGTGGAATATAGTAGTTGTATTTCGAGCCCCGTCTAATTCTTCGACAATTACCGCCATGAGCTGCTGGGTTGGCCTTCATTTAGGAAGAGCAGGCTTGAGTTTTCTGATTGTTTTCTGATTGTGTCCGAAAGGTCTCTCAATTTGTATCCTATTTTTTTTCATATTGCTGGCTTTTGCTTGAGCTAGTGCACCGAGGAATCACCGAGGAATCGCGCTTAAAATGGACTGATTAAATTAAGAGACAGTGAAGGTCACCAGGCCCCATTAATTAGGGCAGATCAGTTTATTTGTGCTCTGTTCTTTCTCACGTTATGATTAGGATGCATTGATTGATTGTCAGACATGCGACTACGATTTCGGCAAGTTCCCTTAGAGCGAAGCACGTCATGATCGAAAATATATGTGAACAAGGCAGTTGAAAATAACATACTGGCGCTGGAGAAAGCGTATTCTTGTGCGGGGTACTCATTACAATAGCTCAAACCTTTTGCACAGATAGCAACATGGGACACATGTACAATCATTTCCTATGTCTTGTCGTCTTGACTTGTACCTCCAGTTCCTTCGTTCTGGTCAAGTCACGATATGCCCGACCTCCACTTCTGACTCCTCGACCATGCCGCCGAAAAATGTACGGCAACTTTTCTGGAAGATCTCATCAGTAGACCCCAGTTCAAGCCACTCAGTGAGATGTGTAGAAAGAGTCAAAGTCGCTTATTGCCTCTGGCAACATGCACTTGAACATTGGACATCCCCTTCTCACAGAGTAATCAAATTTTAGCGTGGTATATTGGCGTAGTTGGAAGCGTTGGAAGGAGAACCGCATGGTCAACACATCCGGTAGGTGAGATAGATATTCAATTGTATGATTATGTTTCTCGAGTCAGAGTAACCTCTCGTTCATGTAGTCCTTAGATATGCAGTTGAATTAATTGTAGAGGATTATAGTTATGCTATCAGTAATGTACCAAGAGTTTATGGCTAAGATGAGAGAAGGATTACAGACAAGATGTTGGAGGCAGTAGGGTGAAAAAAAACCAAGTTTACCCAAGAAAGGAAAAGAGTCTCATTGTCATGCCTATTAGAAACATAAATCGCACTTCCAAGCCTCTTCTCACGTACCCAGTCCCAGCTTATACCGCAGGACCATGATGCACCAAAAACAACACCATCATATCCACCGCTCAACATCCGCCATCTTCCTCTCACCAGTCTATCCAACTCCGTGGCAGCCATCTTATGATAGAGGTGAGTTGATCGGTATAGATTGTGAATGCATGTCCCGTCACATGGTTGTACATCCTGCATCTCCCGTTCCTTTTGCTCTTGTGCTTAATGACACTCTAGCTGCCTCGTAGAACACTTCTGCAACGCCTCTATTATGTTTTGAGCTGCATTCTGAAGGCGGTCATGATGCATGAGATGTTCACATATCGAAGGACGAAGATGAAATACGACGGTCGTGACGATTGTGAGTGGAGGTTAAAATAGAAGTAGAGCGATAAGTTGCTTTAGTGGGGAGTGAATTCGGAGGGAAAAGGTCAACGTACCGAGATACCGCGATGCACGTAACCTCCGTGCAACAGTTAGGCCCTCTTCATATTGCACAGGGTGCATTCCGTATCGTTGTAGGCGATCTTTGACTGCTCGGTCGTCTCGTAAATCGCATTTGAGCGCTGTATATATAGTTCAGCGAGACAAGTTCTTCTGACTGTTGAGGGAGAGGAGAGGGAACAGAAGAATAAAGCTATGCGCTTACCTACGAGGACGAGCTAGAGCAGTTGGAAGTCAACTAGATCGAGCGATCGAAGATTTGAACTCACCTTAACGCCGGGACAGTACTCTAGAATTTCATCCAACCACTGCAAGTGCATGATTGGATGAGTATAGGTAAAATGGCAGGAGACACACACCTTGGACTCGACATTCTCTAATGAAGTTGGATTGTCGACAGAGAAACAGATCATAATCACATGTGTTTCGGCATAGGACAGCGAGCGCAAACGGTCAAATTCTTCCTGACCTATATCAACAAAAGGCACATAGGCGTTGTTGTAAACATCAGTTATTCATTCCACAGTACACTGGGCTGCGTCGCAAGTCGCGCTAGCACAAAGTGAGTCAAAGACACGGACCAGCTGTATCCCATAGACTGAGTTCAACTTGTTGATCATCAATAAGAATATCGTGCACGTAGTTCTCGAAAACGGTTGGCTCGCTAATTTATTTGTGAAAAGAGGTTGTCGTTACGGGTACACTGGATAGAACATGGTCCGGCGTACTAGACTTGAGTGAAGAAGCCTCTCGTGAAGACGTTGAGTAGTGATGTCTTTCCTGGATAAACTCTCAGTTAGGAGGATGGAGAGACGAGGGTTGGGTCAAGTACTAATGCATACCGGTCGCACCATCACCGCAGACGACGACCTTGTATATTCTGCTTAAACTAAATCCAACGAAAGGGGTGCAGGGCTGGAGTACCTTTCTTTGTATCTACATCCCCAAAATCTGAGCTTCTCCAATAACGAGTAGCTTGTAAACATACCGGTCTTGACCGTGCAAAAGAGCCGCTGTGCGATGAAGAGCCACAGAGAGGCATAATGAGCGCAGAAGGAAACCAAAATAAAGCGTCCAAGAACGGTGTGTACATCACGTGAGAATCTAGTTAACACCAGCAGAATCTTTCATTGTTCAACCACTCTACACTTTCCTTTCCATACCATTTTATCGCCGGAAAATGTTCGTCTCTCTCTACAACAGAACTCCCAAATCTTCTACAAGCATCTGCCAGATCAGGTGGAAGGTTCCAGACCTCGACCGTACCCAGACCATGGTCCCTGGCATATCTCAGCACCTGTGCTATCAACCTCTCAATATCCTCCTCGTTGGCCCTCAACCGTGTCAAGATCATCGACTTTGACGACTCCCTACGAAAATCACACGTCCATGTTGCAAAAGTTCCATCCCCAATTTGCAAACCACAATACTGCGGTGGGTTTGGGATATATCTGTCGAAATGATAGTGGAGTCTAAACCACTGGAATTCCGCTACACCCTCATCCGGAAGAAAGCTGAAATATGTTTGAGTTCTGCCTTTGGATTGAGTTGCTTGAGTAACTTCAGTCTCGATATGCATAGCGTCCTTTTCCCAGATGGCCTTCGCCGATTCTTCGTCCAACCAAGTTACTTCCTCCTCCTCCTCCTCCCGGATTCCGGATAAGTCCACCTCATGAACATTCCAAATGACTGAGAATGGATCTCTCACGACCCATCCATCTTCTCTCTCTACACCTTCACCCATTCCACATCCTTGATAAAACGTCGGTCCAACATCACTCCACAAAGCCGCTACAGACGCATCACCAACCTCTCGACGTGGTCCAGGACCCCATTGATCTTCCGGAAACGTCTGTGTCTTTAAGTAATCTTCGTTTGCCAAAACCCAGTGAAGAAGTCGCATCATATGTTTACCATATCCTTTCCCCCGGTATTGAGGTAGCGTAAAAACACTAGCGATAGCATATCCCACCCCATGTTCAATAACGCCTCGAGAGGGGCGACAAATGACAATTTTTCGTTTGAACCTGGTAGAAGTATCAAACAAAATGCATGAATAGTTAGAATGTGTTTTGCTCTCACGTCTCGCATGAACAAAGAAAGTTCAATGTCGTTGGATCGTTCCTTGGTGCTAACACCCTGTTCGTCTATCTTTTTAACAATATTCGAAAGGCAAAAAAAATACAAGCCGAACTTGCCAGGTTAAAAGCTTTCCGTCTCTTGCAAACTCCTTCTTCTCACCGATCCTTTCTCGATCAATATATTCCTCCAAAGTTAACCCAGTCGCCCACTCCGCCGCAGTATGTTTCCAAGATGCAACGGTTTGTTCTCTAGTAGCCACATACAGCGATAAATCAGATAGCTGCATCGTCGGTATGTCAAATAAGATATCAGTCGATCGAAAGAGCAATTTTTCACATGTTCCATTTTTGATATTATATAAATCCAAAGACACGATACACCAAGATACCCAAAATAATTCAATCGTCCGTCCATTGTCAGAACAGAAAACCAGAAAAACTCTTCGAATCAAGAGCCCCCAAGACCTTCCTCAACCTGTACAACAATCTCCTCCAAACCCTCGATCCTTTCCTTCAACACACCCTTTACTTTCTCTACCACTCTATCAACTCTCGCAAACGTTGTTCTCACACTCGAATGAGGACCTGCAGGATCATGTGATGAAGGTGCAAGTTGGATATGTATTGAACCGATAAGCGTCGAAGAGTCTTTAGGCCAAAACCTCGGATTGGTATAGGATTGAAGGTCAGGTATTGATAGGAGCTGGACGAATGAGTACATTGAAGTACCAGGAGAAAAAATTACACACTTCAGACAATGCTTCTTGGATCTTGGTGTCCTTGTCAGATACATCCAAAGCAAGAATCTTGCCAGTATCGAGTACAAGAGGTATAACACTAGCAGCAATCAACACAGCGATAAACAACGACGCTATTGGATCAAATCCTGTCCAACCATAAAACTGGATAAGAAGCGTTGAAATAATGACCCCGACTGATCCCAGGGTATCCTGCAATTCAATTGTTGAACTCAATCAAATGAACAAATCAAACAAGCAAGACTTACAGCCATGACATGTAAAAACACTCCACGCATATTATGACTATGTCCTTCATGACCACCACGTTCACACGACCGTTCATCACGGTGATGCTGCTCCATATGCTCATCACGCACAAACTTGTAATTAGGCGTTAATGGACTTTTATCGTCCCAAGACACTCCTCCTGGACCAGTATGAATCTGCAACGACGTTGATCTTGGGTGCCCCTGACTATCTTTCTGAAGATGGAGATGCGCAATTGATCCAGGTGTAAGTAAAGACGATGACGACATCGACGATGGCAGTGTCGGTGGTAGCGGAGGAATGGAGATAGGCTTGTGAGCAAGTGAGATAGAGCGTTGATGTGTAGACTTGTTCAAGGGAAAGGATGTAACAGAGAGAGTGCGGGAATGTGTGTGGGTATGAGAATGAGGATGATCAGAATGGTGCTCATCGCTCCTCGGGAACTCGAAGTGAGAATGTGTTGCCGAGAGAGGCGGTTGTGAATGAGAATGATTATCTGTAGAGGAATGTAAATGTAGATCATCACCGGAGTGCGAATGGGATTCAAAAGCAGGGCTGGGCAATGAAGGGGAAACTGAATGACTATGCGAATGGCCATGGTCATGACCGTGTCCACCATGACCATGACTATGTCCACCATGCCCATGCCCATGCGAATGGCCCTGTTTCATAGTCGTTAACCGTCACCTTGCAGTTAAGAAACAGAAGGAACGCACATGATGATGGTGTCCTCCCATAGCAAACATCCCGAATAGGTTGACACCTAGACCGACTGAACTGACAAGCAGCAACTGACTCGTGTTCATCTCAGGAGGCTCTAAGCTGGAAAAAAAAATCACTTCAATGATGGAAAACAAACTCCGGAGAACATCCACCTACATGCGCTGTATAGCCTCGAAAACGATAAATATCGAAATCAGAATCAGGAAAATTCCATTCGCAAACCCCGACAGCGTTTCAATCCGACCATATCTGAAAGGGACAACAACTGAGTCACACACGACTAATTAAACCAGGATCATAGTCACTCACCCATACGTGAACCGTTCATTAGGTTCCCAAGTTGCCATGACCGACGCAAACAAGCCAACACCAATAGCCATGCAATCGAACGCCATATGAATAGCTTGACCAACAGTCAGCTCTGATCTCAAATAAGAGGGTCAACTTCACGCACCATCAGAGATGAGTCCCAAACTATTCGTCCAAACTCCATACAGCATCTGCACAAGCATATAACACAAATTAAGACACAAAAAATAAAATATTTTGCGCGATTCTGGATTTGAGAGTATCGTCTTCATATAAAGCTTGACCAATTTCGAAGTAGGTGTCCTCGGCCGAGAGGTCAATGCGTCTAAACTCTCTGGGAACATTCCTGGGATACAAAGAAATAAGGAAATAAGAAGTGTAAAGCAGAGTAGAAAACAGGCAACCCACCGACGTATAAAAGTCCTGCTACTAACAGATCCGACCATCGAGGAAACTGGTTAAATGCCAAAGGACCGAGTATCAAAGACGCCATGAGAACAGTAGGAAACGACAGAGCAAAGTGACCGGGCGAGTTCATCTGATGATGCAATGATCGTGCCGCTATGGGTGCACGAAACAAAAGCATGTAAGCAATCATAGGTATAATTCCCAATGAAGCAAGTGGAAGCGCGGGTGTTATTGGTGAATGAAGCTAAGAGAAATGACGACAGTCAGCATTCATACACCGAACCTAAACGGGCAATCAGGAGTGAAGGACGTACAACAATCGTTTTGAAAGCATAAAACGGCAAAGCAATGATTGAAGCCACAAGTATCGCAACAGACATCACAAATGTCTCTCCCAACGAAGGCGCAACCAGACTCAACGTATGATCCAATGCTGATGTTGCAATGCCATGCAAGACAAGTGCACCGTATCCAGGAATGTATCGCCAGGCAGTCGTAGGAGAAAACTGGGAATCAAAGAGGAGAGATAGACCAGCTGCAATTGCTACAGCTAGCGTTTTCTTATTAGGCTATATACGTACAAGCGCGTCAGAGATAAATTGGGAGGAGGAGGAGACAGACTTACGGAAGAGGCAGATAAAAATGTCCTCACCCATAACTTCGCAAAATACGCAAACATAAGGGTCCTAGACAAACATGAGAACCAGCTCTCCTCTTTTCATTCGAGGTAATAGAAGAAAACAAGTACTACCGCACCGAAACGACGAAAGCCGGTACAACGCCGTAAACAAACATGACTGCTGTAACAGCACCAACACACCCGCTAACCCAAGCGCCGACCACTTTCCGACATACAAGTCAGGTCTTGTTTTGAAACATACATTAGCAGCAGAACACACACCTCAATATTCTTCCTCTTCATCACTTGTTGCGTCATCATCTCCCACCCCAACACACCCAACCCACCACATGCCAAGACACGCATCACAACCCAAAAAACACCAATATCAAGATCCAGCAACCATTCCTTTGCAGACTGCACCGCTACCACAAACAGAACATCAACAACTACAAGTTTGGGTATCTGCCTGCCTGGTATTCTGTGATCATACCAAAAAAAGAACACGCAAAATGGTGGGGAAGTGGGGCCAAAGTTTCGAAGAGTGCAAGAAATGACGAGTCAAAATTCATCTGTCTGGAACAAGCTGTCACTAACGAGGTGGTTATGACTTTTGCAGGATTCAAGCTGATTTTATTCCGTGTTCGAGCATCAGGTACAGACATGGCTCGTCGTCGTCTTCGTCGCCGAAATCACGAGGATGAAACGAAAGAAGCAAAGGCGATCAACGATGTGGTCGAATGAAAACCAGTACAAATAAGGATATATACTTGTACATCTCAAGACAAGAATCCAAAAAAAGAGCAAATAGAGATGCGTGGTATCTACCAATGTAAATATACAGTACGGTCATCTGGTCATCTGGTTTACAGATTAAAGATCAAGAAAATCAAGTATCTGACGAGAAGAAACTTCAGCGGAACTGTGCCATAAAATTATACCACGAGGCATTCAGATCCTGCGGTGGACTCGGGATCTCAGGTGAGGCAGACATCATCTGTAAATTATGATCATTGCCACCTGCGTATCCGAGAAATTCTGGTAAAACCCTCCCGGAGAGCTGTGGTATACTATTTTCGGTGTACATCATTTGCGATGGTTCATGAGCTTGCTGTTGGTGTTGCTGGAATGTCATGGAGTTTGAGTGGTGAATACGACTGTGCTGGGAATGAAGTGCAGGATGATGATGTGTCATTACAGATGAGTGTTGTTGTTCAGCAGAAACGGGTGACAATCTAGAAGGTATATTTGCTTGCTGCTGGAAGGCTATTGGTTGCTGAGGCGATATCGAAGGCTGATGTGTTTGAGAGGGCGGAGACATATGTTGATTATTAGGTTGGACAACACCATGGACAGAAGGGTACATCGCATACTCCTGCGCTTCCATGGCTCCATACCCCTGGTTGATATTCCCATAACCTACCCAAGACTGGACATCTTCCACTGCCCGGTAGGCCTGTAGAGGAGATATAGACTCCGAAGGGATCATGGGAGGTGATGCTGATTGTGACGATCTAGACCCGAAAGAAGGGGATTGAGATGGGCGCTTTGATACCAGCCGTGTCATTCCTCCAAGAGTGGATAGTTCAGTCACCTCGTTCTTGACTCTGGCTGGATCAATGGGAGGTGAGCCTGGCAATGTTTCTGCGAGTGCCGTATGTGCTTTATCTCTCAGACTTGCTAGGATGGGCTGTAAAAATCAGACAAGGGGATCAGGACCTAGACACACCACCTACTAGGATTTTCTGGGTTCGGGTAGTGTCAGAGACACGGTTAAAGAGGTTATAAGCGGCGTCAAGGTATGAAAGTGCAGAGGGAGCTAGTTGCATCTGAGCTTTGATAGCGATCGACCCCAAGACGATCTGGGAGACCAGAGTTTTTTCTCATGACCGAAAAGCCCAGCATATTCCACTCACTGAGCATGAAAACACATGTGTAAACAGAAACCACATGCGTTCCGTCAGGGCTGGATGTTGCTTGAACAGACTCTCGATCAAACCGACGAAAGAACAGGCACTCCTATAGGCAGCAAGGACTGATGGCCCATATTTGCTTCCCATAGGATCCGTAGGATTGTCTTCAAGAGCCTGAGCAAAAAAGCCTCGGTGCATGTAAAAGAGAGCTGAAAATCGGTCATCAACATAATAGATTCATGAGAGAGGAAGGGTACCCACTGATTTCTCTGATAGCAAATGCGATATACCGCTGCATGGTCAACTCTACCGAGGGCTGGCCAACTTGCTTTGAACCCCCAAAGCCAGGGATTTGTAAACTTGGAGGGGTATGGAAATTTCTCACTTTCTTGTCAAGGTCGATGATGACCTTGTAAGAAGGGGTTTTAGCACCGAAAGCGGTATTGTGAACGTCACTTAGGCATAATGCGGAGAAGCGATGTTTCCAAGCCACGACTAAGGGGAAATGAGAATGAAGAGGTAATGAAACGGAGTGTGGCGTACAATCCATTTCTACTTCACCCTGGGAATTGACGGTAGTATCAGTTGGAAACTTGCAATCGATATGGGCCGAGGACAAGGAGGGTGGACGGCCATATGTTAGACTCTGAAGCAGGAGAGATCAGTCAAGATGGGTGAGAAGAGAATTAATGCACGCACTTGCCAAGAATCGTAAGTAAGTAATTCGTAAAATAGAGCACGACGTCTGAGAGTCTCCTCTGCATCGACTTTCCATTTACCGCTATCTCGGTCTTGAGACGGGTAGATGAGTGACAAGGGAAAGAGGAAGCAAGAAAAGTCTCACGTAGGCCGACCTAAAGTGAAGGTGAGGACAAGTGATTGGAGTAGGAGGAGAGGGGGATACTAACACTCTGAGCCATCTTGACGATAATTCCCATGATGATCCATCTTGGGCTTGACATTTCGGAAAGAAACATAAAATGGCACATGAGGAGCTTGAGAAAGAAGGGTAAGGATGGAGATATAAAGGACAGAGAAACATACCAGAGCTTGGATGGCTGCTATGGACTGTTCTTCGAGGACGGATTCAAGAGCCAAAGAGGCTCTTGCGAGCTGATAAAACTGCATGGACTGGGGATTATGAGGGGGTGAGTTGAGGTCCAAAAGGCTGCCGAGGGCCAGGGTCATGAAGAGGACGGCTATGTGATGTGGACTGGGGGGATCTTGTGGAAGGGAGGAAGGGTTGTAGATGGGGCGGAAAAGAGTGTCATAGAAATCGAGTTGGCTAATGGGAGTATACCTGAAAGAAAAGAGAGAAGTCAGAGAAAAAAAAGAAGAGATAGAGGGGGGACGTGCATCCAGGCAGCATGACGGTAATAGAGGTCGGTGAGTCGTTGGGCGGTGGAGGCGTCTGGGAGATAACTGATGATGGTGGTTCGGATGTCGAGGGCGGTGGAAATGCCGATGGTATTGAATGGGAAAGCGGAGGTTAACCAGGAAAGGTCTTCTGGGATGGATGAGTCGTGAGCGGACTCTTCGTCGCCGTTGTCTTCATTGGCTTCATTCTACACAAAATGTTAATGGACGGAGCGGGGACAGAAGAGCTCATACCTGCAAAAGATACTGTTGGAAGAGTTTAGATTGTGTCAAGATGAGAAGAGAAGAAGGCGTACCCAGGAATTGGCGGTGGTGCCGAAGAAGTTGGAACGACCATCGTGGGAAATGTAGCTTTTTGGGATGATGAGCGTGTGGCGGGCTAGATAAAAGAAGTAGGATAGGCGTACAGGGAGCCCAGGGCGTCGATAGTGTCAGGCTGGTCTTGTTTTTCGTCCCTGGGGATGACGGTGTCGGTGGGCTCACGCTCGAGGGGATATTTTATCTGAAGCAGCTCTTGTGAGAGGAGGGGATGCGGCTGGTCGGAATAGCAACCATGGGCATCTGCAAGGGCATCTTCGAGTAATCTGACACGGGAAGAAAGGTCGTGTATTTTTTCATGAAGGACCTCTGTGTTTGCGAGGACGAAGCTAGGCAATGTATTAGCCCGAGAAAATAAAGGAAAGAAAAAAAGAAAAAAAGAGGCACCGGTTGCCCTTGCCAGTGGTGAGGGAGCCCTGTGGACAAATTGCGGCACAACCCTTCTTGACACAGTTGGCGCAAGGGAAGACTCTGCTGCATTTGAGTTTGAGGCGCCTGCACTCTGCACAGGACAGTGCAATGCCCCGCCGCTTGCTGCGCTCCATCGTGTCGCTCTCAGGTCTGTCTGTTGTCACCTATTTGCCCTCTCTTTCCTTCGTACGTCCTCTTTCTCTGCCTCTTCTCCACGGATGATCCTTAGATGACGAGTCCGATTTCCGTGACGAGTCTTATATTATTTCCATTCATGCCTTTCTGACCCTCTCATTCTTTTTTTCGCTCTCCTCCATATACTCACTCATCCATCTCCAGATGTCAGACGACGACGAAGACAACACCACTACTACCACCGTCCTTCTCGGTCTTCCAGATGGCCCGATTCATGATCTCAGTGACATAACAGACGTCGCCGTCTCCCGCGTTGGTGGCCACCCTGTACGCTGCCCTACCCTATCTTGTCTTTTTTTTTCTGATCTCCTCAAAGGCTTTTCTTCCTTCTTCTGAACCTCCTTTTCATGCTTCTCAGTGCAAATCTTGTTCTTTCCCTATGCCCCTTCTCCTCCAGATATGGTGTCCTTTTGAAGACAGCCCCATGGACAGAGCCCTCTACGTCTGGGGCTGCTCGCGCGGTCCCTGTCAGATCAAATCCGGAAGGTAATTTTCACCATCACATCACGTGTCTCCCTCATTCCTGCCAAGCATCCGCGCCTGGCGCGCCCTTCGTTTCAACGAAAAGTATGCTGCAAAGCTAGCCAAGAAATCCCATACCCCAAAGCAAAATCCATTTACTGTGCGTCACTCCACTTTTCTCCCTCTTTCGTTGCCTACCCACTATAGCTCTCTCCAACCACACACCCAGACCCCTTTGGAAACAAAATCTTTGGTCTTCCTCAGACTACCCATCAGGACAGCGATGACGAGTCAGATACTTCTGATGGCTCCCTTGTTGTTGCCCTTGCCTCGGTTTCCCTTGCTGATTCCGTTTGGAAAGCAGCTCCCTCCTATCAACCCTTGTATCTATCTACTGTGTCTGAATATCTGTCTCCCCAACCAGACTACAAGCTTCCTCCAAACGTCCATCTAACCATTCCTGACAAATCAGATCCTACATGGACTCATGAGCTCTACGAAAACTCTCTGCAAACTGACTCCGTCTTTGATCGCTTCGCAAAACGAGTTTCTTATGAAAGCCAGCAATGTCTTCGGTACTATCTTTCCATCGTCATGTTTCCTCCCTCATTTTGCAATTTCAGCTATGATTTACAAGGTATTCCGCTTCCATATGCCAAAGACACTGTCTTTGACAAGCTCTTCCCTGTACCCTCGCCCAAGTCTACAACCCTATCCCAATTTACCGTCTCTTCCCCCACTAAACCCACATATTCTCCAATCTCAGACCTCATCCCATCGTGTTCCATATGTCACTCTTCACGCACATTTGAATGTCAGCTCATGCCCAATCTCATCAACGTCCTCAAGCAACCCTCAAACTCGAGCAAATCAAGTCAAGAGAGAAAGACAAGTTCCGAGACGACTCTGAAAGGCGGCGACGGAATGTCGTGGGGCACTGCGATGATTTTTTCTTGTCAGCAGGATTGTTGTTTCGTTGATGATAAAGAGGCGAAAGAGTGCTGGACAGAAGAAGTCGTTGTCGTTCAATGGGATACATGACTAGTCTTTTTTTGAGATAAGATAAGATATCGCTAGTTGTCGAGTCACGCAATCAATATAATTTAATTCTTTTTCTTTTTTTGGGCGAATAGATGCTTTTGCATCGATTGCGTCTTATTTCCTTCTCTTTCCATTATTCTATTGCTCATTCACGGAAATTTATGGCTTCATCTGTGGACCAAGTTCCTTCCCAGCAGCTCCTCGATGGGCCAAGCACCAAGAGTGCAGGTAATTCAAAGTGCTCAACACTTGGATATCCAATCTTATCTGTCGATCGTATAGCGAAAAGAGAAGCAAAGAGGTTAGAGAAGGAGGCAAAGCTAGCTGCCAAGGTTGCAAAACAGTCTGCCACCACGCCGAAAGCCAAGAACGGTCCTGTTGGGAAGAAGGACAAACTCAAGGAGGAAGAGCAAGAGTTTGTGAACACCACCCTTCCAGGAGAGAAGAAGGGTACGCTCTGTGTCGTATGAGGGCCTTCAAATTTTGATTGATGCTGTTTCCGCAAGATGTGTCTGGTCCTATGCCTGCTGGTTATAATCCTCTCGCCGTCGAAGCAGCTTGGTATGACTGGTGGCTTAAGTCAGGTTTCTTCAAACCTCGAGTTGATCAAGACGCGGACGGAAATCCCAAGGTTAAGCCTGCAGGACTGTTTGTCATCCCTGCACCTCCACCAAACGTGACTGGAAGTCTGCACATCGGCCATGCATTGACGACGGCTCTCCAGGATGCCCTGATACGCTGGTATGCCTAACTCGTTCTCTCGAAATCTGGGCTTTGATGGGTTGTAACCTCAGGAATCGTATGCTGGGGAAGACGACGTTGTTCGCGCCTGGTTTCGACCATGCCGGCATCTCTACTCAGAGCGTTGTTGAAAAACGATTGTATAAGACTCAGGGAAAGACGAAACATGACTTGGGTCGTGAAAAGTTCTTGGAGCAGGTCATGGCCTGGAAAAACGAGTGTGTTGTCTGCTTGAACATTCGATTCACGTCGTTGACGCGTTTCTAGCTATCAAGATCGCATAACTAAACAGCTGCATCGTCTCGGTGGTTCTTACGATTGGGATCGTACTTCGTTTACCATGGATCCTGTGTGCCTTCCCCTTCTGTATCAAGTCCAAACTTCTGATTCATTGCTTTACGTTCTAGAAACTCTCAAAAGCCGTCATTGAAACGTTCTGCCGTCTTCATGAAGACGGTGTCATTTATCGCGCTAACCGTCTCGTTAATTGGTGTGTCAAACTCAACACTACCCTCTCCAACCTTGAAGTCGAACAAAAACAACTCGACGGTCGCACTTTCCTTGCTGTACCCGGCTATGGTCCAAAAGAAAAATTCGAATTCGGTGTCTTAACGTCCTTTGCCTACCCCATCCTCGATTCACCCACAAATGAAAGAATTGTCATTGCTACTACACGTCCAGAAACCATGCTAGGTGATACAGCTATCGCCGTTCATCCTGATGACACAAGGTATCTCCATCTGCACGGCAAATTCGTCCAGCATCCGTTTGTGCCCGATAGAAGAATCCCAATTGTGACGGATAGTATTATAGTGGATATGGAATTCGGAACGGGAGCGGTCAAGATCACACCTGCCCATGATCCAAACGATTATGAAGTTGGATTGCGGCATGGATTGGAGTTTGTGAATATTCTGAATGATGATGGGACACTGAATGCAAACGCGGGTGACAAATTTAAGGTGAATGGGTGCTTTTAGATGTTTCACGATGACGAGGATGCTCATGATGATTTAGGGGATGAAACGATTCCATGCACGGGTAGCTATCGTCAAGGCCCTGAAGGAACTAGGGTTGTATGTTGAGACGAAAGATAACGCAATGCAGATCCCAATCTGTAGCAAGTCGGGAGATATAATTGAGCCGATGCTGAAACCGCAGTGGTGGGTTAACTGTAAGCCATTAGCAGAGGAAGCTATCAAAGTAAGGCAACTTCTCATATTCTCGGCTGCCAGGCTTCGTGATTGACGATGAAATAGCGCACTAGAGCGGGCGAGCTGTTGATCCAACCAAAGCAGTCGGAAAATGAATGGTACCGCTGGTTAGAAGGTATTCAGGACTGGTGTATATCGCGTCAGCTGTGGTGGGGTCATCGATGCCCAGCCTACTTTGTTCGTATCGAAGGACAGGAACAGGATGTATGTGGGTTTGGCTTGCCATTGGTGATTTGATTGGGTTGATTTACTCTTTAAAGATGAATGACGGCAAGAATTGGGTGGTTGGAAGGACGCTTGAGCAAGCGAAGGAACGTGCCGAAGTCCTTGCCAATGGTGTTCCTTTCACTCTAGAGCAGGATGAGGATGTCCTTGACACTTGGTTCTCTTCTGGACTTTGGCCATTTTCTATCTTGGGTTGGCCAGACAAGGTACGGTTGTTGATCAACTCTCAATCTTTCGGAATGCTTAGCTAAATTCATAGACTGACGATCTTAAATATTTTTATCCGTCATCTATCCTTGAAACCGGTTGGGATATACTTTTCTTCTGGGTCGCGCGTATGGTCCTCCTTGGTATCAAACTTACGGGCCAAATGCCATTTCGAGAAGTTTACTGCCATGCTATGATTCGTGACGCTCACGGCCGTAAAATGTCCAAATCTTTGGGAAACGTTATTGATCCTATTGACGTTATCCAGGGACTTCCCCTCGCCGAACTGCATGATAAGCTCTATGAGGGGAATTTGGATGATAGAGAAATTGTGAAAGCAAGAGACGGACAGAAGAAAGATTTTCCCAAGGGTATTCCGCAATGTGGTACGGACGCCTTGAGGTTTGCTTTGTGTACATATAGTGGAGGAGGGAGAGATATCAATTTGGAGATTTTGAGAGTGGAGGGTTATAGGAAATTTTGCAACAAGATCTTTAATGCGACCAAGTTTGCAATGTTGAAGCTGGATGAGGCGTTTGTACCTCAGCCGCGTATCAAGGTGAGCGTCTCTGTCACTTTTCTGTCTCTTGAGAATTCCGTTGATGATTGTTCGTGCAGCCGACTGGGAAAGAATCGCTGGTCGAGAAGTGGATTTTGCACAAGCTCAACATCGCTGCTACTGAGGTAAATCAGCATCTTACGGATCGTAACTTTATGGCTGCAACAACATCGGCGCATAATTTCTGGCTGTATGAGCTTTGTGATGTCTATATTGTATGTCCTCGAGTTTCCTATCACTGTTTTTGCAATAACTCATCGTATTGTGTAGGAAGCTATGAAGCCCATGACTGAAGAGTCAACGCCACTGGAAAGAAAAAAGTCTGCCCAACAGACTTTGTATACTTGTTTAGACCATGGATTACGCCTGCTTCATCCTTTCATGCCTTTTGTTACGGAAGAACTTTGGCAAAGGTTGCCTAGAATGCCGAATGATTCAACCCCGTCGATTATGCTGTCTTCTTTCCCTGTCTCGGTGCGCAGATGCTTTTGCTTTTGATATTTTACTGCTCATTCAGGATCGGATAGGATCCTGACTTTGTGTTTGAGGAGGCAGATCAAGCGTTTGACCTTGTATTCTCAACGCTCAAGACGGGCCGTTCATTGGCTGCATCATACAACCTCCAGAACAATATCCAATGTATGTGATTGAATGCTGGTTCCAAAAATAAAATTGATGCCGGTTCTTTCAGTCTTCATTCACGTTCAAAATGACGTTCAAAATGACGCCACAGCCACTTTACTAGAATCCCAAATCCCAACAATTGTAACCCTCATCAAAGGCTGCAAGAGTGCACAGGTCGTCCGCGAAGCTAGTGAGATACCCGAAGGATGTGGAGCAAGTGTCGTCACTGCTGATGTGACTGTGCATACCCTCGTCAAGGGCTTGGTTGATCTTGATGTTGAGATTGCGAAATGTAAGAAAAAGCTTGATCTTGCCTTGTTGAACCAAGCCAAGATTGTCAAGACGGAGGCGCAGCCTGATTATATGGAGACTGTTCCGGAAAGTGTGAGGTTGGCTAACGAGGAGAAGGTGCGTTGCATTGCATTGAATAATTGTATGTGCTGATATGATTATAGCGCAAGCTGTTTGAGGCTGAGGTTGCGACGTTGGAGGCGTCGATAGAAATGTTTAATGAACTGAAGTAGAGTCCATACTGAAAATGAATCTGATGATTTGCCTCTTTGAGCGAACTGTCCAATAATCAGAAGTATACCTACCTTTTATTTTTGGGCGTCAACGGCTACCCTATACTGCCGGATGCCATCAATCAATTCGGAATCGGAACGATCCGCAATAAATGGCTGCTGTCGCGGTAACTTGGCATAAAATAGACCTTCGGAAGAAAAGTGGATGCGTGGAAGAAGAATTGCAATCGACGTGCTCCAAATCGTCCGCATCGATTCCGGATGCGATTCCGGATGCGACAGGCGGCCATTTTGCAGAGGTCGCAATGTATGCAGTGGCGTCAGTGACGTCACGCGTCGGTAATTTTCATACGGGATTCGGATGTTCATGATTCCATGAGAAAGCAAGAAAGTTGAAAGTGCTTCTGCGGATGAGCAAGAAGTCCGGACGGATGCCGAGACTTTGGTCAAAAAAGGCATTCAGACCGATAAAAAATTTTCCTAACATGGGGATTATCTTTCCGGTGTGCCGACGCTCAATTGGGTTGCTAGGATCCGAGAGATCACCAGCTGGCTGATGCAATGTCTAGTAATTTGTATGTACGTCGATCTTAGCCTCGCAGCCTTTAGACCAGGGCCTTGTCAAGTTTTTTTGTCTCCAAAAACCGATTACGAAGTCTCAGATTTGTCCTTGGCAACCAAACAAATCGGTCATCAATCTATATTCTTTGTATACTTCTCTCTCTTACTATCATGGTGGTTCAGGACAAGTCGCCTCTGGGGCCTCCTCGTAAATCTGGTCTGTCCTGCGCTGAATGTAGACGGTTCGTCTTCCTCTACTTGCTCATCGTGGAATCATCTGATACAATGCTCAGATCAAAACTCAAATGTGACCGGTATGCTCAGAAAATTTTGCATATTTTCGTAATCAAATATCTCACACATCATAATACTTCCCAGAGTCTTTCCATGTCAATCATGTATCCGGTGAGTATCTCTGCATCGAATATCAATTATGATTGAGTAAATATGTAGACGGGGATGCGCTGGAATATGTCCCGAAGGCAACTCTGAAATTCTCTTGATCAGCGACTCATCTCTCATGTACATTCTTAGGCATTCTACCAGCGACAAAAGGAAACAAGTAGGGAAAAAATCTGCAGAACTCCTAGATGTCAGTGTGACCGACGTCTGCTACAGGGTGCTCATGGCACACGCCGAGGAGCTCTCCGACCAGGTCAAGCAGCTCAGTTCTAGGGTTCAAGAACTCGAACAGATGCTACAGATGCAGGCACAGCTCTCGAATACGGTGAAACCAGAGCAGATTGAACCTCAAAGTCGTCCTCTCAAGCCAGGATCTCCTGCAAACCTAGACAACTACCATGAAGCCATACGGAACTCATCACCTGAGACAATCGAAGACAGCCTTAGATATGGAGCAGAAGTCAAACATGTTACAGATCGCATCGGTTCTCTTGCAATAGGTCAGGAAGGACAAATGCGATATCGTGGAGAGACAGCGGGTGCCGAGGTATGTGAACAGTAAACTTGCGTAATTATGATTTTCATAAATTCTCTTTCATAGTATCTAGAAGATTTACTTCCCGTACGTTCTCAAACATCATACTCACTTCAGTTTCCGACATGTCTACTAGTCGATTTATGACGAAAACAAATATCGCTTGAAGGACCTTGATTTTCCGCAAGAGATCAAGGAGCTTGCCACAGCTTTCCCCTATGGTCTTAAAGATGTTTCATATCTCAAGAGCCACTTTTTATATTTCATACCGGCGCGAGATAGAGCCCTTCATCTCTTTGACACCTATTATGAGTTCACTTCATGGATGTGAGTTTTTCTTTCAGTGTCGCTTCCCTCACGCCTACCTGCCTTGCCCAGGTATAATCCATTTTCTCGTGACCTTTTTATCCGGACGTTTGTGGATCCCATTTATGGTGCAACTGGCATTCCCAGTGTCGACATCATACACTCGCACAGTTTATCCGTGTTCTTCATTGTGCTTGCTAATGGTGCTCTTTACGATGAGTCATCAAGCGAAAGCACCCACTTGTTAGCAGCTCGATACCACCATCTGGCGCGTGCTGCTGTCTCTCTCGACTCAATGTTGACGAATGCAACTGTTGGGACTTGTGAGGCACTCTTCATGATGATTCGTTTCCTGTTCAACTCGGACCGATCTGCGAATGAAGAACGCTGGCTCATAACTGGTTTGGCCGCTAGAGTTGCCCAAATGGTTAGTCCACCTATTCAATGAGAATCTCATAACTGATATACCTACCAAAGATTGGATTGCGTAAGTTTCTTATCTGGACCTCTTTCCTCGTCAATTGACGCTGTCTAGAGCGTGACAGTGGTGGCTGGAGCTTACCTCATGACGAAATCCAGCGTCGACGCAGCGTATGTTGCCTCTCATCGTGTTTCCGACTTGTCCCAACTTATCAAAATATAGATCTTCTGGTGCATCTGGACGTGGGACACATATACCGTATGTGTTCTAACATTATGTCTTTTTCTTTCCTTACCCATCCAAGGCCATCGTCAATGGCAGACCGGGCTGTCTGACCATTGACCACACCGACTGCAAGCTTCCTGATGATCTCTATGCCTTTAAAAATTCTCGGGGTCAGTTGGAAACAGGATGTGAGTGTCCATACAAATAAGATCCTGTTATCCTCTAACAAACCGCCATGAAGATCAGAATTGGAGAACACAATACTGCATAACTTGTCTTACTGTATCTGCAGATCATGTCTTCGCGATCAAAACGCCACCTTATTCTGAGCTTCTTGATATAGACAAACGACTACGCAGTATCATTCCACCTGAACACTTGTGGACTCCAGCGAATCCGAAAAGCCCATATGGTTGGCCTGATAATACAAAGCTGGCCTGTGAACAGGCTTGTGCTCGGTTTATGAAAGAGTCCAGTTCGTGAAATGTTTAGCATCTTTCGCAGTCGATTGATAAGCTACCAGATTTGCTTTATATACATCGAAGCTACTTCGCCCAGGCGCTTCGACAAAATTCAAGTGATCCATTCAAGCACAAATACGCGCCATCAGTTTATGCCGTCATCACATCTGCCAGAACTATCTGCCAACATATTCACGGCTTGTATGCCAAGCACAGTAGAATTGTTCGACAAGGGTGGTACTTTTGGACAGCCGTCTATTCCTCTTGTGTGAGTTTTTTCTTCGCTTCGGCCTTGAATGGCTGGTTTGATTTGGTCGTAGATTGTACTGAGTGCCGTAGTCGTTGAATGTCCCGGCTTTTCTTTGGCTACGGAGTGTTACATCGACCTCAAAGAAGCTCTTATCCTGTACGATGAAGGTTCCCGACCATGTCGCTCAGAAGCTTCTTTGGTAGGTTTTGCTCTCCTCGTGATGTTCTGCTGTACCTTAGTTCACATGTGCTCACAGCGACATATGCAAAAGCTTGTTGAAAGGGCGGAACAATCTCTACAAGCCCATAGCAGTGGTCTTGGTAAAATCCTCGGACAACAAATGGATCAATCTGAACCAGATGCTCTGGATGTCCTGGGCGGTCGAAAATCTCTGATTGTCTCCAAGTCCAATAACAGTTCACCAAGCAGTATGAGTGCAAGTCCGGATCCCTCGAGCTCCAAACGTGTTTCGCCTACCCCTGCACCGATGCCATCTCGGGCTGGCGCTGTGGAGATGCTGAACAAGTACTATCAAGAAGCCAATCCAGACCATAAGAAGCACGACCATTATGATTATGTTCCACCTCAAGTTTCTATGGCCCTCTCGAACCACCCACAAAGCCTACCACAACCGCAAGTACGACCTACGGTGAATCACGCTTCGTATCCGTCATATCCAGTTCCTTCAAATCAGAATTCGCTATCTCCTTCAAATACACTTCATGCTCCCCCACCACCCCCACCACCCTTGACGTCAGGGGAGGTGCATCCAGGTTATCAGACATCTCATATGTATCCCCCCATCCAGTTTTGGCAACAACCGCCTGTTTCGGAACACTCCCATCTACAACCACCTCATTCAATAGGCCAAAATGACTTTATCATGAATTTCAGCACAATTCCGAATGGGAATGCACAATTTCAACCTATGCAGCTGTCACATCATCAAAGCTATTCGTCGGAAGACATCATCATGTCCCAGAGCGATATATGGAGCGATTTTGCATCAGACTTTCGCCCATGAACCTTTCCCATGGAGTATATATATGTCTTGTTGCTCTTGGTCCCTTTGCAGGGTTTCTCCGGTGTAATGTATGAGCTGTCAATTACTGAGTCCATAATGTATGAATAACTTGTATCTGTGTGAAGTACAGCACAGGGTTGTCTAGTCTATCCAAAGTGCGTGTCATGTTGTGTCCATAGCTCTGTCAGCGTCTTCTGCTGCTGCCTCCTCCTTCCGTGTGATTGTGTTTAGCAAAGAATCGATGTCCGGCGAAACGACAAACTGTTTGTTGATTTCTCCGAGGATAGTGAGCTGCTTATTGGCCATATCCAGATGCACGGCTTGTTGGAGGAAGGAAGGCTGCGTGGCTGCGTTGACCTGGAGGTAGTACACTGATTACTAGATGAAAACGATAGGAGTTCTGGAAAATGGACCTACCTCAAGCAAGGCACCATTGGTCAAGCGAATTTTGATGGCTCCACTTTTGTATACCTCTAGCTGGCCGATGATTCCATCGACGGGCTCCTCCGATAGAGATTCAGGTGGTACTGGAGAAGAGTCGGAGGTTGCAGCAGCAGGTTTTGTATCTGCTGCAAAAGATACTTTTTTGACTGATGGTTCAGCTGTAGGAGGCTCGACGGAGACTGACGAGGACTCTGGTTTCTGACATGTGAATCTGGGTAGATAGCGAGGGAATTGGAAGAAATAGAGACGGTCTTCGCGAGGGAGGGGGTCCTGAGGGCAAGTGAGATGTGTGTTCAGTCATGGAGAATGGAAGGGAGTCGTACGATGTCCTCCATGTCGTTCTTGACGGTGAAATCTTCGATGAGGTCTTCGATTTTTTCTTCTTCTTCGCTCTCACTCAAATCTATTGCATTTTTCAAATCTGCGAATGAAAGGCATGTGTAAGCGACCATCGAGGTAGGGAAAAGTCCAATGAAAGATGATTCACCGACAACATCAGACCCTCTCTCCTCCTTCACTTTTTCCCTCTTCTTCTCCTCCCTCAACGCCTCAGGGGCCATCCAATCCATATCCCTGATTCTATTCATATCGATGATCTCTACTCCTTCGTCCGGGTCTGAATACTCTTCCTCTTCTTCCTTGACTTTTGTTTTTTCCTTGCCCTTGCTTTTCTGTAAAGTTGGAGCAGCCGTCCGTGTCAGGTTTTCACCGAGAGCGGCATTTGTTGTAGCGGAAGTTGGAACTGCGAACCTGGATTCGGTTACGCGAGGAGCTGAGTGGCGTGAGGCTTGGTTTCCAGCTAGAGCGGGACCCATGGAAAAGGGACCGCTGGCGACCATTTCGATTGGAGGAGGTACGGCTCCTCCTCGACCCCGCCCCCGGCCTCTAGATGGTCCAGTTGTCTTGCCGCGTCCACTGTCACGTCCATGACTACTTGTGGTGGCCTCTGAAGATCCTGGTGTTGTCGAGGGTATAAGCTCCTATGGAGGTACGTGTAAGTGTAAGATAGAGATTTGGAATTAATAGAACTGACAGATTGAACTTCACTGATAAGATGAGTGAACACAGAGTGAAAGACAAAAGGAGAACTCACTCACTCCTTCTTTCGTCGAGCCGGAAGAGTAGGCGTGAACTTGAGCTTCTGGGCACCTAGACGGGTGACATCATTCTGCTTTTTAGCTAGACTTCCGATGGCTTTGGGCACTACTGAGCCTGGCACAGAACGAGACGGTGCTTCTAGTAAACTCCTGTAAATATGAGGTAGTCTCTGGAAGGCGAGTAGACACACCAGACATGGGGGTTAGGTGATCAGCTATCACATCACATGGATCCGGATCAGAAAAAGTTGGAGTGCTTTGTATTTCCTTCACACCACCTCCACCTCCTCTCGATACTCGAAGATGGTCAGGCATTTGCATGTCTCGTACAATGATATCCACAACCTCATCCGCGATGTCACTCCCAAAATTGCGGCGGAATTCAATCCAGATTCGATGATTGCAATCGGTAAGACCGTCGACTACATTTTCCCCGTCTTCTCACAATGCCATTCACTATTTTCCACTACTCAGGAGGAGGGTCATTATCTTGGGATATACATTTTGTGATTTCTCTGAAATAGGTATATATATTAAACAGTGGATTTTTCCCGGCTCGTGTTATGGTGGGCCCTATGCACTACATTTATTGCAACTGATGGATAAAATCGGATCCTAATCTAGCGCACGTTCCTTCGCCAGTCAACAGTCAACAAGACACTTCAAATTCAGGCGATTGGACTGTCATTATACGAGCCTATCCCAGGAGTGACCGAAGAGCGCATTGGCAAGGAAGTTATCCGTACACAGTGGCTGTGAGTTTTATCACTACGTGTTGATTGGCTTTTCAGAAAAGCTGCTATCAGTGGACCTAATGCCGGGAAACTCTTACTTGGAAAGCGTAACTTGATTGTCGTTTGTGTCCTATCTCGTTCCCGTATCTCAGGATTTTGATGAGCGATTTCAGGACGAGGTTGATGATACTCGCAAAACACTCTCGTCCGTGAACCTAGAAAAATCTGCTTGATCACCAGCTCATGTTCTTTTCCCGTAGATATGCTCTTCTGGAGCTTCAGAAAGATGTTCAAGAAGAACTCTTAAGGCATTCCGAGGCAGAGCGGGAAGCTCTTCTCGCAGCCACCAAATTTGCTATCTTTGTCGTCCACAACAAGAAAAAGCCCAAGTTGGCTGAGATACCCGCAGATACCCCGTTCGTGTATTGTTGCAGAATAGGTCATAAACTGATGTGTCTTAGATACTTCTCTGGCGCTGATATAGGTGATGTTTGGTAAGTTGGTCAGTCCCTTCGTGATACGAATCTTATTTGTCTACGCGTAGGTTGGATTATCCTTGGGAAGCAACGTGGGTCTTGATCTCAGATTTTCCTCCATGTCATACTGACAGATTTTTATGATAGAGATATCGAACAGCATGATAAATTGGCAGCGACTGACAGGGGATTGTTCCAGTAAAATGTGGTTTCAGTATTCTTGAACAAAGATATAAGGAACTTGGTAGATTATGGGAAACTAGTCCGAGTACCATCAATCGCTCAAACCTCCAAGCCTGCGGATTGCGCTGTTGCGTAGAGTACGTCCATTTGCCTCAATGCCGTCACCAGACAAAGGTTGTCCATCTCCTGTTGCGAGATCAACGAGCACTTGGCTCAGCATACCTGTTGGAGAGGTATGATTGGGTGCAAAAGTCCGGAACGTGTAATCCAGGAATCTGGTGGTGAGAGGGAGTGGACGATGGTGTTCCGGGGGTATGACATGTGCTGGCCGCGCATTGAACGGGCGAAGAGAACTAAAGGCTGGTTGGGAGGGGAGTGACAACAAGGCCTTTTCTGCGCGGCCTTTGATTTGACCAAACAACATCCAGGATTTTTCGGTCATGTCAGCACTGTGGATCGTCAGCATTGTAGAGGACTAGTGTTTCATATGGATGCCAAGGAAGCTCTCTGCCGAGAGCCTCTTAATGATGTGCATCGGATATTTTTTGAAACAAGTGGGAGTCACACTCACCCCTCGCCGGAGACATATACAAAGTTGAACTTGCCAGAGTTAGAAAGGGAGGAAAAGGCCTTTGCAGCCGCAAGAGGGTAGTCATATGTAATTTGTATATATTCACTTATGGAAATCAGCAGTTGCTGAAGTGGCTCACGACAAGACGTACTCTTTGGAGACTTTTGTCTGACTAATTCCTTGTGCCCAGATACACCCATCACTGCCCCTGAGCTTTTCGAGGAGAGCAGGAGGATATACTTTGTAATCAGTGTGTATGATGATTTCTGCCTTTGCCGAGTTGAGCTGCTCGCCCTGGGGGAGTGCAAAGTCCCTCCTAGAGAGGATAGAAACTCGAGTGACTTTGGGCGAGGCGAGACAGCAGAGAAGGACGTTGTAGCCTACGGTGCCGGTTGCGCCTGAGAGGATGAGATGCATTGAGAAACGGAAAATGACTCGAAAAAAGGGCGGATTTATATTTGCAAAAGATCGGCATGTTAGTGATCTGCGACAGGCAGTGCTTCGGCCGTTGATCAGTCAGTGGCAATCTGTATTGCTTTCTTCTTACTATAATCCAAATTTTCACTTTGGCTTCCACGATCTCGAAAACCGCCCACGGTTTTCTTCTTATCCCAGTCCCAGGCTTTCCTTTTGCCTCCGCCACATGGCTGAAGAATTAGACTATGAATCTCTTCCTCCCAATGCCGGTCTTGCAGTCAGTATATTAAGCTATTCTTCGCAAACAATTTTTGTTAAACCTTGCTAGGTTAACATGCTTGCCGGTGCATTTGTCAGTCCTCATACCTTTTCTGGCTTTGGATTCCTTTGTTCATTCTCCCCTAGGCTGGTATTTCAGAACATGCTGTCATGTTCCCGATCGACAGCATAAAAGTATGTTCCACGATTCTTGTCGTGTACATCGCTCATGTTTCATCGCCCAGACACGTATGCAAGTCTTTTCTACTTCGCCGCTAGCGGTCTATGATGGAGTCGGAAATGCCTTCAAACGAATATCATCTACGGAGGGCATGAGGGCCCTATGGCGCGGTGTTTCATCCGTCGTTCTTGGTGCCGGTCCTGCCCACGCTGTTCATTTTGGTACACTTGAAATGGTCAAGGATCTAGCAGGAGGGAACGAGGCTGGGAACCAATGGCTTGCTCACTGTGCGTCCCTTTCCACTGTTCATATACTCCCCCGTAAAACTAAACCGTTTGATTTTTTTTCAGCATTGGCTGGTGGCTCTGCAACGATTGCCAGTGATGCACTCATGAATCCTTTCGATGGTGTGTTGATCCCCTCTGTTCTCCCGACTCCTTCCGTCTCACAGGAAGTTTAGTGATCAAACAACGGATGCAGGTACACAAATCTCAATTTCACTCGTTTGTGGCATGTACCAGCGCGGTCTATCGCAGCGAAGGTCTCGCCGCCTTTTATGTCTCCTATCCCACCACGCTTGCCATCTCCATCCCATTCAATGCCATCCAATATACCATGTACGAACAAGTCAAGCGATTCATGAACCCGCGTAATGAGTACTCGCCCATATCACACATTACTGCCGGTGCCATTGCTGGTGCCGTCGCCGGTGCGGTCACGACTCCACTAGACGTAGCGAAGACACTACTGCAGACGCGTGGTACCACACATGAAGTCGACATTCGGAATGCTAATGGCATGATTGACGCTTTGCGTATTATATGGAGACGAGATGGTGCCAAGGGTTTTGGAAGGGGACTTGTACCGCGTGTCATGACGATCATGCCCAGCACCGCTCTATGTTGGCTATCTTATGAATTCTTCAGTACGTGCACCCCTCCCTTTTTTCCCACCATATCATAATAATAATTCGTGGTTGCTCCTCGCTTTCTCTTTCAGAGTATGCGATTAGAACAGAGTTTGTGTAGTTGAGGTATCGTTTCTCCGGACTTTTGAAAAAAGTGTCAGGGAATGAGAGAAATCTCGCATATCCCTCCGTATGTCCGTATGGGCACATGGCTCCGACCAACGTACACACATCTATACATCACACTATTCCTCCTTCGTTCAACCATTTACAGGCACACAAATATATATCACCCGATGCAATGCATATGACACGACGGACAGCAAGTTTTTTCTATACTGCTGGCACCTACCGAATATCAGATGACGGTATCGTGTGGCGATGACAGTTTTTTGGCTCTAGCTTCAAGGAGTCATTGTGTTGCACTTTTTTTCGAATTCTTTTGAAATGGCATCGATGATCTATTTCCCTCCAGGAGATTACCAATCACTCGGTGCTTTCGAATAGAATGATACCACATGCGAAAATTTCTAGACCAGCTTATGTGTAGATGTTTTCATTGCGGCTGTGGCAGCAGAGTCGGTGCAGCTGTCAGGTTGGCGGCATGAGTATCATCAAGGGTTAGTTTGTCCTGATGGGCACCGTTATTACTGCAGATTGTCGAATGGTTTGCGCTGCCTGCTGAGGAATAGGAATCGTACTTTCGATACTCCCTTTGAACAGTTCAAAGATGCGGACCGCTACTTATAGTAGAATTCACGATCTGAGTATCCAACGAAGGCCCTTCATTGATATTCGCTCAGTGTAAATCTCCCTAATGACTTCGTATCCAAGTAAATGTTCATTCACTACAGCTTGCCAAATTTTCTTGCCAATGTTAGCTACCCCACTGTTGGATACTTACTTCTTTATTATGGTCATTGGCAATCCTTCCCGAACGAAGTAAATTCCATTGGATGGCCGAAAACTTGCGCTGATGGCGGTTCTCGCATTTCCTCATTAAGCTCGAATAAGATATAATAATGTCCACTGAACTCTTTGAGAGCATGAAGATGATGATACAAACGCGATTGATATACAGTAAAATTTAGTCTATCCCAGCCCCTTCAATAACTATGAATCCTCTGCTGTTCTCTCAGCCACCTCCTCTCACTCATCTATATGCAGACCGATACCGGACTTCCCGTCTCCTAAATCTCATCACCCTTCCAGTCCAACCCCCACCGGACTAAATTGTTGCTAAATTGTTTTTTTTTCCAGTCGACCTGACCATGAGATGTGATAAAAGCAATTTTTCAATAGATGCACTAACCGCATAAACCGCCACAAATCACCTCTGGCAATCCACCCACCACCCACTGCCCCCGCTGGCCCGCTTCCTCGACGTCAGTCGTAAAACTCCAACCGCCCTTATTCCACAACCAACACCTCCCTCCTCTCCCTGGGCCCTCTCACTAGTAATCAAGCACGAAATAGGAAAAAGAAAGAAAGAAAAAAAGAAAAAAAGGCTGGATTCATCAGATGACTGTGCGGGGTGACCAAATCCCCCACAGCCCCAATGTCCCGGGGTGGTCAATCCCAATGACATTGGTTTCGATGAATCCAGAATGAAATTACAACATAAACTACAACTGCGCCAGCGCAGGAGGAAAAAGAGGTATGAGATAAGTTAAAGAGAAAATAAAGAGACAAGGAAGAGTTCGCTCATGGATCAAAACTTCGCCAATCGCTAGAAGACATGAACGATAAGGACAAGTAGACGGGTAGGTAGGTAACTCACATATTTCTAAAGATGGCGTGAGCCTTCATCTCCTCGACTGAATCGAACCGATAATAATCGTCAGTGGAAAGTAATCGTCGAATGAACAACATCTCATCAGTCAACAAAAGCTCCTCCTTCACTCTATGTTTTCCAGAACTGTCGCGAACAGGAATCAGATGAGTGCGCATTTCATGCCAAATATAACCCAAAGCGACATAATCGACATAATAGGGACTCCGAGTAAGATGCTTTGGGTCACCTTTTGGACCGAGGACTGGATCGTGAATCCACAAGGGAATGTCTAGAGAATATCAACAAAATAAGTCAGTACTGTTCTTGACCAGAACCAGGCACTTGCTTGCTACTCGCCTCCATCGATCATGGCTCCTGCAGTTGTGATGATACAGGAACTGAAATCAAAAAGTGTAAAATCACCGTTATTTGCAACCACGATATTTTTTGGGGAAATTCCCCGGTGAACTACACCGCGCTCGTGCATACGATGAATAGCGTGAAGGAGCCGAGCCATCTGATTGATCGTGAACTCTGCATCGTAAGACTTATTCTTCCTGAGCAAATTCAAAAGAGTAGAATCTCCCATCCGACTCTAGATATAAGATAAAATTAATTCAGACTAAATCACTGAGTTGATTGGGCTTACCATCAGAATGAGAGTGTCGTCTTTCTTACTGTCAACCTCTTCCAACCATGGAAGACCGCTCACATAACGAACACGACGCAAAGCGTTGAGCTCGTTTAAAAGCACTTGATGAGAATAAGAATCTTCAGTACTTACCTTTTTCATTGTCCACCTGCGTCCCCCTGCAGTAGAGATGGACCAAAAAGAGCCACCGGGAGAATGACTCACATGTTTAACATCATGTGGAAGATTTTTACTGCCCATAGCTGCACGTATTTCCTCGAAGTCCTTCAATTCACAAGGACGTGAGCGTTCTTGAACAGAATTTGAGGAACCAGAGCAGCAGTGCTTAGTAGAATCTTTCGCAGAAGATGCCGAGAGCCTAAGATTCTGAATGTCAGTATCCCCATTGGACCGAGTGAGAACAGGAGAATCAAGTCGATCATGATGAGGATGAGAAGCAAGGAGAGTAAGCCTCAAATTCTTCCTAGCATTCTCGAGGTGAGTTGATGGCGTCGATACCTGACCCTCGGACTCCATGATACCCAGCCCAATCCCTGTGATTATAATTCCGTTGAGAATTGAATACAAAGATAGAGAACATATGACATACTTTCAAATGAATCACCTTCGCCTCCCTTAGGGATCCCAGTCCCCAAGGGGTGAGTAATGGACACGGCATCTGCAGAGCTGGTCAGGCTTTGCGCGGCAGAAGTACCCTGAGCGTTGACCAGACGCATCAAGGTACCACATAGTTGCCTTCCACCGGTCACTACTCCTCGTCCGATCCGTACGACTCGACGAACAATTGGCGTTTTTTTTAGCCGATCAATAGACGAATCAATCGTTGACTGATCAGCTACTTGGAGTGGACTTAGAGGTATGTCAAAGCACACAGACATGGTGATTAAAGTATGAAAAATATAGGAGTTTAGATGCAAGATGTGATGGGTTATGGTGACTAGTTTTTGAGGACAAGTACACATTATAAAGGGAGAAAAGGGGCTGAGACAGACGAACAGTGACCGGCATCTGAGGATTTGCCTGTAGGATCTCCAAAACTCCTTTGATCGAAGGAGTTAGGAGTTCCTACAGGCAAATCCAGACACTGACGCCCTACACCTTGATTGGTTCTTCTAATCAAAGCCAGACCAAGCCATAGGTCTGGCTAGGATTAGTGTACACAGACTGGCTGAAGGAAAGGAAGTGTACGAGATCACTACGTTGAAATGCTTTTGATCTACCGGCTACGGAAGCCAAAAGAATGCATGAATTCAGGGATAACAAAGAAAGTACAAGCTTATCTAAATTTTTTCAACGGGTTAGACTTTTTCTTTCCTCTCAAACTAGCTCTCCCGCCTCTCCCGCCTCTGCCTTTGTTGATTCCACTCTTCCAGAAGGGAACAAACCTTGGCTGCATCTCTTCTCCCTCTTGCACAGGTGCCGCCTTTGGTAACAGATATCTCGGGATGTGTTTTAGATGAGGTTGAACCTTCGCCGGTCTCAATGCCTTGTCATGTCGCAAATGTTCGAGATCAAGGGGATTGTCTTCGAAATATGCCTTGAGTTTATCCGAGTTGAGTAATTCGCTCTTCAGCTCCTTAGCCCAAGCTTCTTTGATCGCTCCCTTCGTTACACTCCGCAGCGCATCCCCCATGCGATACCGAAAAGCTTCGACTTGTTGCATGTCGAACTTGTATTCTTTGATTTGAGAATTTTGTCGTTTTTCGATACGTTTGAAGATGCGTTCATCATTTTGCGCACTTGGTAGACACCCCACAGCTTTGTTTTTACCCCATTCTTCGCGGGGAACCACAAAAGACAGAGACATTCCTGACTGACCTGCTCGAGCAGTACGGCCAATACGGTGGGTATACGAGCGAGCGGAAGTTGGGCAATCGAAATTGATAACACATGCAACATTAACGAAGTCAATTCCACGTGTAACGCCGTATTCTTTATCAAATTTATGTTTTCCTTTCAACCTTTTTGAAGATTTGGGATCTTGTTCTTCTGATTGCTGCTTTTGACGTTTTCTAGAAGACGAGGGCGAAGACGGTCGTTTGCGTTTGCGTGCCTCGTCTGTCGAAATCGGATTGATCTCCGAACCGATATGCCCGTCTTCATCAACGTTATCTTGTGGAACATCCTGATTAAAATCTTCCCGTTGGGTAGGAGTGACTATGAAATGTCAGCAGCGGAACACAGAAGGTGAGATGGACTCACACTCTTCTTCTGCCTCTGCCTCCTCTTCCTCGTCATTTTCTTTTGTGCCATTTTCGTCTGTGGCAATGATATAGTCGTAAACACCTTTGTTAAACTCTTGCACCGTATGAAATCTACAAGAACTCATTAGCTAATTCTCCATGATAGAAATAGCATATGTGCCTTGAATTCAACGGTAACTCAGAATTGAGCACACAGCTCTTGATAGAAAACTGTTCCAAAAACAGCTTCAACCGATAACAGCGTTCGACGTCGTTGACGAAAAGGATACATTTCCCGTGCACGAGTTTCAATTTGAGAATGACATATGTCAGAAGAAATTTGTCAACTTCCGAGCATCTAACAACATATTGACTGAGAGAAGCTGCTTCGTCTTCAGTCTCTTCAACTTTAAGAATGGCCTTCGGATAAGCAATCAACTACCAGACCCCATTCAGACTGAAGGCAGTCATACTTACAGGGTTTCGTAATGTCAAGCCTTTCAGCATCTCAACATCTTCCGTCATAGTTGCACTCATGAGGAAACTCTGGTGGACTTTGGAAAGGTATCCACCGCTGAAGATCTGGCGAACATCGTTATCATGACCATATGACAAAATCAGATCGGCTTCATCAATGACAAGCGAGTCTATGGCAGAAAGAAAAAGTGTCTGGAATGAGATATCAACAGACACCTCTGTAAAAGTAGCAAGGTACTGACCTTGGATTGCAAAAGGGATAATGCTCGCGAAGGTGTTGCAATAACGATATCAGGATAGTCAGACAAGAGCATTCTGGGACGCAGTCATTCATACATTTCTCTAACAGCATTTGATCGATGTACGTACCGTTGTAAACGAGTAGTCGTAGCATTTATCACGATTACATCTTTCTCGCAGTAGCGAACAAAACTTCGTAAGAAGGACGTAACTTGCTCGGCAAGTTCTCTTGTAGGAACAAGAATCAGTCCCCTTGTGAGGCCCTCTACGTCTGTGCCTGCACCATCCTAGATCAACGAGAACAATCAAGTCTCCCCCATGTGATTCAAATGAACACAACTCACCACTCCCTTATCCTTTCCTTTCCCTTTACTCAACAAAATTTTCTGTACAACAGGGATGCAATAAGCAGCTGTCTTCCCACTTCCTGTCCGAGCTCGGGCAAGAATGTCTCTATGTTCGTCTAAAGCAAGAGGAATGGTGCGTGCTTGGATTGAAGTAGGACGGGAAAAGCCCATGTCTGCGAGAGCCCGTAGTAGGCGAGAATCAAGGATATTCGAGAATGTGGAAAATGAGGTAACTTGTCCTGAGAGGCGTGCGTCTGGAGCCATAGCACAGATAGACAATGACGAAGGACAAGAATTTTCGAAAATCAGAAAATTACATAATCAAGGTACTCACAACAGGCACCTATTTATAGGCACTTGTTGTGCGGGCCATACTACTGGGCAGATAACCCATTGTCAAAAGGCTGTTTGGGCTTGGTGCTTTTCATTTTTTTGACACATATTGTCAGGGGACACGATACATAGAGAAATCATAAGCAGATTTTAGAAAATGTATTCCATTTCTTTTTCATTTCTTGCAACCAAGATATTTGTATTGTAGTCATCAATGAGATGATCAGATGACAGATCACTCATGGTCCCCAGAAACAAGTCCGGCCTCTTCCGCAAGTGAATAGAACATGGAATCCTTGTTCTTGAGGAGATTATCCGGAGAATCAAACTCGGCAACCTGAAGCATGGTTGAGTATCAAGAACGCAATCAGATCATCAAACCCACCTGTCCGGCGTCCATAACCAGAACTTTGTCAGATGTCATTATAGTGTTGAGGCGGTGCCTATAATTACTCAGTTTTCCCAACATAACTCACACTCTAGTCTAGACTCACGCTATGGTTAATATCGTGACATGAGTAAATGCTGGTCCACGAATAATTTCTTGAATTGCATGATCAGTATCAAGATCGACAGCAGAGGTTGCTATGTAACGAGATTAAGCTAATTCTCTGACAGACAGTCAGATACTTGCTCACCTTCATCAAGGACAAGGATACGAGTCTATAGAAGAAAAGATTGAACTCTACCGGATAATTTTACTACCTATAGTGCTTACCTTCCGCAAAAGTGCTCGAGCAAAACACAATAATTGTCGCTGACCTGCCGACAACGAAGATCCTCCTTCCCGAACAGGAGAGTCGAGCTGCTCAGCTAAAGTTTCGACGAAATTTTTCAGATGAGCCTGATTCAAGGGTAAGCACCAACAAATGCCGGGCCAAAAAACTTGCAAACCTGTTCAAGCGCTACCCAGATCTCATGATCTGTGTATGCATGGAGAGGATCAATGTTATCTCGAAGGGTACCTTCAAAGAGATCCGGTGTCTGAGGCACGATGGAAATCGACGAACGAACTAGAATAATATCATCCAGAGACACCCGATTTGAAGATCAAGCAGGACATACGATCATGGAGACCGAGTTGTGTTATGTCAACGGAATCAATCAAGATCGTTCCACTGACTGGCTCAATTATGCGGAACAGTGCTAACAGGAGCTGTGACATACCATGAGATAAACACGGTAATCAAGGCATTATTTGGCTTACCGATGATTTACCAGCACCCGTCCGACCGCAGACTCCAATTTTTTCACTTGGTTTCTGACAGGTGGTCAACTAACGTTTCATATTGAACAAAGCTTGACACACGATTTTAATATCAACATTCTTGAGCACCAAATCCAACCCAGGACGATATCGAGTAGAGTAATCACTATCAAAAATTGTGAATTGTGGGCCAGTCATTACAAATCATAGGAAACCTACCGGAATTCTACCGCCCCTCCCGACGGCCAATCCAGCGAGGGCTTTCTGTCAGGTAACTCATGAGGCGCTTCCGGCTCAGTCGACGTTTGATGTAGAATGCGCTCCACACTGACAATGTTTTGCTCTACCTCGCTCGCGGACCGAACCAGCCAATTCTAACGAAAGGTGAGAATCATGCAACTTTTCCATAGGGTAAGGAAAGGCACGAACTAGAGACGAAGTGGTGTTCAAGGCATAGGACAAAACGAGGCCAACAAGGCCAGCATTCACTCCGGTCGTTATTAGAGCCGCCATCGCCAAGAGAGACACTGTGAGAATAATCAAGGCCCCGACAAACTCGAGGCGCACTGCGAGCCATCGATTGACAGAGATACTGGGTAAATAACAGATCTGATTCCTGTCAATTCTAAAATGGTTGTTCTGAGTAAAAATCGTTTGTTGGCGGAAAGCATGAATGGTTGAGAGCCCATTCAGTGACTCAGAAAACCAGGCAAAAATGGGAGACCGAGATACTGCATCAAGACGTTTGAGTTCGCGGGAAGTCGCAAGATAATACCTGGCATGAGTCAGCACTGACTGGTATCATTATGAGAAAGGACTTACTTCATCACCCTTAGATAAAACCATCCGAGAGGAATAACGGAGATCAAGAAAGGGGGGAAACTGGAGCCAATGACAACTAGGATAAAAAGGCACACAGCTGTCGTACGACAAAAGCCCTGGATGACACGAGCAAGGACTTGATCCAAAACGTAAACATCCCGAGAAAAAAGGTTCAGAATACTACACGGCAAATCAGGATCAGATTGATGTTATATATATAACCTCTGTACTCACCGTCCAGTCGGCGTCAATTCAAAGAACGATAGTGGTGCTTTCATCAGAGAGTCAAGCATCTGCAACAATTAGCATGAGAATAATTATCGGCTAGGACTTACTGCATCGTGAAGTCGCCTCGCACTTCGCAGGGCGCAAAATACCCACATCAATATCGACGATACTCCTCCCAACAAACAGGAAGAAAGCGAGAATAAACCATAGATAACGAGGTATACCAGCATTCCATCATTGCTTCCTTGTTCTCTATTATGCTCTCCCCAATATCGTAAGGTAAATGTCGCAAGGACTGAAGTAGCTTGCTGGGCAATAGTCGTCAACAGAAAGAATACAAAGCCAGCAATAGAAGCCGCTTTGATGTACTCTTGATAAACGAGCGTCTTGACCTTGCCTTGTTCTTGGTGCTCGACCGACAATCCTTTCCCAGTCGAATTCAGTTGTGATAAGGTGGGTAAAATTAGACGAGGCTTGGGGAAACTAGCTCGTTGGCGATATTTCTCCAAGACAAAATGAGTTGAGGACTTTTCTTCTACTGTGTCATAGGGCTCTTCCGTTCTAGGAGTAGCAGTACCACTGGTTGTCGGGTACGGGGTCGATGAACCAGATGAATGACTGGACTTCCCATGGTCACGTCTGACAAAAATGTTAAACTGACATCACGCCTTGAAAATCCAATGACGTACATTAATTTGGAAATTTCGCTGTCACTTTTTGCAACCAACTCGTAGTAAGAACCTGATTCAATGACATAACCATGGCGAAGATAGACGAGGTGATCAAATTGCCGCACAAAGGCGATGCTGTTAGTAACAAAGATTCGAGCTTTTGATGCTAGTAATCCCTGAGGACCAATGACATTGTCTAGAACATTGAACACACTTCAACCTGCCAACTTGAAAAGTGAGCATACCAAAGACATGGCGGGCAACATGACTGTCCACGGCGGCAAGGCAATCGTCAAGTAAGACCCTATTACACTTGCGTTAGTGCTTATGTCGACGATGTAAGATACCCGAACGACGCACAAATCTGCTCGTGCATACACAGCTCTAGCAAGAGATAATCGAGCACGTTGACCACCGCTCAACTAGATCATATCATCATGATGTAATGAGGGATTCAGTGAATCGACGACTTACGGTGATACCTAAGAACAAGGTGCGCCTCAGACATGAAACGTTAACTCGAGATACACGGTGACACACACCTTTTTCCCCAACTTCAGTTAAATCACCATTCGGAAGTAAAGCTAAGTCAGGACCAAGCGCACAAGCTGGAAAGTACAGGCTCAATTTCTAATGAGTATCCGCAGACAAGATTGACTTGCCTTCAATGACAAGCTGGTAGAAAGTTTCATCATATTCGTGTGAGAAGAGAATGTTCTCTCGCACGGATGCCGACATAATCCTGAGAATTTGACACGTCAGAAGCACATACCTACCACGATACGGAAGCACGACGTACCATGGATCCTGTGGAGCATAGGCAGTTGTCCCTCTCACTGTCACGATCCCTTCCTTGCGCCTCATATCACCAGTGATTGCAGAAAGCAAGCTCGTCTACGAGGTCGAAATTCAGGACAATGTCATTTTCACCACTCAAAACATACCTTGCCAGCTCCTACACGCCCAAGCACACCAAAGAGTTCACCCTTTTTGATGGAAATATTGATATCCTCAAGGGTCGACTGCACGGCATCCTTGTTCCAGGTGAAATCACCCCCCTTGATCGACAGTACCTAAGATCCAAGATCCACAATCAAAAGTCAAGTTTAGTCTGAACGCTTTTGTCCCACCTCATCACCTTCCTTCAGATCATCAACGGCAAGCACTTCAACAGCATCAGATTGGAGCTCAGCGGCGCTAAGGAACGAATCGAGGCGCCTGACTGATACAGTTGCCTCGATGATGTTTGACATCACTTGGGCAAACTATACTCATAGAAGATGAACACATGATTAAACAAGGCGGCCTAGTATACTTTACCATTGCCAAAGGAAACTGCAGCAACATGAAGAGAGAAATCGCAGGGAAAATAACATCAGAAGTTAAAGGTCGTTTAGAAACAACAGCTGCAGTAGCGAAGGAGGCAAACGCCACTAGTAACGGGATACCGGACCAAAGAGCCGTATTCCCTGCCTATGTGAGATTGAGCATGAGGGTTCACCAAAGGAGAGATAAACAAGTTACCGTTACAATGCCGATCTTCTTGAGCATTTTCAGTTCTTGCTTATTTCTCACTTCAAGAACCCTACGCAGGAAACTGTTTTCCCAAGCATAGAGTTTAATGCTATAAATACTTGAGCCACCAGAAACCAGTGAATCAAAATCTCAACGAACCTTTTGATGTTATTGAGCAACTCGCTCATCAAACGTGTACGTTTGTCTCTGTTCTTCATTTGTTGCTCCTGCATTCTCTTAAGGGCCCTCGCAATAGCTACATCAGAGGTCAGAATTTCCAGTGAAGGTTTCAATGCTAGATCTTACATGTGTTCAACGGGATTGAAAAAATCATTATAGCAACTCCAGCAAAAGCAGACCAACCAAGAAGATCATACAAAGATACGAAGGCAAGAGTAATCTAATCATGGGCATGAGATAAAACAACCAATCCAAGTCAAAAACCACACACCTGTAGAGGGCCAGATATAGCAATGAGTCCATATGTACATAGATCCTGCAAACGCATAGCATCAACAGACATGAGGTTGACAATATCTCCTGTTGATCGACTACGTTCATCATTCGAGAGGACGAGTGCTTTGTTATAGATGACGGATACGAGTCCAGCACGCACACGCATCCTACATAAATTTAATGTTAGTTGATTGAAACATACTTTTGTTACGTACCCGGTTTCAAAGCATCGTTGGAAATACTGAACAAGGAAACAGTAAAACACAAGGAGAGAACAACAGTATCTGACACACCTGGTTCAAGCAAACTGTTTGTATTATAGAAGCAACAAACATAAGCACTGCGATGGCAAAACCCTGGAAGTCAGAGGGACGGCTATAACCAAACCGAGAACCCTGATAAGCTGAGATGTAGAGTAGTAAAACACGGAGAAGTTGTGGCTGAAGAAAAGCCAGAAAATCTTGGGTAATCTTGAGCCCTGCAGCTATGGCATATGGTCTACCATAAGCAACAAAAAGCGCTTTCCACAATGTGCTAAACAAATGATGAGCAAGGATTAGCAGTGCTTGCCCGATAATCGCACTATTTTGCCATTGCATTCTCTAAATCATTTCCAAGCTTCTCTGACTCATCTTCAGATAACAGAGCTGGGAGATCCTGTTCAGAGATGTATTGCCTTGCACCTTTCTTCATCAGAGGAGTCATCCAACTAAACGACTAAAAAGATACGTGATCTCATGAGAAGCGGAGCAGCGTTGAAAATACCTACCCAGATACTGAATACATTTGCAGTCAAGATAGGAGAATCTGCAAACGTTTTTTCTGCAAGTTGAAGTCCCAATCCATATTCGGGACTGATACACTCCAAGGCGAAGGAGAAAAGGCCAAACCCAATGATAACAACCTTGAAGATGACTACCTGCCTGAAGAGCTCTAAGCCAATGTCATGACGCGTTCGAATCCAGATTCCGCCAACAGCGGCGAATAGAGGCCAAAATAGGAGGAGAGCTGTTGACGAAGAACGCTGGCGCGTATGATTCAAGTAGGTAAGGCAAATAGTTGAAAGAAGGGCGAGAGGTTCGAGAATGTAAGACATGAGCACGGGGACATCGGTGTGTGTCAAGAATATATTGACTAGATTAGACGTGCTTGCGACAACTGCACCAGAGAGCAAGATCTACAAAGAAGTGAATTCAAAGGCCTCTGGACAGATTAGATACCTACGATTTTCGCCGTGAAGATCCGGCGGCTCCAAGGACTTAGGTGGCGAGACTCGAGCGGTGCAAGAGTCAAAGATCTAGCAAGACTCACAATGAGGATTGCAGCCGAAAGGGCAGAAAAGAGGATTCCCTCTTCATAACAAGGAGTGGTATCGAATGGCCTCAGGCGAGAAACGGCTCCCCAGCCCTCCAAATCATGACAGAGCATGATGGCAGGAGTCAAAGATACAGTGGTGCTGACTAACCAGAGCAATCGGGAGGAAGTAGAAAAAGTTATTAATAACTAATGATTCGAGATATTGAAATCGGTATATCTATATCTATCTCCTCAGTCATCAAGAGGAGGAAGCTCATCGCCTGCAATCCTTTCTCCGAGTGCCAATCGCTCTAAAAGGCCGTATGCTCGGTCGACGTTGTCGTTGACGATGACCACATCATGCACGTCCGGCTCCTTAGCAAATGCTATCTCCTCATGAGCTGTAGCAAGGCGCTTTTGTACGGAGGCCTCCGTTTCTGTACCACGGCCCCGAAGACGAGCCAGCAATGAGGCGAGGTTGGGCGGGGAGATGAAGAGATACACAGGATGGAGATCAGTGTTTTTTATCTGACGAACCCCCTAAAGAGGACGTCAGAACAAAACAAAATAATTTAAGTCAGGCTATACCTGAGCTTCTATGTCAAGGATACAGCGCTTACCCTGTTCCTGGATTTCGCGCACTGTAGCATAGCTGGTGCCATACAAATTGCCTGAGAACTCTGCGTGCTCGATAAAATAGTTGCGATCGAGGAGATCTTGGAAACTTTCTCGGGACAGAAAATAGTAGTGCTGGCCGTTGACTTCGCCTGGCCGAGGAGTGCGGGTGGTATCTGAGGGAACTCAGAGATGAAATCAGGCACAGGTTGGGTGATAGAGCGCACGAGAAACGCTGAAGCCAAAACGGTCTGGGTGTTTTTGAAAAAGACGAGTCAGCAGTGTGCTCTTTCCGACGCCAGAGGGGCCAGAGATAACGAGCGGACGAGCAAAATCAGCCATGAAGGATTGAAGCATACCATATCAAACCTAACTATGAAAATAAAAGATGATAAATATTACATAATCAGTAAGTATCTTGCCTGTTCCGTTCCCATCTCGTCTCTCCCTCGTAACTACCTTGCCGCTCTGTTTCTGCCTCTGTTCCCTCCTCTCCCGGCGTCCCTGTCGGCTCGCAGCTGCCCTCAACGACCTTTTTACTTACTTTGACGACTCCTTACGATCTTATACAATGGGTGCTGTCTGTTGTAGACCCCAGGTGTGCCGCCTCAAGTCCTCACTGAGCAAAACTCATGCTGCCCTGGGTTTCTAGCCCATTGATTTTGACGGAGAAGCTACCCTCTTTCATTTTGTTCTCCTTCGCTGTGTGGGAAAGGGTGCCTTTGGCAAAGTCCTCATCTCTCTTCCCTCCTTCCACGAGCAATCCTAATCTCGTCCTAGGTCCGTGTTGTCCAGCACAAGCAGACCCGTCAACTTTACGCTCTTAAATACATCAGCAAGGCGAGATGTGTCAAGATGAAAGCTGTCCCAAACATTATCCAAGAACGTCGACTTCTAGAAGAGGTTCGTACTCACCCGGCCTTTCTTGCCGCCTCACAACTCGCCCCTTAGATCGACCATCCTTTTGTTGTCAACCTTCGTTATGCATTTCAAGATGACGAGAACTGCTTTTTTGTCCTAGATTTGATGTTGGGTGGCGATTTGCGATGTGCGTCTATCCTTTCCTGCCACCCTTTATACCCTCAACTCCATCCTAGTCCACCTTGAGCGCATCGGATCTTTAGAAGAAGATGCTGTTTGCTTCTACGTTGCCCAATTGTCTTCTGCCCTCTCCTTCATCCATGACATGGGAATCATGCATCGGTTGGTGCTCCTTCCTTTTAGGGACTTCCTTATGTCTATATTACCATTTTCATATGTCAATTTCAGAGATATCAAGCCAGACAATATTCTCCTAGATGAAAAGGGGAATGCCCATCTGACTGATTTCAACATCGCGGTTCATTTCAGTGAGCGCAAGATCACTGGTGTTGCAGGCTCTATGGCCTATATGGCTCCTGAGTAGGTTCCAATTTATCTAATAATCTACATCTATTAAGCTCGAGACAGAGTTCTTCTCAAGCGAGGCTATTCGTACCAGATTGACTGGTGGTCACTTGGAGTTTGTGCTTACGAGCTAATATTTGGCCGCCGACCCTTCCGCGGACGATCAAATAACGATCTGACCTACAGTATAACTAAGGATCCTCTCAAATGGCCTGAAGACACGGAAAAGAAATGCAGTCGTCAGGCTATGCAAGTGCTAAAAGGAGTTAGTCGCTTGACAGCCATCTCTATATCGTCAAACTGACATTTGAAATAGCTCCTGGACAGAGATCCGAGCAGACGCATTGGTTGCAAAGGCGACGGTGAAGGATTTCACGAGTTCCAACGGCTACCATGGTTCCAACACATTGATTGGGAAACATTGGAATCAAAGGAACAAATTCCACCATTTGTCCCCGATGTAAGTACCCATCCTTATAACGAGACCGTGTTTACCTTCTTTTTTCCCTAAAGACAAAGAAATCCAATTTTGACGCTTCGCATGAACTAGAAGAACTACTTCTGGAAGATAATCCTTTGAAAGCTAAAACTCGCAAGGTCAATCAAGAAAACTTGAGCGCAGAAATGAGGCAGATGGAAGAAGAGTCCGTTTTCACTGGGTTTCTGATCCATGCATGTTTTTGAGCTTTCCGATAGGTTCACCGGTTACGATTTCAACAAGACGAAACGACGGTCATATTATCCTCATAATCAACAACTGATATCGCAGGCGACTGGAACATCATCGTCAAGACCTGAAACACCCGCTGATGGTTTGAGAGGCGAGCATAGTATTCGGATCCACAATTCCCTGGAATACAACAATGGAGACATTGATCTTCGAGAGAAAATCAATGAAAAAGATTATTCATAGTCAGATAAGACCTGTTTTGCTTTGCCTTCCTTGAAGGTCATGAAAGGACCATGTTCTAGGTCCTTGGACGTTTTGATTACGCCTTGGTGATGACCTTGGTAGCCCTACTTCTGACCCATGACGCTTTTGTCCGAGAACGACATGCTTTTCCACTCTCTTTTGATATACTCTATATCTCATTTCAAGTAGTGGACTTGCACTGAAGTCTCGTTCCCTGGTCAATGTTTCTCACTGGATTTTACTGGTCTGTCCGGTGTCACCCCTGGATTCTTTTTTGCTCCCCACTCTTTGGGCTTTTGCTGTAGGTATTATCTATTAATTTTTATCATATTCCCCTTAGCTACGATGTGTAGTAGCGTACCAATACCCTTTTTGATCATCGATTTCTATTCCGGGGCTTGGTCACGGTCCATACATCCTGAAGTGTCACACGTCCTCCTGATTCAGGAGAACTCGGGGTCTCGGTCGAATTTGGAAGTAATGATCTGATAGGTGACTGGATTTCCATGTTCACAGTTGCTATCGATGCAGATAGTTCTATGGCGCACTGACTGACCAGTATGATGTAACTCATCTTTCGAGGCTTAAAGTAAAGCTAATATTGACAGATTGGATACAGTGTCATGTATCCACCACGTGTAATCGGAACCGGACCCAAACCCTATCTGATGCAGGCAGCTGACGGTGGAGACACCATCCAATGGCAACATTGTTTGTATCACGTTATTTACGAAATGTGGGAGAGATAGTTCTTATACCGTAACTATGACACGAAGTCGGTCTAATATTGGGTTATGCTCTCGCAGCTGGCACGTACTTTTGTGGAGGTTTTGAGTGAAGTGTGAACAAATGGTGAACGAATTGTATGCATGTGATGAGCGAATAACATTGTAAATGATCGGAACGCGTGAGAGTTTTCTTTTGGCATTTCAACATCATGCAACAAGTTGACGTCAATGTCCACTGATCTCGCCCTGTCTTGTCGAAACAGGCACAATATGTTGTCCAATAATTATTTGTATAATTCCGGACCCGAAACAGAATTCATCTTGATCTCCGTTTGAGTTACTCATCCTCTTTTAAATGCAGGTCATTCAATGGTTTAGACCCCATCCATCCTAGTAATGTCCTCGACTGGCGACACAGCTCCTCTATCCAATGTGGCCCAAATCCCTTTACCTCCTGGTATGAATCTAGCCGAGTTTCAAGACCTTCAAGCTCATTTGAGTGAGTGTCTATATGGTGGATTATCAGTAGTGGGTGACAGGACCTCCAGTCGGAATCGCCATTACCACCTCTGCTGCATTCGGGATCGTTGCGTGGGACTAGTGAGCGACCTAAACTATATCCATGGACTAGACTGACCATCCTCATTTCAGTTTTATCCAACTACCAGACGAGTTCTCCCTATATAGATCCAAAGACAGAAATATTTGGAAATCTCCTGCAACTTGGTGGTGGGTACTCCTCTCGGTGATGCAGAGCCAAAACTGAATTATCGAAAAGGTTCATCGTGTTGCGGTATTCTGGCATCATCGCAACGTTGCCCTCATTATTCTTTACAGTTGTCCAGACACAATTCTGTCAAGTCGCCATATCAACCAGTGCAGCTGGTGCCGTTCTCACAACTGCTTCCTCCGGCGCTATCTTCGGGTATCGAGTACGAGCACTTTGGAATGGCTCCATCCTCGTTAGTGTGGTCGTTGGGCTATTTTACGTGATCATGGTAGCATGTTGGGTAAGTGGTGATCAAAAGTAGTTATCTGATTGGAGGTCCAAGTCTGATAAACATCCGCCAGATAAGCGTATCAACGCAGTTCCGTGGGGATACAGGTCCGCATACATCGATTCTATCAAATTGTCAGCTCCATCCGGAGGCCCCATGGTCCCCAATGAGCTATGCTTCTTCTGTTGCGTTTGATACTTGCGTCTTTATCTTTACGGTGGTCAAGTTCCGAGGCAACTCTGACACATTCAAGTCAAAAGTCAATCGCCAGATTTACAACGACAGTCTTCTCTATTTTTTCCTCCAAACTGCCACAAACATCGTGGTACTTTCCATCCAAACGCAATCAAACCCCAGCTTCAACCTTATCAAACCTGCTACAGTTCCGTTTTCCACTTTAATGACTGTCACGATGGGAACACGTGTATTCCTTAACCTCAGATTATTCAACAGACGTCAAGAACAACTCAATGCTCCTTCACTTCCAGTGCAAGTCCAATATTCAGGCGGAGCCAATCACCCAACGCCCGGGTTCTCACCGGTTGTTTTCGCCCCATTGAAGAATACTTCTCACGACAAAAATAGATATTAATAACCTCCTACCCTCGAATGTCTGCTGTCGAGCCACATGATTTCATATTATACTGCAATATGGTATGGTACATCTTTATGTAATTTATTGGTTAATAATTTTGTGGATGTAAATATTGGATGTACGGTGTTAGGGAGTAATCCTCACAACCATAGGCTTGTATTGATTGAGGACCTTGGAAATCTGCTGCTGCTGGTTTTTGGACCTTTGGGTGTGTGTGATCAAACTGGGTATAGCAAGTTATCATACTGTTGTATCAGGGTGGCGGTGGTGGCATAACCTAAGGCGTTGGTGAAAATGTGAATTAGTTTCAAGGGGTCAAATCTTTGGAGCAACGGTTCGGAAGTGAGGCAGCACTTGATCTTGTTCAGGGCCTCCGAAGCAGCAGGTGCCCATCAAAATTCTTGGGTCTTCTTCTGGGTGATACTGCTTGTATGATTGACGAGTGAGATCATACAAAGTTGTTGAAGTTTATTACATAATTCCAGCTCATATTGTCTCATTTGTTATTTGTTGTGTTTCCATAGTTACAACTAATATTTTTCTCTCCATTACACAGTAAACATACAGGTAGTATTTAACTCATAGCTAGGGTAGACTATGACCAAGTTTCTCTCATTTGGTCCTAGATTTGGACCTGAATATATTTTCTTATCCCAGCATTAACCTGCGCACTCTTTGTAAAAAGTGTACTACAGCATGCTCTACTCCAAGTTTGACCTGGGGTTGCTGCAACTAACACTAGTGTAGCTAGATGTGGAAATAGTTTTATAGCCCGTGTCAGAAAGGCTGTAAGCTGCATGGAACAACACAGAGCAATTATATATACATTTATCTGGAATCAAAACTGTACAGAATTGTAGAATGAATTGATTGATTCCAGTAGTGTTCTGACATACATATATTGAGCAAAAGTGCATATATTCACACAGCTACAGTCTTGGGTGAGCAGAACTGACTGACTCGGTCCTAGAAAACCAGTGCTTACACATTTGGCGAATAGATATCATTCCCTGTATGCAATGATTATAGTTAATTTGCTCATATTGTGCTTGGTACAAATCTTTTTTGTATTAGAACAAGTTATTGTACTATCAAATACAATACTAATAGTCCTACGACCGACGCACGGTCTGCTTTCCATCAGTATCTCCAACCGTCACAGCTTTCTCATGGAATCATGGGAGTTTATAGTTCATGCTGGGCTTATATAGAATGAACCCCCCCAGTCCTATCAGTCGTTTCCCATCCATGTTTGAAGAGGGCAAGCTCAACGAGAAACAAGAACAGGAGAGTAATTGCTTACACACCGACTTACTCGCGTTTCATGAACAGAATGCCGGTCGTCTCATCGTTGATCCCGAGTATGCATTCTTTTTTGTGACGGAATGCTGAGGAGATATGATGTATGATATCACACAGAGAGGCAAGAGTCGAACTGGGGGAAGAAGTAGCTGCTCGCCTTAAACTAACCAAAGACGGGACAAAAGTATTGTGGCCTCAACCGACTGACTCAGAGAAGGATCCTCAGAATTGGACGGGAAGCCGTAAGGATATCCAGCTCCTTATCATCACGTTTGCGGCATTCGTACCAGATTTCGACTCTGGCATCGGTAAGCAGTTTCAAATGACATGGGAAACAGGCTTAGAATGGCTGTCGGATTTCCAGGCATTGCATCTTTGTTCCCATTGGCTGAACAATACAATACCACATCTGGTATTATCAATAATTTGACGTCGAAGTGAGTACCATCAATGTGACCATCTTTTATATGTTACACTTTCCAAGCTGGAGTATCTTCCTATTGGGTATGTGAATTCGAGTGTAGATGTCCTCCATGGTGTCCTTATAATTTTTAGGATGGGGGAGTATCTTTGCTGTGATCATCATGCGGCGTTTGGGTCGCCTACCAGTATTGTTTTGGTCCCAGGTGCATATGCTTTAATTTTAGTTTTTGCACCAGTGCGGAAGGTCCCTATAGGTGCTGGCATTGGGTCTCCTTGTTGGCTGCACTTTCGCGCCCACTCTTAAGGTCTTCGCTGGTGAGGGCATCGTCGATCAAATAATAGCCTGTCTGATTGTCGTGTGCAGCAATGCGATGCTTGACAGCATTTTTTGCGTAAGTAGCAGCAATTTTTCAAAAACAAAATACCCCGGTTCTCACCTTCCACAGTACAGCACCTCAAGTCACTGTATGATCAATGATGCAGCCTTATACTCATTTTCTAAACTGGGTCTAGGGCTTATATGTTGTAACAGATTTATATCCTTTTCATCTACAAGCCCGAAAGGTGAGTCCAAAAGATCAGTTGGAAATGGAAAATTTGCGAACGATCAGTTGTGACAGCTGAACTTCTGGACCATGGGTTTCATCATATCTCCCTTAGTCTCTCCGTTCGTTTTCGGGTTTCTAGTGGCTCGGACCACCTGGCGTTGGGCATACGGGATCGGATGTCTATACGGATTACTTGTAGTTCTGACTATCGCACTGTTCGGAGAGGAGACGTAAGGCATTTTTATCTCCAAAGGTCATTTGCGCCTGATTGGATCACACAGGATATATGACCGGACAGTTCGGCCAACGATACCTGAGCCAACGACCACTGGACTTCGCTACCGGGTAGAGACACTCATTGGAATTACAGGATGGAAGATGGCAAGATACCGCCCATCATGGGGGCAATCTTGCATGGCAATCTTGCATGTTGTTTGGAGGCCTCACTTGTTGTCCGTCCTTGTCTTCGAGGTGAGCGTTCCAATGAGATAAACTGAAACCATGTGAGCTTGAGGCTACATAAGGCGCTTGTGTTTGGTTTCGGTATTGGACACCATGTACGTACATCTATGAATTCACTCGACTGCTCACGACAAGTCCCTAGGTTACAGGCGTCGTGTTCCTAAAAAACCCTCCAGAAGAAGGTGGATATGGCTTCGGCCAGTTAGCAACTGCAGGTATGTATGCCACACCTGTAGTAAGTATTGTCACTATTGTCGTGTTCTCGGTTCGATCCAATGTTTCTAGGTATCTGTTATTATTGGAGAACTCGTCGGCCGATACTTGAATGACTGGATTATGAATATCCCCATCAAGAGGAACAACGGTATTTTTGAGGCGGAAAGTCGCCTTTGGTATGTGATTCAATTACTCGTTCCTTCGTGAATTGCTTGAAGTTAAATTAGGGCCTGCTATGTCGCTTTGCCCCTGTACATAGTTGGATTTGTAGTCTTTGGTGCAGCCATCCAGAATCACCTGACTGTCGGAGCTCTCATCATGGGTTGGGGTATTGCTGAGCTCGCTATCATGATCACTACGGTGGCAGTATATGCATATACCAATGACTGCTTTCCAAAACACCAGGCAAGGGCTCTGCTTGTCAGAACGGTTCAGTTAAACAAATTCTGTCCGTAGGGTGAAGTCAGCGCTTTGGTCAATCTCGCCAGAGTTCTCGGAGGTGAGGTCATCTATCAAACCTTAAAACTATGTTGAATGCCCAAAATCAGGGTTTAGTGTAGCATATTTTCAGGTGCCCTGGGCGCTTGAACATGGTGCGATCCAGGTATTCGGATGTGAGGCAGCGTAAGTTCCAAAAACCTCCTACACATCAATGCTTTCTGCTCATGTCCTATCAGAATCGTGGGTGGACTCTTCGTTCTAATCGTCATACCAATCCAGTGGAAAGGAAGAGATCTAAGGGTAAGATGCCGGCTAGTATCATCAATCTTTTCACAGGTTTCCTCACCTTCTTGATATAGGCATATTATTCTCTCTGATCTATGTATGTTTTCTTCTCGGGTGATTGTCGTGACAATTGCATAATTTATCCTGGGTGAGTCTCTATAATACCACGTAAGATGTGCGCAAGATGTAATGGCAGATTCTCGAGATGGATTTGGTTGTTCATTAGCATTGAGAACGTCATACAAACCCACCGTACCTCTGAAATCTAGCTATCCTCCAGCGTCGATACAAAAAAGAGTGCCATGTGTCAAATAAACTTTCCTGACACGGCAGATATTTAGATGTCAAGTGATGGTGTGGTGTCATCTTACCTGTCAAGTCATCTCTTATCACGCAGTCACGCTCTGCCACTATGGTTACGCCCCTAGATTATCACTTGTAGTAGATTTGAAGAGAGCTGCTAAATATACTGTCTATTTCCCATATCAACAGGCTTGGAATAATGGGAGCACTAGTCCACTTCAACAAGAAGGCACTGGTATTGTGGTCATCGTATCTCTACATTGACGCATAAATGTGCACAGTGTGCATCTGTTTTGGGCCTACACTCCAGACAACTCCTTTTTCAGTTGTTCATATATTTACCTTATCATTCATTTTGTATATTTGACACTCTATGACTTACAGCTTTCAATAGCAGACCCAAGAGGCTAACGAAAGTCACTATGTGTTCTAATACAGAGCTACCTAGATGGACAGTACACAAGTTTATCTGAATTACATGCAAATACAGATATTTGTGACCTAAAATCCTTCTTTTTGTCCTGTATCTTCTTGATAGTGTCTACCACTGTTGACATGTCATCTGAGTGAACAAAAACGAGGCCTTTGTTGATAGCCGATAACCCAATTCGTCCTGTTCCGCACGCAGTAATCAGTGTTTCTAGTGAATGCACGCGTTGTTCCCTTGCAATGGCACTCTTCCAACGTGAACAGTCTTTGCAGTTTGGATACTTGTTGGATTTCACGAAACAAGACACCACGTCTCTTTGTACCCAGGATCGATCTGTATGGATTTCACAGAAGGGATGAGCTTGATTAATCGCAATGTGAGAAAGGTACTGATGGGTCTGGTTACTAGGGGCGGACTTATCCCCTGTGCCATGGTGTTCAGATGTGGTACTCGAGCTAACATTCGAAAAGACGTGGGTAAACTTTCGGCAGTTAAGTTCTCTCTGATCCCGAGCATCTTCAAGACTTTCCAGATGTTCCTTTATTATCTGAACTCGGTCCCATGTTTTCTCACGGATTGAAGGCGACGACGGCTTTCCCCACAGTTTGTTACACCAGTCATCGATATCCTTAGATGGAGGATCAACACCTATGCAATCCCGGGCCAGCTTTTGAAGGTCGTTAAGGCCCATGCATTCTGTCCAGGGTCGTTCTTGTAGTGCATATACCTTTTTGATCCTTGGAAATCTTGGCTCGTAATACTACCTCAATCAGAACTGATCACTCGGTGAAGGCAGAGGCATACTTGGCTGTCACGAGCTTTGGTAAATCCGGCGCCTAATATTTCTGCCAGAAGGGGTATACTGAGGATGGTCTGGGGCTTTCTAGTCAGATGCGGAGGCATTGTGAATGTAAACGGTAAGTCATGATAATCCTAAGGCAAGTAGTACATTGTGAGTTAAATTCGATGACTAGGATGTGTCTCACCTTTACGACAATCGGAAAGGGGATGATTGTATTGTTCCTAATTCTGAAATTCAAAGCTTCGAGCTCTTTGCGATTAGGCCCATACGATACCATAAAAAACACATAGATGTGTGGTCTTGTATTAGGCTAATAGTTCCACATAAGCGGCAAGGCGAATAACGCTGAATCAAATCCCTCACATTCGTTAAAATATCCCCTGTGTTCGTGATTGCCCCTATCCAGAATGTGGTATATAGATTGGGTGCGACTGGACCAGGTGTTAGCGGGTGGCGTAAAAGACCGTGGTTAAGATCTATCTCATTACTCACCTCGAAGTTCGCGAGCACGATCTCGATTCCATCCAGCCGCTACAATCGGCAGGTCGATGCAATCTCCAAGTCCAGGAATATAATCTTGTTTGAGTTTCACCCAAGGGAGCCGAGACTGATTGTACTCTGACTCTTCGGCTTTGAGAACAATGCCTTCTTGGTGGTTCCCAACTTGCTGTGCGAAAATATTCCGGAGCTCCTTGGCAGGGTCAGGACCAGCCATGTCAATATGATGTCGTTCAGAGAACAGAGAACATCGCCTTTGAATATATAGGGTGAATGAATGTTTCAAGTAGCTGTCGTCGCGTGGAATAGGCTTGAAAGATCAAGGGGATGTCGTCTAGGACAAGAATGTCAAAGAAAACAAGAGCCAGATGCCGAGTTTGGGAGAGAGATGGAGAAATTAGCTGCTCGTCCTCCGTTCTTGAGCCTTTACAAGCACTTTTTATCTTCCGTATAGCACGAACTCCAGTATTATTTCGGCTGACGAGGCCATCAATCGTCCAAAATTCTACAAATGATGGTGAATGGCTGAGTATGTCATATACTCGACAAATCCGCACCACCTATACGATCTTTATCCCAGGCAATCATTTCAGCATCGAGAACTACATTTTTTTTGATCTTGGCAGAACACGGTCGTGCATCAGCGGCCGAGCTCCCAAGACCAAGCGCTTCGCTTATGATGCCATGTACGCCAAGTCGATCCATAGTAGAGTCTTTCCCACTTTTACTAAAGATCGTAATTTTCGGATTCCCGTTAGAAATTTGGACATGAATCTGTGCACGCTCCCCATCATACTTAGTTTCTGCCCAAACACTTACAGATTCTCGCAAGTGGAACAAGGCATTCGCACACCCAGTGCCTTCTACGGATTTGGGCAGCTATCAGACGAGAATTGTATCCCTTGTCAGTACTGTACCAATTTTAACGATGGGGCAACTCAGTACTCACTTGAATCATAGAATTTATGATTGGTTTGAGTGAAGGCTTCATATGATCAGGCAGCTCAAACGCTGCAGCTACCTCATCCAAGCTTGCTCTGATACGGTATAAGTTATGCATATAACGAGTTGGATCCCAAGCTGCTATGGCATGTTCTTTTCGGAACACTTTCACAGAATTGGTATTGAAATCGAGAAGTGAGACAGAATAGGTGACATCGGGAGAAGGATATAGAATGGGTCTGAGGTCCTTTAGAATAATATGAGTCATAAATGCTGCCTCTTGAGGTGACAGTCGGCGGAATAATGCTTTCAGGATATCGATTCTAGTGCGGTGAATAGGGTAATTGGCGCGCACGGACGAATCTGAGTATCGTGATGTCGCAGCAAGTTCGCTCAATAAGTCATCGACCTGAACAATTGTGAATTCATTCGTCATCTCACCCCATTCTGATCAAGGCATTAATTCAAGATCAGATCGGATAGCACACAGGCATATACCACAAATCTAGGTGCGAGTAGACACTCAAGTTCATTTCCCAAGCACCCAGTGGCATCTTGCGAGTCCCAACTTTCTAATTCTTTTCGAGAAACTCCTAGTATTTCGGACAAAAAACCTGCAAGCTGTTTTTCTTGAATTCCATATTTGCGCTTAGTATCTTCTTCGGGGAACAAGAGACGAAAAAAAAATGGCAGTAGTCCCTGGAGGTAGCGGCGAGTAGCGTTTTCGAAGCGCATCAAGCCAGCGGTTCAAGATATTTAATGCAGGATAAGAGGTTTTCATCTCGTTTTTGGAGGGAGTACAGTGAGTCGTACTGAGAGGTTTGATTCTCGAGATCTCGCGTAAAAGAGAGCAAAAACTAGGTGAAGCATTGAGTCTACGTCCAATTGGATTTTCTCCGAGACCTACAAGGCAAAGGGGACCCCTTCAGACGACATATGGGGTAAAAATTAGGAACTCGCGATCAATTACCTAATCGTTTATACAAACTCCAGAGCTATACATCACGTGCCCACCCAGGCTGTCGCACTTACCCCTTCATGACACTGAAGCTCAAGTCAGAAGGCAATCCACCTTCATCCTTTGATTGGGAAATACTTTCACCATCCCCTCCTCAGTCCTCCTCACTGCCTTCTCCTCCTGCAACATGGCTTTCGGCCAAGGATATGAAACTCTATGGCTCCCGACCTCTTACATCAACCTCGGACATTGGTATAGTCAGGTGCAAGGACTGTAATAAACCAGTTCTCCGCAGTTTTGTCTCTGAACATGCTAGTAAGTGGGTAACCAATGCCTGATCATGCACATGACCAACTTGATACAGCCGTTTGTGCCAAAATCCGATCAGTAAACCTCAAGAATGGGAAACTGAAGGTTGATGCAGATGGTATGATACATTTCGTTGACTACGATTCATGACTTATTCTGATCATCAGACAAGAAGAATGCCAAAAAACGCAAGGCATCCCCTACTCCCGAGGACCCCTCTGAGCCTCTTAAAAAGAAGGCTAAACCTCCGCCTAAAGTTAATAAAGGTCGCGCAAAAGGGCCGGTAGATTATGATAAACAATGTGGTGTCATTAATGACAAGAATCTACCATGTTCACGGTCATTGACCTGCAAGTCACACTCAATGGGAGCCAAGCGAGCAGTACAAGGCCGATCACGCCCCTACGACGAACTACTCCTGGATTGGAATCGTGCCAATAACCCAAACTTTGTCGAGCCTGTAAAAAGGGAATCCAAAGCGGAAAAGAAGGAGAAACGAGAACGAGAGAAGCTGGAGAAAAAGAGACTGGAAGCAGAGGCTGCTGCTGCACGTGGGATTGACGTCACAACTACGTCCTCCCACAAAAAGAACACTGCAGGGATTTCCAAGAAGGTTGGTAAGAAAGCCACGGCAGCAGCAGCGGTCCGTATGGCCGGAGAGTTTGGTGGAGATGTCTCCGATGACCTCGCCGACATAGACTCTGAGGCCGAAATCGATGATCTAGTCAAAGTCGTCAATATTGCTATTGATAGTGGGACAATGGCTGTACCATTAGCGGTGCCATATGATGCTGGTAGCTGGTTTGTTCAACGCCGAGAAAAAGCTCGAGTCTGTCGAGATCTTTTGAACGGTGCTCTCACTGGAGGCAATAGCAATGTTATTCCTGGTACAGCAGTAGCATCGAATATGGTTCAAAGTACAAGTATCGGGCATTCGACGACGTATAAATAGGAACAATTCCTTACATCTTGAACCGTCTTTTCTCCACCGTACTTTTCAGTAGTAACTTATCTAATAATACCTGAGATTCCCTCTATTTAACTTCTCTCTACGTCTACTCAGAAAACGGATGTGCAGACATGGAGTGAAAGGATCAATGAGTATCACTTCAAACGCATTATCAAGCCCAAGTTATCTACTATACTACCTTCGCGTCACAACACCTTGCTGCTCTGTAGCTTCTAACGCTACAATGATCTAGTCAATGGGCTCCGAAAGGATACTTCAACTGTGATCCCCTTCAGTTGTCTGCGAGAGACGGAGATGACCTCAACAAAAATTTATTGCAATTGATACAAATGATGATAGAGTTCATCCTGAGCTCAAGACAAGCTCATGACGAGCCCTTCTCCCAAAATATTATTCATCTCCCAAGTTTTCTAGGCGTCTGAACTTCTCATAACTCATACTCAAACTATGTTTTCTCCTGATCGCTACCAATATCCTCAGAGTTGACTGTATATGCCTTTGACTACAGCGCTAGCATTTTGCCAATCTAGTTCGGCAAAGAGGTTTAGGGATAGAAGGATTTGTATGCTGTATTAGTATGCATTACTATTTAGAATGCACGGTTTTCAAAGTCAGAGGAAAACTGATGATGGTGATACTATCAGAAAGCAAACCGCGGTAAATACACACCGCTCATGATTTATTCAGTATTATATATACCAACTACTGTACATAACCCATTGTTTTAATCCAATAAAATTCCAAAACACAAGAATCCATTGTGTGAAACCAGTATCAGCCCGGGCTGTCGCTCGAAATACAAGGACATTCCTCAACAACTGAACAATGTGAAATGATGAGAGCATGAACTAATGGTGATGAGGCACGATGGTAGCTAAGTAATCCAGAAATCTAACCTTGCTGATTTGTACTCTTCCTCTTTCGTAAAAATTATTGTGTGCGGGGGCATGATTCTCTCACGAACATCTTGAGCGGCTGCTGTCGGTCATGATAAATAGCCTGAGCGCCATAATCGCCGCATTTGAGATTTGGCCATCACTTCGGGTACATTTGCCGTAAGTTTGAGATAATGACTAGGATTCTTGACCCAGAGTGCCTTCACAAAGTCTGTGCTCGTTCTTCTTTGTTTTGGAAGATAGGCCAACATATGGTTGATCACCGACTGCATCTTCGTTGGAACGCAGTTCAATTCTTGGGAAGAACAATGTCGACGCATATTCGATATTGTATACCAATCAACCTTTCTCTGGGTTGGAAAGCGCTGCAAGATAGGTAGACTTCCTGAATAGATCTAAGACAAACATTGTTGACAAACATCGAGATATAACAAGTATGGCTCTACCTGTACAGCAAGGCAGCCAAAAGCAAAAAGATCGCTTTCCTTTGTGAATTCGCCATTATAGTCTCTCCAACCGTCAATTACGGCATGATATATGACTTCGGGGTTGATTAACTCGGGCGCCAACCAAGGCTCCGAAAGGAGGCGTTCCTTTGTAGGTGTTCGAGTGGGAGAGAAACAGCCAAGGTAACCTTTACCACCTGATTTCATGAAAATGTTGTCCTATGCGCGGTCAGAGGTCGGGCACAAGAAAGGAATTCAAGATAACTCACTGCTCGAATATCACCATGGACGAAATTGTGTTGATGCAGAAAATCAAGTCCCATCAATAAGTCATGTAACTGGTGATAGTGCCACAATTTAAGTAACTCAGTGGGGTAGAGTATGAAGTACACCCACGAGAACAAATCGATCGCAGTCAGGGTTACTGGCAATATAGTCCAGCACATTACCATCATGTTTCTCAGTAAATATTGTGAGTCGAGAATCGATTGGGTCGAGGTACAATGTGTAAAATTGTAGCAAGCGAGCGCGAGGATTGAGCTGATTTTGGACCCAAAACTCGAGCCTCTGTAGGAGGATCAGACGACGGACACTGTGGGCTTTTAGCAGGGCTCACTGAAACACAAGACATGAACGTGGGTTTGGTTAAATATACAACACGAACTCGTCCCTTGTCTGGTTCAGACAGCTGCCTTTGAATTAGAAGATACATCACAGATTCATTGGGGCTAAACTGACTTCATTTGTTGCAGTAGGTTTCTCGAGATCATCCAAGGCAGGGGCAGTCTGGTAGAGCTTGATGCCCTTGGTCAGGAGATCACATAGGCTGTTTGAGGGGCTGGGCATGGTTGGTGTACGTGAAGTCTTAGATCTAGGTAAATTATATCTATCATGACACAGCAGGTGGACAAAGCCGCTGCTTAATTATCTCCAACATTGGACTGGATAGCACAGCGTCTTAAGCCAAAGGTGCTGTGCTAGAGCGCGTGAGAAACGGAGGTTGTCCACGTCCACAGCCATATATACTTGGACTTTTTTTTCTCCGCCGGGATGCGTCTGCTTGTTGTACTGGCTATTGCAGTGGCAGCAAACGCTCTCCACTTTTACCTTGATACCAATCAAAAACGCTGTTTTATTGAGGAGCTCCCAACAGACACTGTCGTTGAAGGCATGCTTTTTCCCTCAGGCTAGCTCCTTCAGAGTCTGATTGCCAGAATGCAGGCAAATACCGCGCTTTGGAATGGTCACATCAACAACAAAAGTATGCTGAAAATCCAGACCTGGGAATAAATGTAGAGGTTCAGGTGGGTCTGTTCTGCGATCATCCTTTGAACTCGGGTTTGATACAATTGACTTCAGGAAGAACCTTCGGGTCATGTTGTCGTGAAGACAAGAGGACCAAGTGACAGCATCTTTACGTTCACCTCTCATGAGGCGGGTGATCATTCCATTTGTCTCTCAACCAATTACACATCCTGGTTCAGCCACACTCACATTCGACTCTACCTTGATATCGTTGTTGGTTCAACACGACCTAACGTCGAGCAGGACCGTTCACATGTATCAGAGCTCTCTAGCAAACTGCGCAATCTCAACCAAAAACTCGAGGATATTCGCCGGGAACAACAATATCAGCGAGAACGTGAGGCCGATTACCGAGACCTAAGCGAAGCCACAAATGCCAGAGCTGTGTGGTACAGCATAGCTCAGATAGTCATTTTGCTTGGCACATGTGCTTGGCAACTAAGACATTTGAAGGTATAGATGCCCTCTCCAATCCAATGCTAATTATCATGCTCATGTTTGGCACAGCGCTTTTTTGAGGATAGGAAGATGCGATAATGACTGTATCAGAGAGTTTATATATGTCCATGATTGACGACACTTGACGTCCTCGCTAATCGTTGAATTTGATAAGCACCTTCTTGCCATATGAGCCCTCCGCAAGTTTCTGAAATATTTCCCTTATTCTGCCGGTTGCCTCACTATCATTGTCTTGTCCATCAATGGAAATGATCTCGTGCTCCGGCTCCTGCAACTACAAAAACGTCAGTGTCACATCATGCATAAACCACAGCACTTACCTTGCCCTCCTTCACCAAGTTCGTGAGATCCATCAATAGCTTCTGCCTTTGGGCTATGGAGTGATCAAGATACCAACGGCTTTGCCAAAAGCCGTGGGCAGTCAAGTTCTTGAAGATAAAAGCCGACGTAGGTAGCATAAGTGGCTGCCTGGACATAGTTCCATAAGATACAAGATGCCCGTCTTTGCCGATGTACTTGATCATGGCTGCAGTTGCCTTTCCCCCTGGGAACTGATCAGCAAACGTAGGCTGTTGGCTAGAATTCTCCCATATTCACCGACGCAATTAAGAGCCAAGCGAATTTCCTATAGGGTTTATGTAAGACATTTCAAAGTCCCACTTGGTCGGATTCACCTTTCCATCGAGCCAAGTTTTTATTTTGTTACGAAGTCTGTGGTCGTCTAGATCTTCGTAAGTGAGCACCTGAGTCGCTCCGATATTTTGCAAGTGCTCTTTTAGCTTCGAGATGTCATTCCTGAGATGAAACAATGGAGTCAGAAATGTAAGATGGGCAAGTGGTGAAACATACCGGCCTCGCACGAAATTTAACGTCCTCAGCCCTCGTGCAGCAGCAATCTGAATGAGGACTTGGCCTACCTGTTTGTTCTCAGCCGCTGTCGGACCTTGATGTGGTCAATACACGAACCGCACTATTGGCTCCGTTTTGCATTATCCAATCCCCTTCTTTTAGTTCCACGTAATCCTTGAGCATATTGTATGCCGTAGCAGGATTGACCTGAGGTAATTATTCGTGCGCACGAAGACAATGTGGATCTCCGATTCAACTCACAGTGATAGTTGCAGCATGAACCTCTGAAAGACCTTGGTGATCAGGGATTTTGATCACATCCTGAGCTCCGACGTTTCGACTTGTCGACCAAGTTCCGGACTGTTGTTTGACCATCACGACCCAGTCACCAACAGTCAAATTATTCACATTCTCGCCAACAGATGTAACCTGTGCAAGGCCTTCATTCCCACCCACGTAAACAGGTTCATCCTTGCTTCCCTTGCCCGACTCTGCTAGGTGGCTGATGAGTGAGGGTTTGTTTGGGTATATACCTTCCACTGCATTCAAATCCGCAGGGTTAACAACAGAAAACAAGGAACGGATATTCACTGTCCCAGGAGTCGGAGGGGAAAGTGAAGGATAGGTCAACACACTCAGAACCTCGGCTGGGGCTCCGTTCTTTGAATATACTATGGCTCTATTGGTCCTCGCTGGAGAGGATGCTGAGAACAGACGTGTTTTGAGTAGAGAATGACGGGCAGCCCGCGTAAATAAGACGCAAGTTCGTGGTAAGAAAGAGATCATGAAAATGATGGAACTCCTGACCCTGGACAATCCTCACAGACCACTCTTTTCACAAAATTCCATACACACATACTTCTACCGTTACCTGAGATACATTAGAATGCTAGATACATAAGTAACCCTTCATACATGTACACCATGACTGTACCCGCCTCAGTGATGAAGAGTATGTTGGAATATCAAACCATGT
>Ga0153924_1000080_pt1 | contig 70166 bp, 60 predicted proteins | sample TSNJ008MetaG_FD_104709 | JGI IMG/M metagenome (GOLD analysis project Ga0153924, IMG submission 104709) | Attine ant fungus gardens microbial communities from New Jersey, USA - TSNJ008 MetaG | ecosystem: Host-associated > Fungi > Mycelium > Unclassified | place: USA: New Jersey, Wharton State... | reverse complement strand
GAAACGACACGCGATTTGTACAAGCAGGGAATGGCGGCTTTCGGCGGTATCGCGCCGACATACCATATCGCCCTGCTGGACAAGCCGACCATCGTATGGGATTTCTATTCGCTGCTGCTCGGCGTTCAGATGATGTTCAGCTTTATGCTGACGGACGATAAAAAGCCGCTGCGTTGTTGTAAGCATTGCCAGAGGGTATTTATGGCGGGACACCCAAACGCCGCGTTTTGTTCTCCCCGCTGCAAAAACCAGTACAATGTTTACAAGAGCAGGGATAAGAAAAAGGGTGAGGATTAGGGGCTATATACGCCCCTAAAACGCGCCAAAACCGCGTTCGAGGGGTAGGTAAGGGTTTTATTATTACCCTGCCCGGTTTTGGGGTTTGTGGCGTGACATAATGCCTGTGTCCATGCGGGTTTATAGGCTGTCAGAATGTGGTAAATATCTACATTTGATTGTTACGCCGTTGCTGCCGTTTGTTATGACAATAAAGGAATCAGAATGTTTATTCGGAGGTATATTATGGATGCAATTGATTTTATTTTGGAAAATGGGGAAGTATGGCTTCAGTATGCTACACGAATAAATATCCTAAAAGAAAGCAAAGAAAGCCTAACGGACTTGCGGCTGAAAGCACTTTCCGATTCCAAAATCAGAGCGTATTTGAACGACATTACCGATTATCACAGTATCCTTGTGAGCAATCACAAAAATCCCGATTTGCCTATACATAAGCTCCTGTTTCTTTTGGATTTAGGGCTTGATACTGATGTTCCGGAAATACAGATAGCTACGGAAAAAATCATGGAGCATAAAGACGGTAATGGGGTATATCAATCTTTAACCAATATCCCCAAACACTTTGGAGGGAGCGGGGAGGATACATTCGGGTGGTGTCTTTGCGATGCGCCGCTTCTTTTGTTCGCATTGCTTAAAGCGGGAGTTGACTATGATAAGCATATAAAGCAAGGCGCAGACTATCTCGTAGGTTTCCATAGAGATTCTGGCTTTCCTTGTACCGTTTCACAGGAATTTGGTAAATTCAGAGGGCCGGGTCGAAAAGACGATTGCTGCCCGTACGCTTCTTTAATTATGCTAAAATTGCTGTCAGCTATACCCGAATACTGCGAATCCGAAATTGCGGCAAATACGGCAAATGGCTTGCTTTTATTATGGGAAAACAGCTTAGAGCGTCATCCGTATATGTTTTATATGGGAACTGATTTTAGAAAACTTAAAGCTCCAGCAATGTGGTATGACTTAGTGAGCGTTGCGGATATACTTAGCCATTTTGAATCTGTTAAGTCAGATGTGCGTTTCATGGAAATGGCTGTAATGATTAAAAGCAAGCAAGACAACAACGGATTATTCACGCCAGAAGCTGTTTTTCAAAAGTTCAAGGGATGGGATTTTGGGCAAAAGAAAAACCCATCACCCTATTTAACATATTTATGCTATCGCATATTGGAACGAATAGGATAATAAGCAGAGCAGAGCCTGCTGCTCAAAACAATCAGCGGGAACGGCAACCGCCGCTCCCGCTTGTTAGAGTAGGGGGATGGTGAAGCGCCCCCATTATGTAATAATCTCGCCTCCTCCGGCAGTGCCGCCTCAAACTGCTACGGATGAACCAGTCTCCTTTACGGTATTAGAAGAAGTGGAACTCCTTCCTTTACAGCATATGTCCTCGTAAATCTTTCGGATTAGCACCTCAAGGTCTGCGGTGCGTTTCTGGCAAACCGAGAGCCGCTTTTTCTGCTTTTTGATATCACTGGTCTGCTGTGCAGAGAGGGATTCCTTGACAGCTTTTTCAAAGGCCGCCCTGTCGGTTCGGGCGTACTCAGCAATTGTTTTGAGTGCGTCACGGACAAGCTCCATGACCGTGGCTGCATCGATACGGTGACCAGATTCGCAGACTATACCCGACTTGATTTGTGCGGAGCCTTTGGCGTAGTTGCCGCAGACATACTGCGGCTTATCCTTGCCGTTGTAAATGCGGTGGACGTACAGCTTGCCGCCGCAGTCCGCGCAATACATCAGTCCTGTCAGCGGGTGGACGTATCCCCATCCGTCCGGGCGGCGTTTGATACCGCCGCGAATACGCTGTACGTTATCGAACGTGGCTTGGTCAATAATCGCTTCGTGGGTGTTCTCAAAGACTGTCCACTCGCTTTCATCGATGTAATGACTTTTCTTGTCCTTGAAGTGTTTACGGGTCTTGAAGTTGACCGTGTGACCGCGGCAGGGCTGCGCTAAACAAAACAACTTCGGGCCAAGTTGACCCGAAGTCAGGCAGGGGAAAGGCTTTATTTTTCCTGCTCGGTTTTCTTTTCCGGCGCGGAAATATCTTTCAGCTTGTCCTTGTTTTCCTCAAGCAGTTTCATAATGGTATCTTTCATTTCGCGGGAGGTCTTGTCCTTGCCGAAAAACTGCCCCAATTCCTAGCTTGATAAAATCACTTTGTCTGCCTCCTTTTTTTCTTCCAGCATAATACCGTCAATCATATCGGGTTGTAACAGGTTCTTTTGGTCGAGTTCCCTCATGCGCTGCGCCTGTGAAAGTGATGGGGCCGACTGCTGGCCCTCGATTGCAACGGCAATATACCGTTGATTTTTCGGCTTGATAAAGGCCAGTTCAACGGCTGGCGTAAACGATATTTTTTTATCGTCCACCATTTTCAGCAAGTCCGGCACAAGGTCATTCAGCTTGATATACCGCTGCACCTGTTTTACAGTCATTTTGTTTCGCTCGGCTACAATCTCATTGGAGCGTTGCCCGTTCCCGGTACGCGCCCCTTGCTGTTTGATAGCCTCCAACTGCATTTTTAGGGCTTTGGCCCTCTCACTCGGCAAAATGCTTTCGCGTTGGGTGGTATTGTCCTCCACCATCTGCGTGATGGCCTGTCTGTGAGATTGCGGACGATACAGGGCATATTTGTAAATCCGGCGAGTTCGCTTGCCATCTGGCGGCGGTGGCCCGATACGATTTCATAGCCGCCATCTTCGCGGGGCCGGACAATGGCGGCTTGCGTTACCCCTTTGTCCTTTACGCTTTCCACCATTGCCGCCATTTCCTCGTCTTTGCGGACTTTGAAAGGATGATCCTTAAATGGGTGAAGTTCGGAAAGACTGATATATACAATTTGTTCCTGTTCGCCGGAGCGGGGGGCCTCCCTCGGTTCGGGCGGCGGTTCCGGGGCCGGGGAGCGTTGCCGCTTTGTCGGCGGCTACTTCCGGGGCTTCGGCTTGTTTGTCAGCCGCTAAAGGCGCACTAACAGGCGCGGTCTGCTCCTTTGGCGTTTCATTTGCCGGCATGGTCTTCCCATCATCCGGCTTGTTTGGCTCATTTTTCGCCATACGGTTTGTACCTCCTTTTGTTTTTGGGCATGAAAAAAAGGGCCTCACTTTTCAGTCAGGCCCGGCGGGAATTGTGTTTCCCTCCTTTCCACTTCGGGCCAATTTGGCCCGAAGTCAGGGCTATCCAGTATACAGAACGCCGCCTTTAGTCTCACTAAGGCGGCGTTCTGTGTACTGTGATAGCTCTTATTTTATTTTGTTTTATTGCCCCTATACCGGGATTGTTTTGCAGTTTCCTAATACATTTGGCTCATAAGAATTCAGCGCAAGACCATTCAGATTTTGCGCTGAACCATGCTGTGCTCTGATTGCTCTCTTCCCTATGAGAACGCACTTATCCTCTCCGGCAAGCAAAGCTTAAAAACAAATGGAGCAAAATTCTTTGCCGAATACCAGCCTTACAATTGTACAAACCTTAAAAACGGTGTCCCGGCCCAAATATCACGTGTTACGGCACTGAAAAAAAGTCCTACCTCCCCACCATTGCCCTTAACACCAAGAGAAGGCCCAGAATCGTCAGTGGTACGCCCAGCAGCGCTCCTATGATGGACATTGTCAGCACCAACCCCACCAAGAGAATTCCTCCGCCGAGGAGAAGAGAAATAACCACACCCAATAGGCCGAATATAAATCCAATCAACTCCCAAACCAGATGAAAAGGAAACAATAGCAAACGCAACATAGCCCCCGACCTCTCTCCTTCATTGTTGTTTTAATTCTACAGCACCAACCTTAAGAAATGGGGGATACAAAGATGAAAGATACATTAAATATTGCCCCCAGTCCACAATGATGGTCAGGCTGCAGAAAAACGGGATTGAATATCCCCCAGCCGTTTGATATAATTTAAAACAGAATTCTACATTAGCCTGACAAATCATCAATCCACATGGAAGAAAGAGAGCGCTATGATGGAATTTCAACAGGAACCAAACCGGATTTTTGCCCAGAATGACCAGGGCTGCCTGATTGCTGAAATCACATTTCCCCTCATTGATGACATCTATTATATTACCCACACCTATGTGGACTCCTCTTTGCGTGGCCAGGGGGTGGCGGGAGCCTTGATGGAAGCCGCCCTTTCTTACATCGCAAAGGAGGAGGGCAAAATGATTCCCACCTGCACCTACGCAGCGGCCTGGTGCGAAGCGCACCCGGAAGCCGCCTGTCTTACAGCCCCTCAGAAAGACAAGTAGTAAAACGCCGCTTGTCCTCTTTTTTACTTCGTGATATGATAGCCTCAGAATAAGAACCTGTATTCACAGATGGAACTGCCGAAGCAGCAAGCAGCTTTTTTTGCCGGGCAAGGCAAATTTTTGCAGAAATCATTGGTCTATTTCAAGAAAATTTAACGCGCTATGGCAGAAAAATCGCCGTTGATACGGTGTTTTAGCTGTAAATACAGGTGCTAAATGAGGAGGTATCTTCCCTATGTCCGATTGTATCTTCTGTAACATCGCAGAAAGCCAAATCCCCTCAAAAAAAATATACGAGGATGAGGTGTGCCTTGCCTTTTACGATGCGGATCCCCAGGCGCCAACCCATTTTCTGGTGATCCCAAAGGTTCACATCCCCTCCTGTGCCGCGGTAACAGAAAGCAACGCCGCCGTCATCGGCCACCTGTTTGCCGTGATCTCAAACATAACCCAGACGCTGCAGTTAGAAAGCTTCCGGGTGGTCTCCAACTGCGGCGAGCGGGCCGGACAGAGTGTCCACCACCTTCACTTCCACGTTTTGGCGGGACGCGACATGGCCTGGCCTCCGGGTTAATCATCAATAACAATAATTATTATTGACAATAGCCCCGATTCGTAGTAAAATCAAACTGAAAAGATTGCCTTGGACGGCAGCTCTTTTCTGCGGCTGATCAACAGATATGTAGGGAGGTTTTTACATGAAATTTTATTATTGTGCTCACTGCGGCAACATCATCTACTTTTTGAAGGATTCAGGAGTTCCGGTCACCTGCTGCAACGAGGTTATGAGTGAACTTGTCCCCGGCACGGTGGATGCCGCGCTGGAAAAGCACGTTCCCGTGGTCACCCAGGAGGGAAGCACCGTTACCGTCAACATTGGCGCAGTGAACCACCCGATGTTGGAGGAGCACTTTATCCAGTGGATTATTCTGGAGACTGAACAGGGCAGCCAGCTGAAGCGGCTCTCCCCCAGCGAATCCCCTAACGCGGTATTCTCCCTTGCGCCTGGTGACAAGGTGGCCGCCGCCTACGAATATTGCAATCTCCACGGTCTTTGGAAGAGCTAATTTCCAAATCAATGCATTCAAAGCGCGTCCTGTATAGTAATGTACAGGGCGCGCTTTTTCTGACCTACTCTTTTACATAGCCCGCTGAAAACAGCGTATCAAGCAGAGGAATTTCCTCCTCATGCAGGACACAGCGTACCGGCCGCTGACGGTATACGGTAAAGCACTGGTTGCAGGCCAGGCATTTGCTCTCTTCCCCTTGCTCCATTTTCTTTACAAAATCTGGCTGGCAAATCAAACTGCGGCTGAGAGATACAAAGGGAATCCCGGCGTCCAGCACACACTGGGCATCCTCGCGGCAAAACACACCCCCAACCAAGCTGATTGGCAAACCGATCCCCCGCTTGGCCTCAACTACCTGCCGTAAATAGAATGGCCCCTTTTCGCCGGGACGGTTGTAGAAATCCAAGCCACTGACCTCAACGCCATCTACCCCAACTCCCTCCAGCAGATCCAAAAGGCCGTGCAAATCGCCGCAAACATCCTGGTCTACCTTCACCAAAAGGGCAAAATCATCGCCGCACTCCCCCCGGATTGCCTCCAAAATCTCACGAATCAGCAAAAAGCGGTGCTCCAAAGTTCCGCCGTAAGCGTCAGACCGGGTATTGAGCTTTGGGCTTAAAAAGCTGGAGAGCAAATATCCGTGGGCGCAATGTACCTGTACCCCGTCAAACCCTGCCGTTTGACACATTTGGGCGGCCCGGCAAAATTGTTCCCTCAGACTTTGCAGCCCCTGCGCTGTAAAGTCCGCCGGCCCCACCGGAGCGACTCCATTCACCTTCTCCGGCGCTTTCAGGCCGCTGTGGCTCAGCTGCACCACGATACGGCCATCCGCCCGGTGTATCTCCCGGGCACATTGGGCCAACAGGGCGCGGTCGGTCTTCCCATCCAAGACCGGCTGTCCCTCATCCGCCCGCTGCTTCCGGTCCACAGTCAGGTGCCCTGTGATCACAAGGCCAACGCCCCCCTCCGCCAGTTCCCGCAGCGTCTCCACCCAAGTTGTGGAGAGTTGTCCGTCCGGCATGGATAGATGCTCGTTGGTGGCGGATCGTATGATCCGGTTGCGCAGCTCCATGGGCCCAAGCCGCGCGGGTTCAAATAGCTGATACATTGGTTTTCAACACCTCCTGGCTCCATTGTAATCTCCCGACCGGAAAAAAGTCAATCTTTCCCGCTTCTTCTTGACCTTTTTCCGGTTTTTCTCTATGATGGTATCATGATCAAGAGAAAGGGAACCGCTATGGATTTATGTAACGTACAAGAGATCAAGGCCCTTTTGGGCCGGCACGGCTTCCATTTTTCCAAATCCATGGGCCAAAATTTTCTGATTGAGGCCTGGGTACCGGAAGATATCGCGGCCGCCAGCGGCGCGGGCCCCGGATATGCCGTATTGGAGATTGGCCCCGGAATCGGCCCTCTCACAAGGCAGCTCTCCGCACTGGCAGACAAGGTAGCGGCTGTGGAACTGGACCGTTCCCTGCTTCCCATATTGACCGAGACTCTGGCAGACTGTCCCAACACAGAGATCATTTCCGGCGATATTTTAAAGATCAACATTCCAGCGCTGGTGGAGGAAAAATTTCAAAATTTCACTCCCATTGTCTGTGCCAATCTGCCCTATCATATCACCTCTCCCACGATTGCCGCTCTGATTGACAGCAAGTGCTTTCAGCGTATCACCCTGATGATTCAGCGGGAGGTGGCGCTGCGTATCTGCGCCGCGCCCGGAACCCGTGACTATGGGGCGTTTTCCGTCTTCTGCCAGTATCACACCAAGCCGGAAATTTTATTTGACGTACCCAGCACCTGTTTTCTCCCCGCCCCCAAGGTGACCTCCTCTGTGATACGGCTGGTTCCCACTGCCGCGCCGCCAGTTACGGTGGACAAGGAAGCGCACTTTTTCCAGGTGGTAAAGGGGGCCTTTGCCCAGCGCAGGAAAACACTGGTCAACAGCCTAAGTTCTGTTTTTTCAGGGGAACACACAAAAGAGGAGCTGCGCCAGGCCGTGGTCTCCTGCGGTTTTCCGGATACCGTTCGTGGGGAACAGCTTGGAATTATGGATTTCGCGGCGCTTTCCCGCGCTCTGCTGCAAGCCAAGGAATGACGGAGAATTTAGCGTGGCCTCACCGCTCTTCCCCTTGCTTTTTCCAGTTCATTCAGGTACAATAGAGGCAATCTCGTTCCCGCTTGTTGACAGACGGGAGTGGACAACGCCTGTTCCAAAGAGCAAGGCAGATACAAGGAGGACATTGTATGGAAACGTTTGGTCTGGAAACTCTTGGTATTATAAATCCCAGCGCTGTATACCGCAACCTCACCCCCGCGATTTTGGTGGAGCATGCGCTCGCCCGCGGAGAGGGAAAGCTCAATGCCAAGGGCGCTTTGTGTGTCAACACCGGGAAGTATACCGGCCGCTCCCCCAATGACAAGTTTATTGTCGACTCTGCCGGCGTGCATGATGAAATTGCTTGGGGAAAAGTGAATGTCCCTATTACGGAAGACAAATTTGACGCCATCTATGAAAAAATCATCGCCTATCTCCAAAACCGTGAGATTTATATTTTTGATGGCTTTGCCGGCGCTGACCCAAAGTACACCAAGGGTTTCCGTATCGTCAATGAACTGGCGTCTCAGAATCTGTTCATTCAACAGCTCCTGTTGCGCCCCACAGCGGAGCAACTGGACAAGTTTACCGCTGATTTCACCATCATTGCCGCCCCCGGCTTCAAGTGTATTCCCGAGCGGGACGGCGTGAACTCCGAGGCCGCCATTCTGGTCAACTACGAGAAAAAGCTGGTCCTCATTGCCGGCAGCCAATATGCCGGTGAGATCAAGAAATCTGTCTTCTCCGTTATGAACTATCTGATGCCAAAAGAGGGCGTCTTCCCCATGCACTGTTCCGCCAACATTGGCGAGGAGGGCGATGCGGCCGTCTTCTTTGGCCTGTCCGGTACGGGGAAAACCACCCTCTCCGCCGACCCCAACCGCAAGCTCATCGGCGATGACGAGCACGGCTGGGCCGATGACTCCGTCTTTAACTTTGAGGGCGGCTGCTATGCCAAGTGCATCAACCTCACTGAGGAGAACGAGCCGGAAATTTACCGCGCCATCCGCTTCGGCGCCATGGTGGAAAACGTGGTCATGGACGAGGAGACCCGTGAGCCTGATTATGCGGACGACTCCCTCACAGAAAATACCCGCGTGGGCTATCCTGTGGACTTCATTCCCAATGCGGCCATCCCGGGCATCGGCGGCACCCCGAAAACCGTTATCTTCCTGACCGCCGATGCGTACGGCGTGCTGCCCCCTGTCTCCAGGTTGGATAAAAGCCAGGCCATGTACTATTTCGTCTCCGGCTTCACCTCCAAGCTGGCCGGAACCGAGCGCGGCATCACCTCTCCTGTTCCCACCTTCTCCACCTGCTTTGGCGCTCCGTTCCTTCCCCTGGATCCATCCGTCTATGCGTCCATGCTGGCCGAAAAGGTGGAGCAGTCCGGCGCAAAGGTTTATCTGGTCAATACCGGCTGGAACGGAACCGGCAAGCGCATGAAGCTCAGCTACACCCGCGCCATGGTCACCGCCGCGCTCAACGGTGAACTGGAGCAGGCCGAGTTTGTGACAGATCCCTATTTCGGGGTTCAGGTTCCCACTTCCTGCGCCGGAGTCCCCGATGAGTTGATGATTCCGGTGAATACCTGGGAAGATAAGGCAGCCTATGAAGCCAAAGCCAAGGAGTTGGCCAAATCCTTTGTGGAAAACTTCAAAAAATACACCCACATGTCTGCCGAGGTGGTTGCAGCCGGTCCAAAGGCTGAATCGTAACTCGCTCCGCATGAATCGTAAAACCCGCCTCCATCTGAGATGGAGGCGGGTTTTACGATTCATGCTTACTCATTTACACAGAAGGAGCTGTCCCCTCTATGTCACCCAATGGAGAATTGCCTTGTGCAAAAATGCAGCGCATCCCGGTGTCTCCCGGTCATAGTATTGGGTAAACCGCGTGTCAGCGACATACAGCGCGCCCAAATTGCGGTGCATTTCAGAGCGGCACGCTCCCGTGGTCAATTCCAGCCAAGTCCGGTGCTTTTGAACAATGGACTTGCCTGCTTCTGTGCGCGGGTCCATCCCCGCCAGCACTGCGGCGGTCAGTGCATCCAGAATCTCCCGCTCCAGCGCCTTCCCCTGTTCATATTCCCCGCGGTCAAGGGATAGCATCCTGGAATTGGCCTGTTCCACCAGCTCGTCACCGTATGCTTCCCGGAGTTCAGCACCGTATTTCTCCTCATTTTCTACCATCAAATTCCGCTTGAATGCCTCAAATTTTGCTTTATCATCCATGATTTCACCACGCTCCTCCTTTAAAATCGTCTCCTCTACCGCCCTGATGATCCGCTGAATCCGCGCCCGTTTTTTTTGCAGGGCGGTCAAGTGCCCCTTAAGGGCCGTTAGCCGGTGAAAGGCCGGGTCGTCCAGCAGCTCCCGGATCCGCGCCAGCTCCACCCCAAGAGCGCGATAAAAAAGAATCTGCTGTAGGCGGTCCACGCTCTGTTGATTGTAGTAGCGGTACCCGCCATGCCCAATACGGCTTGGACATAGCAGCTCCTTTTCATGATACCAGCGCAGGGTGCGGGTGGACACCCCCGCCAGCTCTGAAAGCTGATGAATGGAATATTCCATCATACGACCTCCTTTCTTCATGATCATATCAGTTCACGTAACGTCAAAGTCAATCAAAATTTTTTGCTACAGCGAAATTTTCTTGCATACAATGCGGGCAAAGTATGCGCTCCCGCCTTTGCCGCAGGTTTCCTTGTTCCAGGTAAGCGCTGAATCAATGCTGTTTGCCCCGCCTCCGGCGGGGCAAACGCCCATAAATCAAGACTGGAAATCGTACCTGTCTCATTTAGGCAGTGGTTGCCTGAGTCGTGTTGACACGATCTCATAAACAGAGCAAGAACGACAGGATTCCGTGCAAGCCTTGCGCCGCTCTTATGTAACACAGGCCAATCGGAACGGACGTCCTCCCCATTGCATAGAATGGGGTAAAATCCGGCCTTTACGCCGAAGCATGTATGCGGGAGGTCTTTTTATGCCTATCATTTATCTCTCCCCCTCTGCGCAGGAATGGGATTCCTATGGTACCGATGCAACCGAAGCGGCCCATATGAATCTTCTGACGGACAACATTGTCCCGTACTTAAACGCCTCAGGCATGCGCTATGTGCGCAATGACCCCGAACTGGCAACAGATGCCGCAATCCTTGCCGCCAACGCGGGGGACTATGATCTATATCTTGCGCTGCACTCCAGCACATCTCTGGGAGATTTTGGGGCAATGCGGGGCTCCTATGCCTTTTACTATCCCGGTTCCATCCAAGGCCAGCGCGCCGCCGGCCTGCTGGCCGCCAATCTCCGCCAAATATCCCCCCTGTCCGATCAGGTTCAGGCGCTCCCCTCCACTGCGGCCGGTGAGCTCCGGCTGGTCAAAAGTCCCGCTGTTATGCTGGAACTTGCCTTTCAGGACAACTTACATGACAACCTCTGGATTCAAGCAAATATAGATGCCATTGCCCGCGCCATTTCCAAATCACTGGCAGAATTTTTTGGCATTCCTTTCCTCGCGCCCACGCGGCAAAGCGCCGCCATGGTAAATGCTGCCCATGTTGATCTCCGCAGCCATCCGGCTGGGGATGCGACCATTCTGGTACGCGCCCCTGAGGGCGCCATGCTCTCCATCATCAATCAGTGGCGGGAGTGGGATCTTGTAAGCTACAACGGTATTATCGGCTATATCAGGCAAAAATTGATTCCTTTTGTGTAAAAGGAGGTGTTTTCTTTTGGATATCCATGTCGTCCGGCCAGGGGATACACTCTATGGAATTGCCGAGGAATACGGCGTACCCATCTCTCAGCTTCTTGACAACCGCCTGCCAAATCCCGACCGCCTGGTCGTTGGACAGCCGGTGGTGATTCAATATCCGGAAGAGACCTATGCGGTTCAGGCGGGGGATACACTGGAAACCATTGCCGTGAAGCATCACACCTCAGCGCGGCAGATTCTGCGCAATAACCCATCGCTCAACGGCGAGCCAACGATTTTCCCCGGACAGTCGCTTGTTCTGCGCTACCGGCAGGAGCAGGCCCCATCCATCATGGTCAGCGGACATGCATCCCTGACCATTGACCAAACGCTGTTTCGGCGCACACTGCCCTATTTCACCACATTAAATCCGTTTCCCTATGTCTTTGGCCCGGATGGACAGCTTATCTCAATGGAGGATAAGGATATGATCTCCCGGGCACAGTCCATGCAAGTGGCTCCCACTCTGCATATCGCTTCCGCTCCCGGTCATTGTTGCGGTTCTTCCACCGAACGGACACACGCTCTGCTCTCCAATCCGGAGCGCAAGCGGCGTCTCATTCAAGCAATCATTGCACAGGCACAGGCGCGCATGTACCATGGCATTGAACTCAACTTTGAGCAGGTAGCGGCGGAGGACGCAGATCATTTTTTGGAATTTATCCGCGCACTGCGGGAGCTGGCGGTCTGCTGTGACTTGCCGATCACAGTGGCGCTGCCCCCAAAATATACTTCCGATATGCCCGGCCACCTCCACGCGGGGTATCACTATCACGAATTAGGCCAGGCGGCGGATATGCTCGTGCTTATGACATATCAATGGGGATGTTCCGGCAGTCCGCCCATGGCAATTGCCCCTTTGGATCAAATGCAGCAGGTGGTAGAATATGCCGTATCACAAATTCCTTCCCAAAAGCTGCTGTTGGGTATTGCGAATAATGGAAAGGATTGGAAGCTCCCCTATCAGCCCGGGCAGACGCCGCGTACCATTTCCAATCTGAGGGCGGTGGAATTGGCCGGCAAACATTACACCGCCATTCAGTATCATACCCGCTGTCAAGCGCCATGGTTCCGTTATGTCGATCAGGAGGGCGCGGAGCATGAGGTCTGGTTTGAGGACGCCCGCAGCATCCGCGCAAAGCTTGCGCTGATCGCACAGTATCATTTAAAGGGAGTCAGCTATTGGAACCTGATGCACAGATTCCCCCAAAACTGGTTGGTGCTCAACGCCATGCATGAAATACAAACCGGCGGATAAGCCGTCATCGCCCGGAACCTTTATTTTGTGGGGAAATTTGGAATTTGTACCCCTTTGGACTGGATTTTTTTCTAATATTATAGTAGAATCAATTCTGAAATCTGAACACAAAGGAGACATCTACCATGTCCGTTCCCATCGGAATAAAAGGCCGGGCCGAAGCGGTGGTTTCCCCCGATAATACCGCGCAGGCCGCATGCTCTGGCGCACTTCCTGTCTTTGGCACTCCTTTTATGATCGCATTGATGGAGGAGGCCGCCTGGACATCCATCGCCCCGCACCTTGGTGAGGGCGAGAGCACAGTGGGCACAAACATCAGTGTCACTCACCTGTCGGCCAGCCCGGTTGGGATGACCGTCCGGGCGGAAACGGAGGTGATCGAGGTAGACGGAAAGCGTCTTGTGCTCTCTGTGGCGGCCTACGATCAAGCCGGAACGATCGGCGAAGGAACCCATGAGCGATTTATCATCACCAACGAACGCTTTTTGGCCAAAGCGGCACAGAAGTTGGGGGAATCGTGATATGTCTCTGGAACTTGTACGCAGCTACTTTCACCCTCTGGGCCGGGCGCGTGACATTCTGGAATTTGCTGAGTCCAGCGCTACCGTGGAATTGGCAGCCCAAGCCGCCGGAGTCATCCCAGCCCGCATTGCCAAAACCCTCTCGTTTCTCGTGGAGGACGGCTGTATCTTGGTGGTTGCCTCTGGTGACGCGAAGGTGGATAATTCCAAATTTAAAGAAACATTTCACACCAAAGCCAAAATGCTGACCCCGGAGCAGGTCACACATTTCACCGGCCACGCCGTTGGGGGCGTGTGTCCCTTCGCAAACCCAGAGGGGGTCAAAACCTATTTGGACCGCTCTCTCAAGCGGTTTCACACCGTTTTCCCCGCTGCGGGCAGCAGCAACTCCGCCATTGAGCTGACCTGCCAGGAATTGGAGCAATACTCCAACTGTCTTGGCTGGATTGACGTCTGCAAAGATTGGTCCTCTGACCTGGAGTAACCGTTTTTTCGCCTTGCATGAAGCACCCGCTGTAACGATTATAATCGTTACAGCGGGTGCTTCATGCAACTCACAAATAAAAAAATATTCTATGTTTTTTATTTGTGAGTTTTCAGGCCGTCAAAAAAGTAGCCACGCCACTTTTTTGACACTCTGTATCACTCCTCTGCCAGGACACGCCGGTAGTTACTCTGATCTGTATCTCCCTCTGTACTGATGAGCAGAACACTGGAATCCGGCCCCAGCTCCATTCTCTCCTTCAAGGACACAAGGCGCTCCTCCTGACAGATTCCAGCCAATACGCCGGCCCCTACCGCACCGGACTCCCCGGACACGATGACCGGGTCCCCCTCCGCCGGACGCCCTAACATCTGCATGCCCCGGGTAGAATATGCGTCTGCGCAGGAGATAAATCCATCGGCATACCGTCCTAAAATTTCCCAGCTCAGTGTACATGGCTCCCCACAGCACAGTCCGGCCATCACGCTGTTCATCGGGCCGGAAACAGTATGGATAGAACCATCATCCGCCTTTGCCGTGAGATAGTTGCAGTTTGCCTGCTCCGGCTCCAAAATCCATGTCATGGGACGCGCTTCCCCCCATAGGGAAGTAAAATACCCCAGCATCGCCCCGGCAAAGGAGCCGACTCCCGCCTGCAAAAACAGATGGGTGGGGCGTTCGCCTGATAGCTGTTCCACGATCTCATCGGCCATGGTTGTGTAGCCCTGCATAATCCAGCCCGGAATCCTCTTATAGCCCGGCCACGCGGTGTCCTGCACCAAAATCCAGCCATGCTGCTCCGCCATCCGGCTTGCAAAACGCACCGCGCCATCATAATTTAAATCTGTCATCTCCGCCTGCGCTCCCTGGGCGCGAATATGCTCCAGCCGCTCTGCCGCGGAGCCTTTTGGCAGATACACAACGGCTCTCTGCCCCAGCAGCCTGGCGGCCCAAGCGACCCCCCGCCCATGATTTCCATCGGTCGCGGTGACAAAGGTCAGCTCGCCGGCCGCCCTCTTGGCCGATGGCTCACACAGCGCGGAAAAGGACAGCTTTTCCATGGGCTCCCCAAGCTTCTGCGCAATGACATTTGCCATAGCCCAGCTGCCCCCCAGTGCTTTAAACGCATTCAAACCGAAGCGGGCCGATTCATCCTTCACCCAGATCCTTTTTACGCCCAAGTGGGTGGCAAGGCCGGACAACGATACCAATGGCGTTGGCTCATAATTGGAAATGCCCGCATGAAAATGACGTACTGCGCACGCGCGCTCCGGATTTGTCAGTGCGAGTCCCTCTCCCGGTTTCTCTACACGCTGTCTCAAAACATAATCCAAGGTCTCCATTTGTGATTCCCCCTTTTGAAAATTATATGCCTGCCTATCGCAATAACATGCTATTTTTGATCTCTTCAATTATATCTAATCCAGGCAATGGCGGCAATCACCGCAAATAAAAACGCACCGCCAGTTCCCCGGGGAGGAGATGGCGGTGCGTTTTTATTTGGCCGTCCTGCACCTGATTGCCTTATAGTGTGACAGGTCTGCCCTCCTCTGCCGACAGATATGCGGCGTACATAATCTGTGTGGTCTGATACGCGAGATCAAAATTGCTGGTGGGCTCGCGGTCACAGTAGACTGTCTCTGCAAAATCCTGCATCTCGCCCATATAGCCGCGAATAATTTCATCATTCACAAAAACCTTATTCCAGCCCAGCTTTTGAGGCAGCATCTCTGAGATTGGCTCATTGTCCATGCCCTCTTCATCCAGGAAATAGGTGTTCAGCAGATCTGTGGGGGTAATATTACACATCATAGCATTATCATTACAATAAATTTCAATATAATTCTTTGTCCCGCCCAGCACCAAATCCGATGCCAAAACAACCGCCTTAGTCCCATCGGAAAATGTGACTGTGACATTGGCAAAGTCCTCCACATCATGGGGCTGCGCCGCAATATGGCGGTGCTCATACTCGTTAAGACACGCAGTGGCGCGGCCAATGTCCGCCGTGACGCTGACAGGGAAAATCCGCTCTCCCCGCGCCTTCGCCTCCTGCTGTTTGAGCCAAAGCACCCCGGACAGGGGATGGCAGCCGACACGGACAAGCGAGCCTCCGCCGGTATACTTCCACTCTCCGGCAACGGGCGAACTGGAGCCTTTTAGGCTCTCCTCTCCCTTTAAAAAGAGAATCTTGCTCTTGCGCTCCCGGATGATCTTTGCGGCACGAACCACCGGGCTGCAATAGACATAGTTTTCCGCATAAAGGAACTTGCCCTCGCTCTGCCGCACCACAGTGCGCAGCGCATCCATATCTCTCAGGCACGCATCATACATTTTTCGCTTGGACACCTTTTCTCCAATGGGTTCCGCGTCCCCCTCCTGACCGAAATAACCGGTAAGGGGTTTTTCACAAATAACATGTTTTCCCGCCGCCAAAGCCTTTTCCACCATAGTCGGATGGAGGAAGGGCGGAGTTACAATGTCTACCACTGTGATTTCAGGGTCAGTCAGCATCTCCTCAAAGTCGGACATCACCTGCTCAAATCCATAGCGTTCCTTTACGGCCTCCGCCTTTTTCAAATCGGTGTCCACCACAGTTTTCAGACGAATGGGGACCCCACTCACCTTTTCATAGCCGTTTCCATGCAGATACGCCGCATATCCGGCTCCGACCAGCCCAACGCAAACTTCACTCATGATGCCTCTCCCCTTATCACAGTTTTCATGAATTCGGCCAAACAATTCACCGTTTTTATGATATCATCCGGCCATGTACCGCGTTTAGCGGTACGGTCTAACATAATTTTAGCGCCCGCCCGGCCACAGAGTGTCCAAATACGCCGGATATCATACCACTCTGGGGCTATGATATCATAAATGCGAAGCATTTGTGGTATATGGCATCGTTTGCGGTTCTTTTGCCAAGCAAAAGGAGCAAATCGTGCCAATCCCCGGATATCGTAGCCACTCTGGGGCTATTATATCATCCAACTCCATAAAGTCCAATTGCTTCTTCTTTTGTGACTAATATAAATTTTTTATAAATCCATATTTATGATTCATGATTTCACAATTGGCTTTCCGCTAAAAACTCAGGTTCCCAAGCTATTTTGGCCGAAAACAGAAGCTTTTGTCAAAAAACTCAGAGCAAATTCCCCTCTCATCAAGCCTGACATAGAATGATCAGAGGTGATTTCGATGACCCCCTTTGAACTGACATTGAGCATCACCATGCTCGCAAATTCCATAGCAAATACCTTGTCGGACGATGAACTGTCCATCGCAGCGTCCGCCTTTGCCCAATTGAGCGACACGCTGGTCACCATTGGATTGACCCGCGCCACTTGCAAAAGTGAGACGGACTGCCCCGGCCAATCTGACCAACCCCCCGAACATTTGTAAACCCAATCTTAGTTCCCCCGGTCCCCTCTGTTGCCAAACAGGCGATATAGAGTTGACAACCGATCCCATCCCGTACCACGTAAAAATAGATCTTTTATTTGAATGCAGGGGTGTGCCGGTAGACCTGGCGATTCTTCTGTGGTATGATCAGGAAAAGAATCCACACAGATTCAGCGCTCATGGGACCCTGTACGTGCGCTGTCAAAACATCTGCTCTCAATTAATGCGGCGCAGACAAACAGTTAAGTTTGCCACAATCATAACATACTTGCTTAAAAAATTAGATGAGGTGATGGATCCCTATGCAGTTTATCGTTACAGCCTATGATGGCAAAGATCCGCAGGCATATCAGAGAAGACTTGACGCAAGAGCCGCCCATCTCGCATCGGCGGAAGCGATGTATCACAGCAAGACACTGCTGTACGCCGTGGCCATTCTGGACGAACAGGATAAGATGATCGGCTCAATGCTGGTGGTTGACTTTCCTTCCAGAGAGGCGCTGCAAACCCAGTGGCTTGACCAGGAACCCTACATCACAGGAAATGTGTGGGCTTCCGTTGAAATTGAACGGTGCGCAACACCGGCGTTTTGCACCAGGGATTGACGCTTTGTTCCATCATCAGCGGATAGGACCCCTCTTGACCTTCCTCTGGATGAAACCGCACACAAGGTTTGAACTATCCAAAGGATACTACGATCATCCTCCCATAATCCTGCAAAAGAAACGAAACATAGCATGTTTTTCTACGCGCTTCGTATCAGCTGAAGGGGCAAAGGGAACCGGACATGCTTCAGATGTCCGGTTCTCGTTTTATTTCTTTGTGAAAATGGACGGCTGACTCAGACCCTCATCTGGAAGGGCAGCAACAGGCTTCCTACTTTGCCATCAAGTAGATTGCCTCCATGTCCTTCAAGCCCAGCTTACGGAAGGTTCCAATGGTTCGTGTCTCCTGAAAGCTGCAGCCATAGGCCAGCTCCTTCGCCACCGTGTAATCCGCCTCAATGCCCATTTCCCGGATGGACACCGGCATTCCAATCCCGCGCAGAAATTCCTCAAAGGACAGGATGCCAAGCCGTCCGGTCTCCTCCTCGCTGCTTCTTGGAGACACGCCCATCACGTTGACGGCAAATTGGGCGAAGCGGGCTGGATTTTCTCCCATGACGTACCTTGCCCAGCTGCCCCAGACGGCGGCCAGGGACGCGCCGTGAGCCACATCGTACTGGGCGCTGAGTTCGTGTCCCAGCTGGTGGGTCGCCCAGTCTCCCAGCGTGCCGCAGCCGGTCAGTCCGTTGTGGGACAAGCTCCCGGCCCACATGATTTGGGCCCGGGCGTTATAATCTCTCGGTTCCCGCATCACAACCCTGCTGCATTCGATGACGGTGCGCACCAGCGCCTCTCCCAGCGCATCGGTGAGTGCCGCATCGGTCACAGGGGTAAAGTAGCGCTCAAAGGTGTGCATCAAAATATCGGTGCACCCGGCGGCCGTCTGATAGGGGGACACAGTATAGGTCAGTTCTGGATTCATCACGGCGAAGCGGCATCTGGCGTAATTGGAATTGAAGCCGCGCTTGACCCAGCCGTCCTCATTGGTAATCACGGCGGAGTCGCTCATCTCGCTGCCCGCCGCGGCAATGGTAAGCACCGCGCCAATGGGTGTGCAGCCCGTGGGCAAGGTCTTGCGGGTAAAGATATCCCACACATCACAGTCGTTTTCCAGGCCATATCCAATGGCCTTTGCCGAATCAATGACGCTTCCGCCTCCGACTGCCAGAATAAAATCCACCCCCTCCCGGCGGCACAGGTCAATTCCCTCCCGCACCAGGGAGAGCCTGGGATTGGGCTTTACTCCGCCCAGTTGAACGTAGGAAATGCCCTCCTGCTCCAGAGTGCGGCACACCCGATCCAGCAGTCCGCTCTCCTTGGCGCTCTTCCCGCCATAGTGGAGCAAAACCTTCTGTCCGCCAAATTGGCGGACCAGGCCGCCGGTCTCCTCCTCGGCGTCCTTCCCGAATACCACCTGCGTGGGTGTATAAAAATGAAAATTCAGCATGAAATATCTCCTTTTGTCTATAAGTTGATCCCATATTCCCTATTGTACGATAAAAAAGTTCCATAGACAAGCAGAGAATTCCCCTTACCACAACAGCACCACCAGCGCCGCCCCGGCACTCAGACCCAACACACGGTATACTTTTCCCAAGCGCAGGGCCTCCCCCCGCCTGTAGGACAGCAGCTGCCGCAACTGCCCGGTCACAGCGCAGATGGCCTGCTGCTGCCCCTCCGCCTCATACCGCCCCAGTACCTGCCCCAACGGAGAAAGCGCCTGAGAAAGTACGCCGTCAAGCTCCGGCGTCTCCTCCAGAAGGCGCGGCCAGACGTCAGAGAGACACCGCCCCGCATTCATTTCCCGCGCGCAGGCGGAAAAGAGATGGCTCCCCGGCTCGGGCGCCCGGGCGCTCAAATCCTGAAACAGCTGGGGCAGAGCGGTCAGGTGAAACGCCAACTCCCGCTCCAACAATTCCAGCGATGTCAGCACACCCTCCACACTGCGCGTCCCGCGGTGGAGCGCGGACGCCGCCTTCAGCCCCAAAAACCCCGCGCCCACAAGAATAATCACACTTCCAAGCAGCCGGATCATTTCAACACCTCCACCTGATAATGCCGCTGCGCCCCCTTTTGAACAATCGTCAGGAGTCTTTGAAACACACCCGCCGAGAGCAGCTCGCGGTAAAGCGCGCGCCGGGTTAAATCCTCCCGCCCCCCGCCGTGGGCGGTGGCCAGCAGCGCAGCGCCGCACCCTGCCGCCTGCGTCAATGCTGAGATATCCTCCGGCGCCGTAATTTCATCCGCGGCCAGCACCTGGGGATTCATGCTGCGCAGCAGCAGCAGCATGCCCTCAGCCTTGGGACAACCCTCGATCACATCGGTGCGGGGGCCTACATCCAGCTGGGGCGCCCCATCCCACAGGGCCGCCACCTCTCCCCGCTCATCGGCCAGCCCAATTCGCATGGGTGCGGTTCCCTCCCCCGCGGAAACCGCACGAATGAAATCCCGCAGGAGTGTGGTCTTGCCCAGACCCGGCGGGGCAAAAATCAGTGTACTGCAAAGCCGGTTGTCACACGTTAGCTGTTCCAGCAGGGGCCGCGCCACCCCCTTTACCTGCCTGGCAACGCGGATGTTGATGGAAGAGAGATGGCGAAAGGTGTAAATCTCCCCCTCCCTCATCACCGCCGTGCCACACAATCCCAGGCGGTGTCCCCCGGCCAGCGTGAGATAGCCCCGGCGCAGCTGGTCCATCACCGCGTGCACGGAAAAGCGGCTGGCCAGTTCCAGCGTTTGACTCAAATCCTGCGCCGTCACCGCCCCGCCGCCCAGGGGCAATTCCTCTCCGGCACAGAGCACCGCTGCCCCGCCGCCACTGCGCAGCCGGATCTCCTCCGCGCTGCCCTGCACCCGCTGTGGCAAGTCCATGGCCATCTGCCGCAGCCGGGGCGGCAAAACTGCCGCCGCCTGCTGAAATCCCATCATCTTCTCCATGGCCTGTCCCTCCTTCGTACTGCTCCATCCTATGCGGCGGAACCGGCCAATAGAACACGCCTCTCCCATGAAAGCAGCGCCGTGATGAAGTCATCACGGCGCTGCTTGGACTTGATCAGGTTTTCTTTCCCCCACCGGTCACACCCAGATGCAGCTTGGCTGCAAGCAGGGTGTTTTCCATGAGCATAGCACGGGTCATAGGCCCCACTCCGCCGGGAACCGGAGTGATCTGGGAGGCCCTTGGCGCCACTGTCTCATATTCAGCATCGCCGCAAAGCCGCCCCTCCTCCGTGCGGTTCATGGCCACATCGATAACGACAGCCCCTTCCTTTACCATGTCTCCGGTAATCAGGCCGCGTCTTCCCGCGGCCGCCACCAAAATGTCCGCCTGCAGGCACACCTCCTTCAGGTTTTGCGTCTTGGTGTGACAGACAGTCACCGTTGCATGGCGGGAGAGCATAAGTATTGCCAGAGGTTTCCCCACAATATTGGATCTGCCCACGATGACGCAGTGCTTCCCCCTGGGATCCACGCCATATTCGTCCAGCATGGCGAGCACCCCCGCCGGTGTGCAGGGCAGAAATTCAGGTTCCCCCACCATCAGCAGGCCAACATTATACGGGTGGAAGCAATCCACATCCTTATCCGGGCGGATGGCCCGCAGTACCTCCTGCTCGTCCAAATGCTTCGGCAGAGGCAGCTGAACTAAGATCCCATCGATATCATCCCGGGCATTCAATTCTTCAATTAAGTGCAGCAGCTCACCGTGTCCAGTCTCCTCCGGCAGAGCGTATTCCTCACTGTAAAACCCGCACTGCTCACAGTCCCGGCGCTTCCCGTTGACATAGACCCGGGACGCCGGATCATTCCCCACCAGTACCACGGCAAGCCCCGGTTTCCGGAAAAGTGTCAGCGCAGCTGCCTTTGTCTTTTGCTTTTCCTTTTCCGCCAATTTTTTTCCATCCATCTCATTGATCCCCATGAAGCACTACATCTCCTCTGAATCTGTCTTATTTTGCTGTGCCTGCGCCTTCCGCGCCTCCAGACGGTTTACATAGAGCGCCTGCGCTTGATGGGGCCGCCGCAGCTGCCAAAGCAAAAGGATACCAGACACCACCGCCGTAAGAAGGGCCACCACCTGAGAGACTCTGATTGGCACGCCAAATAGCTCCAGGCCAAAGAAATACAGGCTGTCCGTGCGCATTCCCTCAATCCAGAAGCGGCCCACACCATACCACATCAGATAGCTGAAAAAGAGCTGTCCGTCAAATTTTCGGGCGTAGCGCCCCATTAAATAGAGCAGAACCAGCCCCGCCAAATTCCACGCGGATTCATAGAAAAAGGTTGGATGTACCCCAAGAATACCATCTAAAATTGCCTGATACTCCTCCAAATTGGCATATCCCAGATAGTACAGTTCGCCCGCAATGGATTCTGAACACATCCGCCAGGGCAGTGTGGTCAACCCGCCATAGGCCTCCACATTCATGAAGTTGCCCCATCTGCCGATGATCTGGCCGATCAGCAGCCCCAGAACGCCAAGATCCGCAAAAGCAAAAAAGTCGATGGTTCGCACGCTGCAAAATATCACCAGGGTAATGACACAGGCGATGATGCCGCCATAGATGGCAAGCCCGCCGTCCCGGATGCTGAAAATAGCGCCCCAGTCCAGCCCGCCGCCCGGCAGGCGGTAGAGATCCAGATAAAATACCACATAGTAGGTGCGAAGTCCCACAATGGCCGCCGGTACCGCGAACAGCAGCAAATCCAGAATTTGCTCCGATGTGACGCCAAATCGAGGCGCCCAGCGGCTGCAAAGGATCACTGCCAGAAGAAAACCGCTTGCAATGAGCAGCCCATACCAATAAATTTCAAATCCAAACAGCGTGACGGCTACCCGGTTTAGGTGAAACTCCAGTCCCAGGCCGGGAAAGGCAACGGTGTTCACTGTCCGCCCTCCTTCCGGGGCCGTACAACCGATAAGCTGCAGCGCTCCTGTGTAACCCAGCCCTGGAGCAGGTTTTGTACCTCTTCGCGGGTAATCTGGTCAAACAGGGCCGCAAAATCCAGATAATCGCAGCCCCGAAAAAAGTCCTGCGCCTGGTTGATGCAGAGATGTTCAAAGGAGTTGAGTCCCTGCACCTTAATCCCATAAACTCCCTTTTTCACTTGCTGCCACAAGGCCTCATCCAGTCCTTCCCGGGCCAGGCGCCGGGCTTCCTCCAAAACGGCCTGACGCACCGCCTTGGGATCCGGGCTCTCCCCGCCGGCCATCAGAAACGCACACCCCGGATCGCTCTCGTACCCATAGCTGAAGCTCTGATTGATCAGGCCCTTTTGATAGAGCTCGGCATAAAGCGGGGTGGAGTTGCCCAGCAGCATTTCACAGGCCAGATCACCCAGCATCTCCTGGCGCTGCCCCTTCGGCCCCCGGAGCTCCTCCTCTCCCTTGAACCCCAGCTGGAACAGGGGGGCGGACACCTCCATCTCCGCTTCCACATAGTCTCCCACGGCCCGGGGGGGCTCTTTGGCTCCATAATCGCGCTGAGCGATGGAGCCAGGCTGCTTTGGCAATATTTCCCCGGCAATAGAACACACCCGCTGCGCGTCCACGTCCCCCGCCACGCACAGCACCATATTGGAAGGGGCGTAAAAGGCTTTGTGACAGGTATACAGCGTCTGGGCGGTAATATGGGAGATCGACTCCACCGTTCCCGCCACCGAGGCGCGCACCGGATGGTGGGCATATAGTTCTTTCATCAGGTTCATAAAGACCACCCAGTCCGGGTCATCCTCAATCATACCAATCTCCTGCCCAATGATCCCCTGTTCCTTGTCCACCGATTCCTGGGTAAACCAGGGAATGGAGACAAAGGAGAGCAGTGTCCTCAGATTCTCCTCAAAGTGCTGCGTACTCTCAAAATAATACCCTGTGATAGAGTTGCCGGTAAAGGCATTGGGAGAGGCGCCATTTTCCGCCAGATCCTGAAGGGCATTGCCCTGCTCCGTATCAAACATTTTATGCTCCAGGAAGTGGGCCACCCCGGCAGGGCTGTCAATCCACTGACCGTCCAGGCAAAACCGGGTGTCCATCCCGCCGTAGTGGGCGGCAAAAAAGGCAAAGCATTTTTGAAATCCCGGCTTGGGAAACACAAAGATATCCAGGCCGTTTTCCAGCATCTGGTGTTCCATCCGCTCCCCAAGTCCGGGAAAAGTACGTTGTTCCATAGCTTAGCCCTCCTGTCCTTTGAGAAAATAGATGGTGTCCAGTTCCATGGAGTGCGCCACCTTCACCACCTGTTCTTTTGTGACCGCTTCCAGCTGCCGGGCCAGCCAATCAATACCGGTATCCAGTCCCGCCGCGGCCTGTCCCAGCCAAAATTCTTCCATCTGATCCTGGGCGTCCAGTGTCGTCATCAGCGCGCTGATGACAATGCGCCGCGCGCCCTCCAGTTCGCCGGGCTCTATTTCTCCCTGCCGCACCGCCTCCAGCTGCCTGAGAATTTCATCCCTGGCCTGCCGGTATTTTTCAAATTCAATCCCGGACGAGACCATCAGCAGCCCCTTCATCTTCTCCAGCATGGAACTGGCATAGTAACACAGTGACAGCTTTTCCCGCACGTTCATAAAGAGTTTTGACATTGTGGTTCCGCCAAAGATGGCGTTGAGCATCAGCAGGGCAGGATACTCCTGTTCCCACACCGTGACGCCGCCGGTACGAAAGCCCATCGCCAGCTTCCCCTGGGTCACATTCATGGCCTCCTCCGCCAGCCGGGGCTCCCGTGGGGCATGGAGGCGCACTTCGCAGTCCGGCTGCGTGCGGTCATTCCCCTCCGGGAGGTCTTTTAACGCACAGTTCAGCGCCTGGCACACCCGCTCCAGCGGGGCGCTGCCACAGTAAAACAGCTCAATCTCACACTCACACAGCAGCTCCCGATAGCGCCGCCAAAGCCCCTCCGGGGTAATGGCCGCGGCGGATTCGGCACTACCCAGCCGGTCCACGCCAAATGCCTCTCCCTCGCACATCACAGCGGCCAGGCGCTGCATGGCATACCGGCGTTTATCATTGATCTGGGCGGCAATCCGGCTTTGCAGGTTTTCCAGCTCCCCGGTAACATACTCCGCGGAGAAAACGCCCCTTTCCAGTACCGGATGAAGCAGCAGTTCCCCCAGCAGGGCCGCCATGGGCTCCAATGTTTTAGACCGGTCGGGGGTAAACGCATCGTCCAAAAAGCTTGTCACAAACCCCACGCACTGGGTCTCTCCCTTTTTGCGCACAACCGGTTCAATCATTCCGCCATACAAGTTGTCCAGCGCGGCAGTAATGCGCTGCATATCCGGATGCCCCACACTGCCCCGGCGCAGCACTGAGGGGAGCAGCGCGTTGGCGGCGGCGGTCTCCTCCTTCAGCGGAGCCATCAAATTCAGGGACAGGAAGGAGCTTTTAAATTTCTCGGTCTGCACCCAGCGCAGCCATACGCCGGGCCGCAGTTGCATTCGCTTGGTGTCGTTCAACGGGTATCATCCTTTCCGCAGCGGGGCACGGCACCCCATAGTAGAATAGCACCATTATACACACATTTTCCTTGGAAAGCAAAATGTTCCTGTGCGAAGCTTCATTTTATTCCACTCCCCGTCAAAAGATCAGCTCCAGCCGGCGCTCTCCTTCCAAAGCGGAGAGCGTCACGCCGCCGGATACCAGCGCGCCATCCAGGAAGAGGCCCTTGTCCTCCCCGCGGCGCACGGAAATATCCAAAGTGCCCATCGGACGATGCCATGTCATATGATATCCGGACCAGTCCCTTGGCAAAACCGGGTGCAGGGTTAACTTGCCCTCCTTCAGAGAAAGGCCCAGCAGTGCCTCCATTACCGTGCGGCAGTACCACCCGGACGCGCCGGTATACCAACTCCAGCCGCCGCGCCCCTCATACCCCGCCGCCGCATACACATCGGCGGCTAAGACATAGGGCTCCGCGCGGTACCGCTCCACCGGGTGGGTTTGCGGGAGCAGGGCGTGCAGCAGCTCCATTCCCTCATCTCCCCGGCCCAGCCGGAAACAGGCCAGGGCCAGCCACACCGCGCCGTGGGTGTACTGTCCCCCATTTTCCCGCACTCCGGGCAGATAGCCCCGAATATACCCCGGGTTTTTCCCGTGCCCGGAAAAAGGAGGGGCAAAGAGCTTAACCAATCCGTGCTCCCGGTCAAACAGGCGCTCTATGGCGCTGCTTACCGCCTGATTGGCCCGCTGCACATCCACATCCCCGCCAAACGCGGAGAAGGATTGGGCGATGGAGTCGATGGCGCACTGGCTTGCGCCTTGGGCGCCAAGGGGCGTGCCATCGTCATAATAGCCCCTGCGGTACCAAGCGCCGTCCCATGCATTTTGCGCGGCATCGCGGTACTCCCGCGCGAGGAGCAGAAGCTGCGTTTTTTTCTCCCCCTCTCCCAGCGTTTCACACACCCGGGAAAAGCCGTCAAACACCAGTGCCGCAAACCAGGTCAGCCACACCGATTCTCCTCTCCCCCCAATGCCCACGCGGTTCATGCCGTCATTCCAGTCGCCCCCGCCCATCAGGACCAGGCCATGCTCCCCCACGCCCCGGCGCAGCACACAGTCAATGGCCCGACAGGCGTGGTCATAGACCGAGGCCGTCTGCTCGGACCGCTTCGCGGCGGCATACCGCTCGTGCTCCTCGGCCCCCAGTGGGCGCGCTTTTAAAAATGGCAGTTCCCGATGGCAGAACGCCCAGTCTCCCGTCACCTCCAAATACTGTCCCAGCACATAGGGCAACCACAGAAGATCATCGGAAATTCTGGTTCGCACGCCGTTCCCCTGGGGTGGATGCCACCAGTGCTGCACATCCCCCTCCTCAAACTGCTGCGTACAAGCCAGTTCAATCTGCCGTTTTGCGTATTCCGGACTGGTATAGAGCAGGGCGCACACGTCCTGCATCTGATCCCGAAATCCATACGCTCCGCCGTTCTGATATTGAGAGGTGCGGGCAAACACGCGGCAGGCCAGGGTCTGATACAGTGCCCAGCCGTTGAGATAGTGGTTGAGCGCCTGATCGGGCGTCTCAATCTCCATCTGCCCCACACGCTTTTGCCAGAAGTCCTCCGTCTGGGACAGCCGCTTTTGGTATTCGGAAAACGTGCTGTGCCCTTGCACCGCATGGGTACCTGTTTTTCTGCCGTTGCACTCTGTGACCAGCACCAGCCGAAATTGTCTGTCCAAGGAAAACGTCTGTGCTGCTTCATGCCCCATGGTATGGGAGAGGAGGGTCTTCTCCACTCCCTCCACCAGCAGCACCCGGCAGGGCTCGTTGTGGGGCACAAACGCGGTGGTGGTGACGGTCTGTCCCGATTTCAGCCGCTTCTCCCACTGGGCAAAGCCAAAGCCATAGGTGACGGTACACTCCAGTTCGTCTCCATCTGCAAAGAGGGAGTACCATCTCTCCCCGTCCTGTACGGCCAGTCGCTCCCAGCCCCCCACCGCCAGAGGATCGTTGCGCCAGGGGGTCAGCCGCCCTTCCCTGGCATTTTCCTGCCAGAAATAGCCATTGCCGGTCTCATCGGTCACCCAGCCGAACATCTCATTGCACAGAATTTGGCTCCACCCCAGCGGCGGAAGCGCCTTTCCTGTGTGAAGCACCACGTGATTCTTTTCGTCATACTCCCAGGAGGCAGGCTCCACCTCTATCCGTACCGGAGCGGGAGGAGGAGGCGCCTGCTCCGGCGCGCCATCTTCCAGGGGCAGGCGTGCTTTTGCCCAGCGGGCAATCACCTCCGCCTCCTCCCCCTGTTTAACCAGGTGGATGCCACCCTTTGCTCCCAGGGCGGACTCCGCCCCCAACTCCTTGAGCATATCGGACAGCGCGGTGCGCACCGGCCGGCGGTAATCACCGGTCTCCTCCATCATTAGCACCAGATCAAAGGGATATCCGCTTAAGCAGAGCATCTGCTGCCAGGCGCACCAGAGACGCGCCTCCTCCAGAGCTTCCCGGTGCACCACACCGAGCACAATAGGAACATCCCCGGAAATACCGAAAGGCCACAGCTCCGCCTGAGGCGGCAGGTCCGGCTGCTCAGAGGGAATCTTTTCCAGTGCGGAGAGCAGGCGAAATCCCTCATATACATGCCGCTGCTCCAGCTTCAGGCGCTGAGTGAGCAAGGTAAGCGAGCGGTTTTCCTCCATCCTCCCCTCCAGAATCCGCCTGGCGGTATCCTCCGCCTCTCCATCGCTATCCGATGCGCCAAGGATAAGGGAATATTCCGCACTTCCGCCCGGCTCCAGCCTCACCGGTATGGCAACCAACAAGCAGGGATCGGGATGGCCCCCAGTCTGCCCGGACAGCCCGTCCAGCTTCCGCCCGGGCAATGCCCGCAGGCCGCCACGGCCAAGCGCCTTTTCCCGCGAGGTCGTAAAATGCGCGCCTCGTCCATTCCAGAGTACGGCAAGGGCCGGATTTTCTTCTTTTTCGCGGCTGCGGCGATGAAATAGCACGCCGTTTGGAATGGTCCGGCTCTCCAAAAACAGCTTGGAAAACACAGGATGGGCGTCATAATCCAGGCTGCGGAATAGCACCGGCTCCAGATAAAACAGCAGCTCTCCCTCCAGCGCCGATGTCCCGCGCCAAGTGAGGGTAACGGCCCTGTGCTCTCCGTTTTCCCGGTGTGGAACCGTCAGCCGGATTTGGCTGGATAGCTCGCCCCGTTCCATATGCCAGACCGCTTCCCCGGCGGAAAATTCCCAGCGGTAAGCGGCCCCCTCCTGATAGAGAGGGGCGGCCGTCAGTCCCGCGGTTTCGCCCCGGGCGGCAAAAAAGATTCCCACGCCACTGGGCGCGTAGGCATCTCCCGCGCGGGCCAGTGTCAAGCTGCTCTTGCCCAGCTTGGATTGGGTCAGGCCGTTATCAGAGACCAGAATGGTATAGTTTCCGCTCCCCAGCAGGTGGCACTGCGGCGCCAGGCGGGCGTAACCCTCCCCGCGCCGCAGCAGGGACGCCACGCCATCCCGGGCGGGCTTTTCCGGAATCTCCCGGCTGGTATGACGCATCACAGGCGCGCCGACCGGCACCCGCTCCTGAAGCAGCTGGCGGTAAGCCGACATGGAGCAGTCCCGCATAAACCGGCGCTGCATCACATTCTCCCGCAGCACATTGTCAATGGCCACAAGGCTCATGCCCAGGTGGTGGGACATATAGGAGCGGGTCACTTCATATCCATCCCCCCCGGTGAGCCGCGCGGGGGTGAAGTCCACCGCCTCATACAGGCCATAACGGCCCTCCAGCCCCAGGCCGCGCAGCCGCCGCAGGTTGCGCACCCCGCTTTTAGGCGCGAGGAGCAGGGCAAGAAAGGTTGCATAGGGCGCAAGGACATATTCCTTATCCAGGCCCCTCCTCAGCCCCAGAGACTGTACGCCGTGGGCCTTGTACTGGTAGTTCATGGCCGCGTCAAAGGCGTAGAACGCCGACTCAGAAACGCCCCATGGCGCCTTCATCCGCGCTCCGCGCCGCTTTTGGGCATAAATGCAGAAGGCCAAGGACTCGTAAAGGAAGGAGTTTTCTTCACAGCTCATCAGCAGGTTGGGCATAAAATATTCAAACATGGTGCCCGTCCAGGAGGCCATACCCCGGTAGTCATTGTCCCCCAACAGCATCCGGCCCAGCCTGCGCCAGTGGCGCGGCTCCACCTCGCCCCGGGCAATGGCGATATAGCTGGTTTGCCGGGCCTCACTGGCCATCAGATCATACCAGCCCTCCGTCAAACGCTCCTTTTCCACCTCATATCCGATGGAAAACAGCTTGCGCACCGGATCATACAGGCTGGCAAACTCAATGGCGTTTGCCAGCCTCTCCGCCCGGCGGGCCAGGATGTCCTCGCCCCACTCGTACAGTCCCTCCCGCAGGGCAATCAGGCTGCCGCACAAGTTCCCGCTGTCCACAGTGGAGACATAGCGGGGCACCAGGGGCTGCTTGGTATCGGTAGCATACCAGTTATAGGGATGGCCGCGCCATTTGGGGAGGGACTCCAATGTGTCCAGCATGTGCGAAATTATTTCCGCCGCCCTCTCCCGGGAAATCAGTTCCAGATCCTCCGCCGCCATTACAGAGAGCAAGCCCATGCCAATGTTCGTGGGCGAGGTGCGCCTGGCCAGACCAACCGATGGCTGCTCCTGCCAGTTATCCGGTGGAAGATAGTGGTCCTCCTCCCGAAGAAAGTCCTCAAAGTATCCCCAGATCAGCCCGGCCTGGTGCAGCAGGAAGGTGCAGTCTGTCTCCGCCAGTCCCCCCTTTTGCTTGACCGGTCGGCTCACACTCCAGGCGATGGCCGGCGCCAGCACCCAAATAAATCCCACCAGGATGCCAAAGCGCAGCTGCGCGCCCAGCATCGTGACAAGCCCCACCGCGGGAGAAAACCACTCCTTACAGTAATAAGCAAAGATCGTCCCTTTTTTCCCCCCGGACTGCGCCGCTGTGACCCAGGCCAGCAGCCCGCGCTTTGTCACCCGCATACGCCACAGTGCGGTGCAGGCGGCGCCAGCGCAGATATAGGCCTGAAATGGGAGAAAAATAATCTGAATCAGGGTCTGTAAGATGGTCCCCGCCAGCCCTGCCACAATGGTGGAGTGGTAACGGACATGAATACTCCCCCGCCCCCGGGCTGCCAATTCAGCCCCGGATAAAAGCAGATTCGATGCTGCCGCCAAAACCGCCGCCACACACACCAGCGCGAACACCTGGTCGGCAACGCAGATACCCAGCACCAGAGCCAGCAGCGTGAAGACCGGGGAGAGCGCCCGGCGCAGGTTATCGAATACCTTCCACCGGCCCAAAGGGCTCAGGGGATTTGCCTCTCTCCCGCCCAGTCCAGCGGGAACCGAACGAAACAACCACGGCAGCGCCTGCCAGTCCCCCCGCACCCAGCGGTGCAAACGCGAGAAATAGACGCTGACACTGGCTGGAAAATCATCGGTCAGCTCCACCTCTCCCAGAAATCCCGCGTGGAGATATCCGCCCTCCAATAAATCGTGGGAGAGAATGGTGTTGTCCGGAAAACGTCCGGACAGGCAAGCATCATAGGCATCCACATCAAAGATGCCTTTTCCGGTATAGGTCCCCTGGTCAAACAAATCGTGATACACATCGCTGGCGGTGGAACCATAGGGGTCCACGCCCCCCTGCCCGGCGTAGATCCGGGAAAAAAGAGTGCGGTTTGCCGCTGTCAACTCCACTGAGATTCTGGGTTGGAGCAACCCATATCCCTCTGTCACCACCCTGCGCTTTTCATCCAGCCGGGGCCGGTTCAGCGGGTGCATCATGGCCCCCACCATCTCCCGGGCCGCACCGACACTCAGGCAGGTGTCGCCGTCCAATGTGATGACATAACGCACTCCGGAAAGCACCTCCTGGTCCCCCGCCAGCACACGCATCCCGGTTCTCTGGCCTTTGAGCAGGGCAGTCAGCTCCAGCAGAGCTCCCCGTTTGCGCTCCCACCCCTGATATAGTTCATCCTGAGGCTGGAAAGCGGGGTTACGAAAGAAGAGATAGTACCCGCCCCCGTACATTTTATTGAGTTCTTCAATGGCGGTACGGGCGCTGTTCACCCAGTCGCGCCGCTCTCTGTCCATGGGCTTGCTGCTGTCAGGGAGATCGGCCAAAATGCCAAACACAAGCTCTTTCCCACTGTCCCGGTTGGCCAGACGGTACCGCTCCAACAGCGCCGCCAATTCCCTGCCGCTCTCCTTTCCGGCCAGCAGCGAGACAATCACGCACAGGGTCCGACCCTCAGCCGGAATGCCGTCCTTCAGCTCCATACGGTGGATCGGGCGGGGCGAGACAAGATGCACCGCTAAAAAATCCACACAATTTTTTACCAGATCCGAGACAGGGAAGATCAGCAGCAGCGCGGCGGGGAGAAATCCCACCGCTGCCGCCACCAGCAGGGAGATCCCCACAGACAGGCTTAACATGAGAAAGCCGTAGCCCCTGCCGGACCGGTCCGTCTTTTGCCGCCCCAAGGGTTCCTGAAACAGATACCACCCGATGTGCCGGCGCACTCCCTCACTCCTCTGCGCCAGCTCCAGCACCCGCCTGGCCGTCTCCTCCTCGCTTTGTCCCAATTGCCGCGCCAAGCTGCACAGCCGCTGGCGGTACCGGCGGCGGGAGCCCTCCTCCATATTCAGGTAGTCGCCGGAAGGATCTTGTCCCATCAGATACTCCAATTGGCTGGCCTCCTCCAAAAGCGAGGACCAATCCACCGCCTTTAGGGCCCGCAGTCCGGCAAACAGCTGCTCCAGCCGATGCTGGTACTCTCCATCCTTGAGCAGCTCATCCTGTTGTTTGCAGATGGCCGCCAACTGGCGCAGCAGCGCACGGGCCAGGCAGGGCACAAGCAAAGACAGCTCCCGCTCCGTCAGCGGAACCACCGACTGAAAGCCGTGCAGAAAAATCTCCATACGCTGCCGCTGCAAATTGGGTACAGCCCACACCGCCGCCTTGGCGCAGAGTTGCAGGAGGGCTTCGCCCCCCTCGCACCGGCGGATTTTTCCCCCGCGCCGCAAAGCAGAAACGGCCTCCTGCCCCTCTCTCACCGCGAGATAATGGTTGTCCAAAATCCACTCTACAGATGCCGGAATGCGCCCGCGGCCGGCCGCCCACTCCTCCAATTCCCGGCGCGCCTTTGCCACTTCTCCCAAATCAGCGCGCACAGCGGCGGCCATCCTGTGGGCCTTACATGTCCCGTCCATGGTTAGGCCGCGGGCAGCATTGGCCGCATAGCGCTCTAAATGTGCTTCGTCCATGGGAATATAGGGGGTCGGGTTGGTCATCTTTGCTTCCTCCGTATCAATCACAGCGCTACAGTCTGTGAAGCTATCTCCTGCATCCCCGCGTTCCTCTCCCGGAGCACGGGGGCGGTTACAGGCGGTCTACGTCCATTTTTTTGATTTTTCCCCTGTTGGAAAAGGAATATACAAAAGGCCAAAATCAGGCCAAAAATCCAACTTGACAAGACAGCAAAAATGTGGTATCATGCATCCATGATATGTAAAGCTCAATCACTTTACAATTTAGATTGAGGGAGGGCGCATCATGAAGAGTCAGGCGTACCATATGGCCATGCTGTTTGATTTTTACGGTGAAGTGCTCACCGAGCGGCAGAAGGAATTTTATGACCTCTACTATAACGAGGATCTCTCTTTGGGAGAAATTGCGGAAAACAGCGGGATCACCCGGCAGGGCGTGCGCGATGTGATTGTCCGGGCTGAGGCCACTCTCTCCGATCTGGAGGATAAGACCGGCCTTATCAGCCGCTTTCACACCATGCAAACGCAACTCGCCCTGGTGGAGGAGGCCGCCGGCAAACTGCTCGCTCTCAACAATAAATACAACGACCCGGAATTGGAGCAGCTGGCCCAGAGTATCAAAGCCACTGCCCAAGTCCTGCAAAAGGAGTAATCCATGGCATTTGAAGGACTGAGTGAAAAGCTCTCCTCCGCCTTTAAAAAGCTGCGCGGCAAGGGGCGGCTCTCCGAGGCCGATGTGAAGGAGGCCATGCGGGAGATCCGCCTGGCTCTGCTGGAGGCGGATGTGAGCTATAAGGTCGTCAAGCAGTTTATCGCCCAGGTCACGGAAAAGGCGGTGGGCGCGGATGTGCTGGAGGCCCTGTCCCCCGCTCAGATGATCATCAAGATTGTCAACCAGGAGCTGACCGATTTAATGGGTGGCAGCAGCGCCAAGCTTGCCATCTCCCCAAAGCCCCCCACCATTGTGATGCTGGTTGGCCTGCAGGGCGCGGGCAAAACCACCAATGGAGCCAAACTGGCCGGACTCATGAAATCTCAACATGGCAAGCGCCCCCTTCTTGTGGCCTGTGACATTTACCGCCCCGCCGCCATCAAGCAATTGGAAGTGGTGGGCGCGCAGCTGGGACTTCCTGTCTTTCAGATGGGGCAGGCAAATCCTGTGGAAATTGCAAAGGCCGGCATCGCCTACGCCATACAGCACGGCAATGACATGGTATTTTTGGACACCGCCGGGCGTTTGCATGTGGACGAGACTCTGATGGCGGAGCTTCAGGAAATGAAGGAGGCCGTTTCACCCACGGAAATCCTTCTGGTGGTGGACGCCATGATCGGCCAGGACGCCGTCAACGCCGCCAAGACCTTTGACGAGGCGCTGGATATTGACGGCGTGGTGTTGACAAAGCTGGACGGCGATGCCCGGGGCGGGGCGGCGCTCTCCATCAAGGCGGTCACAGGAAAGCCCATTAAGTTTGTCGGTATGGGCGAAAAATTGGATCAGATTGAGGTGTTCCACCCTGACCGCATGGCCGGCAGAATTCTGGGCATGGGGGATGTGCTGTCCCTGATTGAGAAGGCGGAACAAACCTTTGATCTGCAAAAGGCCGCCGAGCTGCAAGAGAAACTGAAAAAGAACAAATTCACCCTGTCAGATTTCTACGATCAGCTTACACAGCTAAAAAGCATGGGCTCTCTCAGTGAAATCGCCGGGATGCTGCCCGGGGTCAAGGCGTCTGATTTAGAAAATCCGGAAGTGGATGAGGCAATGCTGAAACACACGGCCGCCATCATTCAGTCCATGACGCCCTATGAGCGTGAAAATCCATCTGTGCTCAATTCCAGCCGGAAAAAGAGAATTGCGGCGGGCTCTGGAACCCAGGTGGTGGAGATCAACCGCCTGCTCAAGCAGTTTGAACTGATGCAAACCCTTGCCAAGCAGTTTTCCGGCGGCAAGATGCCCCGTTCCATGCGCAAACTGATGGGCAAAAAGCGGGGCGGCATGATGGGCGGGATGCCGGGAATGCCTTTTTAACCGCAAACACTCCTTTTCTTTGTTGGCAGAACCTGATTGTTAGGTTTTCCATATACTCTACAGAAATACATTTGGAGGTGAATATAAATGGTCAAAATCAGACTGCGCCGTATGGGCGCCAAGAAGGCTCCCTTCTACCGCATTGTTGTGGCAGACTCCCGTTATCCCCGTGACGGCCGTTTCATTGAGGAGCTTGGCACTTACAATCCTGTCACAACCCCTGCTGAGATTAAGGTGGACGTTGATCGCGCCCAGGCCTGGATGAAAACCGGCGCCCAGCCCACTGAGACCGTGCGTGCCCTGTTAAAAAAAGCCGGCGCTCTGTAATGACGGGAGGTCTTTGACACGATGAAAGATCTTCTGACTTATATTGCCCGCAATCTGGTAGATCATCCCGATGCGGTCACTGTTTCCCAGCACGAGAACGATGGCGAAACCGTTTTGGAGCTGCGTGTTGCCCCCGATGATATGGGGAAGGTCATTGGCCGGCAGGGCCGCATCGCAAAAGAGATCCGCACCCTGATCCGCGCTGTGGGACAGCAGTCCGGAAAGCGTATTTTCGTAGAAATTGTAGACTGAGCGGCAGTTCCGCCGCCGGAAACAATGGCGCAGGAGTTCCTGCGCCATTGCCTTTCTTCGCCTGGCCCCCGGAGCGCGGTATCATCAAGGAGCGGACTTCTTCTGTGCCTGAACCAGGAGGAATTTGCGTGAAACTTTACGCGAATTTCAAAATGTGCCATTTGCTCCCGCCTTCGGCGAAACCGCAAAGGATGCATAAAACATGCATGCCTTTTTAGAGATGTTTTGTGCCGGAAGTCTTGCGAAAGGAATGGATATGATTATGAAGCAGGAATTTTTGCAGGTAGGGCGCCTGACCAAAACACATGGCATCATGGGTGAACTCCGCTTAGAGCCTTGGGCCGATTCCCCTGGATTTTTACTCCAGTTTAAAACCCTTTATGTGGGGGATACCCATTGGCCCATTGAAGTGCTTGGCGCCCGAGTGCATAACAACATGGTAATCTTAAAGCTCAACGGCATTACCGATGTCAATGGCGCGCTGGCTATGCGCGGACAAGTCCTCTCCATTCGCCGCGAGGACGCCCCGCTGCCCATGGGCAGCTTTTATCTGGCGGACCTGATCGGATTGCAAGTACGGGACGCGGAGAACGGCGCCGTGTTAGGAGCGCTTTCCAAGGTACTCACCCTTCCTGCGCAGAACGTGTATGTGGTGCAAGACGGCCAGCGTGAATTTATGGTTCCCGCGGTGCCGGAATTTATCGTGGAGACAAATATTGACGAAGGTTATCTGCGCATTCATGTGATCGAGGGATTGTGATGTAACCTGGGCAAGCCATGCGTGGCTGTCCAATTACAGCAACCATAACAATCACCGCCAGCCGATTTTGGCTGGCGGTGATTGTTTCACCATTTATCCTGTCCATGACAGCGGTTTCTCTGCCAAACCGAGTACCAGGGGCAATCCGAACATAGTCAAAACGCCCAATGCCGGGTCATTTTGCTATTTTTCAGAATACCCCTGGTCCTCTCTATCGCTTCATTGAAGGAAGCCCCGCTTTTTTCAGCCGTTCCCTCAACATAGGTCCCATGGCGGAAACCACCAAAATCTTTCCCAAATCCCATGGCAGGAATGGAATCACGCATGTGCCAAGCGCTGCCCCAAGGGTACTGTTCATCTGGATACAAAACCACGCTGTTCCAAACAGATAGGCCACCAGCGTAGCTCCGGCCATCGCCAAAATGTGGAGGAGGCGCCGGTTGGTCGATGCAATCCCAATCCCGGCCAGGACGGCCATGGGAATAAACCCAATGAGATATCCCCCTGTTGGCCCCGCCAATTTGCCAACTCCCCCGGTAAAACCGGAAAACACCGGAACGCCCACCATGCCAATCATCAGATAGATCACATAGCTGACGGTCGCACGCCTCCAGCCCAAGAGATACAAAGAACAAAATATAACAAAATTTGTTATGGAAATAGGTATTACGCCAATTGGAATCACCACCGGCGCCAGCACACATGTCACTGCCGCCATCAGGGCTGTTGATACCATAGGATAGATACGGCTTTCACCGGAAACTGCGCCGGATTCTCTCTTCATCTCTAAGTACACTCCTCGTAGAATAAGTTTTTCTTCAAGTCACAGATTGCGGCCGGGAAGCATCCTTGGCCACTTTTCCATATCGCAAAGTCATACCTCCTCCGCCCGTATCTATCTGCCATCTCCCCAGCCGTCCGCATTCTTTACGGTTGACTCCCGATTTCTTACACCAGTCTCACAGAGATTCCACGGTGATAGAACATTCATCCAGGTCCAACTGATCTATATGTAAACCAAAATTTTTCTTAAGTATACAATCCGCCCCTCTATTTGTCAACCAAAATTTTATTTGGTTGACAACAGCCTGTATGCTATGTTCTTTGGGGGCACATCACGCTCCCCTGCCGCGCGCTAAATGTCCGCACGATACCCAAGGCGCTCAGCACAGCGCAATGGCGCTTCTGAACCAAACAACTTCAAGCAAAAAACGCCCAAGAGGGCAGTGCCTTAACATAAGGCACTGCCCTCTTAGGCGTTTTCAGGCGCTGTTTTTCTCCCATCATGAGATATGAATATTCACCCCGTTTACTTCCACATCCTCTTCCGCGCGGATCAAAATATACTTCGTCCCGTTGATCATCCGCATCTCCAGCAGGTCGCTGCGCTCGGACTTAACTTGAATGGAGACATCAGGGATGCGGACTGCAAACTGCTTTCGGTCGATGATATTCTGTGGATTCAAACTGGCATCCGCCCCAAATTCCTGGTCAAACTTCTCCTCGAACACTTCCATATGATCCTCAGAAACCCCACAGGTCTGTAAGACCCGCTTTACCGCGTGCTTCGAAACCGCCAATGGCTCAGGCTCCTGATTGGCCTTATGAAGTTCCATCATCTCATTGAGCTTCCCGTGCACCGTCCGCAACACTTCAAAGTTGCACTCCTCCTCCAGCGCATCGCCCAAGATACTCTGAAACCTTTCCCTCTGCGCCGCTGCCGGCATGGGAACCTCCGTATGAAAAACAGTGGAGACAAAACCCTCGTGGCTCACTGCCGTATCTCTGGAGTAGTAAAGCGCACTGTAGAGATTGGCGCTGCGGTCGTCAAACGCCGGAAAAATAAATCCCAGTTCAGGGGCGCCTACAACCCAGTCCGCCCCCAGATTATGAAACTCATTGGTGTGCGCGAAGTAGCTCAGCGCCGGCTTTGTCGGCTTCACAGGGCAAACACTGCATAAAATATAAGAGTATATCTCTGAGGATGCGTCCCTTTGCTGCTCCCCATCCTTGGCGCGGTACGGCACATCGTAAGTATCGTGGGCCAACAGGATCAAATAATTGCCCTCCAGGGTAAGGGACTGGATGACATTCTGAAAAAACGCATGCACAGCCTCCCCGTCCTTCAGCTCTGTGTCCCGCAGGGTCATCAGACACCTGTGCTCCGGACTATCCACCACCTGCTGCGTGGCAAACACAATATCAATCAGGTTGCTCCCCAGGCTTCCCGACAGGGTCCGCTTAAGGATGCTTAAAAACTTTTCTGATTCCTCCTGTGTCATCATTGCGAGAGACTGGTTAAATTCTGAAACAATCTCTCTCCTTTCGTTGACATAACATCCCCGTACATGGGTGATATTGCTCTTGTCCTGCCGAAACCGGCGCCGAATTTCCGCAACTTCTTTTTCGTTCATAGGCTCCCCTTTATCTTCCTTAGTTTCGCCCTCCGCCATCAGACTTCATGGCGCTCAGAGGCAGAGTCATTATACTGCAACAGACGGCAAAAGGCAAAGGCTTCCTGGGCATCAAATTGTTCTCTCTTCTGTCCGGACAACGAAACACCGCCTCCGGCACGGAATTCCGTGCCGGAGGCGGTGTTTCATCTCAAGTACTATGACACCATCAATGCGGAGCATGTCATGGTAGATGGCATCATCGCCGGTTCCTGCCAAAGGCGGGGAGGCGACTGTGCCGTCAACCCGGTATCATATGTGCTTTTGATGATATGATACCATAAGCGCAAAGCGCATCGGTATCATAGGTCATACTGTTCGGTTGTCCGCGCAGCGGACGAGAAAAGTGATTCAAATCAAGGCATCATAACCGCGTTGCGGTTATGATGCCAGGGTTATTATACCAGGGTTGTCCCACCATCCACAATGATGTGCTGGCCGGTAACATAGCTGGACGCTTCACTGGAAAAATAGAGGATCGTGCCATTCAGCTCTCCCCGCCGCCCGGGCCGGCCAATCGGGCATTGGCCATTGTAGCCGTTCAAAAATTCCTGCGATTGAAATAGGGTGTCCTGTGTCATCTCCGATTCAAACAGGCCGGGTCCGATACTATTGACCGTGATGTTATATTTTCCATAGGAGGCCGCCATCCCCAAGGTCAATCCCTTCACCGCCGCCTTTGAGGCGTTGTAACCGTGGCGGATAAATATATCTTGCTTGTCCGCTATGGTCGCATTGACCGAGCTGATATTCACGATTTTTCCATATTGCCGCTCTATCATGTGGGGAACCACGTATTTGCTGACGAGGTAAATTCCCTTTACATTGATGTCCATTGACTTGTCCCAGTCCTCCTGGGAGAGGGTGTGCACTCCACCGCGTACCGCGATTCCGGCATTATTCAGCAGGATATCAATTCTTCCAAATTCGGCCAAAACCATCTCAATGGCCGCCTTTACCTGGTCTTCCTTTGTCACATCACAGGGGACCGCAATCGCTTTTGTCCCTTTTCCAGCCAGTTCCTCAACCAGCAGGTCCAATTTTTCTTTGCGGCGGGCCAAAAGCGCCACCACTGCGCCCGCTTCTGCATATCCGCGCGCTGCATCGGCCCCCAACCCACTGGACGCCCCAGTGACAACCGCAACCTTGCCCTTTAAATCAAACATTGTTCTACCTCCCGTCAGTCATCATATTCTCATTTGTCCGCAAAGCAGGCAAACGCATGGTATCCTATCCACCTTGTGGATATGATACCACATCCGGCGCACAATTGATCAAAATAATGGCAATATACTCTATTTTTTCTATTATAACCAATAGAATGACCGTAATCCCCTGGAAAACCATCACCTTATACAAAATTTTCCTAGGTAAGCACTGATTCAATCAGACCAGGTGCGATTTTCTGTCTTGATTTATGGGCGTTTGCCCCGCCTCCGGCGGGACAAAGAGCATTGATTCAGCGTTTCCCCGGATTTTTATTGATATCAAGTTTTTTTAATAAAACATGAGTGATGATAGAAAAATAACCTCTCGCTGATCAATGGGGCCTTGGGATCAGTATCCCGTCAAATATCTCTCAATCAAATACGGTATCATAAACTACTAAAATCCCCTTTTCAAAAGGCAGCGGGCCGCGCCGTGCTACACGGAGCGGCCCGCCTGTTTCCCTTAGCAGCACCAGGAGTACATCTGGCAAAGCATTGCCCAGAGAGAACCACAGGATTGATTACCACAATTCATAAAAAAAGACATTTAAATAACCTCCCAATAAAGTAAATTTTTTGTCTTTGTTAGACAGCCTAATTGTAATCTTTTTGTAACTAATTTGCAATGTAAATGTAATCCTTTTCAGGGAAGATTTCCATGAAATTCATAAACCGGCGCAAATGCGCCGGTTTAAACGGACCTTGTGGTTTCACAGTTCACATAGAACCTTTTAAAATTTCTATGAATGAAACAGGGCTAAAATACTGAAACTTCTTTCGGTGTAATCAGTAATAATCCCATTCACTTCAAAATTTTGTATACTGCAAAATTGATAGAGCGTTTCTTCTTGAAAAAATACAAAAATCTTTTGCTTCATCTGGTGAAGCGCATGCTCCACTTCTTGAGTGAGCGCGCTATATTCGACTCCAACCCCTGTAGTGTAAGGGACAGAGGTCAACGCCTCTTCCATGGCGGCCAGTGTGGTATCCGCCGCAAAGAGCAAAATAAGCGGGATTTTCTGGTTTTCCGAATAGACGGCGCCCAAAAGGTCTTGGGAAAAGGCCTCCACCAGAACCTGCTCACACAGGCCGTATTGGTCCAGCAGGTAAAGTAACCGCCCAACCCCTATATTCCCCTCCCCCAGGTCTTTTAAATCAAGCAGGTAGCGGACCTGGCCGCCATACCGCGCAAACACCTCTTCCAATTCATAAAACGGCTCTCCGCAGGGCCTGGTATAAGCTTTGATCTCTTCCAGCGCGAGATCTCGAATTTCCTGCGCCATCTCTCCATCCAAATCCAGAGCTGTATCATGGGAAACAAGTAAATATCCATCGCAAGTTGTGTTGATATCTAACTCCAACCAACATGTGCCTTGCTCAATCGCCAAATCATACCCCTCAAAGGAGTGGTCGGCCGCCTGAGGCGGGACACCGCGGTGGGATATCACAATGGGCGCCCCGTCCATAATTTGACCTGTACGGCTCACCTTCGCCTCTGCCCTCGTAAACGCATTTGCACTGCAACCGCCCAAAAGGGCGGCGCAGATTCCAAATAGGATAACCCGATCAAAATGCAACATACTCCCCCCTTTGTCGCGTGCCAAGAGACAACCTTAATATTTGACAACAGCGCTGTTTTATACCTTATAGCCAATACTCATCTTCTGTGCCGGCTCTGCCATAGGCAAGTTTTCACCTTATTGCACGCGCTCACGACCCCATCCGGGGCAAACCACATAGAAGCCTTTCTTCTCCAGATCCGGGGCGCATTTTACCCAAAAGGCACGCATAGAGAATGCGCCCGAAAAAAGCTGGAGAAAAGTTGAAAAGAAAAAGTAGAAATTAGCTTGCATTGATCAGTAAATTGTGCTAAAATACCAACGCATTACACATGGATCGCAGAGACTCCGCCCTGTGTCCCGCACTCAGCGGGATTGGCGGGGAAGATGATGCGTCCAGAGGCAAAACTAAAATATTAGGAGGAACAAACCCATGGCAGTCGTATCTATGAAGCAATTATTGGAAGCTGGCGTCCATTTTGGCCACCAAACCCGCCGGTGGAATCCAAAAATGGCCACCTACATCTACACGGAGCGCAATGGCATCTATATCATCGATCTGCAGAAGACAGTAAAGAAGCTGGAAGAAGCCTACCATTTTGTACGTGAACTGGGCGAAAAGGATCAGAGCATCCTCTTTGTTGGCACAAAAAAACAGGCTCAGGATGCAATTAAAGAAGAGGCCGCCCGTGTTGGCATGTACTACGTGAATGCCCGTTGGCTCGGTGGCATGCTCACCAATTTTAAGACCATGCGCGGGCGAGTGGAGCGTCTGAACCAGCTCAAAAAGATGCAGGAGGACGGCACCTTTGACATGCTGCCCAAGAAAGAAGTTATGAAGCATCTGGGCGAAATTTCCAAGCTGGAAAAATATCTGGGCGGCGTCACCGAAATGAAGAAGCTGCCCGGAGCGCTTTTCGTTGTCGATCCCCGCAAGGAGCGCAACGCCATTAATGAGGCCCGCAAATTAGGGATCCCCATTGTGGCCATTGTGGACACCAACTGCGATCCTGATGAAATCGACTATGTTATCCCGGGAAATGATGACGCGATCCGCGCCATTAAGCTGATTTCCAGCGTAATGGCCAATGCCATCCAGGAAGGCAGACAGGGACAGGACGCTCTCCCAGAAAAGGAAGCCGCTGCCGCTGAGTAAGAGATTCTAGTTGTATTCTGCAGCGCCCCCCGACTGGGCGGGCGCTGTTGTATTCAAATAAAGGCCGGATCAACCGGATGAAAAATAAACGGAGGTAATTATTATGGCTTTTACTGCCAAAGACGTACAGGCTCTGCGCGAGATGACCGGAGTCGGCATGATGGATTGCAAAAAGGCGCTGACCGCCGCTGACGGCGACAAAGATAAAGCCATTGAGTGGCTGCGGGAAAAGGGCCTTGCCGCCCAGAGCAAAAAGGCGGGCAAGATCGCTGCTGAAGGTATTTCCTACGCTTTTTCCGCAGACAATGGTGTTGGGGTTGTAATTGAAGTGAACTCCCAGACCGACTTTGTGGCAAAAAACGAGGTGTTCCAAACTTTTGTGAAGGAGCTCGCCTCTGTGGTTGCAAGTGAAAATCCCGCTGATGTGGCCGCACTTCAGGAGTACACCTACCCCGGTACAGACCGCACCATTGCTTCTGTCACCGCAGACAAAGTGCTCGCCATTGGGGAAAACCTGCAGATTCGCCGCTTCGTGCGTTATGCGGAGGATATCAACATCCCTTATATTCACATGGGCGGAAAGATCGGCGTGTTGGTAAACATGTCTGTGGAAGGCATTTCCGACATGAATAAGGTAACCGAGCTGGGAAAAGATGTGGCAATGCAGATCGCGGCCATGAACCCGGCCTTCCTGGACAGGTCCGATGTGGACTCCTCCACTTTGGACAAGGAGAAGGACATTCTCATGGTCCAGGCCAAGGAGGACCCAAAAAACGCCAATAAGCCTGACAATATCATTGAGAAGATGGTCATGGGCCGCATTGGCAAGTTCTATGAGGAAAACTGCCTGTTACAGCAAGCTTTCGTCAAGGAGAACAAGATCACTGTGGGTGCTCATGTTGCCGCAGTTGCCAAAGAGCTGGGCGGCTCTATTACCGTCAAAGCCTTTACCCGGTTTGAAACGGGCGAAGGCATTGAAAAGAAGGAAGATGATTTTGCAGCCGAAGTTGCCAGCATGATTCAGTAATCTGTTTGATCTCCTCTTGTCACCTTCCCCGGAGCCATGCAGCGTCTTGCTTTCATGTGGGCATCAGCTTGACGGACAAATAAACAAAAGAAGAGGGCCTAACTGTTGTATGATAGTTAGACCCTCTTCTTTTGTAGTGCAATGAGGTCCTCAGTTCCAATCCGCCTCATGAATCAGAACAAATTTTTATTCGTAAGGCGGCGCACATGCGCTGCGCAGCTCGTCTAATATCATCATATTGGAAGAACGAAGCAACCAAACAACATTCTATATTCTTTCAATAAGATTAGTCAAAAAATTGTGAAATTCGCCGTAACACGACAACTAATCAAAGTTTTTTTCTTGTATCCAACCATCAAATATGGTAATATACGGTCGTAACTCTTATTTTTGTAACAAAGTTTAAAGTGCCGGTCCTGATGTGATTGGGCTGCTCTCTGTTTCTATAAAATTGGTAAACTTGTGGAGGTATTTACATGAAACATTCGGCTCCGCTTTTTGTTACACTTTTTGGTAGCTTCAGCCTAATGCGCAAGGTGGATGGGCGCACCCTGACTGTCAGCGACCAAACCAGCACATCCAAAAAGCTTTGGCCTTTTTTACAATATTTAATCGTCTTCCGCCAAAAGGAAGCCATCACACAGCCTGAGGTCATTCATACTCTTTGGTATAATAATGAAGAAAAAAATCCTACCAATGCGCTTAAAACCCTGCTGCACCGCGCGCGGAATGTGATGGAGGACTTGGCGTATCCCGATGGAAAACAGATTCTTTTATACCGACGGGGGATATACGGCCTGCATCCTGACGTGACGGTGGAGGTAGACGCCGAACAATTTGAATCTTTTTATCAGGAAGCAAAGCAGTGTGCGGGAGAGGAAAAGCTTTCTATGCTCCTCCAGGCAATCAAGCTATATAAAGGTGAGTTTCTTCCAAAATATTCCGACTTTACTTGGGTTATGTCTCTGCGCACCTACTATTGCAATCTGCATCTGAATGCCTGCGCCCAGGCGATTGAATTGCTGGCGCAGGCACAGCGCCACCAGGATATTATCAATTTATGCCGCAAAGCACTACTCCTGGCCCCCTATGAGGAGGAGCTGCACATTGCACTGATGAACGCACAGATTGCCACCGGTGCACAGCAATCCGCCATGCAGCACTATGCATACACCTCCAGTCTGTTCATGGACCAGCTGGGTATTACCCCCTCGGAAGAATTTTCTTCTATCTATCAGACCCTGATTAAAACAAACCATAGTGTCCAACTGGATTTGACCGTTGTGCGAAGCGCCCTCATCGAAGAGAGTCCCTCCCCTGGCCCATTCTACTGCGAACTCGCCATTTTCCGGGAAATTTACCGCTGGGAAGCCCGCATTGCCCAGCGCTCCGGCACCGTGGTTCAGTTGGGCCTGATTTCCATTTTAGATAGCCCGGTCAAGAAGCTGACGCAAAAGCAGGTCAGCGTTACCATGGAGCGGCTGGAGAGCTCCATTTCCTCTGTCCTGCGGAGAGGCGATGCCTTTACTCGGCTCAGCGCATCTCAGTATCTTATGCTGCTTCCCTATGCTACCCACGAGGGGGGCGAAATCGTGCTGCGCAGGGTAACCAGCCACTTTAAGCGCTGCCATCCGAAGTCCACCGCGCTATTACACTACGGCGTCCTGTCGTTACTCCCCTTCCATCCCGATGAATCTATGGAAACCACGCACTTCTCCCGCTCTGTGGCAGAGACAGAACCAACGTGATGTGACTCCTTGCCACTGCGCCAGATCAATGCTGATTCCATTCATTTCCTGTATTGGTTTATGGGTGTCTGCCCCGCCAGAGGCGGGACAAACAGCATCCATTCGCCGCTTACCTAGATGATAAGAAAAGACTTGCCGCGTTCAGATAAGCCGCAGCAAGTCTTTTTTCTATGTATTCAAGGCCTCTCGGCCCGAAGGAACAGCATCCAGTACCGATTCTTCCAATTCCATCTCCATAACGGATACCTCAAACGCTGTACGCTCCTGTGCGTTTTCTCCCTCCCGCTTGGTGTAGGCCCTGCTTTGTAACCGGCCCTCCAACCGTATTTTACCCCCTACCGGAAGGTCTTTGCAGCGCTGTGCCAGCCCTCCCCAGGAAATACAGGGGAGATAGTCTGTTCTCCCGTAGCGCCGGTTCACTGCCAGCATCATATCGCAAATATCCCGTCCCAAGGGCGTCTTACGATAAATTGGCGGTCTGCACAGTGTTCCGCTGAGGGTCAGGTGGTTTTCATCCTCCCGTTGCTCAAACGCCACTTCTCTGGCATAAACGGTGATAATGAGCCTGCTGCCCACTCCACTTTTATTGTTAAAGGATCGCACCTCGCCGCGCACGGAGATCTCTTCCCCGCTATCAAATGCTCCCTGCTCTAACAAGTCCTCTGCCGCAATCACATTCACTCTGTCTTCCGCTCCTGACAGGCGCAGAACAGACATTGGAAACACATAATAGCGCCCTCCATGGCTGCTATGAGAAAAAACTGGTCTGTCGGCAACTCTGCCGTGAAGATAAATGCTGTTTTCATTCCATATCATCTGCATCAAGCAACACTCCTATCCTTTGCTGCTTGATTATATGTTTTAACTTTGAGAGATATGCTTTTAAAACGGCTCCCAAACCATGGGGTTATTTCTTCAACTAAATGTCAAAATCTCTCTCGTAATTGTCTAATGGTGGCTGGATTTAGGCGTTATAGAACCAAAAAACACCTGTAAAAATGCGGTCTGTCTAAACCGCCTTGGAATGGGTATTGATTTCTATGTATTCCTGTATTCTGCGTAATTGGTCGGCAAACTTGGATTTAACGCTGATGTTGCAATTAGAAACACGAATACAAAATTATCTAAGCTATTGTTCAGCTAACACTATCATTGCAAGCGTTGTAACGATAATATCCCTTTGCATAATTTTTTCTTTTGTTTTCCCCGTTCAAGCATATTCCTCCTGAAAGTTGCTTTTTCAACTTTACGGGAGGTTTTGCATTGATTAAACTATGCAAACCTCCCGGTTTTGCTACAATCTCCGCCATACCATTTTTAGCCATAAAACAACATCTCCATTCTCGTTAAATCAAAAGTATGGCACGAATGATTTGTAAAGGCCCCCTACAAAACAATTCTGAAACAAAAAAGCGACACGGTAGAATTACCATGCCGCTCTCGCTTTAGCATTGACTTTTCATATCATCCAATATTTTGTATGCGGAGATCATAAACCCGAACGCTCGGCAAGCTTGGAGCTTCCGGAAAGGCCCGCATCCAATGGAAAATATCCGCAGGTTTTAACGTCCTGGGACGCGAACAGAGTAATATTAGTCCTCTTGTTTATGCAGGGGCTCTTTGAGAAACCTCTCGGCCAGACGCACGCTTTGCAACAGCTGTCGATCGCGGCGGCGCAAGACCTCCTCGTAGGGCTGGTGGGAATAGTCATAGATCCCCCGTCCGGTTTTGACACCCAGATCTCCTCGTTCATAGGGATCGAAGATCAGGCCGGGGTGCTCAGGCGCCGGCGCGGGAACATACGTTTTGTTCTCAAGGCCGTTTGCCGCAACGTCCAATCCGCCAAAGTCCATTCGCTGTACAACGCCCAAAAGCATACCGCGAGGCATAATGCTGGTTTTTACCGCCAAATCGATGTCCTCTTTTGCGCAGTACCCGTTTTCAACCAGATAAACGACCTCCCTCGTCATAGCGCTCTGCAGGCGGTTGATCATAAAGCCGGGGACATACCGCTCTATGCGGATCGGGATTTTTTTACAAGTCTTGTGCAGCACCATCATGGTATCCATAACCTCTTGCGTGGTCTGCGGACCCCGGACGATCTCCACCAGAGGCAATAGTTGCGGTGGTGCGATCCAGTGGACGATCACCGCATGAGACTGGCGCGCGGCCGGCATGAGTTCAAATATATTCATATACGAGGTATTGCTTGAAATGATCACCTTCTCGGGGAGTATTCCATCCAGCCTTTGATACAGCTCCTGTTTGGCATCCTGTCGTTCGGAAATGCTCTCCACAACATACCATGCCGCCTGCACCGCCTGTGCAAGATCCGTGGTATAGTGGATCCGTGCAGCGGTGCTTTGCGCATCCTCGACCATCTCCTCCTCCGCAAGAAACTGCAGGCTTGATCCGATCAGGCTCCGGGCCCGTTGGAGTGTCTTTTCCGTGCGGGAATAGAGCCAGACTTCATATCGGGCCGCCGCATAAGTTTGCGCAATTCCAGGCCCCATCGTACCGGCCCCTAACACCGCGATCTTTTTTGCGTCCAACATAACACGCTCCATTCAAAAGAATACGGCATGACATCATTCCAGTTCTTTTTTTGGGGAATATGCCTGCCTCAAAGCTCCTTCGTCATCATACCGGCAACGGGACAGGATGTGATATTCTTTTATTTTATATTGCAGATAGCGCCGCGACACACCAAGGTATTCTGCGGTCTTTGCGCGGTGGTTGTTGCAAAGCGCAAGCGCCGCCATAATCACTTCCTTACTCAATCGCGGTGCGGCTTCATTTCTGCTGAGCGGATTGTATTCCTGCTTTTTCTCCGCGCTGTCCGCATGTAGAATTCCCTTTGGAATATTCCAGATGATCTCGCTTGAAGGAGGCGTCATCACCACCATCCGCTCCACAAAATTGCGGATCTCGCGGACATTTCCCGGCCATGTGTAGTTGCCCACCTCTTGAAGCACTTCATCGGAGAAGGATTTCTTAATATGGTACTTTTCACAAAAATAGTGCAGAAAATGCAGACAGAGCGGTACAACATCATCTTTTCGTTCCCGGATTGGCGGAATCCGCAATGGGATGACATGAATGCGATAGAAAAGATCTTCCCGAAATTGTTTCTGCTCCACCAGCTTGGGCAGATCCTGATTGGTCGCGACAATCAGCCGGAAATCTACTTTCTTCGTTTTGACCGAGCCAATGCGCTGGACACACTTTTCATCGAGGACGCGCAGGATCTTGCCCTGCATGTTGAGCGGAAGCGAATTGATTTCATCAAGAAACAAGGTGCTGCCATCGGCGGCTTCGATCAGGCCGACCTTACCGGATTGATTTGCACCGGTAAAGCTACCCTTCTCATACCCAAAAAGCTCCGCTTCAATCAGGCTTTCCGGAAAGGCCGCGCAGTTTACCGAAACCATCGGTTTTCCGCTGCGATTGCTCTTTTCATGGATATAGCGGGCGACCACTTCTTTTCCGCTTCCCGACTCGCCGGTCAGAACAACGGAGGAATCCAGCTTTGCCACGCTTGCCGCAATCTGCAGCACCTGCTTGATCTCGGAGCTTTTCGCGATAATCTCGACTTTTTCTATTGTTTTCGGATCCCTGACCGTAAGCAGCTCATTCTGCGTCAGCAGAGACTGTACCAGACTTTCAAAGCTCTGCACATCCTGCATGACTGAGATGACGTTTTTGATGTTGCCATGTTCATCGAAAATAGGGGTTCCCGTCACAACACGAATCTTTGTTGGCCCATCGATTGCCGGATAGCTCTTATAATACTGCAGGCGGCATACGCGTTCTTTTGTCTGACACACAAGGTCAAATACACACACATCCAAAACATCCGCAAAATCATGGACGTTCATTTTAATGTATTCCTGCCTCGGGGTATTTCGCCATGTGATCAGCTTTGTATTGACAAAGCGAAAGTTTCCATCCGCATCATAGATTGCGATACCTGCGTCAATGTTGTCCAACACCAAAGAAAGCGGCAATATATCCTCAATCGCCTCAAACGTATCCAGACCCATCCGGTTTGCATAGACTGTCCGTACCTGCGATACAGAAGAGCTATGCCACTCACCTCCCGCTTCCGTATTCGTTAAGGGAATTCTTTTCTGCCGGCCACGCCGCAGTGCAGGAAACCCTTTTTTAGTATACCCGATGCTTTTTCATTTGAAAAGACATTTATACTCAGAATCATAAACGCATCGGCATTCACTCCTTTGCGCAGGGATCAGCACCTCCCGCCAAGCGGACGCGTAACGGGATATGCTTTATTCCAGAATGGCGCCCTTCCAGGCCGAACTCACCAAGCGTTGATAGCGGTCAAGGTAATTGCTTTCCACCATGGGAGGGGCCGGCTTCCAATCCTGCTTTCTTCGTATAAGCTCCTCATCGCTCACCTCCAGTATCAGCGTTCTTTTGTAAAGATCTATGCTGATTATATCCCCGTCTCTTACCAGCGCAATTGGCCCGCCGATGGCCGCTTCAGGCGCAACATGTCCAATACAGGGGCCTCTGCTCGCACCGGAGAAGCGCCCGTCCGTCACCAGCGCGCAGCTGTCGCCGAGGCCGAAGCCCATTAGCGTTGTAGTCGCCTGCAGCATCTCGCGCATACCCGGGCCGCCCTTGGGCCCTTCGTAGCGAATGACAATTACGTCTCCCTTATTAATCTTGCCATCGCGAATCGCGAGAATCGCCTCCATTTCGTGGTCAAAGGTGCGTGCGGGACCGCGATGGACCCACATCTTTTTGTCAACAGCGGTGCGTTTCAAGCCGGCGCCCTCCGGGGCCAGATTGCCCTTGAGCACAATCAGGCCTCCCTGCGCCGCCACGGGGTCCTCAACCGTGTGGATAACCTCCGTATTCCTACTGCCGGATGTGTTCTTTAGAATCTCGGCCCATGTCTGGCCCGTAACCGCCTGTTGAGACAAGTCGAGATATTCCTCACCGAGCTCTTTCATAACCGCAGGCACACCGCCTGCCATGTGCATATCCCAAAGCGCAAACTTGCCGGAAGGCTTGGTGGAGGAAAGGTAGGGCGTTGAATCGCCGATGCGATTGAATTCCTCAGGCTCAATCTCCACGCCGAACGCGTGCGCAATGGCAGGAATGTGCAAAAATGTATTCGTTGAGCCGCCGATCGCCGCGCTGACGCGCATCATATTCAAAATGCTGCTATGGTTGATATAATCTCTGGGACAGCGCTTTTCCTCAACAAGCTTCATAATTTGCTTGCCGCTGTTGCGCGCATAGCGAAGCTTGTCCGCCTGCACCGCGTGGGTTGTGCCGCAGCCAGGGAGGGATAGACCGAGAGGCTCCATAAGGCAGGACATTGTGTTGGCCGTACCCATCATTGGACAAGAGCCGATGCCGATGCAGCTGCTTTTTTCCATCTCGTGGTATTCGTCCTCAGTAATTTCTCCCTTTGACAGCTGGCCTGCCGCCTCACGCACTTCCCAAGCGCCGGCAAGCTCTTTCCCTCGGAACACCCCGGGCATCATGGGGCCGCCCGTCACGATAACAGCGGGAATGTTCAGGCGTCCTGCGGCAATTGCCATGGCCGGAACAATCTTGTCGCAGCTGGCAAGCATCACAAGCCCGTCCATACGCTGTCCTTCCGCCATCAGTTCCACGCTGTCCGCAATCAAATCACGGGTAGGAAGAACAAAGCACATGCCCTTATGCCCCTGCGTTTCGCCATCGCAAAGCGCGATTGTGTTAAACTCAAACGGCTGCCCGCCGGCAGCGATAACACCTTCCTTCACAGCGGCGGCCAACTCGCGCAGATGCTTATGGCCAGGATGCATTTCATTCCAGGAATTCGCAATGCCAATGAACGGCTTATGCATCTCTTCCGTATCAATGCCAAGCGCATACAAAAGAACACGGTTTCCTGCATTGATAATGCCTTCCGTCATTTCTCCGTTGTGTATCTTTTCAATTCTTTTTGTCATTTGTATGGCCATTCCTTTCCACTTTGCTCCAAGGCACAAAACGACCATAAAAAGGAATGGTCCTATTGTGCGTGTTTTGCGGTTGCCCGCAAGGGCGAGCAAAACGCACTCAAATCAAAGAAAGTTTGAACTTGTTTCAAACTTTCTCCTTCCTTTCTGAATCTCAGTAACACTCATAACGGCCAATTGCCCACAGTTCATCGTGGCCAAGAAGCTCCGCCTTGGTCGGTTTCCCCTCCGCAATGGCCAAGATCTCATCATAGATCCTGCCACCAATTTGCGGGAAGGTGATCTCGCCATCGATCACGCCACCGGCGTTGATGTCGATATCATCCTCCATTTTGTGATAAGTTTTGCTGTTTCCCGTGATCTTGAGAACGGGGACGCCCGGAAAGCCAGTCGGCGTACCCACGCCGGTCACAAAGCAGATAATCTGTGCGCCGCCCGCGGCCTGACTCGTCACAACGTCACAGTCGTTGCTTGCCGCTTTCATAAGAAAGAGGCCATTTTCATGCGGGCGCTGTGCATAATTCAAAACACCGGAAAATTTGCAGCTTCCGGACTTATGAATCCCGCCAAGCGCTTTTTCCGAAACGGAACTGACCCCGCCGCTGAAATTGCCCGGGCTGACCAAAGCCGCTGCCTCGCTGGTACGCGCAATCCCGTGGGTCAATCTTTCCAGAACCCGCTCGCATTCCTGCAGCGCGGACGCTATTTGTTCATAGATCTCTGGCGTTTTTGCTCTTCTGCGCAGGATGTTCTCCGTGCCCAAAAGCTCGTTGAGTTCCGAAAGGAAGGCCGTTGCGCCCTCTGCGATGATACGGTCGACCGCAAGCCCAAGTGCCGGATTGGAGACAATGCCGGACGTTGCATCGGTTCCTCCGCATTTGAGGCCGAGCTTCAGCGCCGAGATGTCGCACAGTTCGCGTTTTTTCGCGGAAAGCCCCATAGCAAGCCTCCTGCCGATGCGAACGCCGTGCTCAATCGCCTTAATCGATCCGCCCACCTCCTGTATGTTAAAAAACTCAACCGGCTTGCCAGTCTGCGCGATCCGCGCGGCAAGCTCACTTGCATGGATGCGTTCGCATCCCAGTCCAATGACCAGCACCGCGCCAAAGTTGGCGTTTTGTCCAATCCCGGTCAGTGTATTAAAACTCTGTTCAAGGTCTTTGCCGTGCTGACCGCATCCGCACGGATGCGGAAACGCGACCGCGCCGCTAATTTGACCGGCCACGCCTTTCGCCACATAGTTTGCGCAGAAAACGGAAGGAATTACTGCGATCTGGTTTCTTACGCCTACATCACCGTTTTCACGGCGATAGCCTAAAAATTGTGCCATTACAGCTTTCCCTCCCTTCCTCTTACATCATCGAGGTTGTGGATATGGACCCACTCTCCCTTTTTTATGTCTCTCAAAGCATACCCTATGATCTCGCCGTACTTCATAAAATCGGCGTGGCACATAATATCTGTAAGCGCAACCTTGTGACAAAACTCAATGTCATCAAGACAGACTACTTCTACCCCCCCGCAGACGGCGGTATCCCCCTTGCGGGCATCCTCAAGCAAGACACCGACATTGTCCTGCGGCGCTAAAACCAGCATACGCTTGCTTACCATAGTTCCAAAAGCTCCCTTCCCCTGATACCAATCCGCAGCTAAACTCATTTATTCCACTTCGCTGATCTCTTTGCCCTTCAGCTTGTCCTTTACCATGCGCACAATCGTAAAGACAAGAGAGAATATTGTAAAAGCGAGTATCACAAGGCAGATCGGACGATTGATAAATTTTATAAAGTCTCCGCCTGCGGCAATCATACCGCGGCGCAGGTTCGATTCTGTGATTTCGCCAAGAATGAGGCCGAGCAGGATTGGGGTCATCGGGATACCCAGCCGTAGCAGGATATAGCCCAGAATACCGAAGAATATCATGCAGCCAACATCGAATATTCTGGAGCTGGCGGCGTAGGCGCCGATACAGCACAGACCAAAGATAATAGGCTGGAGGATCTCCTTTGGAATCAGGCAGACCTTATAAAACCAGCGCAGACCGATCTGCCCCATGATCAGCATAAAGAGGTTGGCGATCAGCAGAGAAATATAGATGCCGTTGATGGTGTCGCCGTGATCCGTAAACAGAGACGGGCCCGGGGTCAGCCCCTGAATGATCAGGGCACCCATCATGACCGCCGTAACGGAGTCGCCGGGAATCCCCAGCGTAAGCATCGGAATGAAGGTGCCGCCGGTCGCGCCGTTGTTGGCGGATTCCGATGCAGCCACCCCCTCAATGCTTCCGTTGCCGAAGTCTGGGTCTTTTGTCACGCGGCGCTGCTCGCCATAGGAGAGGAACGCGGCCGTGCCGCCGCCGGTGGCCGGAACGGCCCCGATGAAAGTGCCGATTAAGGAGCCCTTGAGGATGGGTGCGACACAATGTTTCCAGTCCTGCTTGGTCAATCCCTTGCCGGAGACGGCCATAACCTCATCTTTTTCGTTGCCGCGCAGCGCTTTTTCCGCGCATTGCTTGACCAGTTCGGAAAGGGCAAAAATACCGATCAGAACCGGAATTAATTCAAACCCTCCAAGAAAGGACGTAACGCCAAACGATAATCGGGGATAGCCGGATATAGGATCCATGCCCATGCAGCCTATGAAAAGGCCGATCACGCAGGAGAGCAGGCCCTTGAAGATATTGCCGTTGGAGAGACCCGCAACGATAGAAAGGCCGAACACGCCCAGCGCGAAATACTCCGCGAAGCTGAATTTCAGTGCGGCAGAAGCAAGGATTGGTGCAAAGAACATGAGCGCCACACAGGAGATTAGCCCGCCGATTGTAGAGGCATACAGCGCCATTTGAAGCGCTCGATATGCCTCGCCCTTTTTCGCCAGTGGGTACCCGTCAATCACCGTTGCCGCGCCGGCCGGAGTGCCCGGGGTGTTGATTAGAATCGCCGTGATAGAGCCGCCATACATGCCGCCGCAGTAAATACCGCCTAAGAAGCCCAAGGCGGGGACGGGATCCATGTAGAAGGTAAGCGGCAGGAAAATCGCAACGCCGGTGGTTGCGGTCAGACCGGGCAGCGCGCCAATCACGATGCCCAGGAATGTACCGAAGGCAATCATCGCGATGCAGTCGAGCGTTGAAATCTGCTGAAATCCCGAGATAATATTAGAAAAACTAAAACCCATAAAAACACCTCTTTCGCATCAAAAGCCGAAGCCGATGGGCAGGTTTACGCCAAGGTATACGGCGAAGAAAAGATAACAAATCAGCGTAAAGACACCGGCTAACACAACGCCCTTCCAAATCTTTCTTCCACCCAGCATAAAATAAACAGCATAGATGCTAATACAACTGCTGAGGGGATAACCGATCGTTTTCATAGTGAGACAGAAGAATACTCCAATCAATGCAATAAAAAGCGCACAGATGGAGAACTCCGTTGTAGGCGGAGTGCCGCCGACCGCGATGGTTCGTTTATTCTTTGCGTTATCGAACATAGCAAACGCAAAAATCGCGCAGCCTAAAATAAGCGCCGCTACCATCAGGATGTTGGGGAACAGACGGTCATCTATTTTTCCGACAGCCCCAAAGCCAACTTTGATGAACTTTTGGTTGCCGAAAATCAGCATGTACAGTGACAGCACAATAACTGTTGCGGAAAAAGCGATATCAGCATGTGCTTTTGTTACAATCAAGCGTTTTTTTAGGAAATTGTCCACAACTACACCTCATTTTGGGGCTTGTGAAAGGCCTGTCTTAGCACGCCTTTCACAAGCAACCCCAAGATTTGATAAAAAATGAGTCGCGATAAAAAAGTGTTAGTCAAAATCACCTGCATCGATCATAGGTCTGATAATCGCAGCCAGATCATCGATTTCCTGCCGAATTTCTTCCCCGGTCTTGAATACAGGGGCAAATCCGCTCTTTTCGCACTGCTCAAGGAATTCCTCATCCTGCATCAGCTGCTCAACGGCAGAATAAAGCGCCTGAACGCGTTCTTCGGGAACGCCGGCGGGGAAAATGAGAGACATGGTATGGCTCAAAACGCACTCATAGCCCAGCTCGGTCAGGCAGGGGACATCGGGAGTAGCAGGGTCGCGCTCGGTTTTGCAGGTGGCGAGAACACGGAATTGGCCAGACTTGATTCCGCTCATAGCCGAGGTGGTTTCGGCAAAGACAAAATCAACAGCTCCGCCAAGCAGTGATGTGAGGGCATCGGAGTCACCATTGTGAGGAATAAAGACTCCGTTTACGCCCTTCTGATTCATGACATACTTCGCCCATACATACTGGAAAGAACCGGCGTTGCCTGCGCCATAATTGGTGGTGGGGTTGTCCTTTAGATATTCCATCAGTTCGTCAAGCGTGTTCCATGGGGCGTCACTGCGGACAATGCAGGCTTCTATCTGATCCAGAATCCCGCAGACAAAGATAAAGTCATCCACTTCGTAAGTGACATCGAGCAGATAAGGGCGCATACCAAAAGACGCGCTCCAACCGCCTCCGAGGGTATAACCGTCAGGCTCCGATTGAGCAAGCTGTGTGGTACCAATGACCTGTGCGCCGCCAGTTACATTTTCAATGATGAAGCCCTGCCCAAGGTAGCGCTCAAGATAGGTCCCGACTAAACGGTTGTACAGGTCGGTGCTTCCGCCGGCAGAGGTACAGACGATGTCTGTGATGGGCTTGGTGGGATAGTTGTCCGAGGAAACGGGGGTGGAGGTGGAGGGAGGGTTCGAAGTACCGCAGGCTGCAAGAGAAACCGCCATAATCAGTGCGAGGACCAACGTCAGTGTCTTTTTCATTATTTTCCCATCCTTTTCTTTTGATTAATAAAAGCAAATCCCTCAGCAGAATCCGCCCTTATTTCCGATTTGTTCATCCGCCAAAGAAACTTCGATGGATGCGGTGCCGGGCTCATACCGATCCATTGAAGCGGGGGTGCTCATAGACCTTTTTATCCGCCACCTTGAGCCATTGCCCTCCATTGCAAACGACAAGGCACCCTTCCACGCACATATAGGCCATTCGGGCGCTGCCTTCGTTGGTCAGCGCGGCAGTGTGTGGCGTGCAAATCATGTTCTTTGCGCTGAACACAGGGTCGGAACGCTCTGCGGGCTCTTCTTCAAACACATCCACACCAGCACAGGCAATCTTTCCGCTGTTAAGTGCGTCCGCAAGATCCTGAGCGTTCACAATGGGGCCGCGGCTGGTGTTAATCAACATAGCGCCGGGTTTCATAATCTCAAACTCCTTGGCCGTGATCATGTTTCTGGTCTCAGGTGTCAACGGACTGTGGAGCGTGATTACATCACAGTCCCGCAAAAGCGAATTGAGGTCATCATAGCGCTCGCAGCCGGCAGCTTCGACATTTTCCGGGCAAAAAGTGTCCAATCCTGCGGTTTTCATGCCGATCCCTCGACACAGACGGGCAACCTCACGGCCAATCGCGCCAACGCCGACAATGCCGATTTTTCGGTTCGCAAGTTCAAATGTTTTGTGGGCATCGCGGACCTGCCAGTTTCCGGCGCGCAACTGAGCGTCAGCCTCACAGAGATTCTTTGCCAGCGCAAATATCAGCGCGACCACATGCTCTGCCACAGAGATGTTGTTTGCGCCCGGTGTCACCACAACGGGGATCCCCAGCTTATTGGCGTGGACGATATCAATGCTATCAAAGCCAACGCCGGTGCGGCCGATGACCTTCAGGTTCGGGCAAGCGTCCATAACAGCGGCGTCACACTTGGCAACACGTATGATAAACGCATCGGCAGTCTTGATTTCGTCCAGATAGGAATACGAATCTGCGGAATTGGCAATATAAATCTCCGCATTGCTTTTTCTCAACAATTCCATGCCCGCTTCATCGAGCGGGTGTGACAGTACAAACTTCATCGTGTATCTCTCCTTTTAAATTAAAACCTGTATTCCCAGATGGAGCTGCCGAAGCAGCGCGCAGCTTTTTTTGCCGGACAAGGCAAATTTTCGCAGAAATCATTGGTTTATTTCAAGAAAATTTAACGCGCTATGGCAGAAAAATTGCCATTGTCACGGTGCTTTCGCTGTGAATACAGATTCCTCGTTCCAGTAAATTTACCCAGACTCGTGATCCTATGATGCACTATCGGCAACAGCACCCGTAAAAGTGCGGCACCGCCAATATCATGAAGCTCCCCGTGCCGAAGCCCGCAATATGTTGAATTGTGCCAGATAAGCCTGAACCAACTGTTACGACTAACATTGCCATTTTCTTCTACATTCTCTTTTCATTTTTCCGCTTTATATTGTTCGGTTCTACTTTCCCGCTGGTTCACCACAGATCACCCTGTTCGTTGAACGCCCATTCGTACGGCTCACTCACCACGCGGACATGATCGGTGCGCATGGCTTCATCGAGCATGCTTTCAGAAATTTCGATCTCCTCAAGATTCATTGTATCCCGTATTCGGACAATCCTTGGATGCTCCCGATCATAGTAGTTGCAGGTGCGCAAGGCCACTTGGATACAAGTCTTGTCCGAGTGAGTGATCATGGGCATTTTAATCGCACTGAGTACGGTAGAAGTCACGGCGTTAGGATAGGTCTCGTCAAGGTCGACCTTTCCGGCAAAGCGCATTGTCGTAACATCGGCAATCCCGATTCCGTTGCAATTTCCGTGGGACTCTTCGCTCAAATCCAACACAGCGATATGCTGCACGCGCTTTTCAGGCTTCATGTAGGGTACACAGTAGCGTCCTGTCACATTTGGGTCCATCCCAAGGCCACTGATGTCCTTTCCGATGCGGTCAACAACCAGAACATCAATGTCGTCAAAGAAAATGCGGCCCATACGCGCTTTTGCCTTGCGCAGAATCTCCGGCTCACGCGTGAAAAATGCTTCTTTCTTCAGTCCTTCGATCAGAAAGGTCTGGTCAAAAGCATTCTCCGCCACGGCCAGACCGCCGAGGACATTTACCTTTTCAAAAACCACCTTTGCAACCGCGGGGATCAACGTGGCGAATTGCGACAGACCGTCACGGTGGATCGCCTGCGCCCCCTTCTGCTTTCCCAAACCGATTACGCCCATCTTGATGACGCCGCTCTCGCAATCGCCGTGAAACGCCGTATGCGCTTTCACGCGGCCACAGAGGATGATGCCATCCGCCTCATAGGCATTGCGGTCTACATACGCGGGGAAACCGTCCTCCGTCTGTCCGACCTCCACGACCTCCATCGAAGACAGGATCGGACAACCCATCGCCTCCTCGGTCACGCCGTAACCATAAAGGATCGCCCTCTGCCCTTGCGCAGTCGCGCCGCCATGGCTCCCCATCGCCGGAAAAATAAATGGGGAAGCGCCACAGTCCTTCACAAAATCAACGATCGCGCGCGTGATCGCCACAATGTTGGCAACGCCGCGGCTTCCGCATGTGATGGCAATCCGCATACCCGGACGGGTGCGTTCGCGCAGCGGCTCTATTTCGCTTTTGACGAGCGCCGGAATCTCTGATGGATTAATGCAGCTGCGATCCAGCAGTTGCCTGACCCGCACCATGCGGGGAAGCGGCGTATTTGCAACGATTGAAGTTACAACATTATGCTCTCCGGCGGTATTCATCACAGCGATTCACTCCTCACACTTCGGCATCTGTATTTCCGGTCTACCTGATTTACCAGCAAGGTCTGTGCCAACCAGAGCACACGTCCAAAATTCTGAGCATTCCTTCTCTGCTTCTGGAGTTGGTGTTCTGGCGGCATTAACCAGCCGGCTGCGATGAAAAATCTCCTTTTGGCAGAAACGGCAAAGCCCGCAAACACTGTTTCTTCCCCTTCAAAAGCAGCCTGACGCTTTCAAATTTAAAATACGAAACGAAGAGTATTCTCACCGATTCAAAACGACATACGCTGCAAAGTGTGCATGAAATGATGTGCACTTTTTATTTTATGTTGCACATTTTCACATCACATTTATGCACATCCTTACTTTTATTTTCCCTTTTGATCTGCTCCCATGTGAAAATCCGCTTTCATTGGCTCTCTATTGATTAAGAACCCGTATTCACAGAGGGAAATGCCGAAGCAGCAGGCAGCTTTTTTTACCGGACAAGAAAAATTTTCGCAGAAATCCTTGGTTTATTTCAAGAAAATTTAACGCGCTATGGCAGAAAAATCGCCGTTGATACGGTGTTTTCATCCTCATATCCGATGGATGGGGCGAATCGATTTGCGAGAATTTTTTTCGCGCCGCAAGGCGGATGACACAGGCGGGCTTTCGCCCTCCAAGGAGGACAACGCAGCAGCACGGGAAAAAGACCGCAAAGGTATCAGCATTTTCATTGGATATGAGGATCCGCTGGAAATCCGGGTTCTCAGTATATTATGGGCAACAAGCCGGCAATCCTTTGCCGCCCTCTATCCAGGGTCTTCCATGTTGGCATAGAATTTGCTGTAGATATAATATCCGAAAATCATCGGACCGAATTCTGACACCGGTCTTCTTTTCGGGCCAGCGAACCTCAAAATAGGTGAAAAAGGAAGGACTGACAAATTGTCGTATGGAATTCAAAAATATTTTGTACGAGGTGAATGACGGGATCCTCTATCTGACCCTGAATAGGCCGGAAATGCGTAATGCCCTGACACCGGAAATGTGGAAAGATATCAGCGCCGCAGTAAAGCTTGCACAGGACGATGATTCGATTAGAGTTGTTATCGTCAGCAGCAAAGGGGAAAAAGCGCTGGCCAGCGGAGCGGATATCCGCGAGTTGCATGACCGGCATTATCTCAAACAGCTCGCCGGCACCGCTACGATAGCGCTCAAAGAGTTAGAGGATCTCCATAAGCCGGTCATCTGCGCGATCAACGGCTACGCGCTTGGCGGCGGGTGCGAACTGAGCATGGCCTGCGACATTCGTATTGCGACACACAGATCCAAACTGGGCCAGCCAGAGGTAAACCTGAGCATCATCCCCGGAGCGGGCGGCACACAACGTTTGGCTCGTCTCGTTGGAATAGGACGGGCCAAAGAGCTTATTTTCACCGGCCGCATCATCACAGCCGATGAGGCTTACGCCATTGGCTTGGTCAACAAGGTCACCGAGAATTCACAGGATGCCGTGATGGCCGAAGCCAAAGTCATGGCAAATCAAATAATCGCCAAGGGCCCCATCGCCATTACGATGGCAAAAATCGCGATTAATTTTGGCTATGAAACCGATATCAATACCGGCCTAATGATAGAGCGCCTCGCGCAGACCGTTGCTTTTAGTACGGAAGATCGCAAGGAGGGCACGGCGGCTTTCCTTGAAAAACGCGGCGCTCAGTTTAAGGGTCTTTGATCCACGCTGCTTTCCAAGTTTGAACTTGATATGGAGGTATGTACTATGAAACCAATGGAAGGGCTTAAGGTCATTGAACTGTCCACTATGCTCGCCGGCCCCATGGCAACGCGTATTTTGGCCGAGTGGGGCGCGGATGTCATCAAGGTGGAATCTTTTAACGGTGACGCATGGCGCAAACAATCCGGTACAACGCTTTCCCCGCATACCAAAGCCGCCAACCCAAACTATGACATGCAAAACATCAACAAGCGCTTCATTTCTCTTAATTTGAGGACAGAAGAGGGCCGCGGCGTACTGCATCGTCTACTCGCCCAGGCCGATGTTCTGGTCACCAACTACCGTGTTCAGGCGCTGCACGACATGGGCATGACCTATGAGCAGTTGAAGGAAACATACCCGCGTTTGATCCACGCCTCCGTCCTCGGCTATGGCGCTGATGGGCCGGACAAAGACCGGCCTGGCTATGATTACACTGTTTTCTTCTCCAGAACCGGTCTAATGTCTGATCTCTCTCCTGCCGGCGCTGGCCCGTTGGTTCCGATCGGCGGTGTTGGCGACCACAGCGTTGCCGTAGCGCTCGCGGGCGGTATCGCCGCCGCGCTTTATCGCAGATCCGTCATCGGAGAGGGTGATAAGGTCGATGTTTCCCTGCTGCAGGCCGGCATTTTTATTCTCAGCACCGGTATCCTCAACGGCTTTAACGGCCGCGTCCTGCCCCGAAGCCGCTATGACTGTGGACATGCCGGCAGCAATACCTATCAGGGTTCCGATGGCGAATGGTTCTATCTGGCTTGTATCGATTATCGCCGTTTTCCTGCGCTGTGCGAGCTGATCGGTCTGCCCGAGATCGCCAAGGACCCAAAATACTCCACGAGCGCCGCCTACTATGCCAACCGCACTGAGTTGACCAAGATCTTTGACAAAAGGTTTGCCGAGCAGACCGTTCAGTACTGGGATAATTTATTTACAGAGCACGATATGCCCCACGAGGTACTGCGCCATTTTAAAGATGTCCCATACGATCCGCAGGTTCAGGCCAACCACTATACTTACTTCCACGAGTATGAGGATGGCACCAAGACGGTGTTCTCCAACGGCCCCGTCCATTTTGGCTCGATCGAACCTTCCTCCATTCCCTGCAAGATTTCCGGGCCCATTGGCTGCGACACAGTGGAGGTTCTTTCAGAGCTTGGGTACAACACAGAAAAGATCGAAGCCATGTATCAAGCAAAGGAAATTATGTAAGAAAGACTTGCGCGGAAAGCCTCATGCACACATTGAATGGGAAAAATCTCCAGAAAAGAAGGTAAAAACGAATGAGTGAACTGGAAATAAATTCCGCCTGCGCAACTCCAACGACAGATCAAGCGGCTGCGCCCGCTCCCAAGCCAAACCGTCCGAAAGCAAAATCTCTTCTGATGATTGGCGAGCAGTCGACCGCCCTTTTTGAACGCGCACGTCTCGCTAAGGAGCGCGGCGAAATGGTGGGCTGGTCCGCTTCAATTTTTCCTCAAGAAATCGCCGAAACACTGGGGCTCAACGTCCTCTATCCGGAAAACCATGCCGCCGGTATTGCCGCCCGCCATCAGGCGGATCCCTTATTGCAGGAATGCGAAGGTCCGCTGGGCTACTCAAACGACCTGTGCGCCTATGCCAAGTTGAATCTCGCCTACGCGGCAGTTCTCAATGGTGCGGGTTTTGTCGAGCTTCCTGATGGAGGCAGGATGGTCAAGCCGGACTTTTTGCTGCTGACCAACAACATCTGCAACCAGTTGACGAAATGGTATGAAAATCTTGGGCGTCAAATGAACATTCCCATTTTTTTCATCGACACCTGCTATAACCATTTCGACTATGTCACGGAGCCTCGTGTGCGCTATGTCCGCGCCCAGATTGACCAACTGATCAAGGACCTTTGCGATTTCACCGGCAAGCCATGGGATGAGGGGCGCTTCCGCGAGGTCATGGAGGTGTCGCAGCGCAACAGCTATCTCTGGGAGCGCGCCAACAACCTAATGGAGTGCAAGCCCGCTCCCATTGGCGGATTTGAGCTTTTCAACTACATGTCCGCCATGGTGTGCAACCGCGGCAAGGAATCCACCACCGCCATCCTGGAGCAGCTGAATGCCGAGATGGAAGAGCATATTGCAAAAGGCACTTCCACCTTCTCTGTTGAAGAAAAGTACCGCGTTTCCTGGGATGGCATTGCCTGCTGGCCCTACCTGAGCCACAATCTGCGCACGCTAAAAAAACACGGCATCAATATGGTTGCGTCCAGTTACGGTAAGGCTTGGGCCATCGAATATGACGATCTGGACAGCATGGCCCGCGCCTATTGCTTCGCTTCCACAAACGGTGACAATGCCACGACCATGCTTTCCCGCCGGCTGGAAGCTCTAAAAAACTTTGACTGCGATGGCACGATCTACCACGTCAACCGCAGCTGTAAGGTCATGGACTGCCAGATGATGGAGGTTCAGCGCCAGCTCTCCAAAATGGCCGGCGTTCCATTCACCTCTTTCGATGGGGATCAGGCGGACTTCCGCAATTACAGCGAGGCGCAGTTTGAAACTCGCATTCAAGGTCTGGTCGAGGTCATGAGACAAAGCAAGGAGGCAAAATGCAATGACTGATTTAGCGCAGAATATTGACCGCTTACAGATGGCCAGCGAAAATCCGGGCGCACAGCTTGACTATTATCTGAAACAGGGAAAAAAAGCGGTCGGTTGTTTTGCTCCCTACACGCCGGAAGAGCTTGTACACGCTTCTGGAATGATCCCCTTCGGTCTGTGGGGCGGCGACACGGAGATTAAGTTGGCCAAAAGCTATCTGCCGGCGTTTGCGTGTCCGATCATGCAGGCAAACATGGAATTTGGCCTGAAGGGAAGCTATCAGGGTTTGAGTGCCGTTATGATCCCCGCCATTTGTGATACCCTGCGCTGTATGACACAGAACTGGCGTTTCGGTGTCACTTCGATCCCCATGATCCCGATTGTTTATCCGCAAAACAGAACCTCTCCGGCAAGCGTGGACTATTTGATCAGCGAATATGAGACTGTCCTTACCATGCTCTCTACTATAACCGGCAGGATGATGAACGAAAAAACTCTGTGTCAAACCATTCAAATTTATAACGAGCACAACCGTACCATGCGTGAGTTTGCCGCTGTTGCCAATGAGCATCTCAATATTATCACGCCCCAAGTGCGTCACGCCATATTCAAAAGCGCATTTTTCTTTGAAAAGAGCGAGCATACCGCGATCGTCCGTGAGATAATCGATGAACTCAGAGCGTGCCCCGCATATAGTTGGACCGGAAGGAAGGTTATCCTCTCCGGCATCCTATGTGAGCCGAAACAGGTTTTGGACAGCTTTACAGAAAACAATATCGCTGTGGTGGGCGATGATCTCACGCAGGAGTCCCGCCAGTACCGCACCGACATCCCCGAAACGGGCGGCGGCGGTCTCAAGCGTTTGGCGCTCCAGTGGAATGCCCGTTACGGCTGTAGTCTGATCCATGAGCTCGGCAAGCCCCGGGGCGCAATGCTTGTCACGTTGTGCAAAGACAATGGCGCCGCAGGTGTGGTCTCCTGCATGATGAAGTTCTGTGACCCGGAGGAGTATGACCAGCCCTATTGCGAGGCTGACCTGCGCAACGCGGGCCTGCCCTATATCACCATCGAAATTGACCAGCATAATGCCAGCTATGAGCAGATCCGCACCCGAATTCAGGCCTTCTGCGAAATGTTCTGAATATTTTTTCCGGCAGTGTCGGCAGCTTTCTCCTGACGGACTGCTGTTGATCCTGAACGCCGCACGTTTGGTATTGGCCCTGACGGACTGCCCTGTGTCACCCATTTCAAAAATGGAGAAAGGATTTGGTTACCCATGAGAGATGTTGTTGTGACCGACTGCGTCCGAACGGCAGTCGGAAAAATGAACGGGTCTTTAAGCGAATATGACGAGCAGGTGCTGGCAGCCATTGTGATGAAAGAAGTCCTGCATCGCTCCCGCATCAAAGCCCAAGATGTTGACGAGGTCATCTTCGGCCATGTCAAAATGAACACCTATCCAATGAACCTTGGCCGTTACGGCTGGCTGGAGGCACATCTGCCGGACAGCGTTCCCGGCTACACATTGCACAGGGCCTGTGCCTCCGGGTCCCAATCCATTTTTGATGCGAGTCAGATTATCGCCTGCGGCGATGCGGACATCATTCTGGCCGGCGGCGCGGAGAACATGACCAAATCCTGCTACTACCTCCGCAACGCGCGCTGCGGCATCGGCACGAAGGATATGGTTTTTAAGGATAACATCATGGAAGGCAGTGCCGGTAATTCTCCGGAAGAACTGTTTGGCGATCTCCCGATGGGCCTTACGGCGGAAAACGTGGCGGAACAATATCATATCGAGCGCGAAATTCAGGATTTTTTTGCTTATACCAGCCAGCTTCGCGCCAAACGTGCGATTGCCGAGGGATGTTTTAAGGAGCAGATTGTTCCCATCGGCGATTTTGATACCGATGAATTTCCCCGTGAAACGACATTGGAAAAGCTTGCCGCGCTCAAATCTACGTTCAAAAAAGGAGGGAGCGTAACGGCGGGCAATTCCTCCGGGCGCAATGACGGCGCTTCCGCGGTCATCGTAATGAGCCGTGAAAAGGCGGACGCGCTGGGGTATCCTTATTATCTGCGCCATGTGGCTTCCGCTGTGGTCGGTATCCACCCGAGCGTCATGGGGATCGGCCCAATCCAAGCGTCCAAAGAGGCACTGGCCAAGGCCGGTCTTGGCATCAGCGATATCGGGCTTATCGAGCTCAATGAGGCGTTTGCATCTCAGTCCGTGGCCGTAATGCGGGAATGGGCATCCTGGTCGGAAAGAGAGTCATTTGACACCATCCTGGAACGCACGAACGTCAACGGCAGTGGGATTTCCCTCGGGCATCCGCTCGCGGCAACCGGCAGTATCCTTACAACAAAACTCTTCTATGAGCTCAAGAACCGTCCCGAGGCGCGTTATGCTATGGTCACCATGTGCATCGGCGGCGGTATGGGATTTGCCTCCATCTTTGAGCAGTGCAGGAGCGACTGCGTATGAAAAATATAAAAGTCGTCCTTGCAGATGTCGTTCGCACACCGTGGGGGAAACCGAACGGAGGCTTGGAAAAATTCATGTCTTCCGACCTGGCGGCGCAGGCTCTAAAAAAACTGCTGGGACGTACAGGCGTTGAACCCAACGCGATCGATCAGGTCGTGTTTGGACAAGCACACCCCTCCACCATGCCGAATAACATCGGGCATTACGCTTGGCTGAAAGCAAAATTTCCAGTCGAAGTTCCCGGCTATACCGTCCAAAGCAACACTGCCTCCGCTTTGCAAGCTGTCCGAAACGCGTATTATCTCATCGCCACCGGCAATGAGCAAATTGTCATTGCCGGCGGCGCGGACAGCTACTCGGCAGCACCTTTCGTAATGCGTGACGTGCGCAACCATTTCTATTCGCACAATCGTGTGATCATTGATTCGCTCGATGAGGCCGAACGCTGCACACAGCCCGTTCCCATGAGCCGTCTTGAGCAATATCAGAAAACATACGCGGCACAGCCAAATGCAGAAGCGAGATCTTTTGCAGCAAAGAGCCGCGAGAAGGCCAGGCGGTTTACATCGCTTTGCGGTGAGCAGATTGTTAGCATCTCCTATGTTGATCGCAAAAAAGGCGAGATTGTATGTTCCGAGGACGAATGGATCGTAAAGGGTACCCCCGAAGGCGAAGCGCTCTCCCCCTATGCCGATGGTGTTGCGGCGGCGATGCTTATGAGTGCGGATAAGGCCGATGCGCTCGGCATCCAGCCGAAGGCGGAGGTGCTTGGCTTTGCGCTTGCGGGTGGCGACACCATCCGGCGTCAGAACACCGCTGCGACGGCGGCAAAGAAGCTTCTAATACGCAAGGGGCTCACGATGGCGGATATCGCCGTCATTGAGGTGTTGGAAAACAGCGCGGAGGATGTGCTCGCGACCATCGAAGCGCTGGGCGGCGCGGTTACAGTCAATCCGCTGGGTGGTGCGCTGGCCTACGGGCTCAACGATGGCGCCGAGGGGCTTGCTATGCTTCAGCGCGTGATAGCCGCCCTTGAAAAAGAGCGGCTCGGACTGATCTGTATGTTCAGCGGCGGCGGGCAGGGCATGGCTGCGCTGATTCGCAAGTGCTGATTCTTCGCAACTGCTTTTTCCTCTTTTAGATATCTTCCGAACAAAGGCAAAACACATAAAAATCAAAGAATATGGGGTAATTTTTCCATGAGCACTATGAAAAAAGTAGCCGTCATCGGCGGCGGCACGATGGGGCGTCAGATCGCTCTCAATTCCGCAATTCACGGTTGTGAAGTTATCATCTGCGAAACGTTTGAAAGCGTACGCGGCAACCTGTTGGCTTGGGAAGAGGAGTATCTTGCCGACCGTATTGCCAAGGGCCGCATGAGCGAAGAACAGGTGGCCGCTATCAAGAACCGTTTTTCCGTGACCGCCGAGCTGGAAGTGGCCTGCAAAGACACCGACATTGTCATCGAAGCCATCATCGAGGACAAGGCGGCCAAGATGGATATTCTCGAAAAGATCTCAGCGCTCGTGCGCCCCGATACCCTGATTGCCACCAACTCAAGTTATATGGTCTCATCCACTTTCAAAGATGTTGTGATGAACCCCGAACGCCTTGCCAATCTGCATTATTTTATGCCTGCGCTTGTAATGAAGCTTGTTGAGGTGGTCAAGGGCGAGCATACCTCTCAGAAAACCGTTGATCATCTCATCAGCTTTGTCCGCGAAGTCGGCAAGACGCCCGTCTATGTACGCAAGGAGGAGGATGGATTTATTGTCAATAATATTCTCAAAGCGATCAAAGAAGAGGCATATCGCCTTGTTAAGGAGGGCGTCTGCACGCCGCAGGATCTCGACACCGCTGTTGAACTCGGCCTTAATCACCCCATGGGGCCGTTTAAAATCGATGACATGAACGGTCTTGACCTCCGTTATGACGTTCTCAAGCGCCGTTATCAGGAAACCGGCGTCAAGTCCTGTGGCTATGAAATGATCGAAACCCTCTGCAAGCAAGGCCGCTACGGAAAAAAAGCCAAACACGGCTTCTATGATTACGAATAAGCAGCTCCTTTGGACCGTATTTGTTATGAAATCAAATTGATGAGGGCTTTTAACATCCATTTCAACCCTATTACACAAGCATATAGAACCAATGTGGGTATGCGTAAAACAATGGTGGATGAGCTATGCGCGCGAGCTGGTATTTCCAAAGGCGCGTTCAATAGTTTTTATGATAGCAAAGAAGATTTTTACCATATCGTTGAGTTATATAGCCTATTAATAGGTCGATATCATACTCAACATTGCTGTTAAGGGTTTTAGAAAATGAATTCCAATGCCATACATAGTTGCAGCTGCACTTTTCGGCCCCAACTGGTGATAATCATTAACTGGCGATAACTTTTATATCAAACTCCACGACAACCTGTAGGTGTGCGCGTTGCATTGGCTTATACGCCGCTCCTATTGACGCTTTTGCGAACAGTCCATTAAAAATTTCCTGCATATCGTAATGCTCGGCGTGCCTGAGATTGTTTATTTGAATTACTACAGTAACCGCCGTATCAAACAAAAATTGAAGGGTATGTATCCGGTTCACTTCCGGTTACATACCCTTCAATCAGCTTAATTCATTTTTGTCTTACTTTTTTGGGTCGCTTCAAGAATCATTGGGCGGGCTTTCAGCTGGCCGGAAACCATAAGCCGCGCCGGGTCATCATCGTCACATATGCCGACTTTCATGTTTGCCCCGCCCCTTTCTTCTGATTTTTTATGGAAGTACCGCCGGCCGGATTTACTCCAACCGGCGGTACTTGAAAGTTAGCCGGTCCTTATTCTTTTCTTGCTCCGTCCGCGCCGACCGTGTAACCGTCAATGGTTACATTTACCGCCAGCTTGCCGTCCGCATAGAAGTAGTACCACTTGCCGCTGATTTGTACCCATTTGTCGGCCGCCATGATGCCTTTATCGTCAAACCAATATTTGTTTGCCTCCGTATTGAGCCAGCCGGTGACGGCGTTGCCGTAAGTGTTGATGTACTGCCACTGGCCGGCATCGTTTTGTACCCAGCCCCGCGCCGCACCCTCATCGATCACAAGCTCCACAAACCGGCGCAAGATAGTCGCAGCCTCCGCTCTTGTGGCGCTGCCCTGCGGGTCGAAGAGGTTATTTGGCTTGCCGCTGATTACGCCCGTCTGCTGGATGGCCTTTACCGCTTCTTTCGCCCAACTGCTGATCTTCGCATCATCGGCAAAGGTGGTGGCCTGCTGGGATACGGGCAGGGTGTAGCCGGTGGCCTTCGCGTAGCCCATCATCATCACCGCCATCTGTTCGCGGGTGATAAGGCTGTCGGGGCCAAACTTGTTGTCGCCGATGCCCTGCACGATGTTGTTTTTCACCGCCCATTCGATGTACGGCATGGCCGGGTTGGTGTCCGGTACATCGGTGAAGCTGCTGGCAGTGTAGCCGCTCACGTCCGCGCCGGAGAGCTTGCCCAGCGCCATAAGGAAGGTCGCGCGGGTGATGGCCGTGTCGGGGAAGAAAGTAGTCGCGCTGGTGCCGCTGATCAGGTCGTGGCTGGCGACAAAATCAATATCGTCCTTCGCCCAATGGTTTGCCGTATCGGTAAAGGCCGGGGCTGGCGTCTTGTAGCCCACGCCGTAGACGGCGTTGCTGTCGCCGCTCCAGATTATCCAGCCATTGTCGTAGCTGGATTTGTCAATCCACTGCACCTTGCCGTCCACGATTTTGACGATGAACAGGCTGCCGGTCTTTTCCGTACTTACCGCCGTGTACTTGATGCCGCGTGTGACCGTGCCGCTGCCGTAGCTGGTGACGGTCTTGCCCGCGCTGTCCTTAACGGTGAAGCCGAATGCAGGGCGGTTGCCGATGGCGGCCGAAGCCGCGCCGGATAGCATGGATACAGGGTCTGCGCTCACGGCCACCGTGCCGGCGGTCTGGCTGTCAAGCGAACTGATCGCCGCACTGTCGAACTGGAAGCGGAAGATGTCCGTTTGCACCAGCACATAGTTCACGCCGGAGGATTTGAGCAGATCGAGGGCGTCCCCCGCGATGCTGATGGTCTGGCAGTGATAGCTGCCGCCGTTTGTAATGACAAACGCCAGCGCGATGCCGTCAGGATCTGTACCTGCTTTGTTGACAGCCGCCTGTATCATGCTCTTTGTGATGGTGCAGGTCAGGCAATTGTTCTGTACCGTGCCGGCATACGTCATTGTCGACACTTTGGGCATGTTGGGCTGCTTGTCGGTGGTGATGTTGTAGCTCGGCGAACTGGAGCCACCGCCACCTCCGCCGCCGGTATATGTCCACTGTGCGTAAATCGTGGTATTCGCCGTAAATACATAGCTTGTTGTAATTTGCGTACCACCGCTGGACGCTGTATACCAGCCGTTAAAGCTGTAGCTTCCGCTTCTTGTGGGCATCGGCAAACTTGCCAGCTTGCCGTCCGCTCCTGTCTGCATGGAGGTGGGAGAAACAGAGCCGCCGTTGGCGTTGAATGTAATTGTGTAAATGGTCGGCGCGACTACCGTCAAAGTGAAGGTCTGCGGCGATGAGGTGCCGCCCGCGTTTGTCGCCGTGAACGTCAGGTTATAAGTTGCAGCCGTGCCGGACGCCGGAGTGCCACTCAATACGCCGGTCGTGGTGTTGAAGGTCACGCCGCTCGGCAGGGTATCGCCGCCAATGGCAAACGAGGTCGGGCTATTCGTGGCGGTCACGGTGAAGCTGCCGGATGTTCCCTCCGTGAAAGTGGT
>Ga0153924_1000079_pt1 | contig 70185 bp, 66 predicted proteins | sample TSNJ008MetaG_FD_104709 | JGI IMG/M metagenome (GOLD analysis project Ga0153924, IMG submission 104709) | Attine ant fungus gardens microbial communities from New Jersey, USA - TSNJ008 MetaG | ecosystem: Host-associated > Fungi > Mycelium > Unclassified | place: USA: New Jersey, Wharton State... | reverse complement strand
GGTGGCCGTTGATCTGACGTCGCCAAAGGAGATGTGTACAATTGCCGGAACCTGGAGTATTAATGAATATATCTCAAAGACCCCAGTCATGGACGGCAGTGTGGCTATGAATTCTCTATATGCCATGCCAGGCTATTATCTGGTGGAAGAGTGCAGCGCGACCTCTTCGGGGAATCTTGAGTGGTTTATCGAGAACTGCATGGATACTGAACATATGCCGCAAGGTAAAAGCCCTTATCAATCAATTAATGACATGGTGGATAGCGTTTTGCCGGAAGAATGTGATGTGTATTTCCTTCCGTTTTTGTACGGTTCTAATGCTCACCCGCTGGGAAAAGGTGCATTTATCGGACTGACTACGTTTCATAATAAGGCGCATATGCTTCGGGCAATTTATGAAGGTGTGGCATATTCGCATAAAACCCATATTGACAAGCTGCTGTCTTCCCGAGATACGCCGCAGACCATCCGCATGGCAGGAGGGGCAGTGAACTCCACGGTATGGGTGCAGATGTTTGCCGATGTTCTGGGAATTCCTGTTGAAACAGTAGAAGTCAAGGAGCTGGGCGCATTGGGTTGTGGCATGGCGGCGTCGATAGCGGCGGGTATATACAAAGACTACCAGGATGCCGCAAAGCACATGGTGCATATCACCCGGATCATCAAGCCGAATCCTGAAAGGACGGCGCTATACCAGAAGAAATATGAGAAGTACCGGGCGGTAAGTGATGCCCTTGACATTGTCTGGGAGCGGTTTGAAGTATAGAAAATATAGAATATTTTTTAGTTATTTTGACGAATGATAAACTCAGAATAAATCGACATTTATGTGAAATAAGTGTCGATTTATTCTGTTTTTTTAATACATAAGCACAAAAAAATAAAAATTGAGGATGACATATGACATAAAGCTTGACAAAAGTATGATTAAATAGTATGCTAACGTTAGCAAAGGGCACAAACATATTTTGAGATTCAGGTTACTCAAAGTAGAAAGGGTATTTGCGGGTTATTATGGGAAAATGTATTGAATAAAAGGAGGAAATGAGAAGATGGCAAGAAAAATTCTTAGTGTTTTATTAGGAGCAGTGATGATCATCGGCATGCTTTCTGGCTGTGGCAATTCAGGGAATGGGGGATCCACGACAACCGCCCCTGAAACGACTGCGGGAGAGCCAGCAACTACCGGTGACACCGCTACTACCGACGGTTTTGATTGGCGGGCGCATGAAAACACTACTCTGAATGTTATGTTTAACCAGCATACATATGCCGATGCGGTAGTTGAAAAACTGGCTGATTTTGAAGCGTTAACAGGTATTAAGGTAGAGCATTCGATTACTCCGGAGGAGAATTACTTTGATAAATTAACGACTTCATTAAACAGTCGCTCCGGAACGCCAGATGTCTTTATGACAGGTGCTTACCAAGTTTGGGAATATGCCCCTGCCGGATACATAGAGCCACTGGAAGGTTATATCAGTGACACTAGCAAGACTGCCGACGATTATGATTTTGATGATTTTTATGATTCTGTTGTTGGGTCACTACAGTGGGATCTGATAGCTGGACACCCGGTTGGCGAAGGCTCTCAATGGGCACTTCCGATGGGTTACGAATTAAATAATCTCTCTTATAACAAAAGAGTGCTTGAAGAGAATAATGTTGAAGTTCCAACCACAACTGCTGAGCTATTAGAAGCCGCAAAGAGCCTTCAGGAGTTTGACGGATCAGGCACCTATGGAATCGCATTGCGCGGCACCCGTAACTGGGCGACAATCCATCCAGGATATATGTCTTTATTTGCAACATGGGGAGCGCAGGATTTTGCGGTTGAAGATGGCAAGCTGGTCTGTAAATTAGACTCTCCAGAAGCAATTGCAATGACAGAGTACTGGGTTGAGCTGATTAAAGAGGGCGGAACCTCACAGTGGTCAACCTATACTTGGTATCAAGCCGGAGCCGACTTAGGAGCCGGAAAGGCAGCGATGATGTTCGATGCCACCTGTAACGCATACTTCCAGAATTTCGAAGGCGCTACAGCTGAATCTGGAAATATTGCTTGGTCCACCATTCCGATGCCGGAAGGAAAAACAGAACCCAAATCCAACATCTGGGTATGGTCATTGGCAATGAATGCTGATTCCAAGAACAAAGATGCGGCATGGTATTTCATTCAATATTTCACCAATAAAGAGTTTATGCAATTTTCTGGAACAGATGGATCTTGTGCAGATACTCCTCGTCAGTCAGTAGCAGAAAGTGATGAATACATTGCGATCGTCGGAAAAGCAGAAGGATATCTGGAATCACTGGAAGCGTTGCTGCCAAGCGCAACGATTCAGTTTACACCACAGCCGTACTTCTTTGAATGTACGACAGAATGGGCGTCCACCTTACAAGAGCTGGTTGCCGGAGGAAAATATGCATCTGTGGAAGAGGGCATGAAGGCTCTTACCGCTAAGCTTAATTCAACAGTTGAAGACATTCCTGTAGAATAATAGTGAATGTACTGTTTTAAAGGAGCAAGGAGGGACTTACCTGACCTTCCTTGCTCCTCTCCTAAAATAATTTTATACTAACAAGGAGGTCCCAAATGCAAAATAAAGAAAAAACCAGTAATGAAGAGAGAGCAAAGGGTGCCGAGTTAAATATTGTACCATTAAAGTTAAGAATGCGTCCCTATTTGATTGTGGCGCCCGCATTGATTATAACAATCGGTATTTTGATACCATTTGTTATGGCCATCTATTTTTCTTTGACAAGCTATTCCTTCAGGCTGCCAACTTATGTATTTGTTGGGCTTAAAAACTGGATCAAGGTATTAACCTCGAGTGAGTTCTGGCATGCGGTATGGGTCACGGCCAGATATGCATTTTTCAGCACCGGCATCGCCATGCTTTTAGGTCTTGGCATCGCCATGCTGCTTGGGAATGTCAACAACCGATTTTCAAAGATTTTGAAAGTGACTTTAGTGTTCCCGCTAATGGTTGCACCGGTCATCGGCACAATTGTGTGGCAGCTGATGCTTAACAATTCGGTTGGTATTATCGAGAAGTTTTTGAATATATTCGGAATATATAACTTCCCATGGGCAGCCAGCACATCCACTGCGATGATGACGGCGGTTATGATTGATGTCTGGGTGAATTGCCCCTTCGTTATTATCCTGGTATTGGCAGGAATTCAGTCGTTGCCCAAGTCACCTTTTGAGGCTGCTAAGATCGATGGGGGAAGCGCTTGGTTTAACTTTAAGAATCTGACACTTCCGATGTTAAAGCCGTGCTTATATATCGCACTACTGTTTCGTTTGATGGCTTCCTTACAAGAATATGCAATCATCTTTGCGCTGACCAAGGGAGGTCCTGGTGATACATTGATGAATCTATCGCTTACCGCCTATAATACCGGATTTGCATTCCAGAAATTTGGGGAAGCACTTCCTTATATTCTGTTCTTGTGGGTATGCATTAATATAATTGCAAAGCAGATTGTCAAGAGACAGCGCGCAGCTCAGCGGCTGGCAGCAGGTAAAGAAGCGGAATAATAAGGAGGGATATAGATTATGAATGAAAAAGGAAAAAAACGACTTAGCGCCGTTTTGAAGAATGCTGGACTGGCAGTATATGCGGTATTTGCTCTTTTCCCGCTTTTATGGATGGTCTTGCTATCTTTTAAATCAGATGCGCAAATGTTTACAACAACATTTATATTTGAACCGACACTGGAGAACTATAAGATCGTACTGTTTCAATCCGACTACTTCCGGTTCTTCCTCGATAGTATTATTGTCGCAGGAGGCGCAGTGATTGTCTCCGTAGTGGCGGGGGTGCCTGCCGCATATGCATTGGCCAGATATGAATTTAAGAAAAAGGAAGATATTGCATTTCAGATTCTGTCTTTTAAGTTTGCCCCTGAGATTTTGGTCGTGCTGCCATTATTTATGATTTATCAGAAAATCGGGCTTTATGATACCTATTTTGGGTTGATTTGGGTGTATCAGTTGATTTCAATGCCGCTTCTCATCTGGGTTGTCCGCGGATATTTTGAAGATATTTCCATGGAAATAGAGCATGCGGCGCAGGTGGACGGATATTCCTGGTACCAAATTTTCCTACGGACATTGCTGCCCTTAATCAAGCCGGGTCTTGTTTCGGCAGCACTGCTGGCTTTTATTTTTGCATGGAATAGCTTCACATTCCCACTGATGCTGGCCGGAACAGATGTGGAGCCGGTTACGGTTGCCGCCCTTAAGTATTTGGCATCAGACACGGTTCACTATGGTCAAATGGCAGTTGCAGCGACAGTTTCCGCGCTGCCGGCAGTTATTTTTGCACTTTGTATTCAGAAGCATTTAGTACGCGGCTTGAGTTTCGGCGCTGTAAAAGGGTAGGTGGATATTTTGGCTAAGATAGAATTGATTAATGTGACTAAAAGATTTGGAAAAGTTACAGCGTTAGATAATGTAAGCTTACATATTAATGATAAAGAATTTTTTGTTCTTTTTGGACCTGCTGGGGCAGGGAAGACAACCATTTTAAATAATATTGCAGGCATTCAGATTCCGGAGGAAGGAATCGTGAAAATCGGGGATAAGGTTGTCAATCAGATAGATCCCGCCAATAGAAATATTGCGATGGTGTTTGAGAATTATGCGCTTTATCCGCATCTGTCGGTTTACGACAATATGGCCTCCCCCCTTCGCAGCCCCAAGTTCAAGAGGGATGAAGGTTATATCAAAGAAAAAGTCAATGAAGTTGCCAAGATGATGAGCATTGATCATTTGATGGACCGGCTGCCCAGCCAGCTTTCAAATGGCCAGCGTCAGCGTGTGGCATTAGGTCGTGCGCTTGTCCGTACACCGAACGTATTCCTGATGGATGAGCCCTTGGCGCATCTTGATGCAAAACTGAGAAATCAGATGCGAACAGAGCTAAAAGCAATGCAGGCAGAATTCGAAACCACAAGTATCTATGTTACTCATGACTTCATGGAAGCCATGAGTCTGGGAGACCGTATTGCAATCATAGATAATGGTGAGATCATCCAGGTTGGCACCGGAGATGAGATTTACTATATGCCTTTCAATGAATTTGTTGCGCAGCTGATGGGAGAACCGGAAATCAATATCATTGACGGGGAACTTCATCGGGACGAAGAGATTTTTTCTGTGACGCTGACACAATGCAATAAAACGTATGAACTGCCTAAAGAAGATAATGTATACGAGAAGCTTGCGGCTGTGTCCGGTGACAAGATACATGTTGCTTTTAGGCCAAAGGATATTATCTATTCCTTTGAACCAGTAGAAAACTATGTAGAAGGTACTGTATTTAGTTATGAAAGCATCGGCAATAAAGCCGTTTTAATAGTTAAGGTTTCTGATGCCCTCCTGCGTATGATCGCACCGAATGGTCTCGTCGTGAAATTAGATTCCAAGGTTTATATTGATTTTCATATTTCACATATTATGTTCTTTAAGGCCGATACGACGGAATATATATGTCGTTATGACGAAGCAAGTATTCTGGCCTTGATCGAAGAACAGGCGAAGGAGGCGTAGCATATGGCAGAATTAGTAATCAAAAATCTTTTTAAACGTTATGAAAATAGCGGCAAAAAGAAAAAAACAGTGAATGATTTTGCAGTCAATGATTTATCACTGGATTGTAAATCAGGGGAATTTATCGCTTTATTAGGGCCTTCCGGCTGCGGAAAAACAACAACGCTGCGGATGATTGCAGGGCTTGAGGATATTACCGGTGGGGATATCCATCTAGGCGGAAGGCGGGTTAATGATTTACATCCTAAGGACAGGCATATAGGTCTTGCATTTGAAGATTATGCGCTGTATCCGCCGCTTACGGTATATGATAATATTGCTTTTAACTTAAAGGCAAAGGGCGTTGAGAAGGGTGAAATTGATAAGCGTGTTCGTGAGATTGCACCGCTGATGAAGGTTTCTGAGCTGTTAAGCCAGATGCCGGTAAAATTATCCGGTGGCCAGAAGCAACGTGTTAATATTGCCCGTGCCATTATTAGAAGGCCGGATCTGCTGCTGATGGATGAACCGCTGTCCCATTTGGATGGCAAGATGCGTCAGGCTATGCGGATGGAGATCAAGCGGTTGATTAATGATATCAAATGCACTTCGGTATATGTCACCCATGACCAGCTAGAAGCGATGTCTTTGGCTGATCGAATTGCCATTATGAACTTTGGAGTACTGCAGCAGTTTGGAACTCCTATGGAGGTATATGATAACCCGGTGAATGAATTTGTGGCTTCGTTTATTGGCGAGCCGCCCATGAATATTTTAGAAACCACTATTGATGAAGAGGATGGTGAATATTTCTTCACTTTTGCCGACAGCAACTTGCGCATTCATGCCCCAGCACGCTATCAAAATGTTCTTAGCAAAGGGTTTAAGGTGAAGATGGGGGTCAGGCCAATGGACGTCTTGATCGGCGGAATAGACTCCAAGGGAACGCCGGCCACAGTAGCGACCTTTGAGAATCTTGGAGATGAGCGACGTATCGGTATACGTATCGGAGAAAATCTACTGATGCTGATTACAGATGATGAGATAAGGTACCGAATGGGAGATTCACTTAAGCTAGAGGTTCGGGGAGAGAAAACACATTTATTTGATATTGATACAGGAAATCGCATTCGCGAGAAATAAAAGGAGGGAATTATTATGAGCAATTTACCAGAAAAAATGAAAGCGATTGTAGCCTATGCACCTTCTGATTACAGATTTGAAATGGTAGATACGCCACGAGCCGGTGAAGGAGAGATCATTCTTAAGGTAGAGGCCTGTGGAATCTGTGCAGGTGACACCAAGGCTTTTGCCGGAGCGCCCAGCTTCTGGGGTGGAGATGGGAGTCCTCCATACATTAAGGCGCCGATGATTCCCGGGCATGAATTTGTGGGGAGAATTGTAGAAATAGGTCCTAAGGTAAAAGGCAACTGGAAAATCGGTGACAGAATCTGCCCGGAACAGATCGTTCCTTGTGAAGAGTGCATGTTCTGTAAGACCGGTCGCCATTGGATGTGTGAAAAGCATGATTTATATGGCTTCCAAAACAACGTTAATGGCGGTATGGCTGAATATGTTAGGCTGACAAAAGAGTCCTTGAATTATCTGGTGCCTAATGATCTGCCGATTGAAAAGGCAGTTCTTGTTGAGCCTTTTGGCTGTGCTTATCACTGTGTGGAGCGCGCCCAGGTCGGGGTCACTGATGTGGTAGTGCTAGCTGGGGCAGGAACGCTGGGGCTTGGCATGGTAGGAGCTATCAAAGCGCATAATCCTAAATGCTTAGTAGTGTTGGATATGAATGATCAACGACTTGAGATGGCTAAGGATTTTGGAGCAGATATAGTGATGAATCCAGGCAAGGAGGATGTTGTAGCTAAGATAAAGGAGATGACAGGCGGTTACGGCTGTGATATTTATATAGAAGCAACCGGTCATCCATCCAGCGTCCATCAAGGGCTTTCGGCTATCCGTAAGATGGGGCGATTCGTGGAATTTAGCGTATTTGGCGATTTGGTTACGGTGGATTGGAGTATTATCGGTGACCGCAAGGAATTAGATCTTTTGGGCGCCCATTTAAGTCCTTACTGCTACGATACAGTGATTGAATGGATTGGAAATGGGAAGCTGCCAACTGATGGTGTGGTTACCCACAAATTCGCCTTAGAAGATTGGAAAGAGGGATTCCGTTTATCAAAGAGCGGGGCTGATGGCGCAATCAAAGTTATTTTGGTACCTGAATTGAATGCATAGGGGGGCAGGAAAGTGCAGAGAATATTAAATAATCCAGATAATGTTGTTGATGAAATGCTTAATGGATTTCTAAAAGTACACGCAGATATTGTGGAAGCAACTGATAATTCCCGGGTCGTAAAGGCGAAAAATATACCTGATGGTAAGGTGGGCGTGATAACCGGAGGAGGCTCCGGACATAAGCCGGCATTTATCGGGTATGTGGGGAAAAACATGTGTGATGCGGCAGCGGTGGGAGAGATTTGTTCTTCACCTACGGCAGCAGCCTTTTTAGATGCCTGCAAGTCGGCCGATCAGGGACAGGGTGTTGCTTGTCTGTACGGTAATTATTCCGGTGATAATATGAATGTGAAAATGGCTGTTAGAATGGCGAAAAAGGCCGGAATCACTATGAAAACAGTAGTAGCGAATGATGATGTGGCTTCTGCGCCAAAGGATCAGGCGGAAAAACGCCGTGGCGTGGCAGGTGAGATTTTCATGTGGAAAGCAGGCGGTGCAAAAGCGGCAATGGGGGGCACTCTCGATGAAGTAATTGCCGCCGCAGCTAAAGCGATAAATCATACAAGAAGTGTGGGAATTGGCTTGACACCATGCACGCTTCCGGCAGTAGGACATCCCAATTTTGAAATTAAAGATGGAACGATGGAAGTCGGGATCGGTCATCATGGAGAACCGGGAATTGAAGTATGTGAATTAGAGACGGCTAAGCAGATGGCAAAGAGAATGGTCGATGTAGTGCTTCCGGATTATCCTTTTGAATCAGGAGATGAAGTAGCAGTGCTGGTTTCGGGACTTGGAGCGACACCGGTTATGGAATTATATGTGCTCTATGATGAAATCAATCAGATTTTAACGGAAAAAGGAATTAAGACGTATCGCGCATATGTGGGAAATTATTTTACATCAATGGAAATGATGGGCGCGACCCTGACCGTTATGAAACTGGATGATGAATTAAAAGAGTATCTTGATATGCCTGTAAACACCATGGGATTAATGCAGATTTAAGGCTGTATCAGATAAAAAGATAGAAAGGCGAGATAGCAGTGAGCACATTTAAAAATGCGGAAGGTAAGCCGGTATTAATGAAAATGGTCAAAGCGATCCAAGACAATAAAGCTTATTTGGGTGAAGTGGACGGACTCATTGGTGACGGAGATCACGGAATGAATATGAACAAAGGCTTCACTGTTTTTGGTGAGCGCTTCGGTGATAAAGAGATTAGCTTTACGGAAGGGCTTTACGAGTTGGGAGCTGTCCTTCTTAATGAAATCGGCGGGTCAATGGGTCCGATTTACGGTACGATTTTTATGGAGGTTTCAGATGCCGGAGACGATTTGGATAATATCCAATTGGCGGATTTGGCAAATATGCTGGATGCAGGGCTTAACGGGTTATATGAGATTGTCGAGGCAAGAGTCGGCGACAAAACGTTGGTTGACGCACTATTTCCTGCCGTAGAGTCATTGAAACAATCAAAGGATGAGAATACGGATTTTAAGCAAGCGTTGGAAAAAATGAAAGCAGCAGCAGCGTTGGGAAGAGATTCGACAAAGGATATGGTAGCTAAGTTCGGTCGTTCCAGCCGGCTGGGTGAGAGATCAAGAGGCGTGTTAGATGCAGGAGCGACCTCATGCTACATCATTTTATCGGCAATGGCAGACGGAATAATAGAATTATTATGATACTAGGGTCAAAATTAAAAATCCGGTACAAAGCTCTAATGTACCGGATTTTTAACCTTACCCAATTTTATATTACAAAACAGACTTGGTTTGTTCAAAAGCAGGGGAGTCATACTTAAATATATGTATTGACAAATGTATTCGTTAGGTATAATGTTGAAGAAAACAAGAAAAGATATCCATCAAAACACATGCCGGAGGGAAAAAATGAATAATAAACTATATATTAAGATCGCATACTGGTACTATATTTTAGGCTTGACTCAGGAAGAGATCGGGAAGAAGATATCCTTATCTAGACAAAAAGTAAATCAGATCATTAATTCGCTTGTTGATTTAGGTGTTGTAACGATTAATATTAACGGGTATGAACGGGATAATATTGAATATGAATGCCGGTTAGAAGAGATGTTCAATTTGAAAGAGGTAATCATTGCATCTGATTACGGAGAAACAGAAACAGCATTTTTTAAGGTGACGAATGTGGCGGCTCAATATTTGGAACGCCAGATCCAAAATGGTGACATCATTGGGATTTCATGGGGGCGCGCTTTAGCAGGAACAATCAGAAATATGACTTTTCAAAAGCATAGTAACTGCCAGGTTATTCAGTTAATGGGAGCACAGAATATGGCGCAGCCGATATCGAGGGCTGATGAAATTGTCCGGGAGATGGCCAATAAGTTGGAATGCCCCAGTCATATGCTATATGCCCCGGTAGTTGTGGAGCATGAAAAAACGAAAGAAATGCTAATGCAGGAAAAGAGCATTAAATTATCTTATGAGTTGATGAAAAAGTGTGATCTTGCAGTATTTGGCATCGGAGAATTAACAGAGAAGTCGACAATGGGAAGCAGCGGATACTTATCTAAAGAAGAAATCAGGAAGCTTAATAGGGAAGGCTTTGTAGCAGACCTGACCATGAATCCAATCCGGCTTGATGGGACATGGGATAACTGTTTTTTGGAAAAGCGTATTTTAAGTGCTGACATGGAATGCATCAATAATATTCCGAATGTAATTTTAGTTGCATGCGGAGCAGAAAAGGTGCGGGCGATTCTTGCGGCATTGCGAACAGGCTGCGCTGATACTCTGATTACTGATGAGACAACAGCAAAACTAGTAATCGATTTGAATGACATCGTGTAGGTTATTTTTTTACCTATGTGGAATGTCATGCTTTCCTGTTGGGTTAGTCAAAACTAATAAACTTCGCCGGAATTTTTACTAAAAATTAGTATTATTATAGTATTGACAATCATTATCGTTGAGACTATAATTAAAGTAAATGAAAGTCATTATCAAATATATCAATATATTTAGAGAGGGAGCGGTAACTATGGCACTAGCAATGGTCAATAACGGTGAAGTGCATGTCATTAAAGAAATCCGTGCAAAGGAAGCGGTCAAAAAGCATCTTCAGAACATGGGTTTTATAGCCGGTACGCAGGTTCAGGTTGTGGGTGAGAGCATTAACGGAATCATCCTTTTAATTAAAGGAGCAAAGGTGGCATTAAACAGAGGTCTTGCTTCGCAGATTATTGTCGAATAATTCAGGAGGAATCAATGGAAATTACATTAAAGGAAATGCGTATTGGTGATTCCGGTGTTGTTGCCGGCATTGGCAGCAAGGGTCCGGTAAAGCGGAGGCTAATGGAGATGGGAGTGACCCCCGGAGCTGATATTAAGGTGGTAAAGGTGGCGCCATTAGGGGATCCTATTGAAGTTACGCTAAGAGGCTATGAGCTAAGCTTACGCAAAGATGAAGCAGAGCAGATTAAGGTTAGACTCAACTAAGAGGGTGAGGAGCAGATAATGAGTATGACAATTGCATTAGCAGGGAATCCCAATAGTGGTAAGACAACACTATTTAATGCGCTGACAGGTTCAAGACAGCATGTGGGTAATTGGCCGGGAGTAACTGTTGAACAGAAGAAGGGGAAATACCGTAAAGATAAAGATATCGATGTTATAGATTTGCCGGGCATTTATTCGTTGTCCCCATATACCCAGGAAGAAGTAGTTGCCAGGGATTACATAATCAATGAATCGCCTAATGTGGTCATCAATATTGTCGATGCGACAAACATTGAGCGTAATTTATACTTAACACTTCAATTGTTAGAAACTAAAATCCCAGTCGTTATTGCCTTGAATATGATGGACGAAGTAGAAGCGGCCGGAACTAAAATTGATACCCCGAAACTGGAAAAAGAGTTGGGCGTCCGAATTGTGCCGATTGTTGCCAGAAGTTCTAAAGGTATTCAGGAGCTAATGGAGGTTGTTAAAGAAGTTGGGTCAAAGAACATGGCGTCAACACCGCTTGATGTATTTGGTGCTAAGCTTTTAGAAGCTATTAGGACAATTATGGCGATGGGAGTTAATGAGTGGAAGGCCATTAAGCTTTTAGAGGGTGATGAAATATTGATGAAAACCCTTTCAAAAGATGATGAAGATAAGGCAAACGCCATCATTACTAAGATCGATGCCGTTGTCGGCGGTGACTGTGAGGCGGCGATAGCCGATGCCAGATATCAGGCAATCGGTAAGATTGTTGCTAAGACGGTTGTTAAGAAAGGCGGCGCCAAACATGTCGAAACGTTATCCGATAAAATCGATAAGGTCGTAACCAACCGTATCTTGGCGATTCCAATATTTTTGGTGGTTATATGGCTCATTTTTTTGATTACATTCACTGACGGCTTTCCGGGAGTTTGGCTACAATCAGTTATTGTTGATTTTTGGGATGAGACACTTGTTCCTGCTGTTATAGGCTTTTTGGAAAATGTAGGTGCCGCAGATTGGGCGCTCGGTTTGGTGGGCGACGGTATTCTTGCCGGTATTGGCGGTGTAATAGCCTTTTTACCGCAGATATTAATACTGTTTTTGTTGCTTTCGATTTTAGAAGACAGTGGCTATATGGCTAGAGTGGCATTTGTTATGGATCGTCTGTTTAGGAAGTTTGGGCTGTCCGGCAAGTCATTTATTCCGTTGTTGATGGGATTCGGTTGTTCTGTGCCGGCGTTGATGGCCTCTAGGACATTGGAGAATGAAAAAGAACGAAGGTTAACAATGATGATTACGCCGTTCATGTCATGCGGCGCTAAGCTGCCAATTTATCTGATGTTTGCGGCGGCGCTATTTCCAACAACGAATCAAACGGTGATCATGTATTCTATATATATATTAGGTATTGTTGTAGCCATCATTTGTGGTATTATATTAAGTAAGACGATGTTTAAGGGCAATGTTTCCAACTTTATCATGGAATTACCGCAGTATCGTATTCCCACATTGAAAAGTGTATTAATTCACGGTTGGGAAAAAGTCAAAGGCTTTGTTGTCAGAGCCGGCACAATTATCCTTGCCTCGACGATTCTGATCTGGTTTCTGGCACATTTTAATTTTTCCGGCATGTGCGAGATGGAGGATAGTATATTGGCGTCCATTGGCAATGCCATTAAGGTTATCTTCGTTCCGTTGGGATTTGGAGACTGGCGGGCAGCTGTTGGTGTCGTAACCGGCTGGATTGCCAAGGAGAATATCGTTGCCACCTTCGGGGTGCTATTTGGAGCGGGCGATGAAATTGTCGAAGCTGCAATGGAAGGTGCAGATGCAATCCCAGGGTTAAGCGGAGTGTTCACACAGGTTTCGGCATACTCATATATGGTTTTCAATTTACTATGCATGCCCTGCTTTGCTGCTGTCGGCGCAATTAAACGTGAGATGGGTTCGTGGAAGTGGACGTTAAGAACAATTGCTTTCCAAATGATTGTAGCATACATAGTCGCGTTCTTAATTTATAATATTGGCAATTTGATATTTTAGCAATGTGAATTCACAGATATTGTGAAAGGGATGATTTGAATGATTAATTATATAATAGCAATAGCGGCAATAGCAATAGTCGTTACGATCATTGCAACAAGGATTAAAGCAATGAAAGCAGGTAAAGGCTTAGGCTGCTCCGGCTGCGCGGGACAATGCAGAGACTGTCACATGCCGCCTAAGAATTAGGGATGATGTTTTGAGAATTGTAGAAGAATTTCATATAACTATCAGAAAGAATATAGTTTTCAAGCTTATGGACTGTCATGACGACAGTCCTATCTATGATTTGATCGAAAAGACATATAAGGAGCTAGAAAAGACTATTTATAATTATATTGAACCAAAGGCTTTTATCCTCTATTCAAGGATCGGCGAAAGAGAGACGAATATACTTGATAAATATGGGAATGAATTTTTTTATGTAATTAATACCATTGGTGAAAAGCTTGAAGTTAGAAGTGCGAAATATTTTGATGAAGGAAGGTACTTAGAAGCTATATTGCAAAACGCCATGGCGGATGACTACTTGTTTCAAATGGATGAGGTATTAGCCGACATCCTAAAGGACGAGAGCGCAAAATACAAAAAAGGGATTAAGCAGCGCCTAGAAGCACCTGATGATATACCGATCGAATTCCATAAAACAGTATATGAGCAAGTAGATGAAGCCAATCGGCATCATCTAAGGCTGACGAGTGGTTATATGTTTGAGCCGGTAAAAACCTGTTGCTATGTTTTAGTGCTAAGTGACAATCTGAATCAGCATGAATGCCAGCATGATTGCGGTAAGTGCCGGATGACAGACTGTAAGCTTAGAAGCGAGATTTTTACGCCTTCTTTTGATGGAGATACATCATCATAGCCATACCGCATATGAGCGCATACCCAAGCCAGCTTAAGGCATCAGGTATTTGACCAAAGATAATAAAACCAAGGGCGGCGGAAAAAATAACCTGTGAGTAGTCATAGACAGATATTTCCTTAGCTGGAGCGTAATGATAAGCTGCCGTTATAGCAAACTGACCGCCTGCCGCGAAAAGCCCTGCCAACAGTAATATTCCCACTTGCATAAAGCTCATGGCATGATATTGAAAAATCAATGAAGGAAGTGTAACAAGGCAAGAGAATCCGGAAAAAAAGAAAACGATAAAGGCGCCATTCTCCTTCCGCATTCCTAACAAGCGTACCAGTGTGTAAGCGGCGCCGGCGCTCATCCCCCCCAGCAGACCAATAAAAGCCGGCATGATATCTATATTCAACATGGTCGGCTTAATAATACACAAACTCCCAACAAATGCAGTAAACACAGCAAAACCTTGGAGGAAACTGATTCTTTCTTTTAAAATAAGCCAACTAAAAAATATAGCAAAAAATGGTGACATTTTATTAAGCATAGTCGCATCAGCCAGCACCAGATGGTCAACAGCGTAAAAGTTACACAAAATACCTATCGTTCCAAATATAGATCGAAAAATCAATAAAAGCATATTTTTGCGGTCGCCTGAGAATTTGACGTGACTTTTACTGATAATAATCCCTGCAAAAATAAGTGCCACAAAATTTCTGAAAAAGCTCTTCTGCACGGAAGGCAAGTCTCCTGAAAGCCGTACAAATAAATTCATCAATGCAAAACAGAAGGCGGCAGCAAGGATATATAAAATTCCCTTATATTTTCTCTTCATAAATACCCCTCTTAGATAATTCTTAATTTCCCTTAGTATACTTTATATGATTGAAATATACAAGGCAAAAGCCGGAGCTTAAGCAAAAACATAATGCGATTAAGAAATTAATTACTAGAAAATTTCATAAAAAATGATATAATGTCTTTAGGATTGCAAGAGCACGAAGTGCGTAGCAATCCGTAGGTATCATGGGGCGAATAAAAGATGCTAATATAGTAAAGAAAAGGAATGATGTCAGATGGATAGTATAACGGTTAAAGAGGTGGTAGAAGCCACGGGCGGAGAGCTGCTTAGCGGTGATATAAATACTAAAATTACTTCATTGTGTATTGATAGCCGTGCGGCATGTCAAAACGCCCTATTTGTACCCATTATTGGGGAGCGGGTTGATGCTCATCAATTTATCGGGCAGGTTTTTGAAAATGGTGCGGCAGCTGTATTGACGTCTCATGGGAAGGTCATCAATCCTGACCGGGCTCATATTAAAGTGGCGGATACGGCAAAGGGGATCCGGGATTTGGGTCTTTATTATAGAAACAAGTTTGATTTACCCGTGATTGGCATCACTGGAAGCGTGGGAAAAACATCTACAAAAGAGATGATTGCGGCAGCATTATCATCTAAGCTTATTGTTTTGAAAACGGCAGGCAATCAAAATAGCCAGATCGGCGTGCCATTGACGCTGTTTGGGATTGAGAGCAAGCATCAGATTGCTGTGATTGAGATGGGGATCAGTGAGTTTGGGGAAATGGATAATTTGACTGATATCGTCAAGCCAGATACAGCGGTTATTACTAATATCGGTGTGGCTCACATTGCTCAGCTGGGAAGCCAATTGAATATCATGCAAGAGAAGCTAAGAATAGCCAGGGACTTTTCAGATCATAATCTTCTATATCTTAATGGTAATGATGCCCTGCTTTTGGCCAAAGCAGCAAGCTTAGGCCAGGAGATCCGTCTATTCGGAACGAACGGCAACTTCGATTACCGCGGCACAAACATCGAGGTCATCGATGGGAAGCAGCATTTTGATTTTGAATACCCCGGAGGGCACGAGAGGGTTATTATTAATCAGCTTGGAATCCATAACATCAATAATGCTGTTGTTGCTTTAGCAATAGCGATGCAATATGGCATTGCGCCTGACGAGGCGAAGAAAGGCTTAGCGGCATATGAGGGTATTGCGATGCGGCAGCAGATTTATTATTTGAATGAAGGGATACAAGTAATTGATGATACATATAATGCCAGTCCCGATTCGATTATCAGCGGCATCGAGGTTTTGGAAAAGTTAGCCAATCCAGGGAAGAAAATTGCTGTTTTAGGTGATATTCTGGAGCTGGGCGACTTATCGTGGCAGTATCATTATGATACGGGTGTTGCTGTGGCAAAGAGAAAGATTGACGAGGTGGTCACCGTAGGTAAAGAAATGAGGGCTTTGGCGCAGGCAGTAACTGATACGAATCAGCAGATTTTAGTCCATGCCTTCGATGATCAAGACAGTGCCATTAATTACCTTAAAGAAAACTTGGGAGACCAGGCTGCTCTTCTGGTTAAAGGCTCTCGTGGAATGCATATGGAAAAAGTTGTTGAGGTATTGAAAAATATGACAAAAGAACGTTCTTGACAAATAACAGCCGCAATGATAAATTGTTACATAAGGCGACCTTAGGTTACCTTACTTTGTGAGAAATAATTATAAAAAGTGTATTGGAGGACTAAAGATGAAGAGGTTAATAACTATACTGCTAGCATCGCTGATGGTTATTTTTTTAGCGTCATGTGGCAATGGAGCAACGGAGACAGAAACGAAAGCTCCGGCGGGAACGGAAGAATCGGTTAATACTTCGGGCGTATTAATTATGGCTACTGAAGCTGGCTTTGCACCGTATGAATATACTGAGGATGGCTCGACCGTTGTGGGCGTTGATGTAGATATTGCGAATGAGATCGCAAAGGCGATGGGCAAGGAATTACGAATTGAGAATATGTCATTCGATGGAGCATTATTGGCGGTACAGCAGGGTAAAGCAGATTTTGCCGCTGCTGGGATATCTGTTACTGAGGAACGCGCTGAGGTCATGGACTTTTCCGTTGAATATACAACATCAAGGCAGGTAATTGTTGTCAATAAAGAAGCAGGAGTAATTAATAGCATTGATGATCTTAATGCCGATGCAGTTGTCGGTGTTCAGACAGGTACTGTAGCTGACTTTTTCGTCCAGGATGAATTAGAGAGCCAGCTTAAGCAATATAGTAAATTTATGGAAGCTGCCATGGATTTGAAGAATAATAAGATTGATTGTATTATCATGGATGCCCTTCCAGCAGAAGAAATGGTCAAAGCCAATGAGGAACTCGCCATTTTAGAAGAAGAGGTATTTACTGATAAATATGCGATTGCAGTGCAGAAGGGTAATACCGAGATGCTTGATGCTATCAATGAAGTTTTAGAGAGGCTGATCGCAGAGGGTAAGATTGATGAGTTTATTATCAATCATACTACAAAATAATACGTTAGAGGATTTAGGGTTTGGAGGCAGCTAGTGAGTGATATATTATATAAAGTATTAATTGAAAAAGACAGGTATTTAGCTTATTTAGAAGGGTTTAAGACGACCTTGCTGTTATCCTTCTTCTCGGTGCTTCTCGGCACTGCCATTGGTTTTGTTATTGCAATCATTAAGTATGTGACAGACCATAACAAGTCTCAGAATGCCTTCAAATGTACCTGCAATTTTATTGGCAACTTTATCTGCAATGCCTATATTGCAGTTATCAGAGGAACACCTGTTTATGTTCAGATGCTGATCATCTATTTTGTTATATTTAGTAACAGAGAAACTTCGCCTTTGCTATCGGGGGTCGTCTGCTTCGGGATCAACTCTAGTGCTTATGTTGCTGAGATTATCCGAGCCGGCATTGAAGCGGTAGATGGGGGGCAAAGCGAAGCAGGGCGCTCATTAGGCTTAAGTTTCCTTCAAACAATGATTTATATTGTTATCCCACAGGCGATTAAGAATATCCTGCCGGCTCTTGGGAATGAGTTTATTGTTCTGATTAAGGAGACCGCTATTGTAGGGAATATCGCTGTATTGGATGTTACGAAGGCGGCTATGAATATTGGCGTGGCAACATACAATTACTTGCCTCCATTGCTCCTTGCGGCAACTATATACTTTATAGTAGTCATGATATTGACTAAGCTGTTAAGAGGCTTTGAAAGGAGGCTGGCTAAGAGTGATCGACGTTAAAGGATTAAGTAAATATTATGATGGCATCCAAGTACTTAAAGATATTGATGAGCATATCGAAAAGGGTGAGAAGGTTGTTATTGTCGGACCTTCAGGTTCTGGCAAAAGCACTTTTCTGCGTTGCCTTAATTTAATGGAAAAACCTAGTAGTGGAGAGATTATCTTTGAGGGTGAAAGCCTTACATCTATTAAGCCATCGAAAGCTGATAAGATGAGACAGAAGATGGGTATGGTATTTCAACATTTTAACTTATTTCCCCATTTGACTATTTTAGGAAATATTACATTGGCGCCTATTAAACTAAAGTTAATGACTAAAGCCGAAGCAGAACAAAAGGCAATGGAGCTGCTAAGGCGTGTTGGCTTGGAGGATAAAGCAAAAGCCTATCCCGCACAGATTTCAGGAGGACAGAAACAAAGGATCGCAATTATCAGGAGTTTGGCAATGAACCCAGAGGTCATGCTGTTTGATGAACCCACCTCAGCACTTGACCCGGAGATGGTTGGAGAAGTTTTGGAATTAATGAAGCAATTAGCCGATGAAGGGATGACGATGGTAGTTGTGACACATGAGATGGGTTTTGCCAGGGAAGTTGCGTCCAGGGTATTATTTATGGATGAGGGCAGGATTGTTGAACAAAATGAACCGAAGATGTTTTTTGACCAGCCGAAAAATAAACGCCTTCAGGATTTCTTATCAAAGGTTTTATAATAAATATTTTGAAATGAGGGAAATTAATATGTACAAGATACTTAATGTAAAGGAGTTAGCGGATAGCATCTTTTTAATGGATGTAGAAGCAAAGAGAGTTGCTAAAGCATGTCAGCCGGGTCAGTTTGTCATTGTAAAAACTGATGAAAAAGGAGAAAGGATCCCTTTGACGATCTGTGACTATGACAGGGAAGCCGGTACCATAACGATTGTCTTTCAGATTGTCGGAGCCTCCACAAAGAAGATGGCTGCTTTAAAGGTCGGTGATGCATTTCGTGACTTTATCGGACCATTGGGGAAAGCCTCAGAATTTGTTCACGAGGATATCTCTTTGCTAAAGCAAAAGAGATTACTTTTTGTAGCTGGTGGTGTAGGAACAGCACCTGTTTATCCTCAAGTCAAATGGCTTCATGAGCATGGTGTTCAAGCTGATGTTATTATTGGCTCTAAAAATAAAGACTTATTAATCTTGGAAAAGGAAATGGAAGCTGTTGCCGGGAATCTATACGTGACAACTGATGATGGCTCATATGGGCGTCACGGTATGGTTACAAAGGCAATCGAAGACTTGCTAAATGAAGGTAATACCTATGACCAATGTATCGCCATAGGTCCCATGATTATGATGAAGTTTGTGTGCCTGTTAACGAAAAAGCTTAAGCTCCCCACAATTGTGAGCATGAATCCGATTATGGTTGATGGGACGGGGATGTGCGGCGCCTGTCGTTTGAGCGTTGGTGACGAAGTGAAGTTTGCTTGTGTGGATGGTCCTGAATTTGACGGTCATCTCATTGATTTTGACCAGGCAATGAAGCGTCAACAGCTGTATAAGACAGATGAAGGCAGAGCGATGCTTAAGCTTAGTGAAGGTGATTCACATCATGGTGGATGTGGGCAGTGCGGAGGTGATCAATAATGGCAAGAAGAATGGAAAAGGTACCTGTAAGAGAGCAGGACGCAAAGGTACGGGCAACTAATTTTGAAGAAGTATGTTTAGGATATAATGAAGAAGAAGCAGTATCAGAGGCTGAGCGATGCTTAAACTGTAAGAATGCCAAGTGCATCACGGGCTGTCCTGTACTAATTGATATTCCCGCTTTTATTTCGGAGGTTAAAGAGGGCAATTTTGAAAAGGCAGCTGCGGTGATCGGAAAGGATTCAGCGCTTCCAGCCGTATGTGGGCGCGTATGCCCACAGGAAAGCCAATGTGAGGGTAAATGTATCATGGGCATCAAGGGCGAGCCGGTTTCGATTGGCAAGCTGGAGAGATTTGTAGCGGATTGGGCAAGAGATAATCATATTGAACCGATTCCGGCGAAGGAAAAGAAGGATAAGAAGGTGGCCGTGATCGGCTCGGGTCCTGCCGGTCTTACTTGCGCAGGTGATTTGGCCAAGCGGGGGTATGCGGTGACTATTTTTGAAGCGCTACATGAACCAGGCGGTGTTTTAGTCTATGGAATCCCGGACTTTCGTCTTCCTAAGGAGGCTGTCGTTGCCCATGAAGTTGAGAATGTGAAGAAGCTTGGTGTTGAAATCGAAACCAATGTGGTTATTGGTAAGTCAACGACCATTGATGAATTGATTACTGAAGAAGGCTTTGATGCCGTATTTATTGGATCGGGTGCCGGATTGCCAAAGTTTATGGGGATTCCGGGAGAACAGGCTAATGGCGTATTCTCTGCTAATGAATATTTGACTCGCAACAACCTTATGAAGGCCTTCTTGGATGACTATGACACACCGATTCAACGGGGCAAGAAGGTTGCTGTTGTCGGCGGTGGAAATGTAGCTATGGATGCTGCAAGGACAGCCTTAAGACTTGGAGCCGAAACCTATATCGTGTACCGCCGCAGCGAGACTGAGCTGCCGGCGAGAGTAGAAGAGGTTCATCATGCCAAGGAAGAGGGAATTGAGTTTCATTTATTGACGAACCCGACTGAAATTTTAGTGAATGAAGATGGCTGGGTCAGAGGGATTAAATGTGTCAAGATGGAATTGGGCGAACCGGATGAATCAGGAAGGCGCCGTCCAATCGTTATACCGGGATCTGAATATGAAATTGAAGTCGATACTGTTATTATGTCTTTGGGGACATCACCGAACCCGCTGATATCCTCAACGACCGAAGGCCTTGCGGTTAATAGATGGCAATGTATCATTGCCGATGAGGCTAATGGCGCCACTTCGAAGGAGGGCGTATATGCCGGAGGCGATGCCGTCACCGGAGCCGCCACGGTAATCCTGGCAATGGGGGCAGGTAAGGCGGCAGCAGCGGGAATTGATGAATATTTGTCATGCTCTAATTAAGTCTATAAAGAATAGGTGCATCATCACTTACAAGAGTGATGATGCACCTACTTTTATGAACTCTTATGTTCAAAGTCTGCATAAGCGCTCATGCCATGTTCATGGATATCTAAGCCCTCGATTTCTTCTGTTTCACTGGCTCGAAGACCGATTGTTTTCTTCAAGGCAAAGAATATAATAAATGCGGCAATAGTGGTATAAAGACCGACTGCGGCGACGCCGGTAAACTGAACGCCAAGGAATTCAAGACGGCTTAAACCTGCTTCCTCAAGATAAGCGGATTTTGCAAAAACAGCTGTGCATAGGGTGCCAATGATGCCACAAGCCCAATGAACCCCGGTCGCCCCGACAGGATCATCGATTTTCAAAACTTTATCGACAAATTCTATGATTAACACAACTGCGATACCGGCAATAACACCGATAGCTAAAGCACTATAATTAGATACGATGTCACAACCGGCAGTAATCGCCACCAAACCAGCCAGTGCTCCATTTAATGTTAAAGATACATCAGGTTTTCCGTATCTGACCCATGTGAAAATCAGAGTTGCTAAGGTTGCTGAGCAAGCGGCCAGATTTGTGGTCATCGCAATATCGCCCAGAGACGTAGTGGCAGATGTCGTAGATCCGCAGTTAAAACCGAACCAACAGAACCAAAGGATAAATACACCTAAAGCGCCGATGGGGATATTATGCCCTGGAATAGCATTCACTTTTCCATTCTTGCTGTATTTACCAATGCGTGGGCCAAGTAGTTTAGCGCCGATGAGAGCGCACCATCCACCGACGGAATGGACAGCAGTAGAACCGGCAAAGTCATGGAAGCCGAGATTGGATAACCAGCCACCACCCCAAATCCAATGACCGGTAATAGGATAAATAAAAATACTAATGGCCGCACTATAAATTAAGTAAGATACAAATTTAGTCCGCTCAGCCATGGCACCTGAGACGATCGTAGCGGCTGTTGCACAAAAGACGGTTTGGAAAATCATAAAAACGCCAATGGGCAGGGTTAAGCCAAAACCATTTGGGTTTTGGAGTGTGGATTCCAAGCCGGTAGGATTAAAGAAGCCCTCCAATCCAATAAAACCATTATTTTGCCCGAACATGAAGGCAAAGCCAATTAAAAAGAAACAAATAGATCCGACAACAAAGTCCATCATATTTTTCATAATAATGTTGCCAGCATTCTTAGCCCTTGTGAAACCTGATTCAACCATTGCAAATCCTGCCTGCATAAAATAAACCAGGAATGCAGCTACCAAAGTCCATACAATATCTAACAAATTATATTCCATTATAATTCCTCCCAAATAAAAGAGATAATTGCTATGTATAAACAATTATCTCCGTTGATAATTAAAGCGCGTCATGACCATGTTCCCCGGTACGTATTCGTACTGCATCTTCAACATTATAAACAAATATCTTTCCATCACCATAATTTCCGGTATTAATTTCATTAACCACCTTGTCAATGATGATGTCTGCAACATCGTCAGGTATAACCGTCTCAACTTTTACTTTGGGAAGAATGTTGACATTATATTCTGCTCCCCGGTACTTCTGGACATAACCTTTCTGATTGCCATAACCCATGATATTACTGATCATAATACCGTTAGCCTTACAGCTGTCTAATATTATTTTCAGGCTTTCAAGCTTCTCTGGTTTGATAATAATTTCTAATTTTTTCATAGGACACCTCCCTTTTCTGATAAAAAAAGACGCTTCTTAAAAATTAAGAAACGCCTTTGTTTTATATTTTATTATTATACTCGCCTCAAGAAGAAAGTCAAACGATTTTTGCAAAACTTGTTAAGTTTGTTTAAAATTTATCAAAACCTTCTAATAATTAACTGAATTTTATGAAAATTCTATAGTAGCAAATCAGCTGTCTGCTTTAGTGTTTGTGAAAAAATTTCCAAAGCTTTAGTGACAGGCTCTTTGGTTGTCATATCTACACCAGCATCTTTAAGTAAATCAATAGGGTACTTTAAGCCGCCCCCGCAGAGAAATTTCTTATAGGCGGCAACAGCTGCCCCCCCGTTTTCTAGAATCTTGCCCGAAAGTGCAGTAGCAGCCGAAAAGCCGGTCGCATATTGATATACATAAAATGGAGTATAGAAATGGGGGATCCTAGCCCATTCAATATCAATTTCCTCATCAATGACAATATCTGGTCCGTAGTAGTCTCTATTCAATTGATGATATATGCCGCATAGGACATCGGCGGTAAGAGATTGACCGTCAGCTGCCATTTGATGTGTAATCTTTTCAAATTCCGCAAACATGGTTTGCCTGAATAAAGTTCCCCTAAAACTGTTTAAATAGTGATCAAGAATATATGCCTTCTCATTATCATTTTGCACTGAATTAAGCAAATAATTTGTGAGTAGTGATTCGTTACAAATAGAAGCTACCTCCGCCACAAAAATACTATAAGAGGCATTCACATACTCTTGTGTGCGGTTTGAGTAATAGGAGTGGAGCGCATGCCCCATCTCATGGGCTAAGGTAAACGTATTGTCAAGATTATCCTGATAGTTGAGGAGGACATATGGATGAACGCCATAGATGCCCCATGAATAGGCGCCGCTGCGTTTGTTTTTGTTCTCATAGATATCAATCCATCCGCCATCAAAGCCTTCTTTAAGGATATCCTGATAATCGCTGCCAAGAGGGGAGAGCCCTTTGTGGACGAGATCCTTTGCTTTCTCAAAAGGGATATCCATTTTAACATCGCCAACAATGGGGGTATATAAATCATACATATGGATCTCTTCTAGATGAAGCAGCTTCTTTCTCAATGCCACGTATTGATGCATGTAAGGCAGGTGTTCCCTGACAGTGTCAATTAACTGGTCATATACAATGATCGGAATATGATGGGTGTCAAGATGCATGGCAAGAGAAGATGGATATCGGCGGGCTTCTGAGAAAAATAAATCTTTCTTTACATTGGCAGAGTATAAAGCCGCAAAGGTATTGCGGTATTGAGAGTATGTTTTATAAAATGCTGTAAAGGCATCCTGCCTGACACGACGGTCTTTGTTCTCTAATAAAGAGATAAAACGCCCATGGGTAATTTCAACCTCGGCGCCAAGATCATCAGTAATAGTGGGGAACGAAATATCAGCATTATTAAGCATCGAAAAGACATTGGCAGAGGTATTTGCCATATCATTTGCAGCTGCCATCAGCGTCTCCATTTCCTCTGACAGGGTATGAGGCTTCTGGCGGATCATATCCTTAAGATAATGTTCGTATAGTGCTAATTTATCGTTCTCCTTAATGAAACCAAGAAGCTTCTCTTTGGGCAGCAACAGTAATTCCGGACTTTCAAAGGCGATGGCACTATTAAATTGGGTGGTAAGGTTTAAAATCCTGGCAGTCAAATCCTGATACAGATTATTATCCAGATTTTCATGTGATTTCTGATTGGCAAAAACATATAGTCTTTCCAACAATAGCGATAGATCGTCTTTTAAAGTGAGGTATTTTGCCAGCTGGTCGGCAGAACTGCCAAGGGTACCGGCGTAATCGGCAAGGGCCCCATAAGATTCGTTCAAACGTTTAAAATCCGCTTCCCATAATTGGTCATTACCATATATATCCTCAATATTCCATTTATGTGCATGGGGTATGTCTTCGCGTTTGAGTATCGGCATTGAATGTGTCCTCCTGAATATTGTTTTATTTTATATATCATAATAAACAATTAGCTAAGAAAAATCAATGAAAAATGATGTTTTTAATTACGATCCAACTATATAAAGGACTGTCGTAAAAAAAAGATTGAATTTTTCTTCATTTTTGTATACAATGTAGGAGACAATCAAATAATGGGAGAATATTTCAGAACAAGAGGTCAACAATTATGAATAAAAGAACGCGGTTTTTATGTCTTTTAGCAGTAATGGTACTTTTAGTATCTGTTACACTTGGCGGCTGTCAGGGTGACAAGGGAACAGAGTCTTCTACGACTGATAATAATTCTTCAACTAATGCGGCTTCTGAAACAGAGGCCACAAGAGCAACTACAGGGGGCAGTGTTGTTGTTGGGATGACACAGGATCTTGTTAGTCTTGACCCGCATATTCAGACGGATGCAGGAACTAGGAATGTTGTATTTAATTTATTTGAAGGGCTGGTAAAGCCCACTTCTGACGGAGATTTGATGCCGGCAGTGGCAAGTGATTATGAAGTTTTAGAGGATGGCAAGGTTTATCGCTTTACCCTAAGAGAAGGAATCACTTTCCACGATGGCAGTAAGGTCACCGTAGAAGATATCAAATATTCAATAGAACGTTATGCGGAGGTTCAGTCTGAGGCCTCCGTTTTTTCTGCCATGGATGAAGTTGTGGTCATTGATGAATCAACAGTAGAGCTTCGTTTAGAGGAGGCGAATACGGAATTATTAGCGGACTTGGCGACAGTTTACATTATTCCCCAGAGTAATACGGATGTAGCGACGAATCCCATTGGTACCGGTCCGTTTAAGTTCGTCTCCTATACGGCGGGCCAGAAGCTGATGCTTAGCAAGCACGAGGGCTACTGGAAGGAAGGCTATCCATATCTTGACGAGGTAGAGTTTAAGTTTATCGCTGATGTGGAGACTGCATTTATGGAATTACAGGCAGGAACATTGGATATCTTAAACTACCTGACCATTGATCAGGTGGAGATTTTAGGTGAGGAATTTAATATTGTTGAAGGAAGCATGAATCTCGTCCATGCCCTTTATTTAAACAATGATTATGAGCCGCTTCAGGATGTAAAGGTCAGGCAGGCGCTTTGCCATGCGGTAGATAAGGACACTATTAATGAATTTTTTGCGGGCGGAAAAAGCAGACTGATTGGCTCGCATATGATTCCGTCTATTGTCAAATACTACGAAGAAGGCGCTGAGGGCTTATACCCGTATGATGTTGAGAAAGCCAAGGAATTACTCGCCGAGGCAGGATATGCTGAAGGCTTTGATTTAGTCATTACAGTTCCAAACGCTTATTCACAGCATGTCAGGACGGCGGAGATTATCGTTGAGAACCTAAAAGCAGTCGGTATTAATGCAAGCCTTGAACTGGTTGAATGGAGCACATGGCTTTCTGATGTTTACGCTGAGCGAAACTATCAATCCACGGTCATCGGTGTTGATGCCAAGTTGGCGCCAAGCTCTTGGCTCATCAGGTATGTCAGTACCTATGAAAACAATTTCATGAATTACAGCAGTAACGAATACGATGATATTTTTGCGCAGGCTAAGGCTGCTGTAGATGAGACTGAAAAGGTTACGCTGTACAAGGAGCTGCAGATGATCCTGGCGCAAGAAGCAGTTAATGTATTTATCCAGGATCCTGCTGAGTTTGTGGCAGTGAATCGGAAATTAACCGGATATGAAGTTTTTCCGGTGGCGGCACAGGATCTGTCAACTGTACGTTATGTAGAACAATAAGAAGAAAGGGTCACAAAGGTGTAAAGGATGAAATACATTATTAAAAAAGTAATTACTCTCATTATGGCATTGTTGGTTATTTCTATTTTTACCTTTGTGGCCTTTTCGATTCTTCCAGGGGATGCGGCGATGACCAAGTTAGGGACCGCAGGCACCCCGGAGAAGATCGAAGCAATGCGTGAAGAGTTAGGCCTTAATCGCCCGATCATTACAAGATATTTGGATTGGCTAAAAGATGCTGTTAAAGGTGAGTTTGGAGAATCATATCAATATAGCTCCACCTCAGTTGCATCGCTTATTTCGGAAAGATTGCCCACCACAGTATTATTGGCGGTGATTTCATTTTTATTTATTTTTTCATTGTCAATACCACTGGGATTAATTTCAACAAAGCACCCGGGAAAGTGGCTGGATACTTTAATTAATCAATTAATGCAAATAATGATGGCAATACCTTCTTTCTTTTTAGGTATTATCTTAACTTATATATTTGGTCTTGTTTTAAAATGGTTTCAGCCGGGCAAGTTCATCTCGCCTGCCGAAGACTTTATAGCTTCAGCCAGATATCTGGTTTTCCCGGCATTGGCTGTGGCTCTGCCTAAGGTTGCCATGATGGTAAAGTTCCTAAGGAGCGGCATTTTAGCAGAAACTAAGAAGGACTATGTGCGTACTGCATATAGTAAAGGAAGTAGTGAAAACAGAGTGCTTTTCCGACATATTTTAAAAAATGCCTTAATTCCTGTGATTACATTTGCGGCAATGATTATTGCTGAAATTCTGGCGGGAAGCATTGTTGTGGAGCAGGTATTTGGAGTTCCGGGAATGGGAAGACTGCTGATCATGGCAATCGCCTCAAGAGATTACCCTGTCGTCCAGGCGGTTGTTACTTATATTACGGCTATTGTCATTATCGTAAACTTTATCGTAGATATGTTGTATCAATTAGTAGATCCAAGGGTCAATACAGCATAAAGGAGAAACTGATGAAAAAAAAGCCTAATTATAACCTGATTTGTGGAATAGTTATTACCGGATTGATTTTATCGATCACTGTGATCGGACAGTTTTTTACGCCTTATGATCCTAATGAATTAAATGCGTCGCTTAAGAATGCGGCACCAAGCCTTATGCACCTCATGGGAACAGATAACCTTGGTCGTGACATACTAAGCAGAGTCATGGCAGGAATCGGGACGACGCTTTTTATTGCGCTGTGGACAGTATTTATTGGCGGTCTTTTTGGCACGATTGTTGGCGCTCTGACCGGATATTTTGGTGGCTGGATTGATGAAGCTGTAATGAGGGTCAATGATATCTTGCTATCCTTCCCGAGTATTTTGCTGGCCTTGATTTTTGTGAGTGTTGTTGGAACAGGCAAGCTTAATCTCATCATCTGTTTAGGGATACTCTTTATCCCCAGCTTTGCAAGAATTGTCCGAAGCGAGATTATCCGTTTAAAAGCTCTGGATTTTGTTAAAAGCGCCAAAGTCATGGGCGCAGGACATTTAAGAATCATTTTTGTGCATATGTTACCCAATATTGTGGTCAGTATGTTAACAACTGCAGCGATTGGATTTAATAATGCTATTTTGGCAGAGGCGGGCATGAGTTACTTAGGCCTTGGAGTACAGCCACCTGACGCCAGCCTTGGCCGGATGATATCTGAATCCCAGGCATATTTGTTTAATGCACCGTGGTTTTCGATCTTCCCCGGGATTGTGATCATCCTCACTATTCTAGGCTTTAGCCTGATCAGTGACGGTCTTAAAAAAGTGTCCGGTGCGGCCAGTTAGGAGGAGAAAGCAGTGAAAACATTATTGGAAGTCAATCATCTCACGGTCAGCTTTTTTGATAAGAAGGTGCCGGAAAAAGTACTTGATCAAGTGAGCTTTACTGTAAATCATGGAGAAATCGTCGGAATTGTCGGAGAATCAGGATCGGGAAAGTCCATGACATCGCTGTCTATTATGGGCTTATTGTCAGAACATGCGAGGATTTTGTCCGGAGAGATTTTGTGGGAAGGCACAGACTTGCTTTCGTTAAAGCCGGCAGAGGTTAGAAAGCTTAAAGGGAGTCAAATGTCAATGATATTCCAAGAGCCCATGACCTCTTTGAATCCAGTGCTTAAAATTGGTCCTCAGGTTGGAGAAGTCCTGAAAATCCATACTAATATGTCTGATGATGCCATCAAAGCAAAGGTTTTTAATGCCCTGCAGGAAGTTGGATTGTCAGATGCCGCATCCTTATACCACCAATATCCACATCAGCTATCCGGAGGAATGCGCCAGAGAGTCATGATTGCTATAGCAGCCCTTAATACCCCCAAGCTTCTGATTGCTGATGAAGCCACAACAGCCCTTGATGTGACCGTTCAGGCAGAGATCTTGCGGCTGCTTAAAAAAATCCATGAACAAAGAGGGTCTTCAATACTATTTATATCCCATGACCTAAATGTTATTAAAGAAATCTGCCAAAAGGTCATTGTCATGTATGAAGGAAAAATCGTTGAAGCAGGAGCGGTTCTTGAGGTTTTGAACTCACCAAAGCATGCATATACCAAGCGCCTAGTTGCATCAATGCCTGGTGCTAGAAATGAATTGACCACTATAAATCCATTGCTTAAGCTTACCGATCTAAATATCTTTTATAAAGAAAAATGCCAAAAGAAGCATGTGATCAAGGATTTATCCTTAGAAGTCTATGAGGGTGAAATATTGGGGATCGTCGGAGAAAGCGGCTGCGGCAAGTCGACGCTGGCCAGAACCATCGCCGGTCTGCATTCTGACTATGAGGGCGATATTAAGATGGCGGCGGGGAATCCTTCCATGATATTTCAGGATCCCTACGGTTCATTGAATCCCGCCAAAAAGGTAGGCTGGATTTTAGAAGAGCCTTTAAAGATGGGCGGTATCACAGATAAAAGACGGCGCCGCAGCATGGTAGAGGACATGCTTACTAAAGTCGGCATGGATACGTCGGTTAAGAATCGCTATCCGCGAGAGCTTAGCGGCGGACAGCGGCAGCGGGTGAGTATCGGCTGTGCACTAATTAACCATCATCGATTTATTATTGCTGACGAACCGGTTTCCTCGCTGGATGTCACGATTCAATCCCAAATTTTAGATCTGCTCATTAGGCTGCACAAGGAGTATGAATTGACGATTATGTTTATATCCCATGATTTAAATATCGTGCGTCATCTATGCCATCGAGTAGTCGTTATGTATTTAGGGGAGATTGTTGAAACGGCGTGGGTGAGAGATATTTATGACCACCCATGGCATCCATATACACAAATGCTGTTTGATTCCATTTTAACCAACGAACAAAAAGCGACCACAGCAGCTGACTCTTCTTTATCCATGCAGACGTCTGATCATAAAGATGGCTGTTGCTTTTATCACCGCTGCCAATACAGTGACAGGCACTGCCAAGATCAAAAGCCAAAATTACGTAAAATGCATAAAGGGCATTTGGTCAAGTGCCATAAAGCTGAAGATTGGGCTTGACTTTTTCACGGACTTGCACTACTCTAGTAAAGTAATAATTAAATAAATCGGGAGGAATGAAAAGTGAGAAAAATGAGTCGGTTATTGGCATTATTATTAATTTTGACGATGGTATCGGGTCTTATAGCTTGCGGTGATGGCAACAATAGTAGTGAAGGAGCGACGACCGCAGCACCGGCGGCTTCGGAAACAGATAGCGTAACCAAGACTGATGAGGATAGCGCTTCTGCTGCTGATGACAAGCCAGAGTATACGAAGCTGATCGTTGGTGTAGATGATACTTTTGCGCCGATGGGATTTCGCGATGAAAACAACGAGCTGGTCGGTTTTGATATCGATCTGGCTAATGCCGTAGGTGAATATCTGGGTATTGAAATCGAATTTCAGACAATTGAATGGTCCATGAAGGAAATGGAGCTGAATCAGGGCAATATTGATCTGATTTGGAATGGCTACACAATTACAGATGAAAGAAAAGAGAAAGTGAATTTTACTAAACCCTATTTGAATAACAGCCAGGTTGTCGTGGTTATGGCAGATTCGGGAATTGAAACACTGGCGGATTTAGAAGGGAAAGTGGTGGCGGCTCAGACCGATTCCAGCGCCCTTGATGCGATTGATTCGATGCCTGAGATCAGAGATACATTTGCTGAGCTTGTGACGCAGGACACCAATGACATGTGCATTCTTGAATTAGAAGGCGGACGTTCAGATGCAGTTGTCGCTGACAGTGTACTGCTTAACTATGTTATTTCACATAAAGATGATCCAAGTAGATTTAAGATCCTTTCAGAAAGCTTCGGAACTGAAGAATATGGGGTTGGTGTCCGTAAAGAAGACACGGCTTTACTAGCTGCGCTTGATGAGGCGCTTGATGCATTAAAGGCCAACGGCACTGCTGCGGATATTTCGGTGAAATGGTTTGGCGAGGATATTGTTAAATAGTTAGGAGAAGAATACATATGAGCTACATAGTTAAGGTACTTCCGCAAATATTGGAGGGTTTGAGTATAACGCTGGGAACCTTTATCATCACCTTGGTGCTATCGATTCCCCTAGGTGCGGTAATCGCCATGTGCAGAATTTCGAAAATAAAGATGATTAGAAGCATATCAGGCGTGTATACATGGATACTGCGAGGAACGCCGTTGCTGCTGCAGATATTTCTGATCTTTTTTGGTCTGCCTATTTTAGGCATTCAATTATTCGGGCGGCTGGCGTCAGTATATTTTGCGTTTATCCTTAACTATGCGGCGTATTTTGCTGAAATTTTTCGTTCAGGCATACAGTCTATTGAAAGAGGTCAGGCAGAAGCGGCTACCTTGCTGGGATTTTCGCCACTGCAGGTCAACCTTAAGATTATTATGCCCCAAGTAATTAAGAGGACACTGCCTTCAATAGGCAACGAAATCATTACATTGATTAAAGACACTTCTCTTGTATACGCTGTGGGTCTTGCAGAAATATTTAAAATTGCGAAGAGCATATCCACTCGGGATGTCACCATCATACCTTATTTAGTCGTTGGCGTCATTTATTTGCTCTTAACAGCGATTATTACCAAAGGGATTAATGTGGCGGAGAAGAAAGTATATTATGAGGAGTGACGGGTATGCTATTAACAGTTGAGGGATTATATAAATCATTCAAGGGAGTCAGTGTTCTTGAGAATATCAATTTTCAAGTAGACCAAGGTGAGATTGTCGCCCTCCTTGGCCAGTCCGGGGCAGGAAAAACGACGATTATCCGGTGCCTTACCGGACTTGAAAAGGCTGACAGGGGCAGTATCTTAATCGACGGCCAATATCTGTGTAAAGAGGAAAACGCTGAGTCCGTTTATCCGGATAAAGCCACTATTTATGCGATCAGGAAGAACCTTGGCATGGTCTTCCAAAGTTACCACCTGTTTCCTCATATGACAGTCCTTGAAAATGTTACACTGGCATTGACGATGGTGCATAAAATGTCAGAGGAAGAAGCCCGGGACAAAGGAACTTCCTTCCTTCGAAAGCTGGGTCTTATCGAGAAGCTAAAAGCCTATCCTTTTGAGTTGTCAGGAGGACAAAAGCAGCGAGTCGCCATTGCAAGGTCTTGCGTGACAAACCCTAAGCTACTGTGCTTTGACGAACCGACGGCCGCCCTTGATCCCGAAACAACGAAGGATTTGGCGGTATTAATTCGCCAATTGGCCGATGAGGGCATGGGCATTCTAATCATCAGCCACGATATCCCCTTTGTTGAGGCGGTTTCAGACCGCATCCTAAGAGTGGTGAAAGGAACCCTCATTGATAGGGAAAATGGGTAAAGTAAAATGACGAATTTATTGGTCAGGAAATTTATTAAGAATTATCAACAGACCTATAATCAAAATGTCCGGACTGCTTATGGGATTTTAGCCAGTGTCATTGGAATTATTTGCAACGTCATTTTGTTTACCGGTAAAATGATTGTCGGGCTTTTATCCGGAAGTATTGCCGTTGTTGCAGATGCCTTTAATAACTTGTCGGATGCTCTTTCATCTGTCATTTCGTTTGTCGGCGTTAAGATGGCTAACCGCCCTGCTGACAAGGAGCATCCATTCGGACATGGGCGTTATGAATATATTGCTGCATTTATCGTGGCAGCTATCATTATCGAGGTAGGCATAAGCTTTGTCAGAAGCTCTTGGGACAGGATCATGAATCCATCGGAGGTGGTATTTAATCTTGCTTTAGTGGGATTTTTATGTGTGTCGGTGGCACTGAAACTATGGCTGGCTCTTTTTAATAAGAAGCTTGGGCGGTCGATTAAGTCCACAATCCTAAAGGCGACATCTATCGATGCGCTGGGAGATGCCCTCATTACCACGGTTACGATAATCTCTATGCTGATATCTGGTCTTTTTAATATCAATATAGATGGGTATGTCGGAATGCTAGTGGCCATTGCTGTAGTTATTGCTGGGATTAATATAGCCAAAGATACAATCAAACCATTATTGGGAGAAAGACCTAATAAGAAAACTTATCAGAAGCTGACTCAATTAGTGGAATCCTACGAAGGGATCGTAGGCAGCCATGACTTGATTGTCCATAGCTATGGGCCGACTCAGAATATGGCCACAATCCATGCTGAAGTGCCCAATGATATGGATATCGAAACGGCTCATGAGCTAATCGACCGTATTGAACGGGAAGTCGCCAGAGCGACGGGGATTTTTTTAGTGATTCATACGGATCCGATCGAAGTCAGTGATGAAATTGTTTTAAAATACAGATCTGCCGTTTTTTCGATTTTAGAGAAGCTTGATCCAAACATCAATGCCCATGATTTTCGAATGGTTGACGGCAAGCACTGTATTAAATTAATATTCGATCTGGTGGTTCCTTTCGCTTATGATGTAAGCAAGCAAGAAAGCCTGGTATCGGAGATTATGGAAGCGATCAAAGAATATGACTCGAGATGTTGCTGCGTCATCACTGTCGAAAATAGCTTTACTGGTGAGTGAAGTAAATTTTTAAATTTGTACTTGATATTTATAAAGTTTTTTAGTATAATATCTACGTTGGTCATTAATGGGCTGTCGCCAAACGGCAAGGCACAGGACTCTGACTCCTGCATTTGAAGGTTCGAATCCTTCCAGCCCAGCTATAGTACTTGGAGCAGGCATTCTACTAAAGGTATTAGTAGAATGTCTCTTCTTTTATAATACGGGAGGTGTTACGATGTTTACGTACAAACGAAAAGTAACATACAGCGAGATCGGATCAGATAAAAAAGTGAATCCCGCACAGATCATTAAGTATTTTCAAGACTGCTCGACTTTCAATTCGGAGCAAATCGGCGTCGGCATTAATCACATGGAGGCTCATAAGCATATTTGGATTTTGACGTCCTGGCAAGTTGTTATCAACTATTATCCGGGATTAGGAGAGGATATTGTGACTGGAACATGGGCCTATGATTTCAATGCTATATACGGCTTTAGAAATTTCGTTTTAGAGCTTTCAAGTGGAGAGCGTGCTGCATATGCCAATTCCATTTGGGTTCTCATGGACAGTGTTTCGGGGAAGCCGGTGAAGCTGACTGATGAGGATATATCCGGTTATGTAAAGGGTGAGAGAATCGACATGGTCTATGAGCCCCGACGGATCAAGCTGCCGAAAGAGTGGGTTTCTCAAGATGCATTTACTGTCGCAAAGAGCGATTTAGATACAAACCAGCATGTAAATAATGCCAGATATATAGAGATGGCTTTGGAATATGTGCCTGACGATTATTTGATTAAGCAGGTTCGGGCTGAATATAGACAATCAGCCGTGTACAAGGACATTATTTTGCCCAAGATTAACATCGAGGAAGATTGTGTGACCGTATTGTTATGTGATGTAAACGGTGCCGTATTTGTAATAGTGGAATTGAAGGCGTAAAAGGGTAAGGATAATATCAAGAAAGGAGACGTGAGTGTAAATGATTACATTAGGAAAGAAGCAGTTACTTATTATATTAAAGAAGAAAACCTTTGGTGTTTATCTTGGGACCTCACAGGAGGAGGCTAAGGATAGCGTGCTGCTTCCGATTAAGCAAGTTCCCAAGGATGCGATGATTGGAGATAGTGTTGAAGTATTTATATATAGGGATTCGATGGACAGGCTTATTGCCACGACGAATGAGCCTTTGATCAAGATGGGAGAGGCAGCCGTATTGTTGGTGAAACAGGTAACTGATATTGGTGCATTTCTTGACTGGGGGCTGGAAAAGGATTTATTGCTTCCGTTTAAGGAGCAGACCATTAAGGCAGAGGAAGGCAAGTCTTATCTTGTGGCATTATATATTGATAAGAGCAGCCGTCTGTGTGCTACAATGAAGGTTTATGATTATCTGACGACGGACCATCATTACCAAAAGGAAGACCGTGTCGGAGGATATATTTATCAAATCAATGAAGCCTTTGGCGCTTTTGTGGCTGTTGATAACAGGTTTCATGGGCTGATCCCTAAGAATGAGTTGTTATCAGGAATTTCAATCGGTCCGATAACTAATGCAAGAGTCGTGGCCGTTCGTGAAGATGGCAAGATGGAGCTTAGCATCCGCGAAAAGGTGGGTCAACAAATAGACATAGATGCTCAGAAGCTTTTGGATATATTAGATCGCCATGACGGACTATTGCCCTTTACTGAAAAGGATGCTCCAGAAGTGATTGCTAAAGGGACCGGCTTAAGTAAAGCGGCATTTAAAAGAGCGATAGGGCGATTGCTGAAGAATAGAAAGATCGAGATTGTTAATGGAGAAATACACAAATGTTAATAAGGAGCATTTTTCTTTAAATATTGATTACAATATTTTTACAAAAGTATGTTGACAAGACGCTATTCTGTTGATATAATTAATCTTGTAACAATTTCGTAATAAATTAGAGGAAATGGTGAGATAATGAACAGACTAGGCAGATTTAGACGAACGTTATGCTTAACGTTGACTATGGGCTTTGTTATTGTTGGATCAGCTAATCTGAATTCTATAACTGCTTATGCTGCATCGGGAACCGTTACTGCTACCGTATTGAATGTGCGTTCAGGTGGTTCCACCAACGATTCGGTGATTACGACAATCACGAAAGGCACGACAGTAGAGATACTGTCTACTAGTGGAGAGTGGCATAATATTTCGGTCAATGGTGTTACCGGATATGTACATAGCAGCTATATTTCGTCAGGGGGCTCATCTTCTGCAGCCGCATCAGGAAGTTCAGGAACAGTTAATGTAAGCGCATTAAACTTAAGAAGCTCTGCTTCAACAAGCGCTTCAAAGGTAGGATTAGCTTATAAGGGACAAACAGTTTCAATTCTTGCAACTGAAGGAAGCTGGTACAAGGTATCTATTAATGGTACAACGGCTTATGTTTATGCAGAGTATATAAACGTCGGTGGTTCCGCATCAAGTAATTCAGGCGGTTCATCAGGTGTCGCATCAGGTACTGCCGCTACCTGTAATGTGAATCAGTTGAACGTGAGAAGCTCCGCTTCACTAAGCAGCTCTGTAATGGGACAGATCAATAAAGGAACTGCTGTAACAATTTTAGAGACAAGCGGTGAATGGTATAAGGTTACAACAACAGTTAATGGGAAAAGCGTTACCGGATATGTTTATAAATCTTACATAACCACATCAGGAAGCAATGCGGGGAGCTCTGATGCCTCAATTAAAGAAGTCAATGAGACGGTTTGGGCAACGACAGCAGTCAATATCCGCAGCGGAAGCAGTACCTCGACATCGGTTCTTGGTGGGCTCGGGAAGAATTCCAGCATTACCCGGACAGGCATTTGTAATAATGGCTGGAGTCGTGTAAGCTATAATGGAAAGGCCGCCTATATACATAGTGACTACCTAACAACAACTAAACCAAATAATGGTTCCAATACATCTGGAGTAACAGGTCAGCAGATTGCAGACTTCGCCTTAAAGTATCTGGGGTATCCATATGTATATGGAGGAAACAGTCTGACGAATGGTGTTGATTGTTCAGGATTTGTACAGCAGGTTTACTTGAATTTTGGAATTAAACTATCAAGAGTTGCTGATTCACAAAAGAGCGACGGCACCCGAATCAATGCCTCGAATGCTCAGCCGGGGGACCTGTTCTTCTATGGCAGCAGCAGTTATGCAGACCATGTAGGCATATACATAGGCAACGGTCAGATCATTCATGCTTCAAGCTCTAAGACAGGCATTATTAAGTCCAGCGCCTACTACAAAACACCTGTAGCAGTGGTACGGATATTAAACTAAATTTTAGTGTGCGCCAAGTGCGCATTACAAATATAAGAGAAGATGGTATGAACCCATCTTCTTTTATATTTGTAATGCTCATCCAAAGCAAAATTAATGCAGCAAAATGAACTGTGGCTGAGCTATGGTTGACTAAGACACGTTTCACCTGATTTGATGCAAAAAAATGTTGACAAAAGTCGAATTAGGCAGAATAGACAAAAATGATTGTGGTAGTAGACATAAGAAATTGCAAATAATAATGAGACCATATGAATAGCAATAAAAGTTATCCACATACAAAATTGTGGATATTATTGATAAATCCGACTTATACACAAAGTTATCCACTTTATCCACAGGTATTTATCACCAAAACGGCGAAAAATGAAGTATAAAAACCAAATATATGTTTTGTGGATAACGTAAAAAAGTAAAAAATCTATTGACTTTTTCATTATTAATTAATAGATAAAATGAGTTTGAATTAGTCAAAATAATAACTTAAAAAGTATAAATTTTTTGAAAACAAGAACCCACTGACTTGAAATAACGGGAGTATGTGTTATAATTAGATATGGAATATTTTAATCAAATATATAAAGTAGCCAGCCTCTTTTACTTGAGGGAAAAGCAATTATTGTAAGGCTGCTTAGATAAATATAATGACAGAAAAGGAGTTGATAGGTATGCGCTATATTATAAGCGGCAAGAATATCGATGTTACGGAGGGACTCAAAGAAGCAATATACGACAAACTAGGCAAGCTTGAAAAGTATTTCAATACTGATACCGAAGTGATTGTTACCTTAAGCGTAGAAAAGCTAAGACAAAAGATTGAGGTCACTATACCGGTGAAGGGGAGCATTATTCGCGCCGAGCAAGTTAGTGACGATATGTACGTTTCAATTGATTTAGTTGAAGAAATTATTGAAAGACAGATGAGAAAGTATAAAACCAAGTTAGTTAACAAGCTTCATGCAGCATCACATTTCCAAAAAGAATTTCTCGATATGGAAGCAGATGAGACTGACAACATCAAAGTAGTTCGCACAAAACGTTTTGCAGTAAAGCCGATGGACATTGAAGAGGCATGTATACAGATGGAGCTTTTAGGTCATAATTTCTTTGTATTTAGGAATGCTGAAACAGATGAGGTGAATGTCGTTTATAAAAGAAAAGAGGGAACATTTGGGTTGATTGAGCCCGAGTATTAGTCAGATTATCAGGATTGCGGGCGAATAAGGCGCATAGCGATCCGCAGGTATCATAGAGCATGTATAGTGAAAGGCTCTTCAATGTTGTTTGGCATTGAAGAGCCTTATTTATGTTTTTGATAAGAGTTGATATAGGTCGTTTCTAATAATATTTGCATATAAATGTAAATAGTTACTAATTAGCACCTAAAAAGTGTTGAAATTAAACCCATAATATGGTAATATAATAATTGGATAGTATGGAAACAAGGTAAGTACCGCGTAGTCAGAATTTAGTTGTATATGGTAATGAAAGGAAAACAAATGAGAATTAATCAGACGACTTTTTTAGCTTTACGGGCAATATACAGAATTCATTTAGAACGAGATGATGTAGTCACATCAAAAACTATGGCACAGAAGGAAGAGGTTTCCCAAGGAGTGCTAATTAAAACATTAAGAATACTGAATTCAACAGGTATCTTAAGTTCACATCAGGGAAGGGGGTTGATTTGCGGAGGTTTTTCACTTAATAAAAGCATAGATGAAATAACGTTATTAGAGATTATTGATGCGATGGAAGGTATCGATATTTGCAGTGGCTTATCTTTAGACCTCCGTACCAAAGAAAAGCGGCTGTATCATCAATGCAAAAGCATTAATAATTGTTTCAGAGAAGAATTTTCGAGATATACAATCCGTGATTTATTTAACGCATAACCATATTTCTATTGATGCCAGACGTATAATTAATAATGAGAGGAAATTGTCATATTCATGAGAGTTACTGATTAGTGGTTGTAACGGCGAAGTCCATAGTGATTCGCCGTTTTTACAGTGCCACATATAATGACAGCTAGCATTTTACAATGACTTGCAAATATTTGTATATGATGATAAAATAAATAAATGTTGTAATTAATGAAATATGGAGTGAACTCAATGGGAATATTACAGAAAATATTAGGAACACACAGTGATAGGGAATTAAAACGAGTAATCCCGCTTGTGGATCAAATAGAGAATCTTGAGCCTGAGATGGAAGCGCTTACAGACGGTCAGCTTAAAGATAAAACTGCGGAGTTTAAGCAGCGGCTTGCTGATGGGGCGACTCTGGATGATTTACTGGTCGAGGCTTTTGCGGTAGTCCGTGAGGCTGCCAAGCGAACGTTAGGCATGCGCCACTTCAGGGTACAGCTGATGGGTGGCATTATATTACATCAGGGCAGAATTGCCGAGATGAAAACCGGTGAAGGTAAGACACTAGTTTCCACTTTGCCGGCTTATTTGAATGCCTTAGAAGGTGAAGGCGTACACATAGTAACGGTCAATGATTATCTGGCAAAGCGTGATGCCGAATGGATGGGAGCGGTCCATGAATTTCTGGGACTAAGTGTAGGCGTGATACTTAATGATATGAAGCCCGAGGAGCGCCGGGAGGCCTACAACAGCGACATTACCTACGCTACAAACAATGAACTGGGATTTGATTATCTTAGGGACAATATGGTTATTTATAAAGAGCGCCTGGTGCAACGCAAGCTTCATTATGCAATTATTGATGAGGTCGATTCAGTATTAATAGATGAAGCCAGGACCCCATTGATTATTTCGGGTCAGAGCGGGAAGTCCACAGAGCTGTATAGAGTATGTGATATGCTTGCCAGACGGCTTATAAGAGGTGAACGCAGTGGTGAGATGACTAAGATGTCGGCGATTATGCAAGAAGAGATTGAAGAAACCGGCGATTTCATTGTCAATGAGAAAGAGAAGGCTGTTAATCTGACAGAAGAAGGCGTAAGTAAGGTTGAAGAATTTTTCCGCATTGAGAACTTGGCAGATCCGGAGAATTTAGAGATCCAGCATAACATTATTTTGGCACTAAGAGCCCACAACCTTATGGCGAGAGATAAGGATTATGTCGTTAAAGAAGACGAAGTGCTTATTGTTGATGAGTTTACGGGACGTATTATGCCCGGACGCCGTTATTCCGATGGTCTCCATCAAGCTATTGAAGCCAAAGAGGGCGTTAAGGTTAAGAGAGAAAGCAAGACCTTGGCAACAATCACCTTTCAGAATTTCTTTAATAAATATGAAAAGAAGTCTGGTATGACCGGTACTGCCTTGACAGAAGAAAAGGAGTTTAGAGACATTTATGGTATGGACGTTATCGTAATTCCGACGAATATGCCAATTGCCAGAGTTGATTATGAGGATGCAGTTTATAAGACCCATAAAGAAAAGATTAATGCAGTTGTGGAAGCGATTATTGATTCCCATCAAAATGGACAGCCGGTTTTAGTCGGCACCATTACGATCGAAGGCTCTGAAGAGATCAGTACGGCGCTTAGGAAGAAGGGGATTCCTCATAATGTCCTGAATGCCAAATTCCATGAAAAAGAGGCTGAAATTATTGCCGAGGCCGGTAAGTATGGTGCAGTAACAATTGCGACTAATATGGCAGGTCGTGGTACGGATATCAAGCTTGGTGAAGGAATAGCTGAAATCGGCGGGCTTAAGATTATCGGTACCGAGCGGCATGAATCAAGACGTATTGATAACCAGTTAAGAGGACGTGCCGGACGCCAAGGGGATAAAGGTGAATCACATTTTTATATTTCTTTAGAGGACGATTTGATGCGTCTGTTTGGTTCGGAACGTCTGATGGGTATCTTCACCTCATTAGGGTTTCCGGAGGGTGAACCGCTTGAGCATAAGATGTTATCCAATGCTGTTGAGAAAGCCCAGATGAAGATTGAGTCAAATAACTTTGGCATCCGTAAAAACTTGCTTGAGTACGACCAGGTCATGAATGAGCAGCGTGAGATTATTTATGCGGAACGTCGTCAAGTTCTTGACGGTGAGAGTATGCGTGACGTTATTCTGCGGATGCTCGGTGATACTGTGAAGATGATTGTAGATACTGTGTTGCCCGATGATGCTCCGGTGGCAGAATGGGATCTGGAGGAGCTAAATCAAGCACTGCTCGTAGCCATACCAATGAAGCCGCTGTCGGTGGATCATTCGGCATACGAGGGGTACACTAAAGAGAAGCTGATTGAAGAACTAAGCGAAAAGGCCAGCTTGCTTTATGAAGTGAAGGAAAAGGAATTTCCGGAAGTCGAGCATTTAAGAGAATTAGAAAGAGTGATCCTGTTAAAAGTTATTGACCGCAGGTGGATGGATCATATTGACGATATGGATCAATTACGTCAGGGCATCGGACTGCAGGCTTATGGCCAAAGGGATCCATTGGTAGAATATAAGTTTGCCGGATATGATATGTTTGATGAATTGACTGCAGGAATATCTAAAGAAACGGTTAATGTCCTCATGCATGTGAGAGTTGAGCAGAAGGCGGAAAGAGAAGAGGTGGCTAAGGTTACGGGAACGAACAAGGATACTTCTTTGGCTAAGGCGCCGGTTCGCCGTGCAGAGAAGAAGATATATCCCAATGCGCCATGCCCATGTGGAAGTGGCAAGAAGTATAAGCAATGTTGCGGACGCAAGTAAAAATGTGCGCGCAAGTAAGAAAATAATTTTTGAAAGAGGTGAAAGAATGGTCGAATTTGATCAATTTAAATTTATTTTAAATCAGTACGAAGGTCCATTAGTTGAAGTGAGGGATTCACTTTGACCTGGCTAATAAGAAAGCCAGAATTAATGAAATAGAACAGATCATGGCAGAGCCTGGATTTTGGGATGATGCTAATAATGCCCAGAATTATATGAAAGAGCTTAAAGCCCTTAAAACGACAGAAGAGTCCTACCAAAAGCTCGAAGAAGAATATGAGGATATCAAGACGCTTATCGAGATTGGGTACGAGGAGAACGATGAAAGCCTGATTCCTGAAATCAAAGCTTCAATTGATAGCTTTGCATCAGATTTTGAGGCGTTAAAGATAGCGACATTACTATCAGAAGAATATGACAAAGATAATGCGATTTTAACCTTGCACGCCGGCGCCGGCGGAACAGAGGCCTGCGACTGGGTTAGCATGCTATTTAGAATGTACAGCCGCTGGGCAGACAAAAAAGGCTTTTCTACAGAGGTTTTAGACTTTCTTGACGGTGAAGAGGCCGGGCTTAAAACCATTACCATCCAAGTAAACGGAGAGAATGCCTATGGCTATTTAAAGTCGGAAAAAGGCGTTCACCGGCTAGTTAGAATATCACCGTTTAATGCCGCCGGCAAGCGGCAGACCTCCTTTGCTTCCTGCGATGTAATGCCGGATATTGAGGAGGATGTAGATATTGAGATAAAAGAAGAGGATCTAAGAATTGACACTTACCGATCCAGTGGTGCGGGAGGGCAGCATGTCAACAAGACCTCTTCGGCGATTCGGATCACCCACCTGCCGACAAACATTGTAGTTCAGTGTCAGAATCAGCGCTCTCAGCATCAAAACAAGGATAAGGCAATGCAGATGCTTAAGGCGAAGCTCTACTTGATCAAGCAGTTAGAAAACATGGAGAAGATATCAGGTATCCGCGGTGAAGTGACGGATAATGCGTGGGGAAACCAAATACGCTCATATGTCATGCAGCCATACAAATTGGTTAAGGATCACCGTACCGATGAGGAAGTTGGAAACGTCGACAGCGTAATGGATGGTGGAATCGATCCTTTTATCAATGCCTATCTGAAGTGGAACAGTATTTTGAAAAATAAAATTGCGGAGTAGATTTAAACGATAAAGAGGAGGACCCTTAGATGTCTGATAATAAAGGGAATCAAAGCAAAGTCTCTTATACATTGCGGCTTATTGCCGGCGGCTATTTGCTATACTTAGCTTATGGTCTGTTTCAGGAGATTATCGCAGGAAAGGTAATCGATCAGAAGATTCTTATCATTGCGGCAACCATTGTATTTACCATAGTTGGCGCAGTGCTGGTAGTTACTTCGATAAGAATCTTATGGCGACAATATAAGGATAATAACACTAATAATAACACTGATAATGACAATGATAAGGACGATTCAGAATCATAATTATTGGAGAGACGATAATGTTGCATAAAAGAGAAAATCAAAATGAAAAGAGCAGTTATTTATCGCCCGTGTTTGGTTCCTCTGCATCAGCGAAAGATATTCCGAAGTATAAGCTGCCGGAAGAACCAATGGAAGCGCGGATTGCTTATCGGCTTATTAAAGACGAATTACTTGATGAAGGCTCTGCCCGCCAAAACTTAGCTACCTTTTGCCAGACCTATATGGAAGATGAGGCAGTAAAGCTTCTGGGAGAGACACTGGAAAAGAATGCGATTGATAAGAGTGAATACTCCCGTACGGCAGAGATTGAGAACCGCTGTGTCAATATCATCGCCGATTTATGGCATGCCCCGGCGCAACAGGTCTACATCGGCACCTCTACCGTGGGAAGCAGTGAGGCCTGCATGCTGGGCGGTATGGCAATGAAGTTCCGCTGGCGCCATCTGGCATCATCGGCTGGGATTGATCCGGCGACAAAGAAGCCCAACTTGGTTATTTCCTCTGGTTATCAGGTGTGTTGGGAGAAGTTCTGTGTTTACTGGGATATTGAAATGCGCCAGGTACCGATGGATAATGAGCATATGAGCATCAATATTGATGAAGTACTTGATTATGTCGATGAATATACGATTGGCGTTGTCGGGATTCTGGGAATTACTTATACTGGTAGGTATGATGATATCAAGGCTCTGGATCAGAAACTGTCGGAATATAATAAGAACGCAAAGATTCCGGTGCCGATTCATGTTGATGCGGCTTCAGGTGGATTTTACACACCATTTATGGAACCTGATCTTGAATGGGATTTTTGTTTGGATAATGTCGTGTCAATTAACGCCTCTGGCCATAAGTATGGTCTGGTTTATCCAGGTATTGGCTGGATTATATGGAAGGATACCAAGTATCTGCCGCAGGAATTGGTTTTCAATGTCAGCTATCTTGGTGGTGAGATGGGGACCATGGCAATTAATTTTTCCCGCAGCGCCAGTCAGATACTTGGACAATACTATAATTTCCTGCGCTTTGGCTTTGATGGCTATCGTGGGATCCACCAGAAAACTCACGATGTTGCATTATATATCGCAGAGGCGCTTAAGCAGACCGGCTTGTTTAATGTGATTAGTGACGGGGCATCACTCCCGGTTATTTGTTACGGATTAAAAGAAGATGCCAAGGTAAGCTGGACGTTGTATGATTTAGCTGACCGTCTGCAAATGAAAGGCTGGCAGGTGCCGACCTATCCGATGCCGATCAATTTGCAAAATTTGATTGTACAGCGATATGTTTTACGCGCTGACCTTAGCATGAATATGGCTTGTGAGCTTGCTGAGGATTTAAGACAGGCTATTGCCAAACTGGACGAAAGCAGAGTGATAGCAGGGAAGAAGCCGAAAACTGGGATCCAGGGATTTACCCATTAAAGTGACCCGATCAAATAACCCCAAATGAATTGGTAAATGCTTATAAAGCATGATTCATTTGGGGTTATTTTAATGTGATCATTTTCTGCGGTCGATGAATGTATGTGAATATTGTCACTATAAATCTAAATATTATCATATTGAATTACTTCATTAATCTACCTATAATTAATAAAAAAGCAAAATGAGGAGGAACTTATGAAAAAGAAGGTATTAGGTTTTATTGCACTTTTATTAGTATCGGCGTTGTTTATACAGGGGTGTAACGCTGGGGAAGCTGCTGCTAAGAATGAAGCGGCAAAGACAAAAGAAGCCAAAGATTTAACTTTTGTAATTGTGCCCAAGGTAGTCCATGCATGGTTCGATGAAGTTAATAAAGGGGCGCAGGCGCAAGCGGATGCTCTTTCCAAGCAATTGGGAGTCAATGTCGAAATCGATTACAGAGCGCCTCAGAAAGCCGATGTGGCTGAGCAGAACTCTGTCTTAGAGCAGGCAGCGGCAAAGAAACCGGATGGCATTGCTTTGGCACCGGTCGATTACGAGGGAAGCAAGGCAGTCATTGAAGAGATTGAAGCACAGGGAATCCCAGTCGTTATCTTTGATGGGACGGCACCGGATGAAAGCGGAATCACGCTGATTGGAAATGATTTTGCAGAACAAGCAACTTTGGCAGCTGATAAATTAGCCGAGATAATCGGCGAAAAAGGGAAAGTCGCAGTAATGCAAGGATTTCCTTCTGCTCCTAATCATGCGGAACGTTATCAGGCTCATTTAGAGGCGCTAAGTAAATATCCTGATATTGAGGTGGTCGATGGTGGAATTGATAATGATAATATTGAAGAGGCACAATCGCAAGCGGCATCTGTATTAGCAGCAAATCCGGATTTGGCAGGATATTTAAATTGCGATGCCTGTGGCTCAGGTGTTGCGGCAGCTATTGAAGAGGCGGGTAAAACTGATCAAGTAAAATTCGTTTCTTTGGATAATTTAGTTGAAATTTTAGAATATGTAAAAAGCGGAACAATTTCGGCAACTTCCTCGACGATACCTCAAATGCAAGGCTCAATGTCTGTCTTGATGATGTGGCAGGCTTCAATTGGAGTTGAAACACCCAAGAAGGTAGATACTGGCATTGCCTTTATAGATGGTGATAATGTTGATGAGTGGCTGGAAATGGTGAAATAGATATCATAAAGGAGCCTGAGCATGAGTGTTTTAAGAGTCCAAAACATAACAAAGCGTTTTCCGGGAGTTGTCGCTTTAGATTCGGTAGATATTTCCTTTGAGGCTGGTGAAATCCATTGTATTATCGGTGAAAATGGAGCAGGAAAATCAACACTAATCAAATGCCTGACAGGCGTTTATATTCCGGAAGAGGGAGAAGTGCATGTCGGCGGCGAGGATGCCACAAAGGTAAAGACACTGCTAAAAAAAGTTGCTTACGTACCGCAGGAGATCGATCTTTTTAACAATATGTCGGTTGCAGAGAACCTTTTTATCCCGTATGAGCAATCAGGAGTTAAAGGCATCATTAATCAAAAAGAATTAGAGAAAAAAGCGGCTCCTTTATTAGAAAAATTTAGAATAAAAGTGAAGCCTGATGAGCTGGTCAAAGATATTTCGATATCTGCCCAGCAGTTACTGCAGGTAGCCAGGGCAACTGTTCATGAAGATTATGAAATATTATTATTGGATGAACCAACGACCAGCCTTACCACAAATGATACAAAGATACTTTTCAATATCATCGCAGATATTAAAAAGGAGAATAAATCAATTGTTTTTATTTCTCATAAATTGGAAGAGATATTTGCATTAGGAGACTTTGTCACGGTGTTGCGTAATGGAAAAAAGGTTGCTGACGCTAAAATTAAGGAAGTGGATTCAGACTGGATTATTACAAAAATGACTGGCCGAAGTGTTGACCAGGAGGAGCAGTTCCAATCAAATCAGGTGAGTGATGAAGTGTTGCTTAAAGTGGAGCGTCTTACCGGCGGGAGATTTAAAGATATTAGCTTTGACCTGAAAAAAGGTGAGATATTAGGTTTTTCAGGACTGGTTGGCGCCGGAAGAAGTGAACTGATGCAAGCTATTTTCGGACATCTTCCCATATACTCCGGCAGGATTGAGTATTTCGGCAGTCAATTTAAGCAAGGCGATCCCAGCTATTCAGTAAGCCATGGCTTGATTTATCTGCCTGAAGAACGTAAAAAGCAAGGAATACTGCCGGTTTTAAGCGTAAAACATAACATTTCGATTGCGATGCTGGATTCTCTGAAAAAAGGATTGACTATTGTGAAAAAAAGAGAAGCAGAAATGGTAAAAGAAGTCATTAAAGCCTATAATATTAGGACACCTGATGCCGAGAAAGAAATTCGCTTTCTAAGTGGCGGCAACCAACAGAAGGCGATTATCGGAAGAGCCATGAAAAGCAGTCCCAAGGTGCTGATTTTTGACGAACCAACCAAAGGAATTGATGTTGGAACGAAAACTGAAATATACCGTTTGATGAGAAAACTAGCGCAAGAGGAAGGCATTGGCATTATATTAATTTCTTCAGAAATGGAAGAAATTAAAAAGTGTTCCAATCGGATCATTGTACTATATGAGGGGCGGAAAATGATAGAGTATGACGAAAAAGCAGATAAGCAACAAATACTAAGTGCCATTATCGGTGCCAAATGTTAGAAAGGAGGGGCGTATATGAATAGGAATGCATTAATGAATAGATTGAAGAAGAGTAATATGACGGCAATTGGAATTGTCTTGATTGCGATGATTGCAATCGCCAGTATAACATCACCGTATTTTCTAGATATTTATAATTTGCAGGCGCTCATTCGAGATTTAGCATTTGTTGGCATGATTGGCATTGGTCAGGCCTTGCTATTGCTAATTGGAGAACTTGACCTGTCGGTCGGGAAAATCGCTTCACTATGTGGGATTCTGGCTGGAATGATGATGGTTTATCAGGATGTCAATCCATTTTTGTCGATGTTCATTGCGCTGCTGTTAGGGTGCGTGTTTGGCTGCGTGAACGGTTTGATTATTACGAAATTAAGGCTAAATTCTATGGTTGCAACAATTGGCATGCAGGGTGTATATGGGGGTGTCAACCTTGTCTTGACCAAGGGTAAGGCCATCCCGGGCATTCCGGATTCGATTCAGGTTTTTGGAAAGGGAAGTGTCGGAATAATTCCCACGCCATTTATATTTTGTCTGATTGTACTTATTTTAGTCTTATTCATGATTAAAAAAACAAAGACAGGAAGATACATATATGCGATCGGCAACAGTCGTGAAGCGGCGAAAATCCTGGGGATCAAGGTTGATAAAATCAGAGTGGTTATCTATTCAATTGTGGGGTTGATTTCTTCCTTGGCAGGGGTGCTTTATGTTGCCCGACTGGGTTCGTCTCAATCAGCAATAGGCGAAAGCTGGCCGATGAATTCTATTGCAGCATCTGTAATAGGTGGCGTTTCGTTGACCGGTGGTGTAGGAAATCCAGCAGGTGCTTTGATTGGCGCGGCAATTATCAGTGTAATCCAGAATATGATCGTCCTTCTTGGTGTCAATGTATATTGGCAGTCAGCAGTTAGCGGATTTGTGGTTGTTATAGCCATATCATTTAGTTCAATATCCGAAATTCTGCGAGAGAGGAAAGTGAAAGTAAGTTGACCAAGCAGCAAATGAAAGGAGCGGGCTACATGGAAAGACAAATGGATGTGGCAGTATTAACCCAGGCTAAGACAATGGAATGGATCAAAAAAGATATTCCCAAGCCGGCAGCTGATGAGCTTTTAATTAAATTAGAATATGTTGGTGTGTGTGGATCGGATCTGCACTTTTACCAAGATGGGAGATTAGGGAATTGGATACCCAAAGAGCCACTTGTGCTGGGACATGAGCCCGGCGGTGTTGTAGTTGGTGTCGGAGCATCTGTAAAAGGATTTGAAATCGGCGATCGGGTTGCAATTGAGCCCGGTGTGCCTTGCGGCACATGTGAAATGTGCAAAAAAGGAAAATATAATTTGTGTTATCATATGTCGTTTATGGCAATCCCAAATGAAAGAGATGGCGTTTTTTCTGACTATTGTGTTCACCCTGCAAGGATGTGCTTTAAATTACCCGATAATATGGATACGCTCGAAGGCGCTCTAATCGAACCATTAGCCGTAGGATTTCATGCGGCGGCACTGGCGAATGCAGAATTAGGCCAAAGCGCAGTAGTTCTAGGCTGTGGCTGTATCGGCTTGGCAACAATTATGGTTCTTAAGGCGAGAGGGATAAATCAAATTTATGCAGTGGACGTTATTCCGAAAAGGCTTGAAAAGGCAAAAGAGGTTGGCGCAAAGAGAATTATCAATGCGAATGAGGAAAATATTGAAGAAATTGTAAAAGAACTGCCGGGTCAGGGCGCCAATCTGGTATTTGAAACTGCCGGCACCCAATTCACAACAAGGCAGGCAGCCAAGCTCATAGCAAATAGCGGCACGCTCGTCTTGGTGGGAATGTGTGCAAATCCGGAAGTGGTTGTAGATATTGGCAGCCTGAGCGCGAAAGAGGGAGAAATAAAGACCGTATTCAGATATCGTAATTTCTACCCAGCAGCAATTAGAGCAGTCAGTGAAGGGATCATACCAATCAAATCAATTGTATCGCATGAATTTGCCTTTCAGGATGTTATTGAAGGTGTTGCGTACAATGTTGATCATAAGTCGGAGGTCATCAAGGCTGTCATTAAGTTTTAAAATAGGAGCGGTGTAATGAAGAAGATTATGAATAGTGCTGAAAATGTTATTGATGAATTGATGGAAGGCTTTGTTTTAGCTCACAACAAGTATTATTTAAAGCACAATGAAGTAAATGGTATTATTTTCAAGGAAAAAAGAGCAGGAAAGGTTGCCCTAGTGATTGGCGGGGGCAGTGGACATGAGCCGTTGTTTAGCGGTTTTGTCGGCAGGGGATTAGCCGATGCGGCGGCTTGTGGAAATGTATTTGCATCGCCGGATCCAAACACTATTTACGAAACCGCCAAAACGGTAGAGAGCGGCGAAGGCGTGCTGTTTGTATATGGATGCTATGCAGGTGATAATCTGAACTTTGACATGGCGGAAGAATTTTTAGTGGATGAGGGGATTAAGACGGCTCATGTTAGAGTATGGGATGACGTCGTGTCGGCACCCAAAGAGAGAATCGAAGACAGACGAGGCATAGCGGGAGATGTATTCGTCATTAAGGTTGCCGGTGCGGCTTGTGATGAAGGTTATCCTTTGGAGAAAGTCAAACGTATGACCGAGAAAGTCCGAGACAATACTTTTTCAATAGGAATAGCGACTTCTTCCGGCCAATTGCCTGGTGTTAATAAACCTATTTTTGAATTGGAAAGTGATGAGATTGAATATGGCATGGGCCTACATGGAGAACCGGGAATTAAGAGGACGAAATTGGCCCCTGCAGACCAATTGGTGGAAATATTGTATAAGAACCTGATGGAAGAAGCGGAAATAATGAAGGGTGATGAGGTTTGTGTGCTGATCAATAGCCTGGGAGCCACCTCTTTGTTGGAGCTTAGTATTATTTATAGGAAAGTCCATGAGCTTTTAAGCAAGGATCAGATCAAGATATATGATTCGGATTTAAATACATATTGTACCTCACAGGGCATGGGTGGCTTTTCGATCACAATACTAAGGCTTGATGAGGACATAAAAAAATTGTATAATAAGCCCTGTTTCTCTCCATATTATGCAAAAGAGGAAGTGAAATGATGGAAGCTATGACAGCGGAAAATGCCAAAGAGATGTTGTTATATGTTGCTGACAAGATAATTGGAGAAAAGGATTATTTAACCCAGATTGATAGTACAATCGGCGACGGGGATCATGGCATTGGAATGTCCGGCGGAATGAAAAAAGTCAAGGAAAAACTCGAAAACCAGGATTTTGATGATGTCTATGCTGTTTTTGCGGCTGCCGGGAAGAGTATGCTTATGTCCATGGGAGGAGCCTCCGGCGTCATATTTGGAAGCTTATATCTGGCAGGAGCAAAAAATATGAGTATGGCAGCAGAAATCAGTGCAAAAGAATTAGCCGAAATGAAGAGAAAAAGTCTTGAGGCTATTAAGGAGCGGGGAAAGGCAAATGTTGGCGATAAGACAATGGTTGATGCGTTAGAACCGGCGGTTATCGCTATGGAAGAAAATAGTGACAAATCTTTACTGGAAATGTTAACAGCCGCCGAAGCAGCAGCACAACAGGGCGTAGAGGATACAAAGCAGTATGTTGCTAAATTCGGAAGAGCAAAATCTTTGTTTGACAGGGCGATTGGGCATCAGGATGCCGGAGCAACGACAGTCTGGCTAATTTTTCAGGGAATGAGAGAATATATTGAAAAACATGATGGGTATAAAGTATGAAAGGAATCTATTTTGGCAGCAATCTAAAGATGTACAAAACATCAAAAGAAACACTGGCGTATCTTAACACCCTTGCGGAAAAGACAAAGGACCTTCCCAGAGACAAAGTAAAGCTCTTTATTATCCCTTCCTATACATCTCTAGAACTGGCGGTCAGAGCGATTGATCAAGGGTGCATCAAGCTGGGGGCGCAGAATATGTGCGCCCAGGAGAGCGGGCAATTCACCGGTGAAATCTCTCCATTAATGTTAAAAGAAATAGGGGTTGAGCTGATATTGGTGGGCCATTCGGAACGAAGGCACATTTTCGGGGAAAATGATTATGTCGAGAATGAGAAAGTGCTGGCAGCGTTAAAAAACGGATTTACGACACTGTTATGCGTTGGCGAGACGAAGGCGCAAAAGGATTACAAAGCCGCAGAAGAGATTCTTGGGCTACAGATTAAAATCGGACTGAATTCGGTACAAGAGGATGATTTGAGCAGGGTTTGGCTTGCGTATGAGCCGGTATGGTCAATTGGGGTTGAGGGGATACCTGCCGATAAGGCTTATGTAGAGAAAATGCACCAATATATAAAAAAGACGCTAAGAGACATGTTTGGAGAAAAGGGGAACATGATTCCGGTATTATATGGCGGCAGCGTCAATCCAGGGAACGCTAGGGAGCTATCGCAGCAACACTCTGTAGATGGGCTTTTTATAGGGCGTGCCGCATGGGATGCAGATAGCTTCAATAAGTTGATTAGAAGTGTTTTAGGCGAAAGAATTCTCTAGGTGTTCGGTATGAGCCTGGATGACAATTACATGCGTTCCGATACACAAATACTTTTTGATATAATCCTTTACTAAGGCAACATCATTCGTATCGCACTGCTGAAACGGGTCTAAAAGGACAAGTAATTTGGGCTTATAAATAAGCCAGCGTTCATAATATATAACCAATTGCTCGTTAAAGGACAGGTCGCCGACAGGTGATTTGATATGCTTATTTAAAGCATTTATTACGAGTCTTTTTAGCCTTTTGCTCCATAAAATATACTGTGTGGATTTCAGTTTGCTGATAGAAGGCAATAACAAATTATCAGAGAGTGACATTTTCTTAAGTAGTTCTGCGGGGTCATATTTAATAGATACAATACCGTTTCTTATAAAGTCCGAATAACGAAGCAACTGGCTGCATCCATCGGTTGTTTCAAGTGTTATGGGAGACATGAAAACTCTGCCTGACAAAGAGCCAAATGCCGTCACTCTTTTTGGGTAATCAGAAATAGTCAGTAGCGATATTTCGCCCTTTTTAAGATGGAAGGTACGGCTGTTTTGGTCGATCGTCACATATTTAAGAATAAAAGATGATTCTTTTGTAAAGCCTAAGTTTTTCGTTTTCTCATAAATGTCTTGCGGCAGCTTCTTGTTGATATCATCACAGATTAAGTGGTTAAACAGCGCATCGCCGCTGTTTTTAAATTTCCTGATGATCGTTCCTTCCTTAAAAAGGCATAGCTGATCGGATAAAATCTGTAAAGCCAAATTAGATTGGGTATTCATTAATAGGGCCGCCTTATTTTGAATCATCTTTGTGATTATCGGCTTAAGCCTAAACAATTCCTCCGATGAAAAGTCCTCGAATTCATCCTGTAAGATAATCAATGGTCTTTCAAGCCTGATTGCCTTAGCAATATCAAGTATTTTACGCTCGCCGCCGGTCAGATCCTTAAGCTGCTTTTTGCCATCTATTTTTACCCCGATTGAATTTAAATAATTTTCCATATCAGCATTGAATTTGTGAGTATTAAGCGTCCACCGCCAGGAATTATAGTCCACCAGCCCGATAAACTCTGATACAGTCCAGTTCTCGAAAGCAAAAGTAGCCTTTGACATACTGTAAACATAAGGTTCTATTTGGATCAAATCAGTTAATGATCTTCTGCTGATGAAGATGTTTTTGACAGGCTGCCTAACACTGCCTGAAAGCAGCGTTATCAAGAAGTCCTTTCCTGAGTCGTTTAGTCCGACAAGACTTGTGATTTCGCCTTCAAATAATGATAAAGATATATTTTCAATAAAATGAGAGATATTCTTATCAACCGTTAAATTATTGATTCTCAGAACTTCCTTTTTCATATGCAGTATCATGCTCCTTAATTTCACGTGGAATAACTATTTCCACATCGGTTCCCTGATCCATTGAACTGTAAACATGTAACCCGTATTCTTTTCCAAAAAGCAACTGTATCCGTTGATGAATATTGGATAGACCAATACCGGTTTTTTTAGTGCTGTAGCTGTCATGATAAACCGGATTATTTTGAATGTTGTTATTTAACTCAGTCAGTGCCTGAGGAGACATCCCTTTTCCATTGTCGGAAATGGTCAAAATGAAAATAGAATCAGTCAATATTGCATCAATAGTAATAACGCCCCCCGCCAACTTTTCTTCAAGCCCATGAAAAATGGCATTCTCGACAATCGGCTGTACACTCAATTTAGGAATTAAATGTTCAAAGATTTCATCCACATCGTCTTCAATAATGATATTGAGTGAAAAGCGATTATTAAACCGGTACCGCTGAATCATCATGTAGTTTTGAATATTGGTTAATTCTGCGCTGAGGCTGACCAGATTGCCAGACCGGCTAATACTGTATCTGAAAAAGGAAGCTAAGGCTTCAACCATTTTGGCTATTTCGACATTGTCGTCAATTAAAGCCTGCCCTCTGATAGTCTCTAGCGTGTTGTATAAAAAGTGCGGGTTGATCTGACTTTGAAGAGCAGCTAATTCCGCCTGCTTGTCAAAAACCTCGGCAAGGTTAAAACGGGTCATAATGGTGGTGCAATTTTCAATTATCTGTTTTATGTTAACCACTAATGGCAGCGCATTGGGAACCCTGCTTAATAGTTGTCCGGTATTAGCGGTATCAGAAGAACAAGTCTTTAAATGTGCGGAAAGATCATTTAAAGGCTTGATAATTCCAAATGCAACAATTAATGTATTGAGAAGCAAAGCAAGGAACATCAATATTTTATATATCGTTATTTTAGTATAAAAGCAATCTGCTAAGAAAAGTACAAGGACTGCAATCTGAATCAATGAGGTGATAAAAGTTTTACTTTTCATTTTGAATCCTTCCTATGAATGCAGTCTCCTGAAAACTACCGGCTTAACGCCTACTTCCTTGGTAAATGTCTGACTAAAAAAACGGGCATCCTTATATCCCACTTTCTCAGCAACTGCGGCAATGGTGTCATTGCCTTCTTTAAGAAGGGATTTTGCTTTCGATATGCGAATGTTCAGTAGATAAGTACTGAAATTGCTTCCGGTTTCCTTTTTGAATAATGTACTGATGTAAACAGGATTCAAATCAACGATGTTGGCGATATCTTCAAGGGTGATCTTTTCATTAAAGTGTTTATTGATATATTCAATCGCAGTTCGAATCGGTCGCTTGCTTAAGAGCTCAACAGATTGCAGACCTTTTTTCAACCACGAGCCCAGCTTGTTTTTTAATATATTTTTTAAAGCGGATACTGAAGTGGCATGCATACATTGTGTCTTGATCAGTGCAACCTGCTTAGAAAACCCTGATTTGTTATAACTTTGGTGCTCGGTAAAAAAGTCTACAATGCTATCAGCGATTTCATAACAAACAGAATAATCCAGATTGCCATTTGTCATAAAAACACTATAAATATCATTTATCGCCTGCTCAAAATTGACATCGGAATAATTTTCAATGCTAGCTAGTAGAGTCTTGTGATAAGGTGTTAAATAATCGTTTATCGGCTTTGCTTCAATGCTGTTTAAATGATTGCTGGAAATGATTTTATCAACTCCTAATTTGATACGATTCTGCACCGCCTGACAAGCCTCTGCAATGGCGAACCGAATCTCACCGATATCACTTCTCTCACTGCTTAGACCGATGGTAACCTTGTAGCATTCCAGATTCGACAAATAGACTTGTATTTCCATAAATAATTTTCGCAATGTTGAGTTGAAGACTTTTTTCTCAGTATCAAAATAATTAATGATGCAATATGTAAACATGAACTTTTTAGTCGTAACTATGGCCTCTTTAACAACATTTCTAAGGTTGTTTTGGATGATGTTAGTTATTTTCTCAGTCACGACTTGCTCCATGTTTTCATTAATTGAATCTATATTTAAGAAATCCGATTTGACAACAAAGCATGCATAACATGGGGCATCTAAGACGATGTTATAGATTTCGCTGGCAATCATGGATTTTATGTCTTTGGAATTATCTATTAAGTTGTTTAGAAAATTTGATTTGAGAGTTCGCTCGTTTTGATTGATGATTTGATAGGCTTTTCTTTGCTCGGTACGTCTTTGGTCAGCCTCTCGAAATAATTCTGCAATTCTATATAGCACTGAGTTTAACTCATCTTCATTGATTGGCTTAAGTAAATAGTCATTTACGCCATATTGAAGAGCCTTGTAGGCGTACTCGAACTCCTTGAATCCGCTGATAACAATAATCCGGGTATCTGGGCTGGCTTCTTTGGTCAAACGGATTAGCTCCAGACCATTAATAATAGGCATTCGGATATCGGTAATGATAATATCGGGCTTAAATTGTTTGATGTAAGCTAGTGCGGTAGCGCCGTTATCTGCCGAGCCGACAAAAGACAGTCCTAGCGATTCCCACTTGATTAATTTCTCGACTAGTTTGTTAATTCGTATTTCGTCGTCAACTATGAATACCGTTCTGTTTGTTTTTGCTGTTTCATTCATTTTCACCTGCGTTCCTTTCATTTTATGATGTTGGGGTCAATCGTAACGATAGTAATTTAGTACCATTATAAGTATAGCATATTTTTCGGGTGGATGTGTTGGTATTAGAAGTATTTGATTAAAAATGCGGTTGGTGATATCCTAAAAGGAGTGGAGGTCAAAAAGTTTTAATAAACAGATTGATTTTGGACCTGATCAGAAAAAAATTAAAAATATATTGAAAAATTCGAACAAATGTACTAAAATAGATAGAAGAGGTATTCAGGAGGATTTTAGATGAGTGTTATAGATTTTGCTTCAAGAAAAGGACGTAAAAAATATTCAGTCGTTTCACTATTTGCAGGAGCGGGCGGGTTAGATTTGGGGTTTGAGAACAAAGGTTTCGAGGTGGTTTGGGCAAATGACATTGACAAAGATGCCTGTGCCACACATAGAAATTGGTCTAAGGCAGAAGTGGTTCAAGGCGATATTGGGAAAATTGATTTTAAGAATATACCTAGTGCGGATGTTATCACAGGAGGATTCCCCTGCCAGGGATTTTCGCTGGCGGGTCCCAGGAAACTAGATGATAAAAGAAATTCACTTTATAAGCATTTTGTTAAGCTTGTAGAAGAAAAACAGCCATATCTTTTTGTTGCGGAAAACGTAAAGGGGATTTTGACTCTAGGTGAGGGCAGTATCTTAGAGGCGATTATTGAAGACTTTTCAGATAAAGGGATAGGATATAAGGTTTTTCCTTCATTGGTTAATGCGTCCGATTATGGCGTTCCGCAGGATCGATGGAGGGTGATTATGCTGGGAATCCGAAAAGATTTAAATAAAGAAGAGTATAGCTTCCCAAAACCATCAGGTAAGAAAGTCACGTTAAAACAGGCGATTAAGAATCTGCCAGAACCCAAAGCGTTGGATATTTGCCAAGGAGCTTATTCATCCCGTTATATGAGTAGAAACCGAAAGAGAGATTGGGATCAAGTGTCATACACAATACCGGCGATGAGCAAGCAGGTTGCACTTCACCCTTCGTCACCTGACATGGTAAAGCTAGGAGAAGATTTATGGGAATTTGGGAAGACAGGAATAACACGCAGATTTTCGTGGCAAGAGGCGGCTGCACTACAAACATTTCCGCAGGATATGATGTTTGAGGGGAATTTAACAAGTAAGTATAAGCAGATCGGAAATGCGGTGCCGGTGAAATTGGCAGAAGTAGTAGCGATGGATGCCAAACGAATTATCGATGAGCATCTTTCACAAATTATCATAAGCAAAGTGGGGAACTAGTGAATGGCGATGCAGACACAAAGAGGGAAGGGCTGTTGCAAAACTAACAGGTTAAGTTGAGACTGCAACAGCCTTTTTTCTATTGTACAAATTTATACATAAAGTTCTTGCAAGTCAATAAAAACTATGTTAATATCTTTCTTACGAGAACAATTGTATTTGTCATACGAACAGAGACAACTATGCGAAGGAAGATCAGGAATGAAAGATGATGGAAGATATTACATTGTAAAGAAGAAAGCAGTTCCAGAGGTTTTATTAAAAGTAGTTGAAGCGAAGCGTCTTTTAGATTCTGAAAAGGCCATCACTGTTCAGGAAGCAACAGAGCGAGCAGGAATAAGCAGAAGTTCATTTTATAAGTACAAGGATGATATATTTCCTTTCCATGATAACACGAGAGGGAAGACAATCACACTGATGCTTCAGTTGGACGATTTGCCTGGCCTTCTTTCCAATGTATTGAATCATATTACGAAATATCATGCGAATATTCTGACAATACATCAGGCGATACCGGTCAACGGCATCGCATCTTTAACGCTAAGCATGGATCTGTTGCCTGAGACCGGTAATATATCAGATATGATTGAAGACATTGAGAGCATAAAAGGCATACATTATACGAAAATAATAGCGAGGGAGTGATAAGAATGGTCAATATAGCGATTTTAGGATATGGAACAGTAGGTTCCGGAGTGGTAGAAGTGCTTACAACTAATGGCAAGAGCATCGCCAAGAGAATAGGTGAAGAGATCAATATTAAGTACGTCTTAGATCTTAGAGAATTCCCAGATGACCCTATTCAAGAAAAGATTATCCACAATTACGATACCATTTTAAATGATAATGATATTAAGATAGTCGTTGAAGTCATGGGCGGTATCGAACCAGCCTTTACATTTACGAAGCAAGCCTTAGAAGCCGGTAAAAGTGTGGTGACTTCTAATAAGGAGCTGGTTGCGAAGCATGGAGCCGAACTGTTGGCAATTGCAAAAGAGAAAAGGCTGAATTTCTTGTTTGAAGCCAGCGTAGGTGGCGGAATTCCGATTATCCGACCACTGATTCAATCTTTGACAGCAGATGAGATTATCGAAATTGCCGGAATACTTAACGGAACAACCAACTATATGTTAACTAAGATGGCCAAGGAGGGCGTATCATATGACACCATCCTTAAGCGCGCACAGGATAAAGGCTATGCGGAACGCAATCCGGCAGCAGATGTTGAAGGTGATGATGCCTGCCGGAAGATTGCCATCCTGACATCCTTAGCCTATGGTAAGCAGGTTGATTATGAAAAGATATATACTGAAGGCATTACTCATATTACGGACATAGATTTTAAATATGCCAGGCAATTGGGAATGAGCATTAAACTGCTTGCAACCGGTAAGAAAGTAGATGGTAAAGTATTTGCCATGGTGGCACCGATGATGATTGGTGCCGAGCACCCGCTATATGGTGTCAATGGCGTCTTTAATGCTATCTTTATTCATGGGAATATGCTTGGTGATGCCATGTTTTATGGCAGAGGTGCAGGCAAGCTGCCAACGGCAAGTGCTGTTGTTGCAGATATCATCGACGAGGTTAAACATATTGCTACCAGCATCAGGATGAACTGGAGCTCTAAAAAGCTTGAACCAGCGGATGTTAGTCTGGCGTCGCATTACTTCTTTGTCAGAATCTCGGGTGAGATTTCGACTAAAGAGGAAGCCATTTCTAAATTGTTTGGGAAGGTTCGTTATATTACCGTGGCCGATGTGCCTGGTGAATTTGCTTTTATGACTGAAAGAATCAACGAAGGACTGTTCAATGAAAAGATAGGGCAGTTAGATGGGGTTATTACTAGAATACGTGCGATTTGCCAGGAGGATACTTGATGAAATATATAATTGTACTGGCTGACGGCATGGCGGATGAACCGATCGGTGCTATAGGCAATCAAACGCCCCTTCAATATGCCCGCACACCGATGCTTGATCAACTGTCAAAGGTATCAGAGATCGGAATGGTCCAGACAATACCGGAGGGGATGAGCCCGGGAAGCGATACGGCTAATTTATCTGTTTTGGGTTATGACCCAAAGCAATATTATACCGGTAGGTCTCCACTGGAAGCATTAAGCATTGGCGTTGACATGAGGCAAGAGGACATTGCCCTAAGATGCAACATGGTGACACTTTCAGAGGCAGAGAATACTTATAAAGAAAGGGTCATTTTAGACCACAGTGCCAGTGAGATATCTACGGAGGACGCAGCGGTATTATTGAATGCAGTGAAAGAAGAATTTGAAAGTGACAGCTTTCATTTTTATAAAGGAACCAGCTATCGCCATCTAGTCATTTGGGAAGGGGGAGAGATTGTCGATCTGACACCGCCCCATGATAAGCTAGGGCAAGTCATCGGTGATTACCTGCCAAAGGAAGACGCTTTATATGATATGATGAAGAGAAGCTATGATATCCTCGTCAAGCATCCGATCAACCTTAAAAGGAAGAAACAGGGCTTAAATCCAGCTAATTCCATCTGGTTTTGGGGGGCGGGAACCCGCCCGGCATTAAATTCCTTTGAAGTGAAGACCGGTAAAAGGGGCGCTATGATTTCTGCTGTGGATTTATTAAAGGGAATTGCTGCTGGTTCAGGGATGAAGAACATTGGAGTCATCGGCGCCAACGGCGGTCTTCATACAAACTATGAGGGTAAAGCCATGGCTGCGGCTGATGTGCTTGTGAATGAGGGGTACGACTTTGTATATGTTCATATAGAAGCGCCTGATGAGATGGGTCACCAGGGAAGCCTTGACAATAAAATTAAGTCAATCGAATATATTGATGAAAAAGTCATCAAAGTTATATCAGAACGATTGGGGAAGGCGAATGAGGACTATCGCATGATGGTTTTACCGGATCATCCGACACCTGTTGGGATCCGTACCCACACCATCAATCCCGTGCCTTATCTATTATACGATAGCACTAATCCAGCGAATCAAACATGGAATTACAATGAAGAAGAGGCCCTGAACAGTGGGAATATAATCAAAGAGGGATATCAGCTGATAGACCATCTTTTTTCGAGATAAAACGTACATGAAGTATGTTAATAGTCATAAAATTTTTATATACAGGAGGCTCATATGCTAATAGTGAAAAAATTCGGGGGAAGTTCAGTTGCCGACAAAGAAAGAATATTTAATGTTGCAAAACGTGTGATAGAGGACTATAAAGCGGGTCACGATGTTGTCGTGGTATTATCTGCGATGGGCAAAACGACAGATGGTCTTATTGCGCAGGCAAAGGATATTAATGCCAAGGCATCAAAGCGGGAAATGGATATGCTTTTAAGCTGCGGTGAGCAGATTTCGGTGGCGCTAATGTGCATGGCTTTGCAAAGCCTGGATATCCCTTCCATATCATTGAATGCGTGGCAGGTGGCAATGCATACCACTAGCAGTTATGGTAATGCCCGACTAAAAAGAATCGATACCGAGAGGATTCGTACAGAATTAGAACACCGCAAGATTGTTGTGATTACTGGTTTTCAAGGAATCAGCAAGTACGATGACTACACGACTCTAGGGCGCGGCGGTTCAGATACAACGGCTGTGGCCTTAGCTGCTGCCCTGCATGCAGACGCATGCGAGATTTATACGGATGTTGAAGGCGTTTATACGGCAGATCCGCGAATTGTGTCTGACGCTAAAAAGCTTAAAGAAATTACTTATGATGAAATGCTTGAAATGGCTTCTTTAGGAGCAAAAGTATTGCATAATCGTTCAGTAGAAATGGCAAAGAAATATGGCGTACAATTAGTTGTCAGATCTAGCTTGAATACTGCCAAAGGAACAATTGTTAAGGAGGAAGCTAAAATGGAAAAAATGCTTGTAAGTGGTGTGACTTGTGACAAGAATGCAACGCGTATTGCGGTGATTGGGTTAAAGGATGTGCCTGGAGTGGCATTTAAACTGTTTAATTTGCTGGCAAAGAATAACATTAATGTTGATATTATCTTACAATCCGTAGGGAGGAACGGATCAAAAGATATTTCCTTTACGATTACAGAGAATGATACTGATGATGCTATCCGCTTGCTGGAAAATAACTCTGCTGGGCTGACTTACCATAAGGTTGATGTTGAAAAAGATGTTGCCAAGGTTTCAATCGTAGGGGCAGGCATGATGTCAAACGCCGGCGTTGCGGCAAGGATGTTTGAAGCTCTCTATGATGGTGGCATTAATATTAAAATGATTTCGACTTCAGAGATTAGAGTGTCCGTATTGATCGATGAAAAATATGCGGATCGGGCGATGAATGTTATTCATGAAAAGTTTGGATTAATGGATTAGCGGGTGTTTTTTGCCGCATATGGGCATGGGCAGATGATATGTATTTGCCCATGCTCTTTTTTTAAGAGAAAGCAATAGTTGAATTTTCATACGAATTATAATATAATTAATCCATTGTTAAAGACAAAGGAGAATGTTATGGATATTATCAGTGTGCTATGTCAAGAACTTGGTATCCAAAAGTGGCAGGCAGAAGCAACAGTTAAGTTGATTGATGAAGGGAATACGATTCCTTTTATAGCGAGATATAGGAAGGAAGCCACAGGCTCCCTGGATGATGAAGTATTGAGGGCTTTAAGTGAGCGCTTGACGTATTTAAGAAACTTAGAAGATAAAAAGCAGCAGGTTATTTCCAGCATTGAAGAACAAGGCAAGCTGACCAAGGAGCTAAAGCAGCAGATTATTGCAGCGGGCACCTTAGTAGCCGTGGAGGATTTATACCGTCCTTATCGTCCGAAGAAGAGGACGAGAGCTACGATTGCCAAGGAAAAGGGCCTTGAGCCCCTAGCCAATCTGATTATACTTCAGATGATTGATAAGCCGATCACAGAGATCGCAAGCGAATACATATCCGAAGAAAAGGGCGTGGATAGTGAAGAAGCGGCCATTGCAGGCGCCCAGGATATTATTGCCGAATATATTTCTGATGAAGCACAATACAGAACCTATATCAGACAATTGACGATGAGGGAAGGTAAAGTCATTTCCAAAGCCAAAGATGAAAGCGCCCAAACTGTTTATGAGATGTATTATGACTTTGAAGAGGACGTTAACAAGATGGCGGGGCACCGTGTTTTGGCAATTAACCGCGGTGAGAAGGAGAAAGTACTGACCGTTAAGATATCTGCACCGGAAGAACATATCCTTATATATTTGGAAAAGAAGCTGATAACCAGAGATAATAAGGTGACATCTCCAATCATTAAGGAAGCGGTCGCTGACGCCTATAAACGTCTCATCGCGCCTGCAATTGAAAGGGATATACGAGGAGAACTAACCGAAAAGGCGGAGGATGGAGCGATCAAGGTTTTTGGCAAGAACTTAGAGCAGCTTTTGATGCAGCCGCCAATTAGCGGGAAGGTTGTTCTTGGCTGGGATCCTGCATTTAGGACAGGCTGTAAGCTGGCAGTAGTGGATGCCACTGGAAAAGTGCTGGATACGGTAGTCATTTACCCAACTGTGCCGCAACGAAAGATAGAGCAATCTAAAGATATCCTCAAAAAACTGATTAAGAAATATAATATCACATTGATCTCCGTAGGTAATGGAACAGCGTCCAGAGAATCAGAGATGATTATTGTGGAGCTGCTTAAAGAGTTAGATACAAAAGTAGAATATTTGATTGTTAATGAAGCCGGCGCCTCGGTGTATTCGGCAAGTAAGCTGGCGACGGAAGAGTTCCCCAATTTTGATGTGGGCCAGCGAAGTGCGGCGTCAATTGCAAGACGTCTCCAGGATCCCTTAGCGGAGCTGGTTAAGATCGATCCCAAGGCGATTGGTGTTGGACAGTATCAGCATGACATGAATCAGAAGAAATTAAGTGAAGCATTGACCGGAACAGTTGAAGATTGTGTCAACAAGGTGGGCGTGGATTTGAATACTGCCTCAGCTTCATTGCTGGAATATATTTCTGGAGTATCAAAACCGATCGCCAAGAATATTGTTGCGTTCAGAGAACATAATGGAACCTTTCGCAGTAGAAATGAACTGCTGAAAGTACCTAAGCTAGGACCGAAAGCCTTTGAACAATGTGCCGGATTCATGCGTATTAACCATGGGACAAATCCCTTGGATGTGACCAGCGTCCACCCTGAGTCCTATAAAGCTACAAAAGTCTTGTTGACAAAGCTGGGTTACGATCCGGCGTCTATTGCAGGCAACGGCTTGCAGGGCTTAGGAAGGAAAGTTAATGACTATCAAGCCTTAAGTAAAGAGCTGGAGATTGGCGAGATCACCTTAAAGGATATTGTTAAGGAGCTAGAGAAGCCGGGCAGAGACCCCAGAGATGAGATGCCAAAGCCTATCCTTCGGACAGATGTGCTGGAGATGAAGGATTTAAAAGAGGGTATGGTATTAAAAGGAACAGTGAGAAATGTCATTGATTTTGGTGCATTTATTGATATCGGCGTGCATCAGGATGGTCTTGTGCACATTTCCCAGCTAACCAATAAGAAATTTGTAAAGCATCCGCTCGAGGTGGTCAGTGTCGGCGATGTGGTCGAAGTCAAGGTGATGAGTGTCGATCTAACCAAAAAACGCATCCAATTAACAATGAAGATTTAAAGGAGGAAAAATGGGGATATTAGAGCTCTGGGAGAATGCCAAAGGGAATTTGCAGTTTCTATTTGCCTGTTTAGTCATTATTGCAGCCATTTTTATTGTTTCAATTGCAGCAGAGAAGTATGTCATTAAAACAGGATATAAAAAACGGTTCGTGACAAGGAATATTGCGATTATCGGTATGTTTTCAGCGATCGCCTTTATTTTAATGCTATTTGAGATACCGCTGGGATTTGCCCCCTCCTTTTTTAAGATTGACTTAAGTGAGGTTCCTATCTTAATAGGCTCCTTTGCACTGGGTCCTGTAGCGGGAGTAATGCTTGAGCTGTGCAAGATCCTGCTTAAGCTGGTCGTTAATGGGACGACAACGGCTTTTGTCGGTGAACTGGCAAATTTTGTCGTAGGCTGTAGCTTTGTCATCCCGGCATCAATCGTTTATCATGTTAAGAAGTCAAGAAAAACAGCCATTATCGGTCTTGCGACTGGCGGAGCAGTTATGACTGTGTTTGGCAGTGCCTTTAATGCGATATACCTGTTGCCCAAATTTGCAGAATTATATGGGATTCCCCTTGATAATATAATCGCAATGGGAACAGCAGTGAACAGCAATATAACAAGCGTTACTACGATGGTTTTATTCGCCGTGGTGCCGTTTAATATATTGAAAGCTGTCTTAGTATCAATTATCACGCTTATTTTGTACAAACGAATAAGCCCACTCTTAAAAGGAAGCAATTAGTATGGGATCAATAAAGTTTGACGTGAAAATCACAAAGGAGAATTTAAGCGGCTTTCTTCTTTATCATAATTATACTCATTTCAACGGAATTTTTGGAATTTTTATCAGTCTTCTGGCGATTGTATATTTGATTTATGAATTTGAGCATCTGGACATAACTAAAATCTTAATTTTATCAGTCATTGCAGTGTTGTTTATCGTTGTCAATCCGCTGATGCTCCGACAAAAAGCGGGAAATCAAATAAAGCAAAGTGAAGCTTTTAAGAATTCGATTACTTATGAGCTAAAGGATGAGGGCTTCGTGCTATCCCAGGGTGATCAGCAATCTGAGATTTTATGGAGCGATGTAGTTAAGGTCAGGGATAGCGGCAAATCAATTATTATTTATATCTCTAAAATCAGAGCCTTTATTTGGCCCAAGGATCAAATGGGAAGCTGTTATCTAAAGGTTATTGGAGCTTTACGTGATAAAGTGGATGCTGATAAAATAAAAATAAAAAATAATGGGTAGAAAACATATATGACTATAGAAACATTAAGTGCTGAGGAAACATTTGCAGTGGGGAGAGATTTGGGTAAACTTGCCCAGCAGGGGTCGGTCTATTGCCTGATTGGTGATTTGGGAGTTGGAAAGACAGTTTTTACCCAGGGATTTGCAAAGGGTCTTGGCATCACAGAGCCAATCAGCAGTCCGACATTTACTATACTAGAGGAGTATGAAAGCGGTCGAGTGCCTTTCTATCATTTTGATGTGTATCGGATCAGTGATCCTGAAGAAATGTTTGAAATAGGATTCGATGATTATATTAATGGTGATGGTGTATGTCTGATTGAATGGGCGAACTTAATAGAGGACATCTTACCTGAAGCATTTAATACGATTATCATTGAAAAGGATGACAAAAAGGATTTTGACTATCGAAAGATCACTATAAAAAGGAATGAGGGCTTGTCGTGAAATTATTAGCTATTGAAAGCTCGGGACTGGTTGCTTCCGTTGCAGTTTTGGCCGATGATAAATTAATTGGAGAGTTTACAACCAATTTGAAGAAAACCCATTCTCAGACGCTATTGCCTATGCTAGATAGCGTTGTTAAACTATTAGAAATATCTTTAGAGGATATCGATGCTATTGTTGTATCCGGTGGTCCTGGTTCCTTTACAGGCTTAAGGATCGGGGGTGCGACGGCAAAGGGGTTGGGGCTGGCGCTTAATAAGCCATTGATCCAAATTCCTACAGTTGACGGGATAGCCTATAATTTATTTGGCGTCACGAGCCTGATCTGTCCCTTGATGGATGCTAGGCGTAACCAGGTTTATACAGGACTGTATACCTTCTTGGGCGACCGATTTAAGGTGGTTAAAAAGCAACATCCTGTAGCTGTAGAAGAGCTTATCGAAGAGCTTAATCAATTAAACCAAAGGGTTATTTTTCTTGGAGACGGCGTTTTAGTATATCAAGAGTTGATTGAAAAAAACCTAAAAACAGAATACTCTTTTGCCCCCCCCCATTTGGGATATCAGCGGGCTGGAGCCATTGCTTCCCTTGGGGCCGATTATTTCAAAAAAGGAAAGCTTATATCTGCAAAAGAATATCGGCCTGAGTATTTGCGGCTGTCACAAGCAGAAAGGGAGCAAGAGCAGAAGAATCGATCAGGAAACAGCTAAGGTTAGGGTGAAGGAATGACTATTCGGCATTTGGAGGAGAAGGATTTAGATGTGATTTGTGAAATAGAACAGGCAAGTTTTACAGATCCATGGTCAAGACAAGGGTTTTTAGACTGCCTTAAGCTTGATCATGTGATAACGCTTGTGGTTTTAGAGGGCGAGCGGGTTGCTGGATATGGCTGCCTATATCTCGTTTTAGGGGAAGGTGATATTATGAATATTGCCATAGCCGCCGCCTTTTGGGGCAGGGGGTTAGGCGGGCGACTTTTAGATGAGCTGCTTCGTGCAGGGAAGCTAAAAGGCGCTGAGACATTCTTTCTGGAGGTGAGAAAGAGCAATGTGCCGGCGATTAACCTATATACTTCCCGTGGCTTCAAACAGATCGCCGTAAGGAAGGATTTTTACCAAAAGCCAATGGAGGATGCACTGGTCATGAAGCTTAATGCCAATACACACCATCCATAGATTACCGCTATAAATTCGACAAAATATCCGTTATAATCAATATGTAGCTAAAAGTAAAGCTGAAAATAGGAGCTTTTTGTCGGATTAAGGAGGATATCAAATGAGAAAATACACAAATGAGCAAATGCTTGAGACAATTGTTTGTAATCGTTGTGGGAAGATAACGACAGTGGTGAGAGGCCTTCTTAAGGAGGATTTTGTATCTATAGATAAAAACTGGGGATACTTTTCTCATAAGGACGGTGAAATTCACAGCCTTGATTTATGTGAGTCGTGTTATGATGAATTTTGTGAATCATTTAAAATCCAACCAACGATTACGCAAAATAATGAATTATGAAATGAGGATTATCTATGTTGGATATATGCTTGCTGGGAACTGGGGGGATGCTGCCCCTGCCCAATCGCTGGTTGACCTCCCTGATGGCAAGGTTTAACGGCAGCAGCTTATTAATTGACTGTGGTGAAGGAACACAAATTGCAATTCGTGAAAAGGGTTGGAGCTTTAAGCCGATTGATATTTTATGCATCACCCATTTTCACGGAGATCATATCAGCGGCTTACCGGGGATTCTTCTAGCGATGGGCAATTCTGACCGGAGGGAGCCGCTGACGATGATTGGGCCAAAAGGATTGGAACGAGTTGTGAATTCTTTACGCGTCATCGCGCCCGAGCTGCCTTTTGAGATTCGATTTATTGAATTGGAGCAAGCCGAGACAAGAATTGAAATTAATGGTTATATTATTGATGCTTTTAAAGTGAATCATAGAATAACCTGCTTCGGTTACTCTATATCTATTCCGCGTGCCGGGAAGTTTGATGTTGAAAAAGCGATAAATCATCAAGTGCCCCAGAAGCTTTGGAGCAGGCTCCAAAAAGGAGAGACGATTGAATTTGAAAATGGTACCTATACCCCAGAGATGGTTTTGGGAGAAGAACGTAAAGGTATTAAAGTGACTTATACAACTGATACAAGACCTGTTGATTCCATTGTGAAAAATGCCTTTGAATCGGATTTGTTTATTTGTGAGGGCATGTACGGTGAAAAAGGTGATGTTAATAATGCCCTCAAGTACAAGCATATGACTTTTGAAGAGGCGGCCAAGCTGGCCTCGAAAGCGCAGGTTAAAGAATTATGGCTGACTCACTACAGTCCGGCAATGATGAAACCGGACCTTTTTATTGAAGATGTGAGGGCAATTTTTCCAAATGCTTTCCCGGGTAAGGATAAAAAGTCGGTGACACTTAAATTTGAGGAGTAGACCATGGCAGATAAAGATATTTTGATATTAGCAATAGAATCATCTTGTGATGAAACGGCGGCAGCAGTGGTTAAAAATGGGAGAGAGGTATTGTCGAATGTTATTTCGTCTCAAATTGAACTTCATAAGCTGTTTGGAGGTGTAGTGCCTGAGATCGCCTCCAGGAAGCATATTGAAAAGATCAATGAGGTTATCGAAGAAGCTTTAAGTAAAGCAAATGTGACACTTGATGATATCACTGCCATTGGTGTGACTTACGGACCGGGGCTAGTGGGTGCGTTGTTAGTAGGTGTCGCTGAAGCGAAAGCGATTAGCTATGCGAAAAACATCCCCCTCGTGGGCGTTCACCACATTGAAGGCCATATATGTGCAAATTATATTGAAAACAAAGATTTAGAGCCTCCTTTCTTAAGTATGGTTGCATCCGGAGGGCATACCCATCTAGTCAGGGTAGATGCATATGGCCAATACACAGTTATTGGAAGAACGAGAGATGATGCTGCCGGTGAAGCTTTTGATAAAGTGGCCAGAGTTATAGGATTGGGATATCCGGGCGGCCCGAAGATAGACGCATTGTCAAAAGAGGGCGATGCTGACGCAATCATTTTTCCAAAGCCCTTTATTGAAAATGCCCCATTGGATTTCAGCTTCAGTGGTCTTAAGTCAGCTGTATTAAATTATCTTAACGGCTGTAAAATGAAAGGCATTGAAATAAATAAAGCAGACGTTGCTGCCTCATTTCAAAAAGCAGTTATAGATGTTATTGTCGAACGGACTATTTTGGCGGTAAAGTCAAGCGATATGCAAACGGTGTGTTTAGCCGGAGGAGTTGCGGCAAATACTTCTTTAAGGACCAAGATGAAGGAGGAATGCGAAGCCAAGGGCATTTCCTTTTATTTCCCATCGCCCGCCTTGTGTACAGATAATGCAGCTATGATTGGAACAGCGGCCTATTATGAGTATTTAGCAGGTCGGAAACACGGACTGGATCTAAATGCTGTACCTAATTTGAAAATTGGGCAAAGATAGGAGTGTGTTTGATGGATAAAGGGAAGATATCTGCCATTATACTTGCGGCAGGCAGCGGCAGCCGAATGAAGAGTGATGTGCACAAGCAATACCTTTTGATTCATGATAAGCCCTTGATTTATTATGCATTAAAAGTCTTCGAAGAAAGCTGTGTAGATGAAATAATTCTTGTGACAGTACCGGGAGAAGAAGAATACTGTAGAAAAGAAATTGTCGAAAAATATCAGTTTAAGAAAGTTACAGAAATTATTAGCGGTGGCAAAGAACGTTATCACTCAGTATATAATGGACTTAAAAGACTTAAGCATAGTGAATATGTGCTGATTCATGATGGTGCCAGGCCCTTTGTGACGATCGATATTATTGAGAAAAATATAGCTGCCGTAAAGTTAGAAAATGCATGTGTTACCGCAGTACTATCAAAAGACACTCTTAAGATTGCTGATTCTTCAGGATATATCGAAGAGACGCTAGACAGAAACAAGGTTTGGAGTATCCAAACGCCGCAAACATTTAAGACAGAGCTCATCAGGAATGCATATGACAAAATTATTCATTCTAACTGTGATGGAATCACAGATGATGCAATGGTATTAGAAACGGTGAGCCAACATCCCATTAAAATAATTCCAGGAGACTATCAAAACATCAAAATTACGACTCCGGAAGACATATTGATTGGCGAACTATTCTTAAGCAAAACAGCTGCTCATAAGTAAAGGTAAAAATTAACAGAAAATATGATAAAATTCTTTGAATAATTGTATTGACAAGAAGATAATAGAATGCTAATATAGCTATTGTCGCATTTGCGGCAAGGTGTAGAAATGAAAGCGAGAATGATTGTAATTTAAAGGTTTTTAGCACTTTCATATAAATTAATAATTCAAAACAGAACTGACAAAATAACACTAAAAATGCTTGACAAAGCGAACGCGCATGTGGTAATATAGTTGAGCATTCGTTTGGAGAGGTGTCCGAGTGGTTTAAGGAGCTGGTCTTGAAAACCAGTGATCCTGAAAGGGACCGTGGGTTCGAATCCCACCTTCTCCGCTTACAGATTCTTAATAAACCAGGAAGCTGTTGTCGGATACAAGAAGTCGGTTTTGCTTGGAGAAGTACCCAAGAGGCTGAAGGGGCTCCCCTGGAAAGGGAGTAGGTCGTTAATAGCGGCGCGAGGGTTCAAATCCCTCCTTCTCCGCTGGTTACTTATAACTTCACCAAACCATGAACATTGACAACTAAACAATAAAACAATCCCGAAAATTCAACAAGCCTTTGCCTGCGCACGAAGTGCAGGGGCGAAGCGAACGGAACCGAGCGGACCTGTCCGCGAGGCTCCACAAGACCTG